>JAEEGG010021511.1_pt1 | contig 12803 bp, 10 predicted proteins | sample 9134161 | NCBI WGS metagenome assembly JAEEGG01 (sample SAMN16246543, study PRJNA631951) | gut metagenome | biome: gut microbiome; feature: rumen; material: CR-attached | host: Bos | place: Iran: Karaj | collected 2018-10
ATAGATGGCCCCGATATTCCAACGGACGTCGGTCGAGCCACCGTACATGAAGTAGTAGTCGATGCCCCGACCAGCCTCAGAGGTGAACGACATGCCCTCGGCATTGTCCTCAAACACGGTGGGAGAATAGTTCTCCCAGTAGATGCCCCAGCCCTTGATGCTCTGCAACACGTTCTGGAAATCCTCCAGGTTCGACTGCTCCATGCGCTTCTTCTCGCCGCGACGGTTCATCTTGCCGTTCTGGATGGTGCCCAGACCGTAGATGGCCTCATCCTTGTCGAGGAAGAAACTCTGGCTGACCTCGAACTCATCGGCATTCTTGCGCACCATCCTGATGCCTTTTTCCCTCAAGAGCACCTTGCCCTTATTCGTCATAAAGGTAAGGGTCTGCGTCTCGGGGTCAAGCTTCACTGTAAGCTCGCTACTCTTCCAAGTGTTGCCATTGCGGGTGACGGCAACATTCTCCGGTTGGGCCGTCACCACAAGGGTCTTGGTGGGCTCGTCCTTTACAACGTGTACAATACTTGGCGTGAAGAATTCAATCTTCACGTCCTGTGCCACACCGGCCATACTTGCCAGCAGTGCCACAAAGGTCAGGAAACACTTTTTCATATCGTTGGTTTATTTGTTGATTCTTAGCACCGGGGCAATCTGATTGCAGGGCTTGGGCAGCTGCACCTCCAGGCCGTCGGCGGTCTGACGGGCCTTCAGCTTGCCGTAGCCCAGCAGGAAGACACTGCCGATGGACTTCTTGAAGTTGGGGTTGCCCTTGGCGAGCGACTTGATGACGAGCTTGCCGTCGTCGGGCCAGCCCATCGCTGTGGCGTAGAGGTACTTCTTGGTCTGGTTGAAACGCACGTCGCGAGAGTCCATACCGTTGTACTGCCCCTCGTTGAAGCCCTGCGAGTTGATCTTGATGTCCTTCTCGGCCACAGGGCCTTCGCCGAACTTCACCCAAGGACGGGTGCCGAAGATGCTCTCACCGTTCTGCGACATCCAGGCTTCCAGCTCGTCGAGGAAGCGGGCGGCTTTCTCGTCGTAGGTGCCATCGGCACGCAGGGGGATGTTGAGCAGCAGGTTGCCGTTCTTCGACACAATGTCTACGAGCTGCTTCACCATGTTCGTAGCCGACCTGTAGCCGCGTTCATAGCGGCTGGTGTTGTAGTGCCAGTCGCCAATGCAGTTGCACGTCTGCCAGGGTTGTTCTATCATCTGGTTGGGCGCACCGCGCTCCACGTCCCATGTGAGGGCCTTCTTCTGGTCTTCGTTCAGAATCTTGCCGAAGACAACGCCCCGTGGGTTCTTATTATAAAGATGTGTGGCAATCTTCAGGCCGCAGTCGCTCAGCGGATAGAAGGGCAGCACGGTGACATCGAAGTAGATGAGGTCGGGCTGGTAGCGGTTGATGGCATCGAGCGTGCGGTCGAAAAAGTTGGTGACGAACTCTGCCGACGGCGGACAGGCACCGTGGCTCCAGTCCCACTGGCCGTGAATGGCACCGTTGTCCCACGAACCCTTGCTCATGGGGTGGTTCTGCTGGTAGAGCTGCTGGGGGTCAAGACCTTCCCACCATTTGCCCTTGCCGTCTTCCTTACGCAGGTTGCCATCGTAGTAGACACCAGCTTTCGGGCCCTCAAGGTCGTAGCGCTGCGAAGGCTCGTACCACGTCCAGGCATGATCAGCATGGAACGAGATGCCCAGGGGCAGACCGTGCTTCTTTGCTGCTTTGGCCCATCCGTCAAGAATGTCCTTATGCGGGCCTATGTTCTTCGAGTTCCAAGGCTGGTACTTCGAGTCCCACAGGTCGTAGTTGTCGTGGTGGTTGCCTAAGACAAAGAAGTACTGTGCCCCACAACGCTTGTAGCGTTCCACAAGCTTGTCGGGATCCCATTTCTCGGCCTTGAACAGGGGCAGTATGTCCTTGAAGCCGAACTCTGAGGGATGGCCGTAATGTTCCAGGTGGTACTTGTACTTGCCGTTACCTTCCATATACATCTCACGAGCCATCCAGTCGCCGCTGCCTTCCACACACTGCGGCCCCCAGTGGGCCCAGATGCCGAACTTCGCATCGCGGAACCATTCGGGTGTCTGGTGGGTCTCAAGCGACTGCCACGTGGGTTGATACTGTCCCGTAAGCATCTGCTCGTGGGCTTCGGATACGGCTATCCGGTAATCGGTCTGGGCTTCTGCCGACAACGCGGCCGACAGAGCGATTGCTGATAAAATTGTCAGTCTCATTCCTGTTTGGTTTTTATGGTTAGTAATTCTTCTGGTCGGCTGATAAAGGTGGTTGCACCGTGGGCTTCCAGGAACTGGCGGTCACGAAAGCCCCACAGCACACTGATGCAGGGCATGCTGCTGGCTGCCGCTGTTGCCACATCTACATCGCTGTCGCCCACGTAGACGGCCTGCTCCCGACCCACGCCCAATTGCCGCAAGGCTTCATTGACGGTGTCGGGGGCGGGTTTCTTCCTGATGCCCTCGGCCTCATGCTCGCCGATGGCCACCTCCACGGTGTCGGGAAAGAAGTGACGGCACAGCTCCTGCGTGGCAGCATAGAACTTGTTGCTCACCACTGCAATGCGACAGCCCCGGCTGCGCAGGGCGGCCAGCGTCTGCGGAATGCCGTCGTACGGACGTGTGGTGTCGAGCGAGTGTTCCATATAATGACTGCGGAAAGCAGCAAAAGCGTCGTCAAAATGCGGATGGGCAGCACCGCCAGGCACAGCACGCTCCATGAGAAGGCGCACACCGTTGCCCACAAAGCGGCGAATGTCGTCAATGCTATGCTCTGGCATGCCATTGGCCTTCAGCGCATAGTTCACCGATGCAGCCAGATCGGCCAGCGTGTCGAGCAGCGTTCCGTCAAGGTCAAAAACAAACGTCTGCCAAGAGGTATTGTCCGCAGTTCTTACATGATTGTCCGGTTTCATGGTGCGAAGATACAAATAAAATCTCAAATAAGCTGTAGTTGCAGCATCGGTTGTGTTAATTATGCTGAAATATTTTGGATATTACGATATTTTTACGAAATTTGCAAGACTAAACAACCAAGTAACAATTTACAAACCAACAAAACTTCCATTATTATGTTTGCAGAAGAGTATTCTCTTTACATCTGGATTGCAGTCGGCATTCTGCTACTCGCCATTTTCCTGTTCATCTCCTACGTCAAGGCTCCGCCTTCGTTCGCGTTCATCATCTCCGGTCTCTCCAAGGAGCCACGCGTGCTCATCGGTTCGGGCGGCTTCCGCATCCCGTTCTTCGAGCGTCTGGACCGTGTGTACTTAGGTCAGATCACCGTCGACATTAAGACGGAGGAGAGCGTGCCTACCAACGACTTCATCAACGTCGACGTGGATGCTGTGGCAAAGATACGGGTCACACCCAACAACGACGGAACACGATTGGCCGCCAAGAACTTCCTGAACATGACGCCCGACGAGATTGCCGCCCAGCTGCAGGACTCGCTGCAAGGCAACATGCGTGAGATTATCGGTACGCTCGACCTGCGCTCACTGAACACCGACCGCGACGGATTCTCCGACCAGGTGATGGCCAAGGCTTCGCCCGATATGGCCAAGCTGGGCATCGACATCATCTCGTGCAACATCCAGAACGTGACCGACCGGGAGGGACTCATCAAGGACCTGGGTGCCGACAACACGGCCAAAATCAAGAAGGACGCTGCCATCAACCGCGCTGTGGCCGAACGCGACGTGAAGATTGAAGTGTCGAAAGCCGACAAGGAATCGAACGACGCACGTGTCGATGCCGACACGGCCATCGCCATCAAGAACAACGAGCTGGCCCTGAAGCGTGCCGCCCTGAAACAGCAGGCCGACACCGCACAGGCCGATGCCGATGCCGCATACGCCATTCAGCAGCAGGAACAGCAGAAGACCATCAACATCAAGACCGTCGAGGCTGAGATTGAGAAGACCAAGCGTGAGCAAATCCTGTCGCGCGAACAGATTGAAATCAAGCAGAACCAGCTGGCAGCTGAGATTGAGAAGAAGGCCGATGCCGACAAGTACAAGGTGGAGCGTGACGCTGCTGCCGACCTGGAACAGCGCAAGCGCGTGGCCGAAGCCCAGAAATACGAAGCCGAACAGCGCGCTATGGCTCAGAACGCCGAGTCGGATGCCACCCGCTACCGTCTGGAGCAGGAGGCTGCCGGTATCAAGGCCAAGGGCGAAGCTGAGGCATACGCCATCCAGAAGAAAGGTGAAGCTGAAGCTCTGGCAATGGACAAGAAGGCCGAAGCCTACAAGAAGTACAACAATGCTGCCGTGATGCAGATGATGATCGAGGTGCTGCCGCAGGTTGTGGAGAACGTGGCCAAGCCCATCGCAGCCATCAAGGACGTACACGTCTACAGCGGCGGTCAGGACACAGGTGCCGGTGTGGCCGCAATGAGTGGCGGCGTACCCGTGGCCATCAAGCAGGCTTTCGATGTATTGAAGTCAGCCACAGGCGTTGATATGGCCGACATTATGCGTGCCGGAACCATCGATGCCAAGGTGAACCGCAACATCAACCTGAACGATGAAGCACGCGACGCTGTGGACAACATCACTGGCAAGAAAAAGTAAGAACCCGTAAAACTTTGAAAGACAACAAGGTGGAACAATAAAGAATGGCAAAAGACCTGCTGTCTTATATCCGCGAAGGCCGCACGATGACACAGAGCGAAAAGCTCCGGCTCATCGTGCAGCTTTCTGTTCCAAGCATCTTGGCGCAGATTTCGGCCACAGTCATGTTCTTCATCGACGCGGCTATGGTGGGACATCTGGGCGAACGGGCTACGGCTGCCATCGGACTGGTTGAGACTACCACCTGGCTGATGGGCGGACTGGCAGCTGCCACCAACATGGGTTTCTCCGTACAGGTGGCCCACTTCATCGGTGCCAACGACTTCATTGCAGCACGACGAGTGCTCCGCCAGAGTCTGGTGTGCTGCCTGTTGTGGAGCCTGATGCTCTCCCTGGCCTGTGTCTTCATCCACAACGCCCTACCCTACTGGCTGGGCGGCAGCGAGGAGATTGCCCACGACGCATCGGTCTACTTCCTCATCGTGGGTCTGGCAGGCATATTCTTCCAAATGGAAGGACTGGCAGGCTCGATGCTGAAGTGTTCGGGCAACATGAAGATTCCGTCGGCCCTGAACATACTGATGTGTGTGCTCGACGTGGTCTTCAACTATTTCTTCATCTATATTCTTGACATGGGTGTGGCCGGAGCCGCCACAGGTACGGCAATGGCCGAACTGATCACGGCCGTACTGATGCTCTATTTCCTGCTAGTGCGTTCCGACATGCTACGGCTGAAAGGCCATCCAGGCAGTTTCCGCCCGCAGCCCGACACGGTGGCCACAGCCATCAAGATCGGTGCCCCTATGGGCATGCAACATCTGCTCATGGGCGGCGCACAAATTGTGAGCACCATCATCGTGGCCCCGTTGGGCACCATTGCCATCGCTGCCAACTCGCTGGCCATCACCGTTGAGAGTCTTTGCTACATGCCGGGCTTTGGCATTGCCGAAGCCGCCACCACGCTGGTAGGACAAGGTGTTGGAGCCGGACAGAAAATGCTGACGCGCTCGTTTGCCTATATGTCTGTAGGTCTGGGCATTACGGTGATGACCGTTATGGGGGCTCTGATGTTTGTCTTTGCTCCCGAGCTGATTTCGCTGCTCACCCCCGTAGACAGCATCATCGAACTGGGCACACAGGTGCTGCGCATCGAAGCATGGGCCGAACCCATGTTTGCTGCCACCATCGTGGCCAACGGTGTGTTCATCGGTGCTGGCGACACGCTGATTCCGGCCATCATGAGCCTGTCGTCGATGTGGGGCGTACGTCTTACGCTGGCTGCCGCTATGGCTCCGCGCTTCGGCTTGAAGGGTGTCTGGACAGCTATGGCCATTGACCTCACCTTCCGAGGCATTATCTTCCTGGTGCGCCTGTTCCGAGGCAACTGGCAGAACAAGTTGAAAAGCTAAGAAAAAAATAGTGCAGCCCCTGGGGCCTCTTGCCCAAGCGCTGCACTACCAACGATATTAATAACTAAAAACCTAATCTTAAAAAACAAGGTTTACTTACCTTGTGGAGGAATAACGCATCTCCCCTCGCGGCGGGCAGTACGCGTCGTCCCGACGCCCCTGCATGCTAACATCACTGTTATCCTTACGTTCAATCTTTTCTTTTACCCTATCGGTTCCTTTACCTATCGTCCTGAATCAATCTTTTTTCTATTACCTTAATTTTACTAACTTTACCTACTGAACTACATTCTATTACTTTCTCTAATCAATCCTTTACCTTAACTAATACCTTATGTCTTTGCTCTATTGAAGATTCTCTTTTTGTCTTTTGACGATGCAAAGGTACAACGAAAAACAATATCGCGCATCATTTTTCATCATCTTTCAGCAAAAAATCGACTGATTATTGACGCAAATCAATTTGATTGTGTGCGAACACAGTCGGTTTGTGTACGAACACACCCGTAAGGTCAACCAGAAAGCCTACGGTTGTACAAGTTGTTCAGCCACCATGTTTGTCAGTTCCACAAACTCAGGTATGCTGAGTTGTTCAGGCCTACGGGTCATCATGTCGCGCTGGAAGAAATCGGCACTGGCAGGATGCTGGGCATCGAAGATCTGACGCAGCGAGACGCGCAGCATCTTTCGGCGCTGATTGAACGTGGCCTTCACCACCCGCTTGAAGAGCTGTTCGTCACATCCCAGCTGCTGCACCTCGTTGCGCATCATGCGAATGACGGCACTCTTCACCTTGGGCGGCGGATTGAACACGTCGGGTTCCACGGTGAACAGATAGTCTACGTGGTACCAAGCCTGAATCAAGACCGACAGGATGCCGTACTGCTTGTTGCCCGGCTGGGCAGCCATACGCACGGCCACCTCATGCTGAATCATACCCGTGCAACAGGGAATGAGGTCGCGGTTGTCGAGCATCTTGAAGAAAATCTGTGAAGAAATGTCGTAAGGATAGTTGCCTGTGAGCACAAACTGCCCTCCGTCGAACAGGGTGCGAAGATCCATACGCAGAAAGTCTTCACCTATTATATTATCGCGCAGGCGCACGAACCGTTCATTCAGATAGTCCACTGATTCACGGTCAATCTCAACCACCTTCAGCGGTCGTGGCTTCTCGGCCAGGAACTGCGTCATCACACCCATGCCCGGTCCTACTTCCAGCACGGGAAGTTCGGGACAGGCATCCACAGTATCGGCTATTCGCTTGGCAATCGAAAGGTCAGTCAGGAAATGCTGACCAAGATTCTTTTTGGGTCTTACTTGCTTCATGGTTGCAAAAGTACGAAAAAACGAGAGAAAAGACAAAGAAAAGCACATTTTTCTTTGGTTCTGCGTCAATTTGGGCGGTGAAATACGGCCTGCGCTCAAAACCATTAAAAGTTGGATGAAAGTGATGATTTTGAGGTGAATGGAATGATAAATCAAATAAAATGTATTATCTTTGCACCCAAATGAAATTAAGACAATTATAGCATTTATGAACAAGAACGAGAAATTTGTGATTACCATCAACCGCGAAGTCGGTTCGGGTGGACGCACCGTTGGCCGCAAATTGGCCGAGAAGTTACAGGTGAAGTACTACGACAAGGCGGTCATCGAAGGCCTTACCGCAAAGTTCGGCCTCACGCCTGAGCGCATCGAGGAAATCAAGGCGCAGAAGAAGTCGTGGTGGAAGGACATCAACAACTACTACCAGACACTGGTGAACAGTGCCAACCAGCCCATGGAGGCCGAAGTAAAACTTGACAACGCCACCATGTACAAGGCCGAGAAACATATCCTACAGGAGCTGGCTGCACAGATGTCGTGCGTCGTGGCTGGTCGTACGGGCTTTATGGTGTTCCGCCAGTGGCCCAACCATCTGAGCATCTTCATCCAAGCCTCGATGGAACACCGCATCAAGCGTATCATGAGCCGTAGGAACGTCAGTGACGAGAAAGCCCGCAGCATCATCGCCAGCGTGGACAACAGCCGCGAGACCTACATCCAGAAGTACGAGGACACCTCGCGCTACGACACCCGCAACTACCAGCTCGTCATCTCGATGGACGAACTGAGCGAGGACGATGCTGTGGAGGTAATCATGGACTATATTAACCGCACAAGCAAATAAGGGCACTAAAACTGCTCGCTATTGAGACAATGGACGATTTCAGGATAGAAGTCGTCCATTGTCTTGTATTTGTCGCGATTGTTGGCATAGTTGCGCAGTGCGTCAACAAGCTGGGGCATCCAAAGGAAACCATTTTGCCTGACTTCCATATCCATGAGGTTCTTTACCAGTTCCAGCCTAAAGCCTGCATCCTGCGCATAGATGATGGTGGCTGCGCGGACGATGCTTTCGTTGATGACAATTTGCCAGTCGCTATAGTGCAGCTGCTGCATCGTTGACAAAGAGAGGCTGAGGAGTTTCTGGCCCACATTCTCCATAAGTCTGGCATTGTCCTCGTTGTCAAGCAGCGGGTTTACGAAGGGATGATTGGCTTCGTGCCAAAGCAGTGAGGCGTCGTAGCGCGGACGCCCTTTCGACGCATCGAAGAAATAGCCCATGATGGCGAAGAGTTCCCGGCTTTTCCCGGGTAGTTTTCTCCATGTGCCGTTATTGTTATGTCCGTAGGTGAAGCAAACAACGACATGGAAAGGCTCTGTCGGCTCCGTACCATAGTAGAAGCGGCTGAACCACTCGGGATGGAACGTTGGCATGACGTTCGTCTCATAGTTCCTTGTGTATTCTTCATAAAATGGCTGGTGCTGCGTGAAGAATTCGTGGAAGTGCGTGTCTTTGTAGAACCTGTTGAGCCTCTTCAGGAAATCTTTGATGTCAACTTTCTTCCAGTTATCCATCAAATCAGACTTTTCGCCAAGGAAGTCAACCTTTCCATTGTCAATGTCAAGATGTATGGCCATGTTCATCACTTTCTCAAAACCGATACCGTACTTGGCGCGGAGTCCTTGATAGTAAGTCACAGTAGGGTGCTGGCGGTAGGAAGCAAAATATTCCTCAGTGTCCTTCGTGTATTGTCCGGCCACATCCATGCTGTATTCTTCGAAGCCCGCCGTGCGAGAGAGAATGGCCATCAGCTCGACGGCTTCGCTTACTTCAACTTTGATTTGCGCCGTAGCACTGAAGGCGGCAATGGCGAGGATTGCGGACAGTATGATCTTCTTCATTTATCTTCTGTTGTTTGAATTCTCTTTACCTTATTATAATAAAACGCAGCAAAGTTACAAATAAACGAGAAAAATGGCAAAGAAAAGCGCACTTTTCTTTCAGATCAATTTGTATTCAAGCTGTATACAAGTTGTATTCGGCCTAAATACAAGTTGTATACAGCCTGAATACAATCGGTTAAATGCGCTTATCTAAAGACAAGGTGACTTTTCAATCAACTTTTTTCCAGAAAAATTCTTTTGATTGTACAAAATCCACTAACTTTGCATGTATGATTACGATGTTCTTTACAACCATGCCCATGTTCGTGTGCCTGTTCTGGAGCATTCTGCTGGCACTTGACATGAACGCACGCCACCATCGGAGGGCACGCTGGCACCTGTTGGGATTCATGCTGACGGCCACGTTGTTGTACTGGGGGCACTTTGCTTTCTTCAATCACGCCACCGAGATCCTACCTCTGGCCGACACGATTTATGTGCCGCGCCCTCCGGCCCTCTATCCGCTGTTCTTCCTGCATATCAGTCCCCTCACCTGCCGGTCTGACCGCCATCACCTCTCCTGGCTGTTCCTGCTGCCGGCCGTCATGGGCTGTCTGGCCATCAGCATAATCTATCTGCTCATGAGCAAAGCCGAAACGAAACAGTTCATTGAACAGTATCTTTACCGCGACAGGCGATTGGAACTGGAGGGACTGGCCATCGCCCAGTCCTTTGCACACGATGTGCTGAAGGTGTTCTTCGGTCTGCTGATCATTCCCACCTATGTGCTGGGCCGCAACTATATCCTGCGGTTCAACCATCTGGTCAGAGGCACCTATTCGAACACCGAGCACAAGACACTCGACGACATGCACCTTCTGTTCCTGTTTTTCACGGCCACGTCGGTGGCATCGTTTGTGGTCAACATTCTGGGGCGCAGTTCCTTCGTCAGTTCGCCTTGGCTCCTGGCCATTCCTTCCACACTGTTCTCTACGTTGCTCTTTGCATTGGGTTATCTGGGATTCCGCCAGGATTTCAGCATCCAGGACATTGAGCACGATGAACAGCAGGTTGATGCGAGCGACGACAATCTCTCCATCATCTCAGAACTGAAGGAAAGCATTGAGAAACTGATGGAAGAGGAGCAGTTGTTCCGCCAGCCCAACCTGAGAATCGTAGACATCGTACAGCGTCTGGGCACCAACCGCAACTATGTTTATCAGGCCATCAACCGAGAAATGGGGCTATCGTTCAACGAGTATGTCAACCGCATGCGCATTGACTATGCCGCCCTGCTGCTGAGCCAACAGCCCGACCGTCCGCTGGGCGAAGTGGCCGAACAGTCGGGATTCACCAGCAGCACGTCGTTCTACCGCAACTTCAGGCTCTACAAAGGCATCGGGCCGAAAGAATATCAAAATAAGCTAAAAGGAACGCCTTAAATTTTGCTGCATCAATAATTTGTAGTACCTTTGCGCGAGTTATGAAGATTTTACAGAACATCCTGAAGATTGCGCTGCCCCTGTTGTTGGGCGGAGCCATTCTCTATTGGATGTACCGCGACTTCGATCTGGCCAGCATCCGTGACGTGCTCCTCTACGAAATGAACTGGACCTGGATGATTCTCTCACTACCCTTCGGCATCCTGGCACAAGCCTTCCGTGGCTGGCGATGGTGCCAGACGCTGGAGCCCGTAGGCGAACGGCCACGCCGCAGCGTAGCGGTCGACAGCATCTTCTTGTCCTACGCCACGTCGCTGGTCATTCCCCGAGTGGGCGAGTTCCTGCGCTGCGGCATCCTGAAACGGTGGGACGGTGTGTCGTTTTCCAAGTCACTGGGCACGGTGGTTACCGAGCGTGCCATCGACACCCTTGTGGTACTGGCCTGTACAGGAGCCACACTGCTGTTCCAGATGAGCATCTTCGGCACTTTCTTCAAGAAGACCGGCACCTCGCTCGACAGCATCCTCCAAGGCTTCTCAGCTACTGGCTATCTGGTTACGGCCATCTGTGCTGCCGCCATCCTGTTGCTGCTACACTGGCTGCTGAAACGTCTTTCTATATATAACAAGGTGAAGACCACCTTCAGCGGCATCTGGGAAGGCGTCATCTCGCTGAAAGACGTGAAGAACCTGCCGTTATTCCTCTTCTTCACGCTGGGCATCTGGGCATGCTACTTCCTGCACTACTTCCTCACGTTCTTCTGCTTCGACTTCACTGCTCATCTGGGAGTAGGCTGTGCGCTGGTGTCCTTTGCTGTGGGCACCATTGCCGTTATCGTGCCCACACCCAACGGTGCCGGTCCCTGGCATTTCGCCGTGAAGACCATGCTCATTCTCTACGGTGTCCAGGACGAGCAGGCACTCTATTTCGTGCTCATCGTCCACACCACTCAGACCATGCTGGTCATTCTCTTAGGTGTCTACTCATGGCTGTCGCTCAGTTTCCGTCCCAAGCGGCTTCCGACAGCTTAGCTATAACCCTGTGACCATAAAAGAACAGACGATGATGAAACGAATCGCATTAACAACCATGCTGGCAGGCTTTCTCCTGACAGCTGAAGCACAATCGGCAGCATCCCTCTTCACCCTGAAAAGCGGCAATGCCACAATGGCTGTCGATGCCACAAAGGGTGGTAAAATCCTGTCACTGAAGTACAAAGACCAGGAAGTGCTGTCGCAATCGCGATGGCCGGAGTCCTTCGGCAGCACCTTCTGGACCAGTCCGCAGAAGGAATGGAACTGGCCTCCCGTGCCTGAGTTCGACAAAATGGCCTACACGGTTAAGGAGCAGACCGACGACCGCCTGATCATCAGCAGTCCGGTATCGGAGCGCTTAGACATGAGCGTGGGCAAGGACTTCCAAAAGGGCAATGCCGACGGTGTATTTACCGTGACCTATACCATCAAAAACGAAGGCAACGAGCCACGCCGTGTGGCTCCTTGGGAAATCACCCGTGTGACCAATGGCGACGGCCTCATCTTTTTCGAAGCACTTGTCGACAGCATCTGGCCTGCCGGTCTGATGAGCTTCGAGACCGCCCACGGCGCCGCTTGGTACAAGACCGACGAGGCTCCGCAGAACCGAAAGGTGAATGCCGACGGCAGCGGCTGGCTAGCCTACTGTGCCAACGGTCTGCTTCTGGTGAAGAAATTCCAGGATTTGAAACAAGGCGAACCGGCTCCCGGAGAAGCCGAAATACAGGTTTACGTAAACCGAGGTAAGACCTACATCGAGCTGGAAAGCCAGGGATCCTACACCCTGTTGCAGCCTGGCGAACAGCTCAGCTGGACGGTCAACTGGCACCTGCTGCCTGCCGCCACAGCCACACAGCCTTCGGCATCACTCACTGAACAGGTCAGAAGCATTGTACTGTCACAGGAATAGTCAGCCCTTCAACTACTTAGAAATCACTTTTACCTTACTTAACTTCATAAAGAAAGACTATGAACGAAATTCAAAACCTGAACCCTCAGTGCATCTGGAAGAACTTCTATGCACTGACACAAGTACCACGTCCAAGCGGTCATCTGAAAAAGATTCAGCAGTTCCTGCTCGACTTCGGCAAGCAATGCGGCATCTATGCCGTG
>JAEEGG010021513.1_pt1 | contig 12802 bp, 8 predicted proteins | sample 9134161 | NCBI WGS metagenome assembly JAEEGG01 (sample SAMN16246543, study PRJNA631951) | gut metagenome | biome: gut microbiome; feature: rumen; material: CR-attached | host: Bos | place: Iran: Karaj | collected 2018-10
CTTCCGGCGGCAGTGTACTTTCTGGCGAGTAGCTGGAAGTCGGTTGACGGTGGCTCGCGAGGACAGGCTTTACCCTCCATCATCCTCGTTGTGTTGCTCTGTACCGGTCTGTTTTTCAGTTACTGCCGGGCGGCATGGATCAGCGTCGTGGCAGCCTTGGGCATCTATGTGCTCATCCGTATGGGTATGAAAGTCAAGTGGATGGTACTGCTTTTCGGTCTGGGCGTGGGCATGTTCTTCGTCTATCAGAGCGACGTGCTCTACCGTCTAGGCAAGAACCACCAGGACAGTAGCTACACGCTGGCCGACCAGGTGAAGAGTATCTCTAACATTTCGACCGACGCGAGCAATGTGGAGCGACTCAACCGCTGGGCGTCGGCCATGCGACTGTGGAAGGAAAGTCCCGTGGTGGGCGTCGGTCCCGGCACCTATCAGTTCCTCTATGGCAGTTACCAGAAGAGCTATCAGCTCTCTACCATCAGCACCAATGCGGGCAATCTGGGCAACGCCCACAGCGAATACATCGGCCCCATGACCGAACAAGGCCTCCCGGGTGTAGCACTGGTAGTATGCATCTTCATGGCCACTTTCGCCACCGGTGTCCGTGTCTACCGCACCGCCAAAGACAAACAAGTGGCCGATATGGCCCTGGCCTTCACTCTCAGCCTGCTCACCTACTATATCCACGGAGTGTTCAATAACTTCCTCGACACCGACAAACTCTCCGTTCCCTTCTGGGCATTCACTGCCGTAGTGGTGGCACTCGACGTATACAGCGAGAAGAAAGAGCCTCAACTCACCCAACCCCAAACGTCATGCGAAAAGCACGACATACAATAGCAATCCTGGCACTCATGTGCTGCCGCGGATGGGCTTGGGGACAATCCGATAGTTCCCTTGCCCGTATGGAACGCAGCATCTATACCACCATCTTCGGCATGCCCGACAGCCTCTACCGTCCCTCCCCTCTTGTGGCCAAAGCTGTGCCCGACACCGCCGACCTCCTCATCGAGGAGGCCAAGCTGCATCTTGGCAAACCCTACCGCTATGGAGGCAAAGGCCCTTCCGTTTTCGACTGTGCCGGATTTGCCCGCTACGTCTATATGAAATTCGGTTTCACACTCCCCGGCGGCTCCGCTCCGCAATACCGGCTGGGGAAAGAGGTGAAAGACCGTAAAAAACTCCAAAAAGGCGACCTCGTATTCTTCCAGGGCCGCTCGGGCAAAGGCGGCGTAGGCCATACCGGTATCGTATGCGAGGCCGACACCACCACCGGAGTTTTCCGTTTCATCCACGCCGCAACCTCCACCGGTGTAATCTTTTCCTACTCCACCGAAGCCTATTACGCCAAACGCTATATCGGCGCTCGCCGGTTGCTCGGCAAACGCCTCAAAAGCGAAGACCCTCTCCCCAACCGCCGCAGACGATAGCCCTTTCCCTCCCATCCCCCACCCTCCATACCCCCTTTCACTTCGCCTTCCCCGCCTATCGGCCACAGGATAGTTTTTCCCCGCTCTATTCTAACAAAGAATATGCCTTTCAAACAAAGTTCATTCCTCTCCATTGCCCGCAATTTGGAGCAACGCACCCCAAAATATCACAAATCACACCATACGGGATAGTGTTATACGAAAACAAAATCCCATTGTCCCAACGGGCATCTCGTTCCCTCGACCGTTGCACTATTCATCCAATTCCCGTATTGTTTCGTTTACCGATATAGATTCCCCTCACCTCAATTCCATTCACCTACCCCTTTTCTTCCACCTCCGCCACCCCTTCACTTTTTCCTCACCACATCATCAATTCTTCTTCACCGCAGAGGTTAATACAAGCTTACTAAGAGCTTAATACAGGCTGAATAGGAAAGGGAGCTGGAAGAAAAGTAGAAACAACACAATTAGAAGAAAAAAGCAACTTAGAGAAATCATGCAACAATAATCCTTTAACTATATAGCGCTCTTGTGACGGCAATTGTTGCCTTCAGGAAGTCTGTTTGGCAGCATCTTCAAAAATTTGACATCGTATCACAGCATAATCACTTGCTTCTCTATCCCGAAGGGGAACAGAGTAGAATATCACCTTATGGCAAACACCAAGGATAAATGGTGTCGCGACTATATATCCATTCAATTATAGAGAGCCGATCAGTGTTTAACGCGATATGATTGCAATGGAAAAGCGCAACTGGCGAACAAGCATATAACAGAAGTGCGGGTTGAACAGAGCAACCCGCACCGTGGTGGAACGCTCCCTGATGGAGCATACCGACATATTTTACCTAAAAGAGTTATGTTGCGAAATCAATCGTCCGAGATATTAATCATAAAGCCAACTTTGATTGGGTATACTTTGCGGTCCATCTCGTTGAAAACGGGCAGCGCGGCAATCTGTGCAAATACCGAGAAGTGAGAATAAGTAAGGGTGAGACGGGCATCGACCTTGAAAGGATTCATCACGTTCGAGACGGGTTGGCGGTCGCGAATCTGACCATTATACAAGAACTCGCCCTTATGCTTGAGTCCGGTGTTGTCGCTGGAGTAGTTGATGCCCGGAATAACACTGAGGCCGACATAGAAGTCGCCGACCGGGTCCCAACGCAGGGTGATGGGCAGAGTGATATAGCGCGTCACCAGTCGGCTAGTCCAGTTGGCGTCCTGCCGGTCTGAACCTTCAAAAGTGTATGAGAACGCCTGCTGGGCATTGGGCACTACCGAGACATAGGGTGTGGTGAAATGGTACACATCCGATTCATAGCCCAATCCGATGCCGAAACGCCAATGGCTCACACACCAAGGATAGTAAATACCCTCCAATTGATAGGATGAGAATGTGGTGCCCAAGGAATAGGCTCCGCCCATCTTGGATAGTCCGTTGTATGGTTGGCTACCCCAGTTGGTAAATGCCCAACCGAAATTCAATGAAAAGTCGTCCCAGTAATACTTTGACTCTGATTCCTTGTCTGTACTACTGGTCTTTGTTTCTTCGTCCACACTCGTGTAATTGGTGTTGGTGACGGCTGCGTTGGGCTTGCGGACATCCACTTTGGCAAAATCGGAGATAGTATAATTCATCGTGGTGCATTTGCAATAACCGGCATTCACTATTGCGTAGTCCGATGCGACGAAATCCATTCTGTCTGCCACGCAGGGCGATTCAATACGCACTTTGGAATAATCATCTGCCTTGACTTTCATTCTACGGACACGGAGGGTATCACCATTGCCGATTTGACGGATAGTAACTTCACTATAGTCATTTGCCGAGACATCCAAAGAGGCTAATTGCTCTACAAGTTGATAGGTCACCGAGCTCCAGTCGTTGGTCTCAATCTTGCAAGAGCCCCTATTGCTAAGATGAAGCTCTAACTGAGGAAACCCCGGACCGACACTGATTGTAAGATGATCCTTGCCAATCTTTGTTTTTAATCCATACAGATTTTTATCCCCAATTCGAGACGTTGTTGTGGTAAGGAAATCGGCCGTGTCGGGAACAACGACAATGTTGCAGTAGTCTTCAAAAACATACCGACTGACATCGCCATTCAAAAGGACTTTGTACACTTTGATTGTGTCATCATTTGTTTCTGCAAAGGCGAAAAACGCCGACAGCAGAAAAACCATGAAAGGAATTGTTTTGCTTTTCATATAGCTAACAGTTTAAATGTTGATTAATTATATTTCTTGTGTTCAGTTCCTATATTTTACATTTGCCTTTTAAAGCGAGGCGAGGAATAGTCGTGCACTGGCTTCAGCACGTAGCCACCCTGCACGCAGTTGTCCCCTCAATTCGCGTTGATACCTGCTCAAGGGCAGCGATGGCTGGGGAAGGGTGAAACCATCCGGCAATTCCTGGTCTTCTTCCTCGGGATAGGCATTAATGATAGTGTAATAGATATACACCGTTGTGTCTTCTTCCATAGGAGCGGCCTCGGCCAATACGTAATCCATCGGTCTCTCCGCAGCTGGTTCCACAAGTGGCACCGGCGTTTCGGCCTCACGGAGTGCATCGGGCACACAGGGTTCCGGCACATCAACCGCATCGGGGGTCTGGGATTGAGCGGGACGGGGAGCCAACGGACGTGCAACGGGCTGCAATTCCTCGTGTGTGACAGTTGTATGCACTTCGGCGGTCAATGGCTGCGATGCAGCAGGTGCCTTGGTTTCAGAAGACGCCCTATACAGGATTACACCCGTAGTCAACAACGCAGCTACCGCAGCGGCAGCAGCCCAACGCACCAAGGGCACAACTACCGGCCGACGCCTGATGAGCTCCTCCTTCCCCTCGAATACCTCTTGTTGCTGCGGCATCTTGAGGTTGGAATCGTATAGCATCATCTCCTCGGCCAATTCGGGATGGAGACTTAAAAACTTCTCCACCTCCGCCCGCTGGCTCTCGGGCAGGATACCTTCTTGATATTGGTAGAAAAAGGCTTCGTAGTTATCTGTTGTTATTGTCATATCCTAATGCTATTAAATATCTTTTCATCGTTACACGCGCCCGGTATAGATAGACTGTCACCTGTGTCTCGCTGATGGCTAAGATTTCGGCTATCTCTTGACACGAATAGCCTTCCACATCTTTCAGCTGCAACGCTTCACGTTGTATTTGGGGCAGTTGGCTCAATGCCTGCCGGAGGGCTTCCCGTAGGTCGAACCGTTCATCGGGATGGGCCTGAATTTCTTGGGGCATTTCGGCCATCACGCTCTCATGCACTACCGCGTGGCGCAGAAGACTCATGGATTTGTTATGAACAACCGATAAGAGGAATGACTTTCCTTTAGGTCCCTCCACCCGGCTCCGGTTCTTCCACAGAGCCTCGAAAGCATCCTGCACAAGGTCTTTCGACTGCTCCCTGTCGCCGCAACACTGCACCGCGTAGCGGTACACATCGTCGGCCCAAAGCCTCACTCCGTTGTTATATTCCTTTTGAGTCATCTGCTATATAATCGCACGAGAGGCCAAAATACTACAACCGAATGAAAATATTTTTTGAAAAAAACTTTCTCCCAGAGCCAATAGCTAACATACTTCACTAATAATCAACACTCTCCATCATAATAAAGAATTGGCGGGAAAGAGGCTCTTTCCCTCATTTTCTGACCGATTATTGCCCCACCATCTTGATAATGTCATTAAGACGGGGAGTAAGGATAATCTCTGTACGGCGGTTGGAAGCCTTGTTTGCTGCCGAGTTGTTGGGCACACGGGGCGAATACTCGGCATGTCCGGCAGCCTCAACTCTTGAGGGATTGATGCGTGGTCCCTGCTTGAGCAACAGTTTCACTATCGCTGTGGCACGCATCACACTGAGGTCCCAATTGTCGGCCACAGCCCCCGACCCCCTGAACACATCGTTGTCGGTATGGCCCTCGACCATTATGTTGAGGTCGGTATTCTCCTCCAACACCTTGGCCAAACTCTTTATGGCCTGAACTCCCTGCGTCGACACCTGCCAGCTGCCCGAGGCAAAAAGCAACTTGTCCGCCACCGAAACATATACCTTCCCGTCCTTGATGTCCACATCAAGGCCCTTGTCCGCGAAACCCACAAGCGCCTGCGACACTGCAAGCCGCAATGTCTCCAGTTCCTTTTGTTTGGCCTGAAGTGCATCGCTCACGGCTCGCTGGTTCTGCTCCATCAGTGCCTGCTGCTCCTCCAGTTGTTTCTGTTGGGCAAGCATGTTCTTCTCACGTGCCTGAAAAGCCACCTCTTTCTCGTTCAGTTCCCGGGTGCGCTGGGCCAACATCTTGTTGGCTTTGGAGAGGTCGCGGTTTTTGCCGGTAAGCTGTTGCATATAATTTTCCACCGTAGTGTCATACCGCAACTGGAGAGCCGCATAAGAACGGTTGATGGCTGTCACCGTCGCCTCGCATTCGCTGCGAGCAGCCGTCATATCGCTCAGCGCAACGGTCATAGCCTGTCCCTGTCGCACCAATTCGGCATTCTCTTCCCGCAACTCCTGCAACTCCTGTTTGGTCACATTCCAACCTTTCACCGCTTGGCTGTACTGCGACTGTAGCGATTCATATTCCTTCAGCGATACGCAGGAGGAAAAAAACGTCGACGACAATGCCACCATCAGGGTGGCCAAGGTGGTAAGAAGGGGGTGTTTCATATCGAATATCTTATTATTAGTTACACATACCATAAAGAAATGACTGATTCATACATCACTGCAGCCATGCAGAGGGTCGGCCACTTCTCAAAATCTATTGTTTTTATTAAGGTATATAACGCAAATTAAAAATAATTCGTATCTTTGTAGGCTCACTTTTTTACTAAAATGACATTTATAGAGATTTATAAAAGATTGCACACTTGGCGATTGCAGCACATCACCGAGGGTACCTATTTATTGCTTTTAAGTGTGATTGTGGGCATTTTCAGCGGTCTTGCGGCTGTATTTTTGAAGACCGTTGTCCACCTCTCAGGTCAGGCCGTCATGAGATTTGGCGAACGCCTCTCGCTCACAGGCGAAGGCAATGTCCTTATCTTTATCGCACCTCTCATCGGCATCCTGCTCACCGTCATCTTCGTCCGCTTCATCATCAAAGGTGACATCGGTCACGGAATACCCAGCGTACTGCTTTCCATTTCACGCCACAACGGGGCTCTGCCCCCACGCAATATGTACACTTCGCTGGTGGCATCCACACTCACCGTAGCCTTTGGCGGAAGCGTCGGACTGGAGGCCCCCATTGCTTCTACCGGCAGCGCCATAGGCTCCAACATCGGCCGATTCTTCCGCGTAAGCCGACGGGGTGTGAAACTCTTGCTGGGATGTGGAGCAGCCGGAGCCATTGCCGGAATCTTCAAAGCCCCGCTTGCGGGCGTTCTGTTCACTCTGGAAGTACTCATGTTCGACATGACGATGACAACCGCTGTACCCCTTTTGATTTCAGCCCTTTCCGCCTCCACTGTGGCATACTTCCTTATGGGCAACAAGGTGCAGTTCGCCTTCCACGTTATGGAGGACTTCAGTCTTGGGCAAATCCCCTTCCTCATCGTGTTGGGAATTTTCTGCGCCCTCGCCTCCGTCTACTTCCTCCGGTGCACCGACAGCGTCGAATCCTGGTTTACAAAACGCAGAAGCTGGGTTAGCAAATGGATAATCGGCGGACTGCTACTAGGACTCATGATATTCCTTTTCCCTCCGCTCTACGGCGAAGGCTACTGGGCGCTGACCGAGCTGCTCAACGGAAGCAACGACGATCCCCTGTTTGCCAATAGCGTTTTCAACGCATTCCGAGACAACCCCTGGGTGGCATCCATCATCCTGCTGCTGCTCATTCTGCTCAAACCCGTTGCCACCGCAACCACCATCGGCAGCGGAGGTGTCGGCGGCACCTTCGGCCCCTCGCTTGTTTTGGGCGGCCTCAGCGGTTTCTTTATTGCCACCGTGAGCAACCAGTTGGGTTTGCCCCACCAGTCTACAGCCAACTTCGCCCTCGTGGGTATGGCGGCCGTGATGACCGGAGTGATGCACGCACCCTTCATGGGTGTTTTCCTCATTGCCGAAATCACCGGCGGATACGCCCTGATGATACCTCTGCTAATCACTGCCACAGTTACCTATATCTGCGTCCAGCCATTCGAGAAACATTCTATCTACGCCCGCAAACTGGCCGAAAAAGGCGACCTCATGACCCACAACAAGGACGCCTCAGCTTGGCACCTGATGGACCTCAACAAACTGATAGAAACCAACTTCGCAACCGTTCACGAAAAAGACACCCTGCGCAATGTGGTCGAGGCCATCAAAAACTCCAAACGCAACCTGTTCCCCGTGCTGGACGATAAAAGGCACTTCGTCGGCCTGATTGTGATGGACGATATCCGAAAACAGATTTTCGACACAGAACTATACGACAAGGTGTCGGTGAGAGACCTTATGCTCACCTTCGACGACAAAGATATTGTGCACACCTCCGACTCGCTGAGCGATGTGGTCAAAAAGTTCCAGCTCGGCAACCGATACAACCTCATCGTGGTGGACGAGAACAATGTCTATCAAGGTTTCCTCTCACGGGCAAACACCTTCTCTGCCTATCGGCGATTCATCTCACAATCCTCCGAGGAATAGACCGTTCCCCCTAACCGTCTATCCGGTTCGGTAGCCTATCGGGATTCGGTTACTTCATATCATTTCTCCTCCCATCCCGGCATTATTTACCCGATGGGAGAAGTCAAAGAAGCTTCGGTGTAGGTTCGCTGTAGGTTCGGTGTTGGTTCGCTTGCATAGCGAACCTACTCCCCAGCATCCCCCAACCATCACAGATGAATGATTGACCGAAGGGAGAGAGAATTGATGTGTCCCGTTGGAGGAAATATGTCGGAAGAACCTCCTATCAAGAAACTCCTTGTTCTTTAAGGCTCACGCCACAAGTGTGCCAACTCCACAACCCAGCTATGAGGCGGGATATCCTCAAACAAAAAGTGATACAAGGCATTGATGGCCTCAAACTAGTTTTTTTCTTGTTGTATCATCTTTTTTTCGTATCTTTGCGTAGTGATATTGTGTGCAAAACACACAACAAATAGTTTATTGTCAAACAAATAGAAATACATAATAATATAAAAGCTAATGAAAATGAAGAAGCTTTTTGCTATGATGGCCCTTATGGCTGGATTGTTGCCCGCAATGGTATGCGCCCAAGAGAGCATCACCAAAGACACCCTCCTACGCGCCAACACAGACACCCTCATGAAGCACATCCGCATTCTCTCCTCCTCCGAATATGAGGGAAGAATGGCCGGTTCGCAAGCTTACCTCGATGCCGCCAACTATTGTGCCAGCGTCCTCTCCTCCTATGGCATAAAGCCCTATCAGGACGAATGGGGGCAGTACTTTCAAGTTGAGTATAACGAGATTGAGAACTGCAATTTCGACACCTATGTGAACGACAACGACACCCGCACCCGCTATGTGTTGGGTCGTGACTATGTGTGTGCCAGCATGACCGGCCGCGGCTACACCAACGCTCCCGCCGTGTTCTGTGGATGGGGCATCGACCACAACGCCTTCAACGAGTATGAGAAAGTGGACGTGAAAGGCAAAATAGTGCTATGCCTTTCGGGTGTGCCCGATTTCCTGCCCCACAAGGTGACCCAGAAGTACGCCACCATGCGCGACAAAATGGAAGTGGCGCGCAAACACGGTGCAGTGGGTCTGGTCTGTATCAACATGTCCGAGACCTGCCTCCCATACGAGGTGCAACATCAAGCGTTCTGCGGCAACGGCAACTACTATCCCACCTTCCCCATCGTCCAACCCACCCGTGTGATGGGTGCCGACCTGCTGGCCGATGAGCAGATGACCCTCGACTCGGTAGTCAACGCACTGAAGACCCTCCTCACCCCCCAGTCTTTCCACTTGCGCAAAAACTTTGAAATCAACATCAACGCTAAATACCATCCGACTGCTACAACCGCCAATGTGATAGGTTATCTTCCCGGTCGGGACGACAAGATGAGAAATGAAATCATCGTAGTAGGGGCCCACCTCGACCATGTAGGTGTGCAGGGTAGCACCTGCCTCTTCCCCGGTGCCAACGACAATGCCAGCGGAGTGGCCGCGGTACTCGAAACAGCCCGACTCCTCACCACATACGCCCCAAACGAGATTGAATACAACAAACGCTCCATCATTTTCGTCCTCTTCTCGGGCGGTGAATTGGAGGAATTGGGATCCCGTATCTTTGTCTCCAACTTCCCGAAACTGCGCAATGTAGAATGCTTCATCAACGCCGAATGCATCGGTCATGGCGACAGCATTCAGGTGCTGGGCAACAAACGGTTCCCAAAACTATGGGAAATTGCCAGCCGCAACGACCTTATCTCCACCAAAGCTTTGGAACGCAGTTACCACACTGCTCCTCGTGGCGATGCCGCAGCCTTCGCCCAAATTGGCATCCCATCGCTGGTGTTCACCGGCAATATGGAAACGCCCAACGACCATGTGCCCAGCGATATTTCTGAGAACATTGACCGCGAGATACTGACCCTCAACGCCAGCCTGATGGCCGAAGTGATTTATGAACTTTCGCTCGGCGACTACCAAGGACGCTCCCTGCGTTCAAAACGTTTTAAATTCAGCGAATAACAACCCATATACTTAACTCTTCGCCAAGTCTAACAAAATGCTAACACTGTTCAAAAAAGAACTTGCCAGTTTCTTCTCCTCCCTCATCGGATATCTCACCATTATTGTGTTCCTGGTTCTTACAGGACTGATGTTGTGGGTATTCAAATCCGACTTCAACATCCTGGACTACGGCTATGCCGGCATCGATGGTCTTTTCGTCATCGGTCCTTTCCTCTATCTCTTCCTCATCCCAGCCATCACCATGCGCATGTTTGCCGAGGAGAAGAAGAATGGCACGATGGAACTTCTCCTCACCAAGCCGCTGAGCGAAATGAAACTGATTTGGGCCAAATTCCTGGCCGGTTTCACACTCGTATTCATCTCCCTGCTGCCAACTCTGGTTTGCTATTTCAGCGTCTTCGCCTTGGGTGACCCCGTGGGCAATATTGACACAGGCAGCGTCATCGGCTCCTATATCGGGCTCTTGCTTCTGGGTGCCGCCTTTGTTGCCATAGGCCTCTTTGCCAGCGCCATTACAAACAACCAGATTGTTGCATTCATCCTCGCCGCCCTCATGTGTGCATTCATGCAACTGGGATTCGAGGCCATCTATCGCATGGGATTCCTCGGCAACGCGGACCTCTTTGTACGCTCGCTTGGCATGAGCTACCACTACGACTCCATCAGCCGGGGCGTGGTCGACAGCCGTGATGTAATCTACTTCGCCAGCATCATCGCCATATTCATGATGGCCACCCGCATCGTTCTGCAAAGCCGCAAATGGCATGGATGGCGCAACAAGAAAGACCTCCGCCGCAACCACTGGATTGAATTGGCCGCCGGTGTTCTGATTGTCATATTCGTCAATGTTATCGGCTACTATGTCTTCGGCCGCCTCGACCTCACCGCCGAAAAGCGCTACACCCTATCCAAGTCGACCAAGAGCCTGCTCAAAAAAATCGATGAGCCCGTACTCTACCGCGTCTATCTGGAAGGCGAATTCCCAGCCGATTTCAAGCGTCTCCAGAACGAAACGAAGGAGATGTTGAACCAGTTCAGGGCATACAATAAAAATATCCAATACGAATTTGTCAATCCCAATAACTTTGACGACCCACAAGAGCGGCAGGTTTTTTACCAAAAACTGGCACAGAAAGGCATACAACCTACACAAATCCAGGTAAACACCCCCAACGGGGTTACTTCCCAGGTGTTGATTCCCGCCGCCGATGTGATCTACAAAGGGAGCGAGACCTCTATCCAACTGCTACAAAGTCAGAAATACGTAGACCAAGCCCAACTGCTCAACAACTCGGTCCAGAGCCTTGAATATGTTCTCTCCAATGCCATCCGTGCCCTTTCCCGCACACAGAAACCCATGGTGGCTTTCATGAGGGGACACGGCGAGCTGCCTCTACCCAACATGTCCGACATCATCGGGACCCTTTATGAATACTACAACCTCGACACCGCCGTGTTGAACGAGAATATCAACTCGTTGACCACACGGTCGCTCAATCCCAAAGACTCCACCTACCACTTCCACAACAAATACGACCTCATCATTATTGCCAAGCCCACTCGCATGTTCAGTGAGCGCGACCTTTATATTCTTGACCAATACGTGATGTATGGCGGCAAACTGCTGTGGCTTGTCGACCCCCTCGATGCTGACCTCGACTCGCTTCAGAATGCCGGCCAGACTGTGGCCACCCGGTTCAACCTCAACCTCGACGAACTCCTCTTCACTTATGGTGTCCGTATCAACCCGGACCTGGTAATGGATATCCGCTGCCGACCCATACCCATGAAAGTGGGCATGGTGGGCGACCAACCTCAAATCCAATTCCAACCTTGGATGTATTTCCCGGAAATTGTACCCCTTTCTCCCCATCCCATCGTACGTAACCTTGACCTTATCAAAACCGACTTTGTCAGCAGCATGGACCCCATCGACAACGGGGTGGACAAAACCGTCCTGTTGGCCACATCCGAGTTTTCGCGCGTCAAGAACGCCCCAGCAATCTACGACCTCAACGAGGCCAAGGTCGAGCCCGACCGCAGACTTTTCAACCGCAAGCAAATCCCTATCGCCATTCTGCTTGAAGGCAACTTCAAGTCATTGTTCCGCAACCGACTCACTCCCGACTTCATGGACATCCCCCAAATGGGCTACCGTGAGGTCAGCGACAGCACACGCATGATTGTCTTCTCCGACGGCGACATCATCAAAAACCGCTTCAACTACCAAGATGGCATGGGCTATCCTCTAGGCTACGATTTCTATACCGAAACCATGTATGCCAACAAGGAATTGCTGCTCAACTGCATCGACTATCTTGTGGGCGACGAAGGCTCTATTGCCAGCCGCTCGCGCGATATCAAGATACGCAAACTCAATGTCATGAAGATGAAAGAGGACCGACTGGGCTATCAATTACTCAACATCCTGCTTCCCTCTGGCATTATCATTATCGCCGGCATTGTCATCGTTATCCTTCGCCGTCGCAAATACCGCAAACACATTGCTCAGCAATAGAATACACACAAACAAACAACATAGAATCATCAAACAAAGCACACTGAATGAAAAAGAAAAAAAATCTCATCATACTCCTGGCCGTCATCCTTATCGGTCTCATCGCTTTCTTTATCGCCAAAGGGGGCTCCCGTGATGCAACCTTCGATCAAGACTTCCACATAGAAGACGTCAAC
>JAEEGG010021523.1_pt1 | contig 12797 bp, 4 predicted proteins | sample 9134161 | NCBI WGS metagenome assembly JAEEGG01 (sample SAMN16246543, study PRJNA631951) | gut metagenome | biome: gut microbiome; feature: rumen; material: CR-attached | host: Bos | place: Iran: Karaj | collected 2018-10
GAGGAGGGTGGCCTCGTCGGTGGAATACTGGCCGGCCTTGCCGCTCTTCTTGGCCTTGGGATCCAGCTTCAGTTTCTCAAAGAGGAGTTCTCCCACCTGCTTGGGGGAAGAAATGTTAAGCGCAGGTTCTCCGGCCAGGTCACGGATGCGTATTTCGCGTTCCGTCAGTTCTTCCCGGAGTCCGTCGGCAAAGGCGCGGATCTGTTCCAGGTCCACTTTCACCCCGTCCCGTTCCATCTGCGAGAGCACCTTGGAAAGCGGTTCCTCCATGGTCTCGTAGAAAGGAGGGAGGCTTTCCCGGAGTTTATCGCCCAGGGGGACAAGCACTGCCGCTTCCTTGAGACGGGAAGGTTCCGCCTCTTGAGGGTTTTCATCAAAAAGGGAGCCGGTAACGGCCGATCCGGGGGCTTCCTCCAGGTTCACGCCCAGGTACGTCTGAGCCAGCGCCGGAAGATCGTGGCTGCGCTCCGGATTAAGCACGTAATGCATGAGCTGGATATCGTACCACTTCCCTTCCAGGCCGATTCCCTGCCCTGCCAGAGAGTTGGCCATCCGCTTGAGGTCCACGCCGTATTTGGCCACGGCGGGGTCTTCCAGGAGATCCTTCGCTTCGCTCAGGATGACAGTGCAGGCCACCTTTCCTTCTGCGCTCAGCAGCAACTGGCCCTCATCCAACAGCAGACCGGCTTTTCCGGATTTACGGGCGGCCTCCAGCACTTCCTTCTCTGAAGAAAGCATTTCCGGAAGGGGGAATACCCCCTTTTCCGTAGCATCGGCCTCATTATTCGCGGAGGGAAAGGGGGTATTCCCCCCTCCGGCAGGCAGGTACTTCTTAAGAGAGGCAAACTCGTATTGCTGGAAAAGGGTCCAGATGACGGGCTGGAACCGGCCCGTATAGCGCATATCTTCCAGCGTAACGGGAAGCTCCATATCCGTCTTGATGGTAACCAGGGCCTTGGAGAGGGCCATATGCGGCTGCGCCTCGCGGAACATTTCCTGCTGCCGGGGACTGAGCTCTTCCAGATGGGCATAGATATTCTCCATACTGCCGTACTTGGCAATGAGCTTGGCGGCACCCACTTCGCCTACCCCCTTCACGCCCGGCACATTATCGGCCGAATCCCCGCAGAGGGCCAGCATATCGATTACCTGCGAAGGGCTGGCGATGCCCCATTTCTCGCAGAGGGCTTTGCTGTCCACCAGCTCTGCTTCGGAACCGCTCTTGCCGGGTTTCAGCTGGAAGACGTGCTCTCCGATGAGCTGGCCATAATCCTTGTCCGGGGTTACCATATACACGTCCAACTGTTCCGAAGCGAATTGCACGGCAATGGAGCCCAGCACGTCGTCGGCCTCGAAACCGGGGATGGTGAGCACGGGAATGTTCATGGCCTGCACCAGCTCCGTAAGGGGTTCCAGCGCATCTATCACCAGCTGCGGCGTGGGCGGGCGGGTGCCTTTATAGGAGGGATACATCTGGCTGCGGAAAGTGCCGCCCGGCGGGTCGAAGGCCACCGCCAGATGCGTGGGCTTCTCCCGCTCTATCATCTCCAGCAGGTATTTGGTAAAGCCGTAGAGGATGGACATGTCCGCCCCCTTGGAGTTGATCATGGGCCTGCGAAGGAACGCATAGTACATCTTGAATACCAGCGCGTGCCCGTCTATGAGGAAGAGTTTTGCCATAGACTTCAAAGGTACAAAAAATATCTTAATCCCGCATCAAAAGAGAGGAGGCCGGCCCAAGCGGCCAGCCTCCTTTCAGATTAAGCGTTTTGGGACTACTCCACAAAATAGATCCGCAGCGGGGTGTAACCGGCGCCGGTGAACAGCAGGTGCTGCTGGTCCAGGACGTCCAGGATGGCGGGATCCTCGGAGAAGTCCACCATAATGCTGAACGTACCGTCACCGTTGTCGGTGATGCGTTCCGCCATGCTCCAAGGAGCGATGTCGTTATTGGCACCCAGCCACTGGACGCTCCACCAGCCGGTGGTGACACGAATCTGGTAAGAGCTGGGATCGGCTGCGCTGTACATCATATGGAACGGCGTGCTCTTCATCTTGGCCCAGGTATCGGCATCGATGATGGCTATCTCTTCGCCGGTCTCGAAGCCAGCGCCGGCAAAGCGGTAGTCGCCGCCCCAATTGATGGCACCATGAGAACCGTCGTTCTTCCAGATGTCCACCTCCTTGGGAGTATCACCACCACCGTCTACCCAGACAACTTCCTCGAAATAAATCTCCAGCGGGGTATAACCGGCGCCGGTGAACAGCAGATGCTGCTGGTCCAGGACGTCCAGGATGGCGGGATCCTCGGAGAAGTCCACCATAATGCTGAACGTACCGTCACCGTTGTCGATGATGCGTTCCGCCATGCTCCAAGGAGCGATGTCGTTATTGGCACCCAGCCACTGGACGCTCCACCAGCCGGTGGTGACGCGAACCTGGTAAGAGCTGGGATCGGCTGCGCTGTACATCATATAGAACGGCTCGCTCTTCATCTTGGCCCAGGTATCGGCATCGATGATGGCTATCTCTTCGCCGGTCTCGAAGCCAGCGCCGGCAAAGCGGTAGTCGCCGCCCCAATTGATGGCACCGTGAGAACCGTCGTTCTCCCAGACAATTTCCTTAACAATCTCCCAGTGACCGCCGTCGGAGGCAGGCACGTAAGTCAGTTCCGGCAGGGAGAATTCCCGTCCGTCAACAGTGAGGATCTTACCCACGAAAGCCCCGTCAAAGATGTTCTTTCTGGGGATGTTGATGATAACGCTGTTGGTGCCCTTGCGGTAGAAAACGGTTTCGTCTACAATGTAAGGTTCACCGTTGGGGTCCAGCAGTTCTACGCCGGTGATGAATTCCAGGTCCTGGCCAAAGATGGTGAGCTGCTCACCACCCTGGATTTCCTCGCCTTCCTGCTTGGAGAAGCCGGAGACGACGGTATAGCCAAGGGACAGGAACGACTTGGATTCCGCCTCGTCAACGTCGGTACGGACCCGGATCTTACCGCCTTCGGCAGAAATGCCGGAGGGGGCCTTCACCCGGATCATCTCACCGCTCACCACCTGGAAATCGGTAACAGTGACATTATCGGGAAATACTATTTCCTTGACATCGGAGAAGCCGGAACCATTGATGGTCATCGGCTGTCCGGCCACCACCTTGGTGGGGAAGAACACCTTGATGCCCAGTCCTATATCTGCCGATTGGGTTTCTTCCTGAATGGTACAGGCAGTGAAAGCACCCATCAGCGCGGCAGAGAGAACTATTCCTATGTATTTAAATATCTTCTTCATAATAGAAATCTTATAAATCGGTTAGAATACTACCAGCCCGGATTCTGGGTCAGGTGGGGATTCTTTTTGAGTTCAGACTGCGGGATGGGATAGAAATAGTACTTGTCATCCCACTGGCGGTTAACAGTAGTGCGGGTGAGCTGGAGGGAGCTGCTGATGCTGGCCACCTGCACGCTCTTGAAGTACTGGGGACCTTTCTTCCAGCGGCGGACATCCCAGAACCGGTGGTTCTCGAATGCCAGTTCCACCAGACGTTCACGCTCATAACGCTTTACCCAGGCTTCCCCGTCCTCGGTGAAGGGGGGCATCTGGATGTCGGCACGGTTGCGCAGTACGTTCACAGCCTCGTTGGCCGTCATGCCATAGGTGGGGTCATCGGCACTTCCGGTGGCATGGAACACAGCTTCGGCATAGTCCAGATAGATCTCGGCCAGGCGGAAGAGGATCCAGGTGTGGCGGCGGGTGGTCTGGTTATCGGCCGTGGTGACGCAGGAGCCGTCCACATACTTCTTCAGGTAATAGCCGGTGGGCGTGGCGCCGTACTTGGGAGCGGCGTTGAAACCTCCGGTGAAGGTCTCGATGGCCTTCTTCTGGGAACCGTTGGTGGGCCACTCGTCACCATTCTTCACCACGGTGAGGGCGAAGCGGGGATCCAGGCCTTCATACGGGTCCTCGGCAGCCAGGTTGATGTTGCCGGGATAGCGCTGGCCGAAGGTTTCTCCGTTGTCCTGATACTCGTACTGGTCCACCAGGGTCTGGGTGGGGCAGTTGCCGGAAGAGCCGTTCTCCACGCCAACCGGATAGTTGGCCATCTCGAAGGAGTTGTTCTCTCCGCGGCCCAGGCCGAAGATGAGTTCCGGATTGAAGAAAGCATCGTGGCCCCACAGGGAACCATAGGCGCTGAGCTTCAGGCCCCAGGTGGAGGCGTTGTCCAGGATGAATTTGCAAGCGGCGGCAGCATCTGCCCACTTGGACTGGTCACCCGAGGGATTGAACAGCGGGGAAGCGGCATACAGCAGGGTACGGGCTTTCAGCGCATAGGCGGCCACGCGGGTGGCGCGTCCAATCTCGGACTCCACTTCCGTCAGGTAGGAAACGGGCAGGTGGGGAGCCACCTCGTCCAGTTCGTCCACGATGAACTGCACGATCTGGCTGGCAGGCGTACGTTCGATGTTGTTGGCCTGGGCGTTGGTGAGCGTGGTGGTTACCAGCGGCACATCGCCATAGGCGCGCAGCAGTTCAAAGTAGAAGTACGCACGGAGGAAACGGAGTTCGTAAGGGAACAGTTCCATCTGGGCCACCCACTTGGGATAGTCCGGGTTGTACTGCCACTCCGTAATGTCGGCCTCGTCCAGCTTTTCCAGGAACATGCACACGTCGGCAATGGCCGTGTAGCACTTGGACCAGGTACGGGAGTAGGGGTTGGCGGCACTCCAGCCACCGTTTACGTAGTTGTTTACGGCACCGGTTTCCAGGGCATACTGAGCCTCGTCGGTAGCACCTGCCAGGAAGTAGGCGCTGTTGGACTCAAACTCGTTGTTGTACACCTGTGCGTAAACGTCGAATACCATATTTTTGATACCATTCTCGAAGTATTCGTAAGTCCACTCCTCGTCACGCGTGTTTTCCTCGGTATAGTCGAGGTCTGCGCAGGAGAAAGGAATGACGCAGGCGAGAATGAATAAGATGATTCTATCTAGTTTCATAAGTCAGCACTTTATTAGAATACAACGGAAAGGCCCATGTTCACAGCCTTCATCACAGGATAACCCGTGTTCAGGTTTTCGGCATCCAGGGCGGAGATGTTGCCGAAGGACAACAGGTTCTGTCCCTGGACGAAAATCTTCACGTCCGAGATCTTGATCCGGCTGAGCAGAGAGGCGGGAAGCTTGTAGTAAATTTCGCAGTCACGCAGCTTAAGCCAGCTCACGTTCCGGTACCAGATGGTGGAGTTCCGGGCGTTGTTGGCCACGTTGGTGGTGGAAAGGCGGGGATACAGCGCATTGGCACCGGCGATGTCGAAGCAATTGCTGTAGTATTCGCGGGAGAGGTTCCGGTTGTCGGAAAGGGCGCCCCACACACCGTCTACATACATCAGGTTCTTGGTTTGGCCGAAGGCACCCTGGAAGGTGGCGTTGATACCGAATCCCTTGAATTCCACACCGAAGCTGAAGCCGTAGTTGAGGGCGGGAACGGCATTGCCGAATTCCATGGCCACCAGGTCGTTCTCATTGATGACGCCGTCTTCGTTCACATCCTTGTACTTGATGTCACCCACTTTCACCTGACCGAATTCCTGCAGGGGGCTGTTGTCAATCTCGTCCTGGCTCTGGAAGAAGCCCAGGGCCACGAGTCCGCGCTCTGCATCGGCCGGGGTGCCGATAACGGAAAGGTTCGGGTAGGCGGGAGTCTCAATCCATTCCAGGACCTTGCTCCGGTTGTAGGAGACGTTTCCGCCGAAGTTCAGGTTGAGACCGCTGGCGAAGGTCTTTGCGTAGCGCAGGCCGGCTTCAACGCCGTAGCTGGCAACCACGCCCTTGTCGTCATAGGCCGACTGGATACCCACCACGTCCGAATTCAGGGAACCGGCGCTCACCAGGATGTTGCGGCGCTGCTGATAGTAAGCATCCACCGTGAAGTCCAGGCTGTTGGCGATGCGCATATCCACGCCGAAGTTTCCCTTGTAGGCAGCTTCCTGCTGGAACTTGGTGGTGGGGAACTGGGTAAGGAACGCACCCCAGGAGCTGGAGAAGTTCTGGCCATACCAGAACTGGCCGTGGGAATTGTTCCAACGGTCCAGCCACAGGCCGTTCGCGGGAACATAGTCGGTATGCTGGATACCGCCTGAGAGGCGGAACTTACCGTAGTTCAGGAAACCGGCATCGGGGTTGTTGGCGAAGATCCAGCCCAGGGCTGCGGTGGGAGAGAAGGCCCACTTGGCCGGGTATGAACGGTTGGAACCGTTGGCTGCCAGGACGATGTCGGCCACCAGGGCTTCGGCATGGTCGTAATGCAGGGCCAGGTTCGCGTTCTGGCGGTACCAGGTGTTGCTCTGTCCGTCACGGATCTCGCTCTTCATATTGTAATTGAGGTTGGCGGCCAGGTTGTCGCCGTTGCCGAAACGGGTGGCATAGCGCAGGCCAGTGTTGATGGTGCCGATGCGCCACTGGGAATCCACCCAGTAGTTGAAGACCAGCTTGTCCTCCACCGTACCCATTACCGCTTCCTGCAACTGGCCGTTTGCGTCATAATAGTTCCAGCCATACTGGTAACCCTTGGAACGGTTCTCAATGGTGTTGGAGGCATTGTCGTAGGAGCCGCCCAGGTAGAACTTGAGTCCCTCCAGGATGAAGTCCAGGTCCTGCTCCAGGGTGAGGTCGGCCCAGATCTGGCGCTGATGCGTCTTGGAGAAGCCGGTACCCTGGGACTTGGCCACCAGGTTAAAGTCTCCGTAGGTCTGGCTGCCGCCCCATACACCGTCCATGGTCTTGATGGGGAAGGCCAGCGCGGGAACCTTGTACAGGTGCCACCAGGCATCGTTGGAGTTCATGTTGGGAACGCCGTTGGTTTCCATGAACAGGGCAAAGATATTGGTCTTTACCCGGGTGGACTTGGTTACCTGGAAGTCCACGTTGGTGCGGATGCTGGCCTTGGAATAGCGCAGCTGGGAGTTCCAGTCGCCCTGGTCCGGGTGCTTATAGAGACCGGAAGCATCCGTATAGTCCAACTGGGAATAGTACTCCACATTGTTGGTGCCGCCGTACATGGAGATGAAAGCGTTGGTCTCGTTGGCGGTGTTCTTGAACACTTCGTCCTTCCAGTTCACGTTGGGATAGACAAGCGGATCGGAGCCATCCTGGAACTTCTGCAGTTCGGCAGGCGTGTAGGCCACATTGTTTCCGTCGTTCATACGGGCCACATTCAGGGCATTGGCATAATCGTAGGCGCTTACCATATCGGCCGATTTAGGGTCGAACTGGATCTTGTGGGAGGCGCCCACCTTGATGTTGAAGCCGCTGTCGGCCTGTCCGCGCTTGGTTTTCACCAGGAGCACGCCGTTGATGGCTTCGTGTCCGTACAAGGCTACGGCGGCAGCGTCCCTGAGCACGGTAACGCTTTCCACCTCCTCTACGGTAAGGCGGTCGATCGGACGCTCAACGCCATCCACCAGGATAAGGATATCCCTCTCGCCGGTGGTCTGGACTCCGCGGATGTTGAAGGAGGCACCCCGGTTTTCCTCACCCTTGAAGCCGGTGTTCTGCAGGGCGGTGAGACCCAGCAGCTTGCCGTAAAGGGCATCGGCCAGGGAGATGGCCGAGGTGCGTCTCAGCTCTTCGGCGGTAATGGTATAGGTTGCCGCCGTGGTCAGGAATTCCGAACTCTCCGTGCCATAGCCCAAATCCACCTTCTGTGACTTCTTGTCACTGAGCTGTACTTGAGCCTGGGCAGTCACGGAAGCTGCGCAGATCCCCAACAGGCTACATATAAGTATATTGCGTAATTTCATAATCGTGACTATTTCTAATGATTACCAACCAGGATTCTGGGTGAGGCCATATCCTTTCTGAATCTCTACGCGGGAAAGCGGATCCAGGTACCACTTGTTGGTCCAGTAGCCGGCATCCCACCAGCGGCGGTGTCCCACTACAATCTCCGGATTCTCGTACTCGAACTCGGGCCAGGGTTCACCGGCCTTGTACTGCGTGTCACCGGTCATGCGGTTGCCATCGGCATCCAGGCGGTATACACGGATCTCGTGGAGCGGCTTGGTGAAGAGGTCCTGACGCTTGCGGCGGACCATGTCGTAGAGACGGTCACCGCACTCGGCACCGATCTCGCAGTTGCGCTCGCGGAGAATCTCGTTGATGAGGTTTTCCTTGTTGGACTTGAGCTGCAGGCTGGGATTCATATCCTCCAGACGGCCCAGGCCCACGCGGCTGCGGACCACATGGATGTCGTCCAGGGCGCCCTGCAGGTCACCGGTCTCGGCCTTGGCCTCGGCACGGATCAGGTACATCTCGGCCAGGCGGATGTAGGCTACGCCGATATACTCGTCGTCGTAACGGCTGCCGCCCTTATAGTCCAGCAGCCACTTGAACTTGGCATAGCCGGAGGCCACGTCGTCGCCATTGGAGTTGAAGTTGCTGTTGTTCTCCAGGCAACCGCCCACCCAAGGGTCGTTATAGTTGGCACCGTTGTAGTCAAAGCCGGCGGGCAAGTCGTGACGGGGAACCACCATCGTCTCGTACAGACGGGGATCGCGGTCGGCAAAGATGTCAATGCCCGGTCTCTTCTTACCATAGATATCCGAATAAGGGAAGTTGCGGCCGTCCTGCATGCCGAAGCATTCCATCAGTTCGTTGGTGGGATCGGCACCGCCCTGACGCAGGCAGTCCAGCGCGAAGCCGCGCCAGCCCCAGCCCCAGCCGTTGCTCACGTTTCCGTCCCGAACCGAGCTGGAAAGATACTGGGTGGGATGGGCGTCAAAGAGCTTCTCGTGATGGGTTTCGTCGTTGCGGTAACGGTAGGCCCGGCGGTATGCGGCACGGTAACCGGCCTCATCCTGCGAAGTGGGCTGGATCAGGGCGTAATAGTTGCCGTTCTGCGCATTCTCATTGAAGAAATCGTTGCAGTATTCCAGGCAGCGGTTCCAAAGGGAAGGATCCTCCTTGCCGAACCATACGTGTTCTTCGCTCTCCAGGCCGGTAGGGGTCTTGGTATAGCGCATGTAGGGTTCGCTGTTGTTGAACAGCGGGGAGGCGGCGAACATCCACACCTTGGCGCGCAGGGCGCGGGCCGATGCGCGGGTGAGACGGCCGGACCACTGGCCGATATCGGCATTGGAGACATTCCAGATGAAACCGGGCTCCTTGATGGCGCACACGATGAGCGAATCGATGAACTCCACCGTTTCCATGGCGGTAGCGCGGCCGTCGGTGAACTGCTCGCCCACTTCATAGGCCTTTCTCACCAGGCACAGTCCGCCGAAGTTGCGGAAGGCGTCAAAGTAACGGCTGGCCATGATGGTGTAGGCTTCGCCCTTGAGGCGGCTCTTCTCGTCATCGCCCATATCCGGCACGTTCTCGATGTTCTCGATGAGCTGCCAGCATTTACGCACCGTCTCATAGATGGAAACGCGGCCGCCGGAGTCCGAGTTCAGACCGCCGGTGATGGTCTTATAGGAGAATTTTCCCTGATAGTTACCGTTTTCGGTATCCTGTGCATCCTCGGTGAGGCCACCGGTGTAGTAGCTCTGGATGGGACCGCCCCAGCCGCAGTAGCAGTGGTAGGAGTCCGACAGGGAAGAGATGGGTGCACCGTTCATCATGTTACCGGAGGTATACTCGCAGTACAGCTGTCCGTAGGCGCCCCAGAGGAAGTTACGGGTATATTCTGCGCTGGAAAAGACCGTCTCCATGTTCACGTCCACGCCAGGGGCCTTCTCCAGGAAAGCGTCGCCCACGGCGAACTTGTCCACGCAGGAGGAAAGGCAGGCGGCGGAGCAGATTCCCAGAAGCAGTATATGTACTAATTTCTTTTTCATATTCGTATCTGCATTAGAAGTTAAGCTGTGCGCCAATATTGAACACACGGGTCATAGGATAGCGCACGCCAAAGTCCAGACCGGAGCCCGGGGCTTCCGGGTCGTTGCCGTCGAAGTTGGCGAAAGTGAGCAGGTTCTGTCCCGACAGATAGATCCGGATGTAGTTGAAGAACGGCATGCCCTTGGGTTTGTTGAAGGTGTAGCCGATCTCCACGTTCTTCAGGCGCAGGTACTTGGAATCGATGACCCAGGCCTGGGAATCACGGTTGTTGTGCACACGGTTGGTGAAGGAAATACGGGGCAGGATGGCGTTGGGATTGTCTTCCGTCCAGGAATTGTCGGCCACCCACTGGGCCAGGGCCGAAGTGTTGGTGGAACCGAACTGGTCACGGAAGTATCCGTTCAGGGAGCGGCTCACGTGGTCGGCACCCGTCCACAGCATGGAGAAATCCAGGCCCTTCCAGTGGATGGAAGCATTGAGGGAGTAGGTGATTTCCGGATTGTCGGTGTATCCCAGCGGCTTCTGGTCGTTCTGGTCGATGATGCCGTCGTCGTTAAGGTCTACATAAACGGCGTCACCGTACTTGAGGGCGATGTTCTGGTCCGGCATATCCTTGCCGTAAGCGGCCTTATAGCGATCCTCGGTACCGGGCTGGTAGAATTCGAAGAGGTCGTAGCCGAAACGCTGGCCCACCGGGAGACCGGTATGGCGCAGGTAGTCGTACATAGGCGGAACTTCCAGCATCTCAACCACCTCGTTGCGGGCGTAGGAGAAGTTGGGGGAGATGGAATAGCGGAAATCGCCGATCCTGTCTTCCCAGTTCAGGGTGATTTCATAACCGTGGTTCTTCACACGGCCTTCGTTCACATAGCTGGAAGGCAGGGAGGTGGCGGCCGACAGGGTGGCGGCGTTGGACACCAGGATATGCTGGCGGTCCTCCCAGAAGAAGTCCACATAGGCGTGCAGCCGATCCCTGAAGAATCCGGCATCCACACCCAGGTTGATCTTGCTGGCAGTTTCCCAGGTAACGTTGGGGTTACCGGAAGTGAGTTCCTTCACGGCCTGCAGCCAGTTGCCGCTGGTGCCGAAGTTGGCGCCGCGGTCCTGCGGATTCACCGTCATGGAGCCGGTATAGAACTGCCATGCACCGGGGAGATAGAGGAAACGGGCACCGTTGGTGTTGTCGTTACCCACAAGACCCCAGGAAGCACGGAGCTTCAGGTATCCCATGAAATTCTTGATGGGCTCCCACCAGCTTTCCTGGGAAGGAATCCAACCCACGGAAACCGACGGGAACAGGCCGTAACGCTTGCCGGGAGCAAAGTTCTCCGAGCCGTTGTAGCCGATATTGAAGTCCAGCAGGTACTTGGTGGCATAGTCGTAGGTGACACGGCCCACCAGGCCCACATAACCCTTGGGGATGGACTGATACAGGCTGCCGTCCGAATCCCAGGGATAATAGGTCTTGCTCTGGTTGTACAGGAGCAGGGCGCCGATGTTGTGCTGACCGAACTTGCGGGCATAGTCGAAGCTGGCTTCCCAGTACCAGTTGCGGCTGCCCCATTTGCTCTCGTTGTAGGGGATGGGCCAGGTGATGTTCTCCTTGCGGAGGACTTCCTCACCGTTCACGAGGGTGGCCACATAGGTAAGGCCCGTACCGTAACCGTTCTGGCGGTTCTTCCGGGCGGTATATTCGGAGTTGTAGGAAGCTTTGGTCTTGAAGGACAGGCCTTCGGTGATGAAGCCCATGTCCAGCTTGTACTGGATATCGAAGTTGAGCACGTTGGTGCTTTCGTTCTGGTAACCCAGGTCATAGTAGTTGGAGAGGGCATCACGGTCGTAGGGGCCCACGAAGGATTCATCGGAAACGATGTGGCGGCCCAGTTCGTCAATACCGCTGCCGGCATAGGGCGTAGCGCCCTGCAGGTAACGGAAGAGGAAGCCCTCACCGCCGCCCATGGTGTTGCGGTCCTGCATGCGGCCGCCCAGGGTGATGGACAGCTGGCTGCGCTTGGACACGTTGATATCCAGGTTGGCGCGGTAGTTCAGACGCTTGAAGTTGAAGGTCTCGTTCTTGTTGTCGGAGAAGGTCTTGAACAGGGAATTCTGGTTCAGGAAACCGGCCGATACGAAGTAACGGACCCGTTCGGTACCGCCGTTAACATTCACGTTGGCCTGTTCCTGCCAGGCGGAATCGTTCATGATATACTTGATCCAGTCCATGTTGGGGAAGGTGCGGGGCATGTCTCCGGTGCGGAAATGCTCCATCACTTCCTGGCTGAAGCGGATACCGGAATCGGCATAAGGAGTATAGTCCTTGATGTTGGCGGTTCCGGGCCACTGGTCCATGGGCAGGGCATCGGTGATGGCGGAATAGTTCCACATCTTGCCATAAGTGTAGGAATCGGCAAAGTCGATGAACTTGGAAATGGTCTGCACGGCGGCGCTGGCGGAAGCAGTAACCGAAGCCTTTCCTTCCGTACCACGCTTGGTGGTTACCAGGATGACGCCGTTAGCACCACGCACACCGAATACGGCCGTGGCCGATGCATCCTTCAGCACGGAGATGCTTTCGATTTCATTGGCATCCAACTGCGAGAAGGAACGCTCCACGCCGTCCACCAGGACCAGCGGTTCGGCGCTGTTCAGGGACCCAACACCACGGATGCGGATCACCGGTTCATCGGCACCCGGCATACCGGATGCCTGGACGGCCGAAACGCCCGGGAGATTACCCTGCAGGGCATTGGCCACGTTGGCTACAGGCGCTTTCAGGAGGTCGTCGCCACCCACCGCAGAAACGGCACCGGTGATGGTGACCTTCTTCTGCTGGCCGTAGGCAATAACCACAGCCTCGTCAAGAGCCCGGGAGTCCAGCTCCATGTTGATTGTGATTTGGGTTCCGGTTACCTGGACTTCCTGCGTAGCATAACCCACGCTGGAAATTTCCAGGATGGCCCCACGG
>JAEEGG010021526.1_pt1 | contig 12796 bp, 7 predicted proteins | sample 9134161 | NCBI WGS metagenome assembly JAEEGG01 (sample SAMN16246543, study PRJNA631951) | gut metagenome | biome: gut microbiome; feature: rumen; material: CR-attached | host: Bos | place: Iran: Karaj | collected 2018-10
CGCCCCGCCTCCACGTTCGCCTGGAAGAACCATTTTCAGGCGTGACTACCGCTTAGGCTGATGGCATTAGCAGTTATCAGCCTTTCCCTAGGTTTCTAGAATTCTAGTCTCCTAGCCTTCTAACTGCTTGATATGCAAATAAAAAAGCCTCCCCTTGCGCAAAGAGGAGGCTTTTTTGATAAATGCGATGCCGCGAAGCGATTAGTGGCGGCGGGCGTTGACGGTTTCGTTTTCGCCGACGGCGTTCAGATAGAACGGGCACTTCTTCGGATTGTCGCAGCAGCAACGATACGCGTTGTTCAAGTCAAAATAACGATAGGCGCTCTGCATGCCGTTCTGCTGGGCGACCTTCATGCCGACGGCCTTGACAGCGCCGCAGCTGCCGGCCACGCCGTTGTATTCGGGAACAAGATTGCCATCCGGGCCGACCTTCGTCGTCATGATGGTCTTCATTTCGAACAGCGGGACGAATTTGCACTTGTTGTTCTGCTTCAGCACGCCGATCAGTTCGGAAGCGGAAAGACCTTGCGCCCATTCCGGCGTTTCCACGCGACGGCCTTCGAAAACCTGACGGTTCGTCGGACGCGAAACGGTGGAATTGTTGGTGGGGGGCTGCTGTCCCTGTGGCTGGTTTGCTGCTGGAGCGGTCGTGGGAGCGGGGGCCGCAGGTTTCTTGCTGCCGCCAAACAAGGCTTTGAGAGAATCAAGGAATGACATGCTTCTGCACCTATTTCTGTCTGATGTTACTTCTGTCGGCTGGGTCGCCAACGTTCGAGATTGACTTTTTATTGACTAAAAAATCGGTTTTTTCTATAAATATAGTGCTGTTGATTGATATTGTCAATAGTGAAAAAAAGGATTATTCGCAATGGGGCAACAGATTGACGTTTTTTTCGAGTGATCCCGCAGGAGCGGGACCTTCCCATTTAGTGATCCCGCAGGAGCGGGATCTTCCCATTCTTTGGGTGGTTATTCCGCGTAGAGCTTCATCAGCTTGGCGAATTCCGTGACGCGACGGCGGATCTCTTCGCGATTCGCCTCGCCAAGCCGCAAGAGGAGCTTCTGGACAGGAAGAAGCCCTTCCAGCTGCGGATTCGAATACTTGTACAGATTGGCGGCGACATGGACAAGCCCGCCCTCACCTTTCATGACAGGCGTTTCTAAAATGACCGTGCAGGCCTCTGTCAACCTTCCGCGAAACGTTTTCGCTTCCGGATAACCGAGCCCATGGAAGATTTCATCCAAAACAGGTTCGATTTCAATGAAAAGATCCACTGCGGCCTGCATGTCAATGGAACGCAAGGCATTGATAGCCTTATGGTAACGCGCGATGGCCTCCACCGTGACGACGAGCAGCCCGACAGCATTTATGGAAGCGGAAAAAGGTGTCTTCGGCTTCAGAAAATCCAACGGTTCGATGGGAATGTCTCCTGCCGCAATGGAATCGACGGCTTTTACGCAACGAATCAACGCATCATCCATGGCGATGAATTCCAGCCATAACTCATTCTGGCTGACGTTCTTCGCATGGGAGACAAACGTTTCACGCAACTTGTCGGTCGCCACCGTTTCGTCGGTCTCCTCCTCTTCCGTCTCTTCGTCTTCTGTTTCTTCCTGTTCTTCTTCTGGCTCCGTTTCAGTGTCTTCCTTCGTCTCTTCTTCTTTCGTTTCCTGTTTGTTTTCAGTAACTTCCGGAACAACAGGAGGAACAGACGCAGGAGGGGTGCCCGCGACCGTTTTCTTCGCGGCGCCCTTCTGCGGCTGCGGCGCGTTGAGCATCAGAATCGTCGCGACGATTCCGAGAATCAACGGCAGGATGTAGATGAAGAACTTGCTCTTCATGGGTGGTTTTTATTCAGCGATGTATGGCCTGATTCGGTAGGAGAAACTATAGACGCCCGGCTCGAGGCGGTATTGCGGCAACGTGTCCGGACCGCAACTTGCGCCGCCGAGACCGCGCTGTCCATAGTCGATATTGACGAACACTTCGCTTCGCGGATCGAGTTCGTTGATGTGAGTGGCTTTGAAAAGATCGTCCGCCGTGAAATGGCTTGCAGAGCATTCCAGCAGGCGGTTTTCGGCTTGGAAAAGCAGCCCTGCATCGGCCGGACCTGCTTCCAGTGCCATCCATCTGACATCTGTTTTGTTGCCATGTTCCTGCGGAACGACGTATGGAACGTATTGTTCCGTCACAGTCCCCTGCCAGACGCCGACACGGGCACCCGCCTTGCGGTCGCAATACGATTCATGCGGGCCACGGCCAAACCACGCAAGATTCTCCAGCGCAGGCGCTAATGTCATCGTGACGCCGATGCGCGGCAGATCCGGCAGCTTCGGATCAATCGTGATGAGATTTTCGACCAGTATCTCACCGTCGGGCAGAATAAGATAGCGATGTTGATGGCAGATTGGCGCTTCCGCGTCCGCACCAATCCAAATATTGCACAGATCAGCGACGACTGCGCCGCCGTCAATGGTTTCGACGTCGCAGGAAGCCGTCTGGAGCGTCAGTTTGTTCAGGCCTGCCTTCATCCATTTGCCAAGTGGTTTCCAGTCCTGTCCGGACCATGCTTTGACGCCATCGTTATCCGTCGGCCCACGCCATAGATTAAGCCTTGGCCCGTCGATGATGAGCGCCTTGTCCTGCCAGGAGAACGTTTTGATGCGGGCCTCCGCGCGATCGATGGTCATCTTGAAATGACGGCCGACGATTTCAATCGGCGAAGCGGATTTTTTCAGCTGGAGCTTGCCGAAAGGCGCGGATGGGCGGTCCGGCGGCGCGGAGAACGGCATGGCGAATTGTTCCCACGCGACTTCATGGCCGACCTCCGCCCAATCGTTGGCTTCCTTTCGTGTGAATGTGAAATTGACAAACGACTCTTCGCCCGGCAGAAGTTCCGGAATCTGCAATTCTGAAAGGACGATGTCGCGGCTTTCGCGTGGCGGAATGCCTGCGATGTCGATGTCGCCTTCTTGCAACGTCCGCTGGCCTGTCGTGAGCGTCCAATGGCATTGGAGATCGTCCAACGTTGTGAACCAACGCTTGTTACGGATGGTGAAGGAACCTTTGTTGAGGTTCTTCGATTCGACGGCGAGCGGCTGGACAAGCTTCTTGAATTCGTACATGGATGGATGCGGCGTGCGGTCCGGCCAAATCATGCCGTTGATGCAGAAATTCTTGTCGTTGGGCTGGTCGCCATAGTCGCCTCCGTAGGACCAATATTCGCGATTTTGGTCATCGAGATTGAGCAGGCCTTGATCGACCCAGTCCCAAATGAAACCGCCTTGCAGGCCGGGCAGATTTTCAAAGGCATCCCAATATTCTTTCAGATTGCCGTTGGAATTGCCCATGGCGTGGGAATATTCACAGCAGATGAGCGGACGGTAATCCGTCGAAAGCTTCGACCATTTCTTCAGATTTTCGATGTCTGGATACATGGGTGCAATGACATCCGTCGCGCGTGTGGAAGCATCGCTTGGCCAACCGTTGTAGCCTTGGTGGTATTTCGTGAGGACACCTTCACAGTGGAGAAGGCGTGAATCGTCAATGCCGCGAATCCAGCCAGCCATCGCATCGTGATTGAAACCATAGCCAGATTCATTGCCGAGCGACCAGAAGATGACGGCTGGATGGTTTTTGTCCCGCTGGACCATGTTCATGGCGCGGTAGAGGAAGGCGTTCGTCCATCGTGGATCGTCGCAAAGGTTGCCATAGTAGTGATGGGCCTCCAGATTCGTTTCATCTATAAGGTATATGCCGTATTCGTCACAGAGATCGTACCAATACGTGTCGTTGGGATAGTGCGACGTGCGGACGGCGTTGAAATTGAACTGCTTGAGAAGCTTGATATCTTGCAGCATCGTCTCGCGCGGAACGGTTTTGCCGTAGCGTTCGTGGAAATCGTGGCGATTGACGCCTTTGATGAGAACAGGCTTGCCGTTCACAAGTAGTTGTCGATCTTTGACTTCCACCGTCCTGAAGCCGAAGCGGACGGACGTGCATTCGACGACAGCACCCTCTGGATTCAGCAACGAAACAACAAGCGTGTAGAGGTTCGGCGTCTCATCGGACCAAAGCGCCACGTTGTTGAACTGCAACGACTTCTCCACGCGATTGCCACGATTGCCCGCCCCCGCGCCAAGCGACGGCGGAATTTCCGCCTCCATAGTGCCTTCGGAAACTTCCGCACCGTTTGGCCCAAATACGGATGTTGCGAAACGCCAGCCTTTTACGGGCTGTTCGCCATTAAAAGATGCACGCAATTCCAATCGCAATTCACCGCTAGCGGAACCACGCGCGAAAATGTCTGCAATATGGACATCCGCCGTCGTATAAAGATAAACACTGCGATGGAGACCCGCCATCCACCAATGGTCTTGGTCTTCGATAAAAGAGGCATCGCTCCAACGGATCACCTTGACGGCCAACGTGTTAACGCCAGTCTTCACAAACGGCGTCAAATCAAATTCGGACGGTGTGCGGGAATCTTTCGCGAAACCGACTTGGCTACCGTTCAGATAGACGAAAAAGCAGCTTTCAACGCCGCCGAAATGAATGACGACACGACGGTTCTGCCATTCTTTCGGAAGCATGAACGTCGTGCGGTAAAGACCTGTAGGATTGTCACTTGGAACATTTGGCGGATAATTTGGAAACGGCATGACGACGTTTGTGTACCACGGCTTGTCGAAGCATTGCGTCGTCCAGTTGCCGGGCACGGTGATGTCGTCCCATCCGTCCGTTTTGATAGATGGTTTCATAAACGATTCGCATTCAATCGTCTCTGGATTATCGACGAGCTTGAATTTCCAGTCGCCGTCAAGGGAGATGACCCATGGCGAATCCAGTGGATTGCGTGCACGGGCGAGTTCGAGCGTGGGATATGGATGGAATGTCGCATGGGCGGGAAGCCTGTCCAGACAGCAGATTTCCGGTGTTTCCCAAGGTTTGGCGTTGAAAATAAACGATTCTGGCATGGTGTCGTGTTCCTGATGAAGGCACAATAGGTCTGTGAAATAGGTTTGTTACACCATAAAATATACTAGAAAATTTGCTAAAAACTATTCATGCATTAAATTAAATGACTTTTTCCGTGCGATTAGTCGCCTCCGGCCATCTGTTTGGCCGGAAACTCGGCTCCATGATGGGGCGGGGACGACAAAAGGCGGCGCCAGTTGACATCGTAGGAAAAGAGCAAGCTAAAAAGGAAAAGACCATGGCTGATGAAGCAAAGAAAAAGAGTGTGAAAGGCCCGAAGCACACGTTGTGCCGTCGAGTTGGCTACTGCCTGTGGGGCATGGCGAATTGCCCGGCCAATACGGGAACCGCCGGTGATGGTGGACAGGGCAGCGGAACCGCCGGCAAGGCGCGTAACTATCCTGCTGGTCAGCATGGCCCGACCAAACGCCGCGGCAAGCTCTCCACCTACGGTGAACTGCTTCTCGAAAAGCAGAAGTTGAGGACGTTCTACAACCTGACCGAGCATCAGCTCCGCTTCATCTATGAGAACTCGAAGCGCGGTGAAGGCATCACGGGTGACAAGCTCCTCCGTAATCTGGAAATGCGTCTGATGTCCGTCGTCTATCGTTCCGGCCTCGCCAGCACGATTTTCGCCGCCCGCCAGATCGTGTCCCATCGCCACATCTTGGTCGATGGCAAGATCGTTGACCGCGCCAGCTACCGTCTGAAGGCCGGTCAGGTCGTTTCCATCAACGCGGAACGCTCCCCGAAGATCGCGGAAATCGCGAAGCTGAACGACGCTGTTCTGCCGCCGTATCTTGAAATCAACAAAGACGAAATCAAGGTCACGGTTTTGCATGAACCGCTGGTCGAAGAAATCCCGACGAACATTGAAATCACGAAGGTTATCGAATACTACGCTCGGTAATTTCTAACGGTAAGATTACAAAGCGGCCCGCATGAAAATCAATCATGCGGGCCGCTTTTTTTTCTAGAAGCCTAGGAGCCTAGAAGCCTAGAATTCTATGGCTTACAATTTCACCCAAGCATTCTCTTTAGCGGATTGCCGTACTTTTTCCAGCATCCGCTGGACTTCCACGCCACGCATGAGGCCTGGATTTCCAGGCTGTCCGTTGTGGACGGCGTCCAAGAAATTGTAGAGGCATTGCATGTGGCCACGTAGCCAGCCGATGGCGAATTTCGGGCCAGGGAAATTGGCGGGCGCGGGGAAGCGCTGTCCTGTGTCAATGGTCGTCCAGCCACGGCGGCCGCCAATGGGCGAGCCCTGCGCGGAGCAATCATAGAATTGAAGGCCATGCGGTTTCATGCCATTGAAGCGGAGCGCGCCTTTGGAGCCGTGGATTTCGACGCGGATTTCATCCTCCGCACCCGTCGCGATTTTGGAGGCGGTGACCGTGCCTGAAGCGCCGTTTGGCAGGCGGACGATGACGTTCATATTGTCTTCCGCGTCAACGGGAACCATCTTCGTCGGATCATCGGCGGAAGGACGCATGGGATAGGCGATATGCGTCGTCGCAAGTAGGCTCTCGAACGGACCGATGAGATATTCCGTCAAATCCAAAATATGGCTACCGAGATCCGCGATAACGCCGCCGCCGGCCTTGCCGGAAAGCTTCCACTTAAATGGCGCTTTCGGATCCGCGCTGCCCGCATGGAGATATGCCGTGCGGAATTCCAAAACATCGCCGATGGCATCTTCATCGATGAGCTGCTTGGCCCGTAAAGGCGCTGGCAGGAAGCGATTCTGCAATGTCATTTGCGCCGTGCCGTGGTAGTTTTTCAAGGCGGCGGCAATCTGTTCGGCTTCTTCAAGCGTGGCTGTCAACGGTTTGTCGCAGTAGATGTGCTTTTGATTGGCGATGGCGGACAAGATGGCAGGGCAATGCTGGTCATTGGGCGTGCAGATATCGACGATATCAATGTCTGGATTCTCCGTGATGTCGCGAAAATCGGTCGTGATTTGGATATCGTCTCCGATTTTATCCGCGTTCTTTCGCGCGCTGTCCAGATGGGCCGCGCAAACCATGGTAATTTTGGATTTGTAGCCTGGCAGATCAAAGAAGAGCGGAATGTTTAAATGCCCGTAGGCGTGGACTTTGCCAATGAAGCCGCAACCGATGAGACCGACACGATACGTTTTCATAGTGATTCTGGATTGACTGTTTTTTTGTTTTTTCTGAACGATTAATCCTTTGGATACCAGCGGCGTTTGCGGCTGGATTCAGGGCGTTTATGGTCTGATTTAAAATGAATTCCGTCGGCGGAAAGGAGCCGTGCAGCGGCGTCACGGAAGACTGCGGTATTGTTGATATGGAGGTCGTCGCTGCCAGAGAAGACGACATCGCCCGAATTGCAGATCATGCAGAAGACAAGCGGTGTTTCGCCTGGATTTTCCTTCACAAGTTGCTTGATTTCCGCAAGCTTCTCCGGCGTCATATCCTTCTCGTGGAGACGGAGATGGAGAGACGACGTGAACATATCCGGCGCGGCGGAAATCGGAATGACGCGCTGCCCGATAAGCTTAAGCGGTTCGTCTTCGTCACGACGGGAAATCTCCCCTTCGACGAGCACAACCGTGTTCGGCGTGAAGACATCCGGAAATTCCTGTAACGTCTTCTGGTAGGCTTCGTTAAAGACGAGGCATTCCATCGTGATTTCGCGCGTCTCAAGCGTGAGAATCACCCACGGCTTGTTGTCGTTTTTCGTGAATTTCTGCACGACGTGGCTGAGAAAGCCGCCGACGCGAACAGTCGTGTTCTGATCCAAGCCGTTGAGCTCGCTGAGATCGTCCGACTGGAATGTATCAACCTGCTCTTGATATTCCGCAATGGGATGACCGCTGACGTAGAATCCGAGCAGTTCTTTCTCATAGTCAAGCTTCTCCTTGATGGGCCATTCCGGAATATTTGGAGCGGTAATTTTCGTCATGGACTGGTCTTCCGGAGCGAGCAGATCGAAGAGGGAGCGTTGACCGGACTTGCGATCCTTTTGAGAACGCTGCGCGGCGGCGAGAGCCTCATCCGACATGGCAAGAAGCTGCGACCGTTTAAGACCGAAGCAATCCATGGCGCCCGCCTTGATGAGATTCTCCATGAGGCGTTTACCGTTGCCTTCGACACGTTCGCAGAAGTCGTTGATGTCTTTGAACGGGCCGCCTTTTTCACGTGCGCTGATGATGCCGCTGACGGCCGACTGGCCAATGCCTTTAATGGCGGCAAGACCAAAGAATATCTGCTCATTGGCGACGGAAAATCCTACATCGCAGACATTTACGTCTGGAGGCAAGATTTTGATGCCTTGCTTGCGGCATTCTTTCAGAAGGAAGGCCGTCCGTTCGGAATTGCCAAGTTCGGACGTCATGTTGGCCGCAAGAAATTCGGGCGCGTAATGCGCTTTCAAGAAGGCGGTACGATACGACATGAAGCCATACGCAGCGGAATGCGATTTGTTGAAGCCGTATCCCGCGAAAATCTTGATCTTCTCCCAAATCTTGTCAAGCTTCTCTTTTGGATAGCCGTTTTTCTCACCGCCTTCGATGAACTGCGCGTACATGGATTCCATGAGCTTGATTTTCTTCTTACCGATGGCGCGGCGGAGAATGTCCGCAGAACCAAGCGTGAAGCCTGCGACGGCTTGCGCCACCTGCATGATCTGCTCCTGATAGAGCATGATGCCAAATGTCTCGGAGAGAAGATTTTCCATCACTGGCACGTCATAGTCGCATGATTCGCGGCCGGCCTTGCGGTCGATAAAGTTCTGCATGAACTGCATCGGGCCCGGGCGGTAGAGGGCGATTAAGGCGATGATGTGTTCGATCTTTTCAACACCGAACTGACGGCAGAGCTGCTGCATGCCTGTTGATTCAAGCTGGAAGACAGCGATCGTATCGCCTTTGTTGAGCAATTGGAACGTCTTGGGGTCGTCGATTGGAATTTCGGACGATTTGAGCTTGATGCCGCGTGATTTCTCGATAAGATCGAGCGTGTCTTGAATGATCGTAAGCGTACGGAGGCCAAGGAAGTCCATTTTCAGCAGGCCGAGATGCTCGCAGGGAACCGCGGAGAATTGCGTTGTCGGTTCATCGCTGGCGCCTTTGGAAATTGGGGCGACTTCCGCGACGGGCATGTCACAGATGATGACGCCTGCCGCATGGATGGACATGTTGCGGTTCAGACCTTCCAAAACCTTCGCGAATTTCCACAACTCCTTGTATTCAGGGTCATTATCGACAAGCTGTTTAATTTCGTCGCTACCATCATAGGCTTTCGCAAGCGTCATTTTCGGATCCGCCGGAACAAGTTTGCAAAGGCGGTTGCCCTGCTCAAACGTCATGCCAAGAGCGCGGGCGACGTCTTTAATGACGGCTTTCGCCTTCAATGTTCCGAACGTGCCGATCTGCACGACGTTCGGAGCGCCATATTTCTCACGGACGTATTCGATAACGACGTGGCGGCGGCGTTCGCACAAGTCGATGTCAAAATCCGGCGGACTGACGCGTTCAGGATTCAGAAAACGTTCGAACAGAAGACCATAGCGGATAGGATCAATGTCCGTGATATGCATCAGATAGGCGACGATGGAGCCTGCGCCCGAACCACGGCCCGGCCCAAGCGGCACGCCAACTCTGTGGCCGTAGTTCAGGAAGTCCCACACGACCAGAAAGTAACTGATGAATTTCGTCTTCTTGATGATGCCGATTTCATAGTTCATGCGGTCGATGATGACCTGCTGTTCAGGCGTGAACTCCTTCGCATGTGGATCGAAGCCGTACCGTTCGGGGATGCCTTGTTCGCAGATTTCGCGAAGATACTGTTCACGATCGGTGCCTTCGGGAACGGGATATTCCGGATAGTGGTTGGCGGGCGGTTTGTCATCAACAGTCGGCAGATGGACATTGCAACGTTTGGCGATATCGACCGTGTTGGACATGGCCTCCGGCAGTTCAGGGAAGAGCGCAGCCATTTCGTCGGAATCTTTGAACCAATAGCCATCGCCGTCGAAGCGCATGCGGTTGGGATCCTTCATGGTCTTCTGCGTGCCGATGCAGAGGAACAACTCATGGGCCTCCTTATGCTCCTTAAGCAGGTAATGCGAGTCATTTGTGACGACGATCGGGATGCCTTTCTTCTTGGCGATTTCGATCAAGAATTTAGCCGTTTCGGCCTCCTCCTTGATACCGTGGTTCTGGATTTCAAGGAAGAAATTGTTGTCGCCGAAGATGGAGGCGTATTCCTCTATGGCGAGAATGGCGCCTTTTTCGTCGCCGTCGAGAAACTTTCGCGGGATTTCGCCGGAGATGCACGCCGAAAGGCAGATGACGTCTTCATGATACTGGCGTAGGAGATCCTTGTCGATTCGCGGATGGTAGTAATGGCCTCGTATCCAAGCCTCTTCGTTGAGATGGCACATGTTCTGGTAGCCTTTGTAGGTCTCCGCGAGGCAGACGAGATGGAAGCCCTGATGGTGCCGTTGATTGGCATTCTTGTCAGTATAGCAACCGGGCGCGACGTAGAATTCGCAGCCCATGATGGGATTGACTTCAAAGTTCGGAGCGAGCGTGGAGAGTTCGTAGCAGCCGCTCATGTTGCCATGGTCGGTGATGGCGAGCGCGGGCATGCCGAAATCTTTGCATTTGCCGAGCATGGCTTCGATTTTGGCGGTGCCGTCCAGCAGGCTGAAATCGCTATGGGTATGGAGATGGACGAATGGTACAGGCATGGTGTTTTCCAGAAGGTTCAAACGGAGAGCAAGTAGCTATTTTCTTTAATATAGTGGTAAAACAAAAGAGGCAACTAGTCGGCGGAGATTTTTAGGATTTTTTACCATTGTGTGGAAATGAGAAATCTTTCGACGAATCAATCATCCGATTCCAGTTCCTTGACGAACAAGTGATCGGTCCCGCCACCGTAATTGACGATATCCCGAAGGTAGGAGTAGCCATAACGTTCGTATAGTCCGAAAAATTCTGACGGGATATAGCTCCTGCTGAAGCCATGCTTTTTCAGGTACTGGTTCGCATGGGCGATCAGCTCCCCGCTGATTTTCTGGCCACGGTATTCTTCGGAAACAAAAATGCAGGACACCCATGGACAGATATCCGGCAACGGATAATAGTCCGTCTTCATTGCGGAAGCCATGCCCACGATTTTCCCGTCATGGATTGCCGCGAACATGGTCTCCCAATCAGCAAATTTCCAGGCTCTGATCATTTCGGCGATATGCTCTTTGGCTTCAGTCCATGAACAGTTTTCCACGTATGCCAAAAGCATGTCCGCCAAATCCGTGCCTTTGTCGACTTTCTGGATCAACATAATATCTGGGTTAGTAGAAAGTTATGCCTGTTTTTCAACGTGGATACGTTCGGATTTTTTATCAATCTAAAGCAAATATAGCACTGTCATAGCAAAAAGCAATGTTTATAAGCATGGATGATTGATTTCATTCGTTATATAGCACTCATTCAATGCTTTTCATGCTTATTTTGAAAACCGCCCTTTTACATGAAGACCATCAACTTCTTCCTGTTTGTTGTGGATAACTTGCGGAAACGGAGTATATTTAATCAAAACAACCATGGCATGCGCAGAGGCCCATTATGTTCAACAGCGCTGGCGAGATAGAAAAAATAGAACAGTATTTTGCCGAGTTGTTTAAAAGACTCGGACATGGCGCCGCCACGGCCACAGGGGAGAAATTCTTCCGCATGTGGGAGGAGGCCTGCCATCCAGAGCCGTTTGCCGTTCCGCCGGAAGGACTTAGCATCGGCGAAACAACGCTTATTCCAGCTGAAAAAGATAAAGACGTCCACCGCGTGGCATGCCTTTCATGGGATGCCGAAGGGCAATGTCCATCGCTACTGATTGAAACGACGGAAAAAAGCATCATCCAACGGCTTGGCTTCAAAGACGGCGCATTGGTGTTCGGCGAATCCATTGAAATCACTGCGGCCATGCCGGAGGAATCCGAAGGCGAAAAGGTCGAAGTCATGTCCGAAGTCGCGAAAATTATCAAACGCGATTATCCGCAGATGGATCTGAAAAACGTCAAGAAGGAATACGTCAAGAAAGCGCTGAAGGAACTGCAGGAATCCCAGCCGAGCAAGACGGTGAAAAAACTGATCCGCCGAACAGGCTTGTATAAAGAGTTGATGGCAAAAGTGTTGTCGGAAATGGCGCAAGATGAGCGAGATGCCCAGCTGGCTTTCACGTTCGACGACGATTCATCGGCCAACGCCATGACGGCCGCCAAACCGGAAGGCGCGTTGGAAGGCGTCATTCCCATGCGCGGCGACTGGGAAGTGCGGCGCGATCTGGATCTTCTGTGCGAGACGGAAGACCGTCAGTTACGTTGCGAAGAGATGTTCGAACTGTCCTTTGAAGGCGCAAAAACCATCGTTCCTTTCCATGACAACATGCAGGTCATACAGTTGCCGTTGCCGTCCGATTTGTCCATTCCGTTGCGTGAAGGTAGTCGTCTGGAGCTGTATCCGGCAGGCATGCCGAAAGCGACGGTTGGCTATTTCAACGTCGATGTTTTGGATGAATCGGCGTTCATCGGAACAATCATGTGGGATGCGACGCCCCCCCTGTCTGTTGACGGTGAGCTCCGTGGCAAACCACGCAAGAGTCCGCAAGGCTATGTGACAAAGGTCGTGAACATGATGCGTGACACCACGCAGGACCGCGCGATGACAGGCCATTTGGCCTTGCGCGGCATGCTGGGCATCATGCCGCTGCCGTATTTCTATCCCGCAGAGGAAACCACGGCGGAATTTCCAAAGTTGGACATGCAACAGACTCGCGCCGTACGGGCCTG
>JAEEGG010021529.1_pt1 | contig 12794 bp, 10 predicted proteins | sample 9134161 | NCBI WGS metagenome assembly JAEEGG01 (sample SAMN16246543, study PRJNA631951) | gut metagenome | biome: gut microbiome; feature: rumen; material: CR-attached | host: Bos | place: Iran: Karaj | collected 2018-10
GTCGTAGCTACTTGGATTATATGTCGCTGAACTTCCTATTGTCAGGGCTGTACTTGAACCAGGCACACAAGCTGAGTAAACAGACAATTTAGAATCGCGAGAATAGCTGTCTTCCCAGTAACGCTCATACCCATCCGCAAAAGACACATCTGGTGAACCTGACGTGACAGTACCTATGGAACGTGTATATTTAGATGCTGATGCATCGGCATTATCGCCCTTAATCACCATAAAGAGACTAGTGTTAGCATCAAAGGCTGCTGCATTATGCCCATAGGGGTTGTCGGTCGTTACGACATCTCGCGTTTGGGCACGTAGATCTGTTGGATTCTCGCCTACGATGCCCGCCGACAGTTCAATGGGGGTCTTTCCCTGATGGTTGGGACTGTCTGGCAACGTCTCGTTTGAGCTGCATGCAGAGAGCGTCAGCAGGCAGACCGCCAAGAGCGTTTGGTATTTATTCGTCTTTTTCAGCATATATCTTCTATTTTAGTTCTCGAGTGTGATAGTACCAAGGTCGCCTGTTACAGTTTCCCAAGGCAGGACGGCTGCCGTAATGTTTGCAATTCCCGTCTGCTTGAGGGTGATGGTGTAAGTATATTGGTAGTGAGGATACCATGAGGTAATATTATAATTCGTACCAGATGCCACAGTATAAGGATTGATAAGATTAGTAGTGCTTATCGTACCCGTACAAGTACTTAGGTCCTTTACGACGTACTGATTGCCATCAGGCGTTGTGATACGGAGGCCGATAGAACCATTGTCAGGAGCAGTGCCCCAAGATAATGCCTGAGGTACAATACCATAAGAATAAGCAGTTACTTGTTCTGGTGTAGTTCCTGATTCTGCGGCCCATGTTCCAGCTGTCATCAATGCATTTGCTGTTCTTTCACCATCCGTTGCAGAAACAAGACCTGTACCCATCAGCACCTTTCCGTTAGGTAGGAAATTGAGGATCTCTACTTTGGTCAATTGATTATCAGCTGGTTTGGAATCGTCTTTTAGTGCTACCTTATCTGCTCCTATCACAGTCTTTACATTCACATATATCTGACTCGTTACATGGAAGAGGAGCATATTTATCTGACTGTTTGTGGCTCCAAGGGCTTGGGCTATCTGATGGGTAGTGCCACTTGTATTGTCAAAGCCTGTTGCAGTAGAATAGGTGAGCAGCGACGAAGCAGGAGTAACCACTTTAAATGGTGCGCCCCAGACGTAATCCCTATAGCTACTTCCTGTAATAGTGCCTGATGTGATGGCAAAGTAATCGCCATTCGTGTCATCAGTCGTGATGTTGGCATGACCACTGGCACTTTCTCCAGTTCCTGCTGCGCGGAAATGGTAGTAAGTCAGGTTGTTGGGCCAGAACCAATCAGTGGTCTTCCAATGGTCTGTATCGTAACTCTTGGTTGCAGGAGTGGTGGTATAACCAGTAGTCCAGTCGTAATTGGCAGTTGTTGTACCAATGATGTAATCATCGGCAGTCTTGGCAGCACGATAGAGATTGAACTGGGCGGCATCTGCTTCCACCAGTTTTGTACCACGGTCTTCGAAGGTGAAGGTGCAATACACATTATCTGGTATAGCATCTGAAGAGTTCACGATTTCCCAATCGAGGATGGCGGCTGTGACGTTGCTGACTCCTTTCTTGGAGACGGTGAGGTTGACGATATAATGCTTACCTGCCTCTATCGTTGTGAAGGAGGCGTATGGCGAGGTCGTGCTGTAATTAGCCTTAATGGCTTCCGCAATCTGGTCACCCGAGACATAATATTTGGCGTTGTCGATCTCAAACTCAACAACATTATTGGCGTTATTGTCTAACTCCGTGCCTGGCAGTACATAGGCTTCGAGCTGACGAGTGGTTTGTGCATCCACAGGTGTCACCGTTACGTCGTGCAACTGCGTGATATCGCTTGAGGTCGCATCAGACCAAGTGCCAGTGCTAAGGTCTAACTTGCCACTTATGGGGAAACCTTTGAGGGTGATGTTCTGATCGACGCCAGCCCGATCTTTTGTCCACGCGAAGTCTGTATTATCTTCGTTGTCGAACCCAGCGCCTTCTTTCAGCACAATCGTGAGCCACGAGAGGGCGTGTTTGAAGACAAGGTGACCCTTGTCGAACTGGCCTACGGTGACTGTGGCGTCATCAGGATCCTTGGATTGCCAGATCATCTGGCCCAGTTCCATACTCTTTTTCCAATCAGAGCCATCCCATGTCTGGCGATAACAGCCTTTGTTGACAGACTCACCTGCTTTGATGTTATTGCTGTAGGTAAGATCCTTTTCGAGGCGGGTAGCTGCAACTTGTGTTGCAGGAACAGTCCAGTCTATCATGGTGTTCTCTGTACCAATAGTGTACCAGTCGGGGGAGGCATCTGTTCCACCTGTCTGATCAAGAATCGTGCTGGGAAGAATTGTATCATCATTCTTATTGGGTACAGCCACAGCATAGACCGTCAATTTGGACTCTCTGCCAAAAGCGTCATCCCAGTAACGGTTCTGACCAGCAGCGTAGGTAAGATGGGAGTGGGAGCCGACAAGGCCATAATCTGTATTGCAAGCATCGCTAGCTATCTGAGCACTCGCAGTAGCCACAGCCTGGGTATAGCGAATGTCAGAAGACGTGGCGCCCTCGGCCTTGATGCGCATCACGACCTTGGTGTCGGCAGTGAATCCATCACGGGTCATGGCACGGGTAGTCATCGCGCTTCCTTTCTGTGAGAAGGCAATCAGCTCCTTGCCACCATCAGGCGCAAGACCAGACGATCCGGAGGAGGATGTATCCTCTGAACAAGCCATCAGGGCACAGAGTGCAAAGGCTGTCAATGTGTAGTTGAGATATTTTTTCATATCTGTCATCTTTTTAGAGTTCTATGGGGATATCTGAAGTCTGCACCTCGTCCCAAGAGCGTATCTCGCAAGTGTATTCGATCTCATGGGCGTGAAGATTCGGGATGTGCAGATAATAGATGTATCGTTTCTCAGGTTCCCATGTGAAAAGGTCGCCTGTTGTCGTCGTCTTGTTGAGGCTGAGCAGTTTGTCGTAGTTGAAGGTCTCTTCATGGCTTTCGCCGTCTATCGTTTTAATCTGTAGCTGCACGCGGATCTTTACGTCTCCTTGTGGAATCTGCTGCAGATAGTTGGGACACAGGTCGTAGGCATCAGACTGCCGCAGGTATTGACGAAGGTCTAAGTCACTGTATAAACCATGTTGAAGGAGTATAAACTCATCGGAAGTCGTATTATCGGAGAAAGTTCCATTGCGCAGTCCTTGTGCATTCGTTGCCGTATAGGTGTTGCTCTCAGAGATAAAGCCGGACTTCACGGCAGAAATGGTGATGCTGTTGATTCTCGCCACGTAATCTTGGACGGTGGGCTGGGGGTCGTCGATGAAGATGCGGAAGCCCACTTTCGATATGAGGTGGTGGAAAGGCATGATGATAGACCTGGTGGCATTTGTCTTCGAAGCGGTATTTATCTCCTCATTTGCTATCACATCCATATCCACATAATCGTCGCCCACCTTCTGACGATTGACATGGGCCACAATACAGGGCTCACTTACCACATCTGTCGCATTATAGGCATCGTTGATGAGAGTCTGTGCCTTGAACGGCTGCGAAGAGACATCGAGGGTGATCTGGTCTGTTGCCAATAATGCCCCTGGGAGATAAGGCGAAGTGGCTCGGAACTCGTAGGGGTAAGCATTCATATCCCAATAACGCTGTGCCTGAGTATTAGTTCCAACCACGACGTCCACATAGTCCCATTCAGAAGCCGCGTAGTTCACCCGGTATCCGTCCATCACATTCTGTTGGCTCGCTGTATTGCCGTAGTTCTTCCACACGCTAACCTTAAAGTTATCGTGCAGTGTTTCCAAAGCAGACGAGGCTCGGGTGGCAGCGGTTTTTGCCGACGAAGAGCTGAACACCATCGGCTTCTGATCGTCCACCAGAGGCGCATGTTCCCTCTTCTCTTCCAACGTGCTGTCGGAAGAACAGGCCACCACCAATAAGGCTGCAGCAACAAGCAGTATGTCACGGTGCAGATGATGCATTCTTTTCAACGACGTATTCTGATGAACTAGTGGAATAATCCTCGATGGTAGCAGAATCGAAGACGATGGGGTACAACGATGGTGTGGTCCCTGGCGTAGGATCTGTAGGATCGATGGCTGTGGTAGGATTGGTTGTGCCTGAAGAGTTTGTCGTGAACTTGAATGTATAGGTATATTTCACGTTAGGCTGCCAGGCTGTGATATATGTTGGTGATGCTGGCACAGTAACAGAGACGGGCACATGAACAGTCGCATTATGAATCGTGATAACCTCTTTGTTGTCTTCTGCGATAAGACGGTAGGAGATATGGAAGGTGAATCCCGTAGTGCTTGTTGTAGGTTGGGCTACAGGATAGTAGATCGTGGGTGAATAACTATACTCCTGCGTACCTTCGGTTTCTGCTTCTTTGATGATATTATGAACAGTAGTGCCCAGACCTTCGAAGTCTGTCAGATTTGCAGGGGCAACGTCTGCTGTAGAAAGACCTGCTTGAGGAATCTTGAACATCAGTGGTGCCTGTACAGACGTGCTGCCAGTCCAGTTAGCAGTATAGGTGGGATTGGCAGTCGCCTCTGCGAAACTAATCGTTGCTCCCTGAGTGGTGTAATACGAGCCTTTGGAATAGGTTGTACCTGACAAGCTAGCAGGAGCCGCCTGAATGCCAGTCGCCATATCGGTAGTGGCTCCAGTAGCCATCGTCCCATTGTCTGCGCCAAGGTCGATTATCTCCACTTTATATCCTCGAATGTCCTCATAGAAGCGGATAAAGAGTTGGGCGCCCATGTGCTTAAAAGGAACGACTACTTCGCTTGGATTATCATTTGAGGCCTGAACACCTGCATACATGAATTCAGACAACGAACGATCGTATGCAGGATGCTGGCCTTCGCCTGTGGTAACTGCAGCGTAGGCTGTGTTCACTGGCTCTTCATAACCGTCACGGATGGTATTCGCACCTCCGAATGTCATGGTGCTGGTTGTCGCGTCTTTCGTAAACGTGACATCTGCATCGTAAGGGGTATAACAATAGAAGTTGGTCTTGACGTAATTCTGATCCCAGTAACGGAGAAACTGTATGGCATTTGCCGACATGAAGGCGGTCTGAGAAGCTGTATAGAACCCGGCATCTCCAGTGTAAGTGTACTCGGTATTTCCCAACTTCTCATAGAACCAAGGAGACTTCTGGTCATAGACGGTTCCACTCGAACTTGCCCAAGTTGAGGCATTCGTATTGTCGTAGCCCTTCGAAACGCCATCTGAATAACCTACCAGATTGTTATTCATGATTTCGGCATCAGTCAGCCCGTTTCTTCCCTCTACTTTCCAGGCCCAAACACCAAAATTATAGTGCTTGACTGCCTCCATATTAGTTGCACGCGTGATGTTCTGTTTCTGCACGCTAAACCCAATAGGCGTCTGTGCACTCTTCCTGATGTCATCAGGATCATTGGTCTGATCGTTGGTGGAACAGCTCATCAGAACTACTGCAACGATAAACGCGAAAATTAATCCTTTCTTCATCATATTTAAATAGTTATTATGTTGTCTTGTAAATTATAATTCAACTTCCCATATTACATCTTGATAATCCTCGACGGTTGGAAGGAATAAACTGCCGGTTCCCGAGTCGGCTCCCTCCTCAGGCAGTTCAAGCTTGCTACAATCGACATATACCGTAATGAGGCCTCCATGAGCCTGGCTCTGACATTGGTCAGTGACCTCTACAGAATAGGTCTTGACGCCATTATTATTGAATACCAGATCGAAGAGCAGATAGTTGGCCAAATCCCCCCGTGATCCTGAATAGATTGAACCGGAACGCGTAAAAGGTTCCATGTCGCACAAACCGAATGTCGTGAACTTGCCACCAATGACTTCACATTTCTCTCCCTCAAACTCAATGTCTCGTTTTAGACGGGTGTTAAAATAGACAATCGATGGTATGTTATTGGTATGGCCTGTGTTCAGGTTCGTTCCACTGGCCATCGCTGATATGGCGGTATTGCCATTGGTACCCTTGACGCGCCCGTCGTTGTTAAGTAGCACGATTTGGACCAGATAGATATATACCATCGGGCGCATTGGGGCATGAATGGTCATGGTATAAGTGTTCTTATCGGCATTATATTCATAATCGTTTTTATCTCCAGAGATGTATATGTTCTCTGAATAGGATGAATAGAAGATCTCTGGTTGGTTTTTCAGACCTACGACATCATCTTCCTCAACAAGCTCGCGCGTGCCAACCAGTTTGAAAACAGAACGTGACATTCCTCGTGTACCTGTGGTAGTGGCAGTCACTGAGTCCTTAGTCTCTTTGATGACTAATACCTGACTACCGTCCTTTGAGTCAATATCGCTCCAAATCAGTAAATCCTGATAGCCCGTAGTGAACGCACGGTTAAAACAGGTGTCATTGGTGGAAAAAGCCTCCACGTCTGTATGGGGTAAATTGGGCTCCTTGCCAATATAGTAATGACGCACCTGGTAACTGGTAGGTTTCGTATATCCTATACCGCCCCAGATGGAATCGTCTTTCTCGTCCCAATCATATACCCAGTCGGAGATCCAATCGAAACTCATATCGGGCGACAATTTCATCTCCAAGGTAACCTGGACGTTGGTGGCATGGGCATGGTCTTCGCAAAGTTCACGCATATCCATCTGGCATGACACCAGAAGGAATAGAGCGAACAAGGCTCCCCAACAGCTGATGCGCTGACATCTTTTGCTCATTGTTTCCCTCCTTTCTTGGGCCACAGACTTCTGCTGAATAACCATATCAGAGATATTTCTGCCTTGGCGGGACCGACATAGTTTCTTGATTTCTCTTCTGTCCATACATTGTGGTGGTATGTGTCAACGCTGACCTCGTATTTCTTATATCTACCACCAATGTATCCTATGAATAGACCAAAATCGAGGCTGACACAACTCCCTAATGGGACTGTGTAACCTCCGCTGATACCTGTACCCCAGTTGATCTTTGCCTGCTGGCCCTTGCCATCAAACAAGAACTCGTAACGATATACGGCACCATAGATACCTGCATGAAGGCCCTTGAGGAGAGCGCTGCTGTTGTTGCCGAACCAATAGCGCAGCTCCATGTCGGCTGTGGCGAGGCGAATGTTGTCGTGCCAAGGCTGGCAGCTTATCCATCCATAGGTGCCGCTGATGCCTAATGAGATATTGCTGGCAACAGTCATCTCTAGGCCTAAGCTCGGCCTCACCACTATGTCGGAGAGCAGGTTTGTCTTCAGTGCCCAGACCTTCGAGAGGTTAGAGGAGGCATTGGTAGAGCCGTCAACAGGATGGCCTGCCAATACCATTTGGGGTATTGACAGAACGAAAACGAGGACCATCCATGCCATTGTTTTCGTTTGGTCATATCTTTGCAGTCGCAACATCACGTGATTAGTAGTAATGCTATTTTCTGCAAAGCTACGAATTAAAAATGGTATAAAGGGGTGGAAATGGCTACAAAAGACTAACGTTTTGCAAATTGTCAGTCGATTTTAGAATCGTCTATTTCTGTTTTCGATAGGTTGCTATTCTTCCAATCGGAAGGTGTCTGGTCTGTAAATGCCCTGAAAGTACGGAAAAAAGAGGTGTCGTTGGCAAAGCCTGAGTCAAGGGCGATGGCATTCATCTTCAGGTCGGGGTGCTGGAGCATCAGCTGCTTGGCATATTCCACACGGTAGGCATTGACATACTGCGTGAAGTTGCACCCCTTCTGGTCGTTGACACATGAAGAGATATAGTTCCGATGGGTGTCCAGCTGTTTGGCTATGGATTGTACTGTGAGTTCGCTGTTAAGGAACTGCTTTTCTTCTACCACGAGTTGATGGATGCGACGCATGAGATTTTCGTTGGTAACCGTCTTTGGGTCGGGTGCCTGTGGCGTCTCGACTACCTCTGTCTCTTTCTGGATCAGCAGTTGTTGCTGGTGGCTCCTGTGGCGTAAGTAGAGATAGACGAGGAGGGCTATTATCAGTAAGATACCTATGATCCATGGGGTAGGGCTGAATGATGAGGTGACAGGCTCACTACCGAGATGGAGCAATAGCATGGTATCCAGCGGGTAGAAGTTGTGGCTGGGATTTTCTTTCTTCCCAGTACCACCCGTCAGCAGCAGATTGCCTTCTGGTGTGATCAGTGGCGAGGCATCGACAAAGTCTGGGATAGGGTCGGTATAGTAGAGCGTGACTGGGCAGGGCTTGCCTTCCGCTGCAGGACTATAGTCGATGCACAGGATATAGATGTGGCTGCTCGTCTGATGAATGGAATCGTTGCCCATGATGTACCCCTTCTGGGCTTTCCGATCCACAAGAATCTGGGAATAATAGATAATTGTGTTCTCCTCAAACTTCCTGGGGATAGGAGCGGTGGTGGGCACTAATGAGAAGTCGGTTCCATCGGCTCTGGCTATAGCCAACTGCCCTTCTTTGTTCTTCACAGGAAAGAGGTAGCTGTAGATGCCTTTTGCCTCGTCGCCGATAAAGCTGTCGTCGTTGTGTATGGCGATATGAAGATGTAAAGGCTTCCAAGTCTCGAAGAGTGGGTCGGTGAACGGCTCGCCTTTCAGACGATCCACGATAATCGTGTCGAAGTCATGTCCTTTATTCTCCTGACCTCCGAAGATGATTACATCATCGGGGGCGATGCGGAAGACATTTGTTAAGGCACGATTCTGCGATGTCTTTTTGATGTTGGTAAACGTAATATTGCCATCATACATCTCAATAGCATCCTCGTGATACCAGTTGCCTGTAATCACAACCCTGCCACTATCCAGTTCTACCTGGGAATGTGAGGCACGTTTGGTGTCTAAGCATCCAAAACCGTCAAAGGTGTGGGTCTTCGGATCGTACGTTTCCACCTCATAGCTCTGTCCGATGCCTAAGCCTCTCTCTAAACCGCCACTCAGTAGGACCTTACCGGATTTTAAGATTAGGGCCGAACCTGCGTCGTGGGTATAAACCATATCCATCTGATGCCAGGCGCCATCCTTATAGTATTCTGCTGTTCGTGTGGGCACGAAACCAGCAGTGTGACCACCGAAGACGGTAATCTCACCTTTGAGATATAAAGTATGGTGTCCAGAGCGTGGTGTGTTCAGCTTGGGTAGTTGCTCAGGCTGTATTTTGACCATAGGACAGACTGCTTGTTGCGGGCTGTCTGTCCTTGTCTTTTGTGCCAGCACATTCAACTGCGCGAAAAGACCGATGAGTGCAAATATGGCTATGCGTTTCATATCGTTGGCTGCAAAGGTACAAAAAGAATGGCAAACACAACCTCTTATATGTAAAAAACCGACTAACAATTTGCAAATTGTTAGTCGGTTCTGTAAGTTAAAATGCAGATGCTTTAAGTCGTAACCCCGCCGTTTCATCGAGGTTAAACATGATATTCATGTTCTGGACGGCCTGACCAACAGCACCTTTCAACAGATTGTCGATGCATGAGGTGATAAGCAGTTTACTGCCGTACTTCTCGACATGCACCAGAGCCTTGTTGGTATTTACTACCTGTTTCAGATCGATGGGCTTGTCACTATAATGGGTGAAGGCGGCATCACGGTAGAAGTCTTTGTAGGCCTCGATGACATCTTCTATTGGGGCTGGTGTCTTGACGACGGCTGTGCAGAAGATGCCTCTGGCAAAGTCGCCGCGATAAGGGATAAAATCGATATCGGCATCGAGATAACCCTGGACCTGCTTTAGCGACTGTCGTATCTCAGCAATATGCTGATGCTGGAAGGGCTTGTAGATGCTTAAGTTGTTGTTGCGCCATGAGAAATGGGTCGTCGCGCCTGGCTTCTGACCAGCGCCCGTTGAACCAGTGATAGCATTAACGGCCACATCTTCTTTCAGCAGATTCAGATAGGCTGCTGGCAGCAGAGCTACCTGAATGCATGTGGCGAAGCAGCCTGGGTTGGCCACGTGATGCGCTTTCTGGACTTCTTCTTTGTTGATTTCGGGCAGGCCATAGACATAGTCGTGATTGCCCTTGATACGGAAGTCTTGAGCCAGATCGATGATCTTGACTCTTTCAGGAATCGTATGTTCCTTCAGAAAAGCCTCACTCTTACCGTGTCCGAAGCAGAAGAACACTACATCCACTTGGTCGAAAGGCATCTCATCGGTAAACTTCAAATCGGTTTCTCCGATGAGTCCTTCGTGGACATCACTGACGAGATTGCCTGCATTGCTCTCTGAATTGGCAAAAACGATTTCTGCCTCAGGGTGGTTAAGCAGCAGACGGATAAGTTCTCCGCCTGTGTAGCCTGCTGCACCTAATATGCCTACCTTGATCATCTCTTCTCGTCTTTGTGGATACCATAGTAAACGCGGAGCGGGGTAGAGCTGACTTTGATGAAGCCTTTGGCTTCGTCGGCAGTCCAACCAGTCTGAGTCTCTCCATATTCGCCAAGTTTCGACTTTGTCAAGTCGTTATCGGAGTCGATACCTACCGTCTCGAAACCGTAAGGACGGAGTTTCAGGATAGAGGTTCCTGTCACGTTGCGCTGGCTGGAAGTCAGCATAGCTTCCATATCGGGCATGACTGGTTCTAAGTACTGGCTCTCGTGGAGGAACATACCATACCAGTTGGCTACCTGATCCTTCCAGTATTGCTGCCACTTGCTCAGTGTTGACTTCTCTAGCAGACGGTGTGCCTCGATAATCAGTTTCGGGGCTGCAGCTTCAAATCCTACACGACCCTTGATGCCGATGATGGTGTCGCCTACATTGGCATCGCGTCCGATAGCATAGCTTGCGCCAATCTCCTCAATTTTCTGAATGGCTTTTACCTTGTCGTCGAAATGTTCACCGTTCACAGCGACAATCTCGCCCTTCTCAAACTGAATCTTCAGCAATGTCTCCTGCTCTTTGGCAGTAACGTGCTTCAGATAGGCGTCCTCGGGCAGTCCTTGTGTCGGGTCGAGTAACTCGCCGCCGCAGATGCTGGTGCCCCAGATACCTACATTATAGCTGTATTTCAGTTTGGTAAAATCTGCAAAGAATCCGTGTTCATTAAGGTAGTCAACCTCCTCTTTACGGGTTAGCTTCTTGTCGCGGGTCAGCGTAATGATTTCCACACCAGGAGCCATGACTAGGAAGGTCATGTCGAAACGAATCTGGTCGTTGCCGGCACCAGTCGATCCGTGTGCGATGGCATCGGCCCCGATTTCCTTGGCATAGCGCGCAATAGCGATAGCCTGGAAGATACGCTCAGATGACACGGAAATGGGGTAGCAGTTGTTGCGAAGCACATTGCCGAAAATCATATATTTGAGCGACTTCTCATAGTATTCATGAGTCACGTCGAGGGTAACATATTTGACAGCGCCGAGCTTGTAAGCGTTCTCTTCGTTCTTCTTCAACTGCTCATCGCTGAAACCGCCTGTGTTGGCACATGCAGCATAAACATCCCAGCCATCCTGGGTCAACTTCATGACGGTGTAAGAGGTGTCGAGACCTCCAGAAAATGCGACTACAACTTTTTTGTTTGCCATATCTTTTGCTATTTTATTGATTTCTTTTTTACCTTAATAATATATTATTACTTTCCATCAATCTTCCTGATGCGCTCAATGACCTCGTCGGGAATTTTGGCGGGCAGATGTTCTGTCGGGTCGTAAAGCATTGCTGTACAAATGCAGTACTTCCTGCCCGTACGATGCAACACATCGACATTACAGCAGCCTTCACAGCCTTTCCAGAAAGCTTCATCCTCAGTGAGATCGGCGAATGTCACAGGCTGATACCCCAGAGCTGTGTTCATTGCCATCACGGCCGCACCGCTTGTCAATGAGAATATTTTGGCATGAGGCCAGCGTGTACGTGCCAAAGTAAATGTCATATCTTTGATGCGTTTGGCCACGTGATGACCGCGGAAATCGGGATGCACTATCAGACCGGAGGTCGTAACGTATTGTTGGTTTTCCCATGTTTCGATGTAACTGAAACCGGCAAAAGTCCCGTCTTTGGTCAGAGCAATAACAGCTTTGGCTTCCAACATTTTCTTGGTCAGATATTCGTGCGTTCGTTTGGCAATACCTGTGCCGCGTACTTTGGCAGCTTCGGCAATTGTCTCCAGAATGGTGTCAACGTATTTCTCGTGTTCTGGACCTGCCACGAGAACTTCTATTTCACTTTCTTGTTCCATAATTCTTCTTTTCTTCTGTGTCTGTAGGATAGCAAGGTATTCTATTATTTCATGTTTGGTACAATGTCGCTCAGTGCATCTACCACATCCTGGTGCTTCACGCCTTCCTTGATGACAATGAAGATCGTGTCGTCGCCAGCGATAGTTCCAAGAATCTCTGGCACATCGCTGTTGTCGATATTCCAAGCAATCGAACTTGCATAACCTGGACGGGTTTTGATGATACCCATGTTACCCGAGAAGTTGATGCTGATAAAGCCTGGAACTCTCATCATCTCGCGGATGCTGTTGGGAGTGCTTACTCGCTTGTACATCGTCTCGTTGGGCAGTACATAGACGTAATTACCGCTCATCGAAGCGGCTTTGGCTACCTTGAGTTGCTTAAGGTCGCGGCTAAGTGTAGCCTGGGTTAACTTGAAGCCCTCCTTCTGCAAGGCGTTCAATAACTCGTCCTGACTTCCTAACTGCTGACTTGATATAATCAGTCTCAGCGCTTCTAATCTATTGGTCTTTACTTTCATCTCAGTATATTTATTCAGAAATCGGCTGCAAAATTATACA
>JAEEGG010021532.1_pt1 | contig 12792 bp, 8 predicted proteins | sample 9134161 | NCBI WGS metagenome assembly JAEEGG01 (sample SAMN16246543, study PRJNA631951) | gut metagenome | biome: gut microbiome; feature: rumen; material: CR-attached | host: Bos | place: Iran: Karaj | collected 2018-10
AAGATTGCTCCAAAAATTGTCGGGCTGATTTCCGACCAATCAAAATCATTAGAAGCCTGCTTGACAAGTAAGTTCTTGATTTCATCCGTTAGTTGCGGTATGGTTGTATCTTCTTCTGTAAATAATCCTCCATTCACATAAGGGAATGCAGCAAGGACTGGCTTCATATACTCATCACGATTTTCAGGCTTTTGGTCCAATACCTTAAACAGTTCCAACAAGGCCCCACGTAAATCGGATGCATCATACTTAGACAGATAATCTCCAAAACTAGACTTGTTCCCGAATACTCCCGCGTCCTCGGCATAAAGGCAAAAGACTATGCGGACACATAGCATATTTAGGCTTCTCAATGTCGCGGGGCTTGGATTATCTGCATCGCGATACTGGGCTTTTATCAAGTTGTACAATTCCCCGATGATGTCGCCCGCTTTTACAGATACTTCAAATTCTTTTTGCAAATGTATATTCTTGTCGTTTACAAGGAAAGACAATCGGTAATATTCTTTTTCAAGGTTCTTCAATAAGATTTCTTCGGGATCTTTATGAGGATTTTCCATATCATAGATTAGGAATGACTTGAAATTGCAGGTAATGATCCATCGTGGATATTTGGAAAATCCCAACTCCATAGCGTAGCGCTTTGCTTGTGAGAATGGGTCTAGAAGCGAACCATCCGATTGCTTGATGGGCTCTTTCAAATCTTTGTCAACGCTTTTCTGTTCTATAAGGACTCTCGTAGCGGAAATATATCCGTCAGCACGAGAAGAATGGTCTAGTTGTACATTGATTTCAAAATCTATGTAATTAGCAAAATCTTGGATTCCAAAAACATGACAGAGAAGGTCACACCAAAACTTTTGACTTTCGCCAATTTCCTTGCCTTTATCTTTCCAATCGTTAGCGAATTTCTTTGCTGCCTGTTGTTGTTCTCTCGGCGTCAGCATATTTGGGTATCCTCATTAAAAAGGCGTGGAATTTGTAATCTCAAAAATTCCGGTCGCTCCGAACTATTCGGTACGGAGCTATGTCAATATCAAAATAGCATATATTTTTGACAAAATGATGAATTTGGGCGATTTTTTGCGTTTATCTCTTGACGAATAGTGAACATTTGTATATCTTTAGTGGCGGAAATGTGTATTTGCGGATTTTTTTTGCTTGTTCCGCAAAGGAGAGTATGATGAAAAAAGTGGTTATGTTCGCCGAGAAGACTGTGGTTAGTGAAGCTTCCGCTTCGGCGAAGTCTGAATTTTCCCTGATAGACGAGAGTCTGCTCAAGTCTCGAATATATTCGATTCGAGGTGTTAAGGTTATGCTTGACGCCGATTTGGCGGAGATTTACGGGTATAGTACCAAGGCATTCAATCAGCAGGTCAAAAATAATATTGAGCGTTTTGCGGATGATTTCCGATTCCAATTATCTAATAAAGAAATCGAAGAACTTTCAAGGTGCAAATTTTGCACCTTGAACACGGGATTAGAAAACAACGGCGTTTCAAGGTCAAAATTTTTGACCTTGAACAAAGGCTCTCGCGGATCTAATATCAAGTATGCCCCCTTTGCCTTTACAGAACAAGGCATTTATATGCTTATGACTGTGTTGAAAGGTGATTTGGCGATACGACAAAGTATGGCGCTCATCCGTCTTTTCAAACGGCTGAAAGATTATGCCGTTTCGGAGGGCTTGCTGCTCAGTGGTTCAGAAGTCACTCCGCTGGCGTTGCAAACAGCCCAAAACACAAGGGATATTGCCGCTGTATCGACGGACGTCAAGATCCTTTCTGGAGAAGTTCATGAGATGCGGGGCGAATTCAGCAAGATGAATGCGGATTTGCAGAAGGTCATGGATAATTTCATCGATCCGTCGACTTACAAGCATTTCTTGATTCTGAATGGTCGCAAGCTGGAAGCTGATATCGCGTACACGCAGATTTATGGCATGGCGAAAAAGTCTATCCAGATTATTGACGATTATGTGGGGGTCAAGACACTAGATTTGTTGCGTGAAATTGCCAAGAACGTTTCTGTAACGATTTACAGCGATGGGCGCGGTTTTGAGACGCTGACGGAACAGATGCAGAAAGATTTCTTAAAGGCGCGGCCCGATGTTTCGCTCAAAATGAAAACGACGAACGGAATATTTCACGACCGCTATATTTTTCTGGATTATGGTTCAAAGGGTGAAAAATTGTTCCACTGCGGCGCTTCTTCCAAGGATGCCGGCAATAAAATTACCACCATTATGCAGGTAGAATGCACGGAAATTTACCATGCGATGATTGATATGCTGGAATGAGACTGATTTTATAAGTCAGTAATTGTCGCATAGCCTATGTATATTATCGGCAGACAAGGAGCCGATATGAAATATAGGCACGAATTGGACTATTCTATTGTAGAAAAAATCGCAAGATATTTTGAGCCGTTCGAATGTGCGGTGGTTTGCAAATTCCCGGACCGAATCGAGGCTATGGGCGATGGTGTCTATAGCAAAATTCGGGAGTATACAGAAAGCGAGGAATACAAAAATTCCGGCTTTGTACCGCAGACGTACCGGCAGGATTGGGACCGCAAGCTATATGCTGTGGCCCTCAAGTTGCGCTATGCCGTAGCGATAGGTGATAATTGCTATGTCTTTGTCAACACGGGCTGTAAGCCGGATTTTTTCAAAAATGTGCAGAAACTTGCCAAGGCGTTCAATCAGGAATCTGTAATCGTCAAGGATGCGGGTTCTCAAGAAGCATACAAACTGGGTGTCGGTTTTGATGCCGAGCAGCGAGAGCCTACTGGGTCGTTTATGGATAATATTCCGCTGGTCGAAATTTTGCAGCGAGCTTTTAGCCCATTGGGAATGCCTCTGAACTTTAAAGACGTGGACTTGCAGAAAATGACCTGCATAGATACTTGGGCAGGATACAATAATATGGGCAAGTACATGATTTCGCAGATTGCCCAGAAGATTATGGAAGAACTTGGAATTGAACCTAACGCGGCTCAGAAAAATGCCTAAAAAAGGAAACTATATGCAGAACGAAAAATTTGATAAAGATACGCAGTTGTTGGTTGATGTGGTGACGGATTACGCCTTTGCGCTGGATACGCTTGACGATTATGATCACCAGAGGCTTACGTTGCGCAAGAGTGTGGTCGCAGAAAAGTTCCATGCGACATACGAGAATGCGATGGCTGCTATTCAGGGACTTAAGGACAAGTTTGGCGGCAGCGCTTTGTTCGGGCATGAAAAGGATGAGTCGTTCAAAAGTAGTATCGGGCAAATTTACCAGACCTTTGATGGTGTGGAGCTTTACCCGAGTGTTGAGCAGAAGGCGGCAATGCTTCTCTATCTCGTCACGAAAAATCATTCGTTCAGTGACGGCAACAAACGCATCGCGGCAACACTTTTCTTGTGGTTTCTGCTGAATAACGGCATCTTGTATAAGGATGATGGATCCAAGCGTATTGCCGATGCTACGCTTGTGACCATGACGCTGATGATTGCAGAAAGTCGCTCCGAAGACATGGAAATGATGGTGAAGGTCGTGGTGAATCTGATGAGGTGATTATGTGCAATAAACGACAACTCTGGATTTGTGGTGACATTCACGGTGAGTTGTCCGGGCTTGTCCGAAATGCGGTAAATCGCGGGATATCGTGTGCCGATATCCTGGTTGTTGGTGATTTTGGCGCTGGTTTTGGTCGCCCGAAATCGATGGCTGTCGCCTACGGCAAGGTGCGCGCTGCTTTAGAGAAAAATGACATTTGCATATACACGATTCGCGGCAACCATGATGACCCTGCGTTTTTCGACGGCAATCACGATTTTGAATGGCTGCATTTTATGCCGGATCATCGCATAATTGAATTATCCGGCAAGAGGATTTACCCTGTTGGTGGGGCTATTTCTGCTGACATAGACTTAATTGATCCACTAACTCGCAAGTCGCGGCGGATGATAAACGAAACCCTAATCAGGATGGGTTCTTCCAAACGCATCTGGTGGCCGGATGAGGCTCCCATGCCGATTGTCGAACAATTTCCCGCTGCCGTTGATATTGTTGTGTCGCACGAAGCTCCGCTTTCTTTTGAACCGCCCCTTGTGCGGGCAGACTATGTGCGTGATGAAACTTGGCTGAAACTCGTCGAATCCCGCAAGTATTTGGAATATGTCCTGTCACAAGTCAAGCCCGCCTTGTGGTTTTACGGGCATTATCACTGTCATTTTGAGGGAAATTACCAAAATACCCATTACCAATGCCTCGACATTGCTGAAATGACGCGGGTTGTTTAAACTTATAATATGCGTCTGTAATTGTCGCATAGTGTGTATATATTTACATACGGCGCTTAACAAGGAGCCGTAATGAATCGTAATATGTACATGATTGCAAGGCATACGGACTGGAAAGTTCTTGAGGATTTCTACAAGGGCGTTGAGGGAGGCTTGGAAAAAGTCGAGAAGATGAAACTGTATTGCGACCTAAAAGATGACAAGGATACGATTGAGCCTTATTACGCATATAAAATGCGCTATGCAGAAGTGAATAAGGAATTCCTGCTCGATCGCCATAGAAAGCTGAACGAGGAATTCGTTTGGATCGAAGAAGATCTTGACAAGTTGATTCGGCTCGATCAGCACATCCGCAAGCTGGAATACGAAATGTACCAGAAGTTCGTCGAAATCAAGCGGAATCTGGACGGCCTCGTTGCGCAGGGATTCGATGTTTACAAAGATTACCAGGTTACTGGCGAAATCCGATACGATGCGATGTACATCGACGACGATGAACATGAACAGAAATACAATTGGCTCTGTGGCTTGCTGCAAGATTATGCGGATACGCGTGCGCTCGATTGGTCCACCTTTGGTGATGGACAAGAGCCGGAAGATCCGCGTGATAACGAGAACAGTGTTTTCGGAGCCTAGGGAAAATGGTTGAAATACGACTATTTCGTAAAAAACGGAATGACGATATTCCTGTGCCACCTGATGGATGACCTTCACTATAGTCTCTATTCGTATAGCGACATTGTGAATATGGACCTGAGGTGCTTTTACCTTAACTATAATATTTCTCTTTAGAAAGGGTGTAATATGTGGAGTAAAACAAGGCAAATTTTGGAAAGTAGGCTTGCAGAGAACCTAAAGGGGCGCGTAAGCTTCCATTACGATGTTTACCGCACAAAAGGGTGTAAGGAAAAACACGATTGGTGGACTGAAATGCATGTGCTGTCCATTATCGTTGATGGAGAAGCGTGGTTTTGTACGAATCCGCAATTTTATCGGCAATTTTTTCGTGATGGCGTTTATCGTTTTGAAGAAAAAAGTGATAATGAGATTATCCGTGAAACGGGATTAGTCGCAGGAGATTTTTGGGAAACAAGGGTGATGGGTTATATTCATAAATATCTCAACGAACTTTCTATTGAAGATGCCATTAACAACGACAACTATTTCATTCGTCTGTTGGCTGTACTTGATGCCCGTTTAGGAAAACGCAAAGTCAAGGCTCTTGTGGACAATATCGAAAATGAACCGGAATGGTTTAGAAAGTGGATTCTGTTAAGGAACGGAGAAAACTCAAATAAAGAATAAATAAAACTATGCGACGCTATTTGTCATATTTTGTATATATTTAATAGAAAATAAATCCAGGAGAAAATATGGCAGATATGACCCGCGGTGAACGGACTGTGCAACTCTTTGCAAAGGTGATTTCGAATCCGGAAAAGAAATTTACCGTTAGCGATTTAATGACATCGTTTGAAATTCCCGAAGGTGAACGTCGCAATGTTCAGCGTGATATGCGTTTCCTTTCGGAGATGGATGGTGGTCGCTATATTGCCGTTGAAACTGTGGGGCGCACAGCCTATTATACTTCGGCACTCCGCAATGCAGAAAGGCTCCTGTTTCCGAACTTCGAGAATACAATGCTACACTTTGTATTCCTGAAGCGCATCGCCAATATTTACCCAGCCACTAGCGAAATTATCGCGCAACTTCTTGAACGCATCGAAAAAAGTTTGCCGCATAGAGAGCAGAAATCGCTCCAGCTACTCGGTAAAAACCTGAATACCAAAATCCTTTTTATGGGAGCGCCTCCAAATTTTGAGGAAGAATCTAGTGAAAAAATTCGGGTTATTTTGCAGGCCATTCATGAACATCGCAAAATTGATGTGACATACAAGACGGAAATGGGCGACAAACAGTCGATCCGAATCCCGCTAATGATTATCATCTATGAAGATGACTTGTATGTTGGCTGTCAACGACCGGATGGCAATACCTATACGCTCAAGTTCCGTCGAATCAAGAACGTCAAACTTTCGAAGGAAACGTTTGTCGAAAATCCGAAGGTTCTTGATAAGCTTCGCAGGCAGGTCGTGTCGGGTGCTGCGTTTATGGGGAGCCAAGAGCCGAAACTCGAAGATATAGAAATTGAGTTTAATAGTCGGACAAGTCTTTATCTCGAAGAAAATCCGTTTAACCGTTCTATGCGAATTGGAAAGCCGAAAAACGGAAAAGTCATGGTGAAACTGAAAGCCGAAATAAATAATCTCTTGTTCAACTGGATCGTTTCTTTTACGGATGCTGCTTGCGTTAAAAAGCCGGTCTCTTTACGTAATCGTCTCAGAAACTACGCTAATTTTTTAATGGAAAATTACGGGGAGTAATTTTTGCCGTTTTTGTAAAAAACACAGTATTTTATAACAAGAGGGGATTTCAATATGAATGTGTATTATAATCCAGCGTACAGTGGTTTTGTCTATACGGGATTGACGGATGGTCAGGTCTTTTTTAATTCAACAGTATGCAATACGAATTCGCTTGTTGACTTGATTGCCCTTCATGCGGGTGTGGATTTCCCGGTGGCATCAAATATTGACCGTATCCTTGATTACTACAAGGCGATGTTGGAATACAATAAAGTTAATCCAGGTAATCTTTTTGAAAAATCTTTTAAGGTTGATAGTTTTAATACGGCAAAGGAATGCTTAAAGTGGCGTGACGCGATGATTCTTGCTGGGTGGCAACCTGGTAAAAATGATGTATCGGAGCGTATGAAGGTCCTTGCAGGGATCGAGAAGAACTTCCATTCCATTTCCAATGGCGAAAAATTGCTGCGTATAATAGAAACGGTTGAGAAAGGCTGCAATTTGCCTGAGAATTTGGAAATTATTACGCCGTTTGATTACGCTTGCTTTAAACCGGCTGAAGTTTATCTTTTGGAGGCGTTGAAAAAGAGAATTGGTGATGATAAAGTTTATTCCAACAATAATCTCCCGCAGAATTCCAACAATCTCCGCAAAGTCGCCAATATCTTAGTTGAAAACAAGCCTGATGCAATATCGCTTGACGGCGACAAATCCTTGGAACTTCTTTGTTTTGCTGAAAAGAAAGAGGCTCTTCAATATCTAAGTCAGCTTAATGCGGATGATTATTCTGTTTGGATAAACAGGGATAACCGCGCTTTTGACAACTATTTGATTCAAGTTCAGAAGCCGACATGTGGCTCCATCGATAAAGGTGTCAGCCAAATTTCGGAATTGCCAATCATTGGACTTGCGCTTTTTGCTAGACCTCTGAACTTGAACGCCATTATCAACTGGTTGACTGTTCCTAAGAGCCCTCTTAGCACAAAGTTTAGGAATGAACTTATTAATGCAATCGTTAGTAGCGGTGGATATTTCAATGATGCATGTCGTAAGTGCCTCCGCGAAGCTGAGGATAAAGATAAAGAACGGATTAAGTATTTCCTTCCAGATATTTCGAAACCAAAAGAAGCGATTAGTGACAATCCAATTAAAAAGTCGGTAATTCTCGATTATGTAAAACAGCTTTCTCAATGGATTAATGCTAATCTACACATGGAGATGAATGATTTTGAAAAGAATCACTTGACGGGGGCTCAGTCGATATGTTCTGCAATGGCGCGAATGTTGGAACTGATTGATGCCGATGAAGTTTCTTATGATGATTTGATTTTGAATTTTGATTCCATTTCGACAGAAATAGAATCTGAAATTTCTGAAAGTAAGGTTGGTTGCCAGAATCTCATTTCTTCGAGTTCCAATATCGCCTCGATTGCCGACTCTACGATTTGGTGCGATTTTTACAATTCTGATGAAATGGCTCTGTCATACGACTTCCTTTTGCCTCAAGAAAAAGAGGCTCTGAAGGAAAATGTGTGGACGAGTGAAAACGAGCAGAAATTTAATCGTTTGAATAAGTTGTTGCCATTCTTGCTTACCCAAAACAAGCTGACCTTGGTTACTGTGAAAAAGGATGGCACAAAGGATGTTGTTAAAGATCCGATTTTGATTCGTCTTGAAAAGAATATGGACAAGGAATTGACAAAAAAATCGTTGTCATTAAAACAGACTTTGGGTGTTTCAACGGAAGCGATTGAACAATTCAATAATCGTCATCAGAATGAAGATGGAACGATTCGTTTTGAACGAAAAGATTTGGTATCGTTTCCTCAAACAGAAAGTTTTAGTTCCATTTCAACCTTGATTGACAATCCGTTTGATTATGTTTTTAACAAAGTTATAAAATTGAGAAAGTTGGGAAGTGCTGCTATGTCAGCGGTGTTCACAACAAAGGGTACGGTTGCTCATGCTATTATTGCAAAATTATTTGACCCAGAAAAAGGAGGTTCTCCAGCTGCAATAAGGAATCGTATTGATTCTGATTTTGACAAGGTCTTTGATGAGACTGTTCTTGAATGTGGTGGAATTCTTTTGCAACCAGAAAATCTTTCCGAAAAAAATGTTTTTAAGAAAGATATGAATAGTTGCGTAATAAAGCTGTGCAATCTTATTGAAAAAAATGGCCTGAGTGTTGTTGCATGCGAAAAAGAATATAAAGATGTTCTGCTTCCGGAATTTGAATCTCAAGAAATTCTTTTTGACGGCTTCATAGACATGCTTTTGGAAGATCAATCTGGTAAAACGGTCATTTTTGACTTTAAGTATTCTCCCAAGAAGGACAAATACGAAAAATGGATAAAGAACAACAAGTCCATGCAACTTGCCCTCTATAAAGGCTTGGTGGAAAGGACTTCTGATAAAAATGTCAAGGCCAAAGCGTACGTACTTTTACCCGATATTAAAGTCATTACTGCTGCTGATTTGATTGGAGCCTCTTTTAAAACGAATGTTGAACGAGAGGGAGAATTGCTTGAAGAAATGAGCAATTCCTATGAATACCGCAAAGTGCAAATCAAAAACGGCATTGTTGAAGATGGTGAAGGTCTGATTTTCCCTCAGGATGATGTTAAAATATCTTATGCGCTTGATATGGGGAAAAAAGCTCTTGTCCCTTTGGATGCTGAAGAAAAACTCAAAAATAAAACTTGGGAAAAAACTCCTAACACTTACAGCGATTACGCATTTTTTAAGGCAGGTAAATAATGAATCACGTTACGTATATTAGTGCAGGTGCAGGTAGTGGAAAAACATATACATTGACATCTATTCTTGCCGATTTAATTGTCAAAGAAAAGGCTACTCCTGATCAGTTTATCCTGACGACTTTTACTGAAGCCGCTGCAAGTGAATTTAGGGAAAAGGCTAAGGCAAAAATTTATGAACATACGGAGTATGCCAAATATGCCGAAGCAGCCGAACGACTTGATCAATCTATGATTGGGACTGTTGATAGTATTGCTAATAAGTTTGTGCGGAAATATTGGTATTTACTTGGCGTCAGTCCGGATCAGAAGCTGATTGATGATGATCAGAAAAAAATCTTCATAAGTCAAGTCTTGCAGTCAGTCACGTCTATCAAGGATGAATCCGGGAATTCGCCTGAAGAAGATTTCTTTGTTGAATTCTGCAAAGAATTTAATATTGGTTATCCTTTTGGTAGTGAAAAATTTGGGCTGAATTATGATTTCTGGAAAGATGATGTCCGTGAAATTTTTGAAAAAGTTCAAAGTTTCAATATTTCTGATTTAAAAGAGAGCCGAGAAAAATCCATCGCTTACGCCACTGAAATTACTGGTGAAAAAGATTTGACAGGTGTTGAAAATGATGTTTCAGAGCTTCTAAAAGAAATTGAAGAAGTTGATAAAACTGTTACGAGAACATCAAAAGATCGAACCGAAAAAATAAAGAAATTTAAACATTTACTGTCAAATGGTTTAAAACTCTGCGATTTAGCAGGTTTTAAATCATTTATAGATAAATTACCAAATGCTTTTAATAACTGTAATAAAAAGGATGAGATATCGGATTCCCTCGCTTATGTTTATTCGTCAAAACAAGTTCGTGATTTGGTCCTTAAATACATTAATTTGATTTTTGACTATGTTGAAAAAGCTCAGAAAGAATTCAAAAAGTTTAAGGATGAACACCATCTTATTGACTTTGTTGATATGGAAACGCGATTCCTAGAACTTTTAGATAAGGAAGAAGTTAAGCAGGATATTCGCAATTCTTACAAGTATGTGTTTGTTGATGAGTTCCAGGATAGTAGTCCTCTTCAGGTCAAAATTTTTGACAAGCTTTCTGAAATAGTTGGGCGTGATGAATGTGATGGTTTCTCTGTTACTATTCGTGATGGAGCCAAAGCCAATGAATTCCTTATTCACAATAGCATTTGGGTAGGCGATTTCAAACAGGCTATTTATGGATTCCGCGGAGCTGATACCGAATTGACGCAGGCTGTTGCTGATATCATAAATAGTTCGTCAAAAAAATTTCAAACTCATACATTGAAAAAGAGCTTTCGCTCTTTAGAGAATATCGTAAAATTCACAAATGAAATTTTTGTTCACGCTTTTGCGGTAAGGCAAAAATATGAAAAATCGTTTAAAGGAAAATCAATTGAAGACGTAGAGGATTTGTTAAAAGAAAAGGTTGCTCTTGATACTCACCGTTCACAAGACAATGCTGTAAAAAGTCTCAAGTGTTGGAAGGTTGAGGGCGGAAATGCAGAAGATCAATCAAAAGATTTAGCTTTACAAATTGCAAAACGTCTTAAAAACGGCGAAAAACCATCTGATTATGCGATTTTGGCTCGAAGAGGGGCTCCGCTGGATAAGCTTTCGGATGCTTTGAAAGCTCTTAATATTCCTGTATGCAGAACTCTGGAAATTGACGAAAATCGTGATGAACTCGCTTTGATTTCTGCATTGATGAATCTTGTCACGAATGATTTTGATAATTATTCTAGAGCTGTTGTTGCCTTTTTGACTCAAAAGGGATTCGATGTAGGAAGCATAATTGATGCAAAACTTGAATTTGATAAGTCCTATCAGGATAATAAGAATTGTCCAAAGTATTTGTCAGACAACTCAATTCTAGCAAAGTTTGCAGAACGTCGGGATTTCTACAGAATGCAGACGATTCATAATTTGGTGGAAAGTTTAATTGTTGATCTTGACTTGTATTCTGTCGGCCGTAGTTGGGAAAATGCAGTTGGTACTGACGAATGCTTTGCGGCTTTAATTGAAGCTGCGTACGATTACGAAGAACGTTGTTCCCAGATAGGCATTTCACCGACTATTAGTGGCTATATTGATTACTGCAAAGGTAATGCTAAATCAGCTGGCTCCAAGGACGGAGTTGTTCTTTCAACCTTCCATCATTCGAAAGGACTTGAATGGAAAAAAGTGATTCTCCTTGAACTTGATGAAGATGTTGAAGATACGAATAAAAGAATTAAGTATGATGTTTTTGGGGTTCAGAATTACCATGATGTTGCGCCATCTGAAAGTAATCTTTATCCTCCGATGATTGTCAATTTGATGCCGAATTTGTTTACGGGCAATACGAAAGTTGCTGAAGACATGGCAGAAAAGATTAAGAAATCGAAGTTCTTTGAATCGTCTTGTCAGAGATTCCTCTCTGAAACGACTCGTTTGCTTTATGTGGCGATTACTCGTGCAAAGGATGAATTGATTTTGACTTTGGATGAGAAGAATCCTTTGCTGGTGTTTAAATGCTTGGATAGCCATTATCATATAGACGATGATTATAAAAACGGGGAAGAGATAAGTCTATTTAGCTTTAAAAATCAGACATTAGATGATTCATTAAAATTCCTGTTTGAAAAGGATAAATTGTCCGAAGATGATTTGTATCAGATTGAGAAACCGGAAAAATTGGTTCTCCAGAAAAATGAAAAAAACGAGACTGTCAATCGCGATCAGCAACCGAGTAAGGTAAAACCAAGCCGAACGGTAACCGCGAACGTCGTGTTTGATTCTGGTAGCCGTATTAAAGCAAATCCGGATGAAATGGACAAGTTTGGTACGTGCATCCATAATATTTTCTGTGTGCTGGAAAAATCTCCGACCGTGGAAACTGTTGAACGGATTATCAAAAATCATCAGATGGAGACTGCGCTTTCACAACCTGGAGACGTCTTGAATGCATGGCTAAATCTTGAAAAAATCTTGACTGAAAAATATGGTGCTAAGGTTGCAACCTATCATGAGCTACCGTTCAAGCATATGTACGATGGTCAAATATTCAATGGAGAAATGGATCTCGTGTGGGAAACGGATAAAGGTGTAGTTCTTGTGGACTATAAGTCGTATCCGGGCAATAAAAATGATGTTGTTACTATTGACAATGACCACTATGCTGGCAAGTATGCAGGGCAGTTTGAATGCTATGAACGCGCGTTAAAGGCCGCTGGCAAGAACGTCCTTGCAAGGCTAGTTTATTACCATGTCCTTGGCGTGGTTGTTGAATTGATATTTGATAAGGCAGAAGCGGGGAAATTTGGCATCCGTCTCTATTGGGCGCATACGAGATCTATATTAGAACCGTTCAAAC
>JAEEGG010021534.1_pt1 | contig 12792 bp, 17 predicted proteins | sample 9134161 | NCBI WGS metagenome assembly JAEEGG01 (sample SAMN16246543, study PRJNA631951) | gut metagenome | biome: gut microbiome; feature: rumen; material: CR-attached | host: Bos | place: Iran: Karaj | collected 2018-10
GTCACTTGCCGGGCCCGTTTGCCGGGATCGAAGGACACGCCGTGCTGCGTCAGGCAGCGTCTGGCCGGGGGATAGATGGGATTCCCGATTTCTTCGGCCGAGACGGCGGCCGATTCAATCCGGTATCGGCTTTCGAGCCCGTGGGCTTTCACCAGGGCTTTGAGGATGAACTCGGCCATCGGGCTTCGGCAGATGTTGCCATGGCAGACAAACAGGATTCTCATGGCCGCCATTATACCAAATCCACGCCGTGTACCCTACCAGATTTACGCATTAAATGGTATACCATCGGCCTATGGACAACCAGGCAGACATTTCCGACATGGACGGCGGCATGGACCCGGCCGTGAAATGGGATCTGCAGGACATGGTCTACCTGATGCGCGAGTGCACGGCCTTCCTCGCGGACGACCTCTCGATCGACGCCGACACGTTCGCCTCCAACCACATCATTGAGACCATGAAGTTGGACACGCTTTCCGACGACGACGTGAACCGGTTCACCCGCCTCCTGCAGGACATCCAGGAATAAGCCGCCATGGAAATGAAGGAACTGCTGGACGGCCTTTCGGCCCATCTCGGAATCGACAGCCTCGCCATCGTCGGTGGCGAGGCCGCCATCGACATCGACGGCATGCCCGTGCTGATCACGGAGGCGCAGGAGAACGCCCTGCTCGTCTCCGGCCTCATCGGCGATCCGCCGCCGGAGGGAGGCGCGGAGTTCGGCAACCTCATGCTCGAGGCGAACGCCGGTTTCTTCGACACGGCGGCCTGCACCCTCGCGCGCAATCCGGAGTCCGGCAGCTACATGCTCCTGAAGCGCTTAGCCAAAGCGTCGCTGGATCTGGAAGCCTTCGCCCGGGAGCTTGCCGCGTTCGCCGATACGCTCGCCGAATGGCGGGAGACGCTCGAGTCGTTCCGCCCGGCCGCCACCGCGGCGGCGGAAATGAAACGGGGCGATTCCGAGATGCGCCTTTCGTCCGACGGCTTCATCGAGGTCTGACGCCGGCCATCCAGAGGCCGCACAGGCGCGCAGGCATCGCGCATTGACTTCCAGCACGCGTTTTGGTAAATTACTTGGCGTCAAAAATTGCAGTTGTCGGCAATCGCCGCTTCTGCAAAGGAGAACATCTATGATCACTCGTCGAACATTCGTGATGTATACGTCGTGCGCGGCGGGCGTCGCGGCGGTTTCGGGCATCGTTGGATGTTCTGACGAGAAAAAACAAAAGGAGGAGACAATGGGCACGACGTTCAATGAACTCATCGAGGCGCGCCGCAGCGTGCGCAAGTACGCCAAGGCGGAGATATCCAAAGACGAGATGGCAAAGATCGTCGAAGAGGCGCTCAACGCCCCGAGCTGGAAGAATACCGAGACGACACGGTACTACGCGGCGATCGGGGATGACGCCAAGGCGAAACTCTGGAGCGATGCGCTTCCGGAGTTCAACGCGGCAAGCTCGGCAAATGCCGCCGCGTTGGTCGCGGTGTCGTTCGTGCCCGGCGAAAGCGGCTATATGGGTGACACCCCTGCTGATGAGCTTGGCGAGATGTGGGGCGCGTATGACTGCGGCCTCGCGTCTTCCTATTTCATCCTTGCAGCAAAGAACCATGGATGGGATACTCTCATTATGGGCATCCGAGACAAGGCGAAGGTCAAGTCCATACTCGGCATTCCCGAAAAAGAGGTCCTCATGTCCGTCATTGCGGTCGGCAAGTCCGCCCAGCCGTATTTCAAGAATCCCCGCAAGCCCGTCGCCGAAGTGCTGAAGGTGATGTGATGCAGTAGAGACCCAAAGCGGGCGGCCATGCACTATTAGCGGCACACAAGGATGCCGCCGGAAAATCATCGCGTCGCACTCACGGCAACCTCCGGCGGCTCAGTTCTGAACCATGTCTGCATTTCGTTGCCCGGTTCGCGGTTGCCCCATATGCAGTATGGAACAAGCGTCACGCCGCTGGACGACTTGAGCGACGGGAACGACTGATCGCCGATTTCAACCGTTCCCTCCGCGAACGTGGCGTCAGCCGGAAGGACCACATCAAACGCCTTACCGCCGTTGTCCGCGCCCTCCGCACAGAAAACAATCGGTCCGCGCTCCACGGCAAGACGGCCCCTGTCTGCTTCAACCTTATCATGCGCCTTAATGCGACGGACAGGCATGTTCATTGCAACTTCCACGACATCGCCGCTCTTCCATTCGCGAACGATTACACAGTATCCCTTGACCGGCTCGAACTTCACCGCCTTGCCGTTGACCTTTACGGAGAAGTCGTCAAGCGTTCCAGAATCCGTCTGCGTGTAGAGGTCACTCGGCACGGGCCGCCCGACGCACCATCCGGGAACGCGCACATTCAGCACGAACTTCTGGCTACCCTTCGATGGCGTGATCGCGATTCGCACCGCTCCGCTCCAAGGATAGTCCGTCTTCTGCGAAATCTTCACGTTGCCGCATTCAAGTCGAAGCGTCGCGTCACTTTCAATGAAGAGGTTCACATACGCCGCGTCACCCCGCGTCGCATACGCAAACCGCGCGACCTGCGGGATGAAGCGCACCACGTTCACGGGACAGCACGAGCAGCCGAACCACTTGGAGCGCTTGTAGCCGCCTCTGGACGCGAGGGGGTTGGGGTAGAAGAACTCGTTGCCGCTCAGCGACACGCCCGACAGGATTCCGTTGTAAAGAGCGCGTTCCATCACATCTATGTACTTCGCCTCGCCGTGCAGGAGGAACATCCGCTCGTTCCAGAGCGCATTGCCGATGCCCGCGCACGTCTCGAGATACGCCGTCTCGTTCGGCAGTTCGTAGTTTGCCCCGAACGCCTCGCCTCTGCGCCGCGCGCCGACGGAGCCGTTGAGCGCGAGTTTCTTTTGGGCGACGTTCTCCCAAATCGCGTCTATTGCCTTCACGTATTCCGCGTAGCCCACAAGCGCGGCGACGTCAGCCATGCCGCAATAGAGGTATGTCGCCCGCACCGCGTGGCCCACCGCCTCGCGCTGCCGCGCGACTGGAAGGTGGCGCTGCAAATAGGCTCCCGGCGCCTCCAGTTCATCTAAAGTCCCGGGTTCACCAGACTGCGCTGACACCGTGCCGGCAGAAGTGTCCTTTCCCCGTCCGCGCATTTCCAGCAGAAACTGCGCGAGCTTCAGGTATCTTGCTTCGCCTGTCGTCCGATAGAGTTTGCAAAGCGCGAGTTCGATTTCTTCATGGCCGGACGTGTCTTTGAGCTGTGACGGTGCAGGGCCGAACGTGCGATCGATGAGATCCGCAGACTTAACAGCCGCATCAAGCAACGTCCGCTTGCCCGTCGCCTCAAAGTAGGCACACGCCGCCTCGTAGAGGTGTCCCACGTTGTAGAACTCATGGCTGTGCGCGAGATGGCTCCACCGCGTCGGCCCCATGCAGCTGAATCCTATCTTACCGTCCTTGCCTTTCGTTGTGTAGCCAAGCGTTCTTGCCGTGTAGAGGTAGCCGTCCGGTTCCTGCGCACCGGCGATGGCGGCGTTTACGCCATCCACGTATTTCTCAAGCTCCGCATCGGGATGGGTGGCAAGCGTGTAGGCCGCGCCCTCAATCACCTTGTACACATCGGAGTCGTCGAACGGAATCCCCTTGAACGTCCCCCATTCATGCGCGGCGGCGTGGCGGAAGTTCGGTATGCGGGCAAGCTCGCACTTCTCGAAGTCCGTCCTCAATGTGACAAGGCGGTTCGTCTCGAAACGCGGCAACCAGAACCCGCCCGTCACCGTCACGTTCGTCAGCGCGGCGGGAGAATGCGGATAGTCCCCCGCAAACGCCACGCCCAGCGTCGCCGCACTCACCGCAATCACTGCCGCACACGCGGCAGATGCCCTCACTGTTTTTTCGCTCATCGGTTTTATCTTTCCCGCAAGGAAATTCCCAGCGCCCCGTTGCAGAGTCAACGCTGACAGTTCTTCTCACGAACAGGCGGTATTATAACACAACCCAATTGTGGGATGAGTTGAGGCACATGAAAACCGCGGGGCATGAAGAAAACAAAACGCCCCCTGTTCCAAAGAACTCGACTATTAGCCAAAAAGTCTGGAGACTGTTCGTTATGGTATAATATGCCCATGAAAATGACAACCATCATCGCAGCAATAGCCATGACAGCAACATTAGCAACAGAAAGCCTTGCGGCCGGATACCAAACCGACACCTTCAAGACCAAGGGTGGCAAAGAGGTCGTGATAACCGCCATCAAGCACGCTAGCCTGCGCATCCAGTACGACGGGCTTGAGATCCAGGTGGATCCGGTTGTGAAATTCGCGCCCGAAACAGACTACGCGAAGTTCCCGAAGGCGGACATCATCCTCGTGACGCACGAGCATTTCGACCACTTCGACCGTGACGCCATCGCGGCGCTCAAGAAGGACTCTACGCAGGTGATCGCCAATCCTGCCGTCCAGAAGATGCTTGGCTTCGGTACGGCGATGGCGAACGGCGAAAGCCGCACAATCGGGAAGGTCCTCACACTTGACGCCGTTCCCGCCTACAACACGACGGCGGGGCGGACGCAGTTCCATCCGAAAGGACGCGACAACGGCTATGTGCTGACGCTGGACGGCCTTCGCATCTACATCGCGGGCGATACCGAGGATATTCCGGAGATGGCAAAACTCAAGGACATCGACGTTGCGTTTCTGCCCTGCAACCAACCGTACACGATGACGCCGGAGCAGGTCGCAAAGGCGGCGAAGATAATCAAGCCGAAAGTCCTCTTCCCCTACCACTATTCCGAAACGCCCATCAAGCGCGTTGTTGAACTGCTGGCCGACACCGCCATCGACGTCCGCATACGGAACTATCGTTGAAGAACCCCCTTTCATCGTATCAAGCCGTATGCCGCCCAGGAACCGGCGCGGGCGCCTTCTTCGCGAGCATTCTCGTGTGGGGTGTCGGCATGGGGTGTTTCGGCGCGGCATTCAACAACTTCCTCGTCGAGACCTACGACATCAACGGTTTTGACCGAGGTGTGCTGGAGTTCTTGCGCGAAACGCCTGGCGTGCTGCTCGTGGCGATCTTCGCCCTGTTGGGTAGGTTTTCAGACTGGAAGGTTATGCGAATCGGCACGGCCTGTTCCCTTGTCGCGGCAACGCTGCTGCTGGTGCCGGTCCGATGGGCGTGGGCCGTTGCGTTCATCGTCATCTGGGCGTTGGGCGAACACCTTGTCATGCCCGTGCGCCAGTCGCTCGCGCTCTCGATCGCCCGGGAAGGCCGCAGCGGCGAATCGCTCGGCATCGTCACAGGCGCGATCAACGCGGGAACGGTCGCGGGGAGCGTCCTTGTGGCGACCCTATTCTACCTTGGCGTGCACTTTTGGACGGAGGCCCCGCGCCGTGCGCTCTACGACGCGACCTGGCTGCTGGTGGCACTGCTCCTTGCCGCCAGCCTTGTCGTGGCAGGATCTGTGAAAGAGCCGGGGATCGCGAAACGCGCGCGCCCGTCGTTCTACTTCCGCCGCAAATATACGACGTTCTATATCTTGGAGCTTTTCTATGGCGCACGCAAGCAGGTGTTCTTCACCTTCGGGCCGTTCGTGCTGATTCGCGTCTATGGCATGGATACGCAACACGTGGCGATCCTCTTCGCCGTCGCCGCGCTCTTCACCGCGCTTTGGGGCGGACGCCTCATCGGGCGGCTTGTTGACCGCTGGGGCTATCGCAACGTGATGGTGTGGGATACGGTCGTGCTGTTCTTCGTGTGTTTGCTCTATGGTTTCGCGAAGGATTTGTTTCCTCCGTGCGTGGCAGTGGCGGTGGTATGCGTAAACTACATCCTCGACGCCGTGTTGAGCAATGCCTCGATGGCGACGAACCTCTACGCCCGCACGCTCTCCGATTCCCAGGAGGAGCTCACGGCAACACTCTCTTCCGGCATTTCCGTAAACCATTTTGTGACCGTGTTCTACGCGCTGCTCGGCGGCTGGATATGGGACCGTTTTGGTCCTGGCGTCCTTTTCGCCACGGCGGCCGTGATGGCTCTGGCGAACAGCGCCTTCGCGTTGACCGTACCCAAACCCACCCACAACACATGACGGAAACCGGCTGCAAGTTAGATCAACCAACGGAAAGAGAAGAGGAATAAACATGAACGAAATGACACTTGATGAACGCATGGGCTATGCCGCCCAGCGCAAGAAGGAAATGAACTGCTGCCAAGCGATACTCGTCGCATTTGCGGACAAGCTCGGTAAGAGCGAGGATGATTTGCTGCGCCTCGGATCCGGTTTTGGATCCGGCATGGCTACGATGGAAGGAACATGCGGTGCGCTCGTCGGCGCAATCATGGTTTCGTCGCTTCTTTCGCCAGACGGCGAAGCACGAAACAACTCCCGCGCCATCATGTCGCGCTTCAAGGAACTTTGCGGCGGCGCCACCATCTGCCGCGACCTCAAGGGGATTGAAACGGGCAAGATGCTTTGCAGCTGCGAGGATTGCGTCCGCAATGCCGTGCTATCGGCAGGTGAGGCATTGAAGGCAAAATAAGGATGGATTCGACTGAACAGACATTTGAGGGCAAGCTTCTGCCGCGACATCTAAAGATGTTCCGCGACATGGACAGCGGCCGCATCGAACTTCACTATTGGAAGTTCGAGCCGATTCTGCTGTTCCTGATTCCCTTCATGTCTGTTTGGAGCGGAGGCGCCATATTCGGGTGCTATGTCATGCCGTTCCTGCAGCATGACACTCATCCAATGAACTATCTGCCGTTTCTTTTCGGCATTCCTTTTCTAGTGGCATCAATCTTCATCTGGTATGGCATTCTGCTGATGCTGTTCGGCTCTCGACGGCTCGTGCTGGAGCATGGTTGCGGCAGCTATTCGGCAAAACTATGGGGCATCGGGCGCACACGGCGATTTGACCTTCGCATTGACACGGAAATCACAGACAGTAGGCTGGAGAAAAAGCCGAGCATCCAAATTCACATGCCGACTGCCAGCAATCCGTTCGTGCGAAAGATTCGCATCAAGAACGGCTATCGCTCGGAGATTGTCTGCGCCTTCTGGGACGACGACTCAATCGAATTTGCCATGTCGTTGCTCAAAAGAAGAGCGGGGATTTCAACAAGGAACTGACTGCGCAATGGAGGAAGATTTTCCATGAACACTTTGATTCGGTCCGCGTTTTCAGTTATCTGCATGGCGGGCATGCTGCATGGACTTGAGGCGTCTGCAGCGGGATGGTCTCAGAATCTTGATGCAAAACCTGTCGAGTTGCCACCTGGCCTCAAGTTTGGCGAGGTGTATGCGGGCGCAACAAAACCGACAAGGAAAAATTACATAAACGGCATAGAGTTAAAACTGTATGAGGCCGTCATAACGAACAACTGGCTTGGCTTTGAGGAAATCGTCGTGATGATGACTGGGAAGAAGCGTGTAAACGGGGTACTGGGAATGAAGAGAGACTACCAGGATTTTGACGAGGCGATGACAAATCTCGTTTCGCTAAAAGAGACCCTCTCGCAAAAGTACGGCATCAGATTCATGGGCGACATGGAACCTAAAGCAGTAGGCAACGAACGATCGTTTTCCGTCGTGGGCATGGGAGCGGGCGACGAAACAGTATCCTTGAATGCCGAAACCTGGAGAAAGGAGGGCGAAAGCACGCCAAAGATTAATCTGAGCATCCGCATCCAATCCCAACTTGCCGCAAAGATTGAGGCGAAAGATCTTGATGCGGAGGCGGCCAGTTTGCGGGCGGCAATCAAGAAGGTGTTCGGGGTCGATTTTGATGCTCCCCAGCCAAAGCCGCTTTGGGGATTCAGATGGGAGAAACTGCCGACACCAATCGAGGGACTTACGGAGAGACGTTGTGCCACATCACATGAGTTTGGTTCGAGAAAAAGTAGTTTGATAGAATTTGTATCATTTAGGCGCGTCTTCGACGGCGATGTCTCTTCCGCAGAACTTGAAGCAGCCGCGCGGCGAATCATCAACGCCTTGGAAACTGCCTATGGACAGAAGCTGCCCGACGACCGCAAGAATCTGCCGAAAGAGAATGACCGCGGCATTCCGGCCGCTTATGATGCGGAGGTTCATGGAGCGAATCAACATTATGTAGCGTATGGTGCTGTTGGTTCGCTCGTCGTGTCAATTGAATATGCCGAACCACGCTATGCCCTTCGCGAAGGGAAATACGAACTCGTGTTCAAGGGGGGCGTCAAGTTCTCCGCATCACGAATTGGTTGGATAAAGTGACAGGTCAAAACTCAAATGGGATTTGAAAGATGATATTCAAGGACAAAATGGTTGCCGTCACCGGCGGGGCACAGGGCATTGGCAAATGCTGCGCCGAGTGCTTTGCGCGCGAAGGTGCAACGGTTCATGTGATTGACATCAAAGACGGACCGTGGTTCGTTGGCGACCTTTCAGACAAGGTGACGTTGGAACGGTTCGCCGCCGAGGTCATCGCCAAAAGTGGACATGTCGATGTGCTTGTCAACAACGCGATGCCACTTTTCAAGGGTATCGACGAATGCACTTACGAGGAATTTGCATACGCGCAGGCGATCGGGGTCATAGCCCCCTTCTATCTCGCAAAGCTCTTCAAGGATCATTTTGCTGAAGGCGCGTCCATCATCAACATCTCATCTTCGCGCGATCGAATGAGCCAGCCGCAGTCGGAAAGCTACACGGCCGCCAAAGGCGGAATCGCCGCGCTCACCCACGCACTTGCGGCCAGTCTCGCTGGACGCGTCCGCGTCAACTCGATTTCGCCGGGATGGATTGACACGTCGTTCAAGCGGTACGATGGACCCGATGCCGCCCAGCACTTTGCCGGGCGCGTCGGCAATCCGATGGATATCGCCAACATGGTTCTCTACCTTGCCTCCGACAAGGCGGGCTTCATCACGGGCGAGAACATCTGCATTGATGGCGGCATGACCCGCAACATGATCTACCACAACGACTTCGGCTGGAGGCTCGAGAAATAGGGCTTTGCAATCGATGGCGGCTATCTTGATTGCATTCCCCTGTCAGGCGCATTGCCGAGTCCTTTGGAAGTCCACAAAACCAGATGCATGAAATGAAGAATCTCCATGACAGACGTAGATTCCTAAAGTCGATTCTAAAGTGGCTTGAACTGTGGGGACTGCTATTCTGCGGACATCTTTTAGCAGGCTTGATATTCACCAAAGCCGGGGCTTCTTGTACACTGTCATTCATCGATGTGCTAATAATGGCAATTCCCCTATCCGCTCTCGTCGTTGCGGCGACAGGACCGCTGGCGATTGTTGGCTTCGCATTATTTCTTTTTCGTGTACAAGGCGGCACGCCTGTGGCGGTTTTTTCTTTAACTTTTGGCTCTTTGCTGATTTACAGTGCATTGATCTGGTGCACTTGGCTGTGGGCGAAGGCAGGGCATGCGGCGGCGAGATGGTGCGCTGGCATCTGTCTGCTGTGCTATTCCGCATTTGCAACCTTTTGCATGCTCTATCTTGCATCTAGCATGTGACATGCAGCATCTTGCGACACAGCCAATAAAACGCTTAAGAAGGAAGGCAACACTACAGGGCTATGGTATAATGCGCAACCATGAACACGACGTGTGATCTCTTGATTTCGTTTGCCGAGGTGTTTGCAGACATCGTCGAACTTAAACTCGCCTCAAAGTAAGAGCACAAGAAGGAGCCCAAAGAATTGAAATACGTTCCAGAACCGGACGTGATCCCCACAAAATGCAGATGGATTGTCCGCGTCATGTTCGGCGGCTGCATCGCATTCAGCTATCTTGCCTATTGTCTTGGCCTGTCTTCGGACAATTCCGTGTGTCGAGCCATGGTCAACAACGTCTTTCTTGCCTATCTGCCGGTCGAGATGTCGTTTCATGTGTCCTGGAAGCGCCATGCCTTCGCTTTTTGGGGCATGTTCATAGCATGGCTGCTCTTCTATCCGAACGCACCGTATGTGCTTACGGATTATTTCCATTTGGCGCATATCGATCCGTACATCACCCAGGAAGGCGGGAAATGCACCCGGATTGTGCGCCCGGACTTGCGCCTTTGGCTTACGTTCACCGTGCTTTCCGTAAGTGCGATGATCAGTGCAATTCTCGGGACATGGAGCCTTGACCATGTTGTAGGGCATCTGCAGGCGCGCATCAGGCGTTATGGCTCAGTCTGGTTGTTACTGCTTGTGGCGGCACTGGCCGCGTTGTCGTCGATTGGAATCTATCTTGGACGGTTCCCGCGTATACATTCCGTTCACATGCTGACGAGACCGCGCCATGTGCTCGGCAAGATGGCGACGGCCTGTAACCTAAACATGTTCGAGTTTGTGATACTGTTGACATTGATACAATTGGTGATGTGGGGTTGCCTTAGGCTTTTGCGGAAAGCGAGCCAAATAAATCCCCAAACTGACTGACCTCCTACACTACAGGGCTATGGTATAATATGGAACCATGAACATGTTAAGTGTCGGGCTTTGCGGCGGCTTCACGACGTTTTCGACATTCTCGAAGGAGTCGCTCGCCCTTGCGCAGTCTGGTCGCTGGGGCGCATTCGCCGCCTATGCGCTCGGTAGCTTCGCTTTGGGTCTCGCGGCAGTGGCGGCGGGATTTTGGATGGCAAAGAATTGACATTAAATCACAAGACTAATGTCCTGCAAAAATCATCAAAAAAGTTTAAGAGACTAACCAATGTTCAGGAAGATGCGAAGGATTGGGCAGCAGCAAAGCGACGAAGCCGCCATAGAAGTGCTGAAGAACGCCAAGCGCGGCGTGTTGAGCGTCATCGGCGACGATGGCTGGCCTTACGGTATCTGGCTCAATCCGCACTGGGAAAACGGCAAGCTATATTTCCACGGTGCCAAGGCGGGGCACAAGATCGACGCGCTCCGCCGCGATCCGCGGGCGTCGTTCACCGTGATCGACGATGGCGTGAAGGACGAAGGCGGCTGGGCGTATACGTTCTTGAGCGTTGTCGTTTTCGGTCGAGTCGAGTTCGTGGATGACCAGAGCGAGGCCGTGGAGATTTGCCGCCATCTTGCCCGGCGGTTCAATCCGAACGATGAGGACATCGAGAACGAGATCAAGCGGGCGGCGGCGCATGTTCAGGTGTATGCGCTTGTCCCGGAACACATCACCTGCAAGCGCGTCCATGAGGCGTGACAAAGGATTGGAGACAAAATGAACTGGTTGATTCTTATGGCGGCAGGACTGTTCGAGGTCGTTTGGGCGACGGCGCTCAAGATGTCCAACGGCTTTACGAATGTCAAGGCGGACATCGTGTTCGTCATTGGAACGGCAATGAGCGTATGGCTCTTATCGGTTGCGATGAAGACCATTCCGATGGGCACGGCATACGCAGTGTGGACTGGCATCGGCGCGGTCGGCGGCGTCATCGCCGGCATCATCATGTTCGGCGAAACGGCGACGCTGCTGCGTCTTACCTCTGCTGCACTCATCGTCATCGGAATTGCAGGACTAAAACTGTCGACGGTTCAGTAAACAAGAAGGCAACATCAAAGCTTATCGCGCTTGTTGCAGTTCTGCCATGCACGAACCGCCGGACTTTTGGTATAATTAATGGCATTCAAACATGAGCAAGCTTTCTTTCAAGTCCTTTTGCATAGAGTTCTATGCGCGACATATCGGTTCCACAGGAGTCGAGGTGTACAGGATGTTTTCGGAAAGCGGACTCCTGAAGACCCTTGACGATGACTATGAGGATCTTCACGGCCTTGGATGGGAGGCGTTGATGCCGATGTTCGACGAATATCTCGGGAGGACGGTAAAATGATCCTGTACCACGGCAGCACGGTTGCGGTCGCATCTCCGCAGATCATCGTTTCCGACATCGGGCGTGATTTCGGTCCGGCGTTCTACACAACAGCCATAAAGGCGCAGGCCGAGCGTTGGGCAGTTCGCCGCGCGAAGTTTGCACGGAAGGGCGGCAAGGCGGGAACTCCAGCGGTCGTGTCCGTATATGAATTTGATGACGCGTCTGCGCAAACGGCCTTGGTGTGCAAGCGCTATTCGGGCGTGTCAATGGAATGGCTGGACATGGTTGTTGCATGCCGTTCCAGACTTTCGTATCGGCATGGCTATGATCTGGTTTCCGGAAAGATCGCAAACGACAACGTCGGCGAGACTGTTTCGTATGTCGTCGCCGGAGTGATGCCGAAGGAGATGGCGCTCGAACAGCTCAAGTTCCAGCATATCAACGACCAGATCGCGTTCTGTTCGGCGAAGTCGCTTCAGTTCCTCAAGTTCATCGAGGCGTACGAACTGGAGGTGCGGTCATGAGCGAAGACCACACGCTGATCCGCGCAACGCTGGTTCCGGCGATTGTGACCTTCCTCGCTGCGCATTACCACGTAAACGAGAATGACGCGATGGCCATGTTCTACCGCTCAAAGACCGCCGAGGCGTTTGCAGACGACGACCTTGGCCTTTACGGGCAAAGCGCGCTCAATCTCGCGGGTGATGTCATCCAGGAACGCAACAGCCGATGAGCTCAGATCCGCCTAATGCGGGCGCGCCATGTGTGCGCAAAGCCGCCCGCGCTGCAAACAGCCGAAAGAAAAGTTCAACCGTGCATAAGTAGAGGCAAACATCATGAAAGACAACAAACCATTCGCGATGTTCTTCAACGGGGGCCCGCGGAAGAACTGGAACACGTACAAAATGCTCGAGGCCGCCAAGGTCGGCGCGGAGGAGGCGGGGGCGACAACCGAACTCGTGAACCTCTATGACATCAAATTCCCCGGATGCAAGAGCTGCTTCGCCTGCAAGCTCAAGAACGCCAAGACCAACGGCGTGTG
>JAEEGG010021537.1_pt1 | contig 12789 bp, 13 predicted proteins | sample 9134161 | NCBI WGS metagenome assembly JAEEGG01 (sample SAMN16246543, study PRJNA631951) | gut metagenome | biome: gut microbiome; feature: rumen; material: CR-attached | host: Bos | place: Iran: Karaj | collected 2018-10
CGGGGTCCAAGAATAGCTGCACCGATCAAAGCTGAGATACCACCTACCATGTGGATGCAGTTAGAACCTGCGAAATCATGGAATCCCATCTGAGACAGCCACCCGCCGCCCCATGTCCAGTGAGCTTCGATAGGATAGATGACTGCTGAGATAACTGCGGAATATACGCAGTAAGATAAGAATCTTGTTCTCTCTGCCATAGCACCTGATACGATTGTTGCTGTTGTGGCACAGAATACAAGGTTAAATACGAAGTTTGACCAGTCGAAACTTGCGTAGTTTGTGAATATACCGAGGTTCGGGATTCCGACGAGTCCGAAGAGCGCATCTTCGCCGAGGAACAGGCCGAAGCCGATTGCAATAAATACTACTGTACCGATACAGAAATCCATCAGGTTCTTCATGATGATGTTGCCGGCATTCTTAGCTCTTGCAAATCCGCACTCAACCATCGCGAATCCGGCCTGCATCCAGAATACCAATGCCGCGCCGATCAGGAACCAGACGCCAAAGACTTTCTCATCAATCAAGCTGCTGATTAAATTAGTGTCCATAAACTCTCCTCCTTCAACCATAATCAAAAGGTATTGATATTATGTTTCAATGCTTTTTGAATATCGTTATTTGATTTCAAGTGCAATTGTATCGTTAAGCCCGCAACAAATAAAATACGAATAATTTGAGCATAATAATACCTTTTAGATATGATTTGATTTTTAGCATTTCGGCCTGATCTGCCCAAAATCCATTGTTTTAGGCATTCTTTCGAAAAATAAAGGCCCCGGTAAACCCGGAGCCTTTAACAAATATCAAATCTGAACTTAAAATCGACTATGCCGCATAGTCAAAAAACGTTATCAAAAACTTACTTAAAATGCTTCTCCTCGATCTCTTTGATACCGTTTACGCGTGTTGCATGACGTCCGCCTGCGAATTCTTCTTCGAAGAAAGCGTCGATCATGCCGAGAGCTACGCCCAGGCCGACTACACGCTCACCGAACGCGAGGATCTGAGCATCATTATGCTGTCTGCACATCTTAGCCATGAACTCGTTGGTGCAGAGAGCGCATCTGATTCCCTTGTACTTGTTGCAGACAAGAGAGATTCCGATACCTGTACCGCAGATGGCAATACCTCTTTCAGCCTTGCCGCTTGATACGTCTTCTGCAACCTTAATGCCTGCATCAACGTAAGAGTAGGAATCCGTTCCGTTCGGAGCGCCGCCGTCAAGAACTTCAAAGCCCTTCTCCTCAAGGTACTTTCTTACCTTCTGTCTTAATTCATAACCTGCATGATCTGATGCGATTGAAACTACCATATCTATTGCCTCTTTTCTTAATTAAATCTCGTGATGGATGTGCTTGAACTTCTTTGAACCGTCGCAGTAAGGTCCTACGATGTCGCCGTTGCCTACGAGGCGGTACTTATAGGATACGAGTCCTTCAAGGCCTACAGGGCCTCTTGCGTGGATCTTGGATGTTGCGATACCGACTTCGGCACCGAATCCGTAACGGAAGCCGTCCGCAAATCTAGTAGAGCAGTTTACCAGAACGCTTCCTGAATCTACCATGGTCATGAAGCGCTCGGCAGCAGCCTTGTTCTCCGTAATGATCGCGTCTGTGTGGCCTGAACCGTAGTGATTGATATGTGCGATAGCCTCGTCCAAGTCCTTGACGATCTTGACGGAACACTTCATGGCAAGATATTCGTGATGCCATTCTTCAACCATTTCGACGCCAAACGTATCAGCGACATAGTCATCACCGAACACTTCAACACCTGCATCCTGCAATGCCTTTATGAACTTGGGAAGGAATGTCTCCTTAAGTTCCTCATTTACAAGGAATGTCTCTGTAGCGTTGCAGACAGATACATACTGAGTTTTGGCGTCGATCGCAACCTTCAGAGCAGTTGAAGGGTCGGCATCTACATCGATATATGTGTGGCACACACCGTCAGCGTGGCCGAGAACAGCGATATTCGTGTTCTGCATGATGTACTGTACAAAAGCGTTGGAGCCTCTCGGAATTATGAGATCGATATATTCGTCGAGCTTAAGCATATCGGCGATCTCAGAACGGAGCGTCAGGAGATTGAGCCAGCCCTCAGGAAGACCTGCTTCGATGCCTGCCTTGCTTATAACGGAAGCTAAAGCCTTATTCGTATTGATAGCCTCAGAACCGCCCTTAAGGAATACGGCATTGCCGCTCTTAATGCAAAGGGATGCGATCTGAACAAGCGCGTCAGGCCTGCTCTCGAAGATAACGCCGATGACACCTATAGGACATGTAACTCTCGTGAGCTCAAGTCCGTCATCCAAAGTGGTCCTTAATGTAACCTTGCCTACAGGATCAGTAAGATCGATCAGGCTCTCGATTCCGGAGACCACGTCATTAAGTTTATCTTCATTGAACTTAAGTCTCTTGATAAGAGGAGTCTCAAGGTTCGCCTTCTCTGCCTCTTCGAGGTCGATCTTGTTGGCAGCGAAAATCTCATCTTTCGAATCCTTAAGACAGGAAGCTACATTTGCGAGCGCCTTATTCTTAACATCGCTCCCCAAAGAAGCCATGATGTACGAAGCTTCTCTTGCAGCCTTGGCAATATCATGGAGTTCAGACATAATATCCCCCTATAATTATTATTCTTTAGGAACTGATTATAACAAATAAAACTTCATGTTGCTTATATGTTTAGAGCCGTCCGGGAATTAGTAAAGATAGCAAAAAAAGAAACATGTTTTGCTTTTTACAATGTAAAAACCTTGGTTTTCAAATCTACAAAAATGTTCATAATGTTCAAAACTTTGTTTATAACTACAAAAACAAATACTTTGATTTCTAAAGTACCTGAAACCCTTATATCTATTGAATTTGACATTTTGTTACCATTTCCTTACAAAACAGTTACAAGATGTCGTCAAAAGTCTGAAACGCAATAAATCAAGGCCTTTGCAGACTTTTGGAACCTTTGTTCGATTGCAAGTGTCCACGAGAGAAAAACACCCAAAAATCGAAATTGCTACTTGACAAGGCTATTTGACAAAGATATCAAAATAGCAAAAATTGTATATTGATTTTTGCATACAGACAGTATCTTAATGCAAATAAAACAACGCCTGAAGCGGTTAACTTCAGGCGCAGATTACTGATCATTATCAGGTCAGGAAAACCAAGGACGGTTAATCATCCAGATCGTCCACTTCAACAGCATCCGCCAGTCTCATATCCCAGTTGGTAAAGAATACTCTACCGGGGAGCGTGCCGCAAAGGATCAGGGCGAGAATGAAGCTGATAAGGAAAGCAGTCAATCCGCCTATCATCACAATAAAGTTTTCATGTGCCTCACCAAGGATAATTGCAAGTATGTAGTACACAGGATTCATCAGCACATATATCAAACCGGATATAGCTGAATCAAAATGAATTACACGGTTAGGCGTGTAAATAGGAATAGAGATGGCAAGTCCGCACACAGCCACAGCCATGATTCCAAATCCGATCATGTGTCCCTGATAATTCAGTACTCCTAATAAGCCAAGACCTTCTGCCTCAAGTAGTGCGAGACCCCCGCCTACCACGAAGGCAATAAGATATTTCCAGAATTGAACTTTCATAAGTGATTTTTTCTTCTCGCGCATAAACTTGCCGATAAGAATATACGGGAGCGCTCTCGTAAGCCAGTTGCCGGGAATAAAAGGATAACCGAAGATACTGAAACGGATAGCTCCGGCAAACTCACCTGTTACCAGCATTATCAATAGCAGAATAACAAGGAAGATCTTGTAAAATCTCAGAAGTTTCAGTTTATCAGCAATGAAGATAACGATATAAGCATAAAGCATAGCCTGAATGAACCAAAAGCTGTCCCCGATTGTAAGCGGCCATATGTTAAGCACAAGAAATTCAAATACAAGGCGCTTTGTGATCTCAATCTTCAATTGATAAAGAAAAATTAAACCAATGTTGAGAGCCAGATAGAACAACAGAACGAATAAGGTGCACAAAGCTGTTCTCTTTATTTTGCGAAGCGTCTTCTCAAGTCTTTCTTGCCTTTTATTATCAAGTACATAATAGCCAGAAAGAATGAAAAAGGCAGGGATTGCAAATCCGCTAAGCAACCTGACGATACCGGTGGGTTCCGGACAGCCAAAAGCCCATAGACACACAAACAGCATAAGGATAAGGCGAAGGTATCCTGTAAAATTGAATTCTATCAGGTCAACATCATTGCGCATCATGAATTCCACCATCCTTCTTCATTATTACCCACTGCAGGATTGCCATCCTGAGGGCCCATCGGCTTCATTAGTTTCTCATAGTTAACACCCTGCGGATAAGATTCCTGCTTCTCCGCCAATACACGCTGAATCTCCAATGCATCTTCGATTGTGGTCTCAGAGATCTTTCCGCCGCTGATCTTATAGATGTGGTTACACAGCTTCAGCGCTGCAGGACGGTGTGTTGACAAGATTATCAGCCTGTCCGGGTGACTGGACATTATATTATGGAGGACCTGTTCTTCTGTATCACGGTCAAGAGCACTCGTAGCCTCATCAAGAAGCAAAATAGGCGAATTGCGGAGCAATGCTCTGGCAATTGATATTCTCTGCGCCTGGCCTTCAGAGAGCCCCCTTCCGCGTTCGCCGAGTTTGCTGTTGATGCCTTCAGGAAGGTGTTCAACAAAATCCCAGGCACATGCAGCCTTCAGAGCCTCTATAACTTCTTCATCAGATGCTTCCTCATTGACCATACGCATATTCTCAGCAATGGTACCGGAGAACATGGTATTGCCCTGAGGAACATAAGCGAAGAACTTTCTGAGGTCGGAATTGACAGGGAATTCTTCACCTGATCCGCTCTGCAGAGTAACTTTACCGCTGTCAGGTTCAAGCATTCCAAGAAGCAGACGTATAAGCGTCGTCTTACCGCCGCCTGATTCAGCCATTATGGCAACGATCTCGCCTGAAGATACTTCAAGATCAGAATGTTCATACACATTGGCATGTTCGTCATAACCAAACGTTACGTCATTAACGTGGACCTTGATTCCCTCGCCCGTGCGCTCTTCCAGATATGTTACTCTGTCGGGATCATGCTCTTCTCTCGGAAGATCCATGAGTTCCCTGACTCTGTGTGCTGATACAGCGGAATTGATCATTCCCGGAATCGTTCCAACCAGATTGTTAAACCTTGAAGAGAGCGAAGCTCTCTGCTCAAGGAAGAATGTCATATCACCATACATTATCTGACCAGTCCATAATCTGTAAAGGCAATATGCGAACGCTGCAGATGACACGATCGAAGATACGAGCGTCAGAAGGATATTGGACTTGATCTGGAATTTGTTGTAATCAAGATTAAGTTTCTTGTACTTTTGCTGCCAGTTCTTAAGTTTCCTCGAATAGTATCCGAATATGCCAAATGACTTGATCATCTCGAAGTTATAGAATGTTTCTACCTCGAAGCTCATCATCTGAGAATTGAGCTCAAGTACACGTTTTCTGTATTCCTTCATCCTGCGCAAGATAAATCTGCTTAAGCCAAGAAGGAACGGAGCGGAAATAAAGGCTATCAGTGCCATTCCAATGTCCATTCTCCACAATACAACAAACGTTACTATGAACGTATAGATATTAACTATCAGATTAGGAATCCAGCTAATAGCATTGGTCGCTATAGTGCCTACATCACCATTAAAGCGGTTTAACAGGTCACCACTCGGATATCCGCTCAATTCCTTCCATCTGGCATCCATGATGCGCTCGAAAATGCTTGCCTGCATGTCGTTGTTAACATATATAGATATTCTCGCATTTATATAACTGCTCAAGCTGGAGAGAACAAGTGATAAGATCAGCATTCCTATCATGGCAGCTATCAGTACCCATAACTTATCCTGCTGCTTTCCCACTACGATGTTGATCAAAATACGACCTACATATGCGGTACCGATGGACATGGTGGATCCAAATATACCAAGAACACAATACAAAAAGACTATCCAGCGGTATTTCTTCGAGAAACTGAATATCCATTTCCAGTCATCAACGAATTCCTTGAACGTTCCGTCACGCAGACTGTCATGCAGGATCTGCATGTTATCGTTACGGAACAACTTATTCAATCCGGTGTATTTAATTGTCTTTTTTCTATTATCACTCATTATCTGCACCACTGAGAACATTATAAGCGGTGAGGGCAGCATCGTCATTCATATTACAGTACAACTGATACATTGGAATCTTACGGCCCAAAAGGCTAAGAAGCGAAAGTGTCTTCTCGAGTTCTGCTCTCGTCTTCGGGCGATAACTCTGTTGAATAAGTACCGGAAGGATCTGCGTCATCGGAACCTTTTCAATATTGTTCTTTAGACCTCTGTTAAGTATAACGATCCCGCAGAGCTTCACGCTAACATTGCGGTTCATTCCTTCTTTTCCTGCCCACGGAGTACCGTATACAGTGCACTCATCACCAATATGTATAAGCGGTTTATCGCCGTTTACAACATAACTTCCAGTAATATTCTTAAGCCACAGATTGATGTGGGTAGTTTTACCAGTTCCTGATGGCGCTGTAAAAAGCCAGGCTTTATCGCCTACAGCAACAACAGCACCGTGCATCAGGAAAGTATCGAACTCCAACATTTTCGTCACTATCTTCCTGTATACTGCCAGTGTCTCAAGATACGAGTCGGGATAATCCACAACTTGGAAACCTTCTATCTGTGCCTCACGAGCATTGAGTTTTTTCTCATATAACAGGTCTTCCGGTGTAACTGTAACGGTAATGTCTGCAGGATTATCTGTCAGATAATCACAACAAAGATCATAAACCTCATCAAATAGGCTCCTTACCGCAATATTTTTTCCTGCCAGACATACAGTGAATTCCATACATTAACCCTTATGAATTATCTTCTTGCAGATTCTTTTAACCTTGCTGCCAACGCGTCTAATATTATTGCGTAAAAAAATCATCAATGATCTAAACCTATATGGCTTACACCATAGGTGCTTATATAATGCATAATGGAAGCCCGTCAACTTTATTGGCTTATTGCCCCTTTGTGCTGACTTAACAACACCAAGAATGTCCTTAGGATCAACAATATCCCAATCTATGCAGTTATCACCTGCGATTATGAACTTACCGTCAGGACGTCTGCCTACTATTCTATGCAGGACATACTGCTCACCACGAGAGGAAGTTACTCTGTAGAAAAGCACTATATCTAGATTTTTAAGCTTTTCCGGATCACAAGCAACAACAAAAATAGCGTCCTCATCAGTGCGAAACAAAGGGCGCATACTTACGCCCTTAATTGTGAAGATTATCTTGCCGGACTTTTTAAGTTCGTCGCCGTAAGAGGTTGTCATTACGCTATAAGCAATCCTTCCTGCCAAAGTCTCTCAAGAAACTCTTCTGTAAACTTAGCAATCTCTTCGAGAGTAGAATCTGTATATTGTGTATGAAGTGATCTGACAAGATTTTCGAAAGAGATACCACCACGACTCCGGCTCGCACACAAAATAGCGATAATATCAGCAGATTCCTCGTTCAAACGAAGCATTCCATGGAACTTAGCGCTATCTTCGCCAACGGCAACCGCTGTAATCTCACCGTCCATATTCATTATTGCCATCTCAACAGCTAATCTCATCAAAATCTCCATTCCCTATATAAAAAACTTGCAGCTGTGAGCCGTACCCACAGCTGCAAGCAGCATGATTCAAAATCGTGTTAAACGAATTACTGGCACCACCAGTTCTTCTCACCATCTTTAGTATAAATACCATCCTGAATTGTACCAGTTTCTTCATAATTATAAAGATGGCTAGCTGATACCTTTTCATTATTCTTATACTGGAATGTAAAGCCTTCGCCTAAATTCTGAAGCCATGTAATAGCATCAACTTTCTGAAATCCATTAACGGTTGCATCATCCTTCTGGCCATTATTCCAATTTCTCAAAGCAAAACTCTGAATACCGCTTGCAACGATTACGTCGCTCTCATTGAAACGTACTACTTCCATTTCGGGTGTTTTCATTGTCATAATCAAACTCTCTCCTTAACTTTCTCGAAGTTTTTTAATTTCCAACGTCGTTACATTAACATAAAGTTACAAGATGTGTCAATAAAATTTTCAACTTTTTAATAATGTTATTATTAGCAACACGTTTCTTGTTATTATCAATAACATCGCTGGATTTTCACACTTTTGTCTAATTAAAAATTCTGCAAATTCTAAATCGTATCTTTGACCGACTGTGACATCACCAATAAATCAGTGATAACTCACTTATTACTGGTGAACGAACGCGTTGCCATCCCATGCATAGATTCCATTGGAAACCTGAAGAGATTCAGACATGGAATCAAACATGAACATGTCTTCCGTTGTGAATTTCGAGCCCATTTGATATCCCTGGAAATAACCCTGGAACAATCCGGCCAGTCCGTGAGCAGCCAAAGCTTCGTTCAAAGGAGCTGCATCTTTATAAGTTACGCCCCGGAATGTTACTTCACCATCTTTAGAAACAGAATTGGTAAAGCCACTAACTGCAACAGTATTAAGTGTCTGTTCCAGGACCAGATGCGGACCCCCGCTTGCTACAATGACATTTGATTCATTGAAACGAACCACTCCGGCATTCGGTGTTTCAATCTTCATAAAATCACCATTTTTAACCTTTCAAAGTGTTTCGGTTTGCAAACCAATTATTATAACCACAAAGTTATATACTGTGTCAATAAGAAATTTCGATTTTTTATTATATTTTTGAAAAATATAGAAAATTTGATTTTTTGTCGTTCCGGAGCCTATTACCCCAAACCGCGCAACAAGGCTAACTAATATATATAAGGTTTGTTATAATTCTTCTTATGAAAATTATCATTACTACATTATTCGGACTTGAATCACCGACTAAAGGCGACCTCCTGGACAGGGGTTACGACAAGGAACGCATTGAGGTAAGCGACGGCGTCGTAACGCTTGAGGGAGATTTTTATGACGTTGCACGCGCCAATATGTGGGTAAAGCACGCTGAGCGTATCTTTTTCGAAGCCGGCGAATTCAATTGCGGAGCTTCAGATGACGCAGATACGAACTTCAATGCATTTTTCGAAGGCACAAGAGCCATCAAGTGGTCTGACTTTATTCCGGCAGGCTGGGCGTTCGTTATAAACGGTTTCTCGAGGAAATCCAAGTTGTACGGCATTCCTGCCCTCCAGAAGCTCGCCAAGAAGGCAATCGCGGAGAGCCTTGCTGTATCAAGAGGCCTGTCGGCTGATACTGTGATCAGCGAGAACGAAGAGATGGGCACGGTTAAGATCCAGTTCGGCATCGTTAATGACGTCTGCCGCTTCATGATCGATACAACGGGCGCAGGGCTCCATAAACGCGGCTACAGGCCTTTGACGCATGAAGCACCTATAAGAGAGACGCTGGCATCGGGAATGCTCACATACGCCAAATACAGGCCTTACGGCAACGAAGCGCTCGTAGATCCTTTCTGCGGCTCCGGAACCATCGTTATCGAAGCTGCAAGGACAGCATGCGGCATAGCACCCGGAAGAGACAGACATTTTGCTTACGAAGACCTTCCCTACATCGGCAAAGAGCCTTACAGGAGAGCTTTGCAGGAGGCTTTAGACAACGAAGACACCGAGCCTATGGACGACTGCTACTTCTTTGGTTCGGATATTGACCCTAAAGCTATTGAATCTGCTAAGCGCAATGCTGAAGCAGCAGGTGTCGGTGCACATACAAAGTTCAGGATCTGCGATGCATCCAAGATGCTCCCGGATTATCTTGAGAAGCTCACTTCACTTCCCAGGCAGCTCGTCATCACCAATCCCCCTTACGGCGGACGTCTCATGACGCCTGAGGACGCGGCGAAGATCTATAAGCTCATCGACCGCAACTACCTCACTAAGGACGGTTTCTGCAAAAAGGGCTTAAGACTCTCGGTTATAACGCCTGAGAATGCTTTTGAGGAAGCAACGGGCCACAAGGCTGATAAGCGCGTAAAGCTCTACAACGGCGCTATCGTGTGCACCTTGAGCAATTACTTTAAATTGGGTGACAAGAACAATGGTAACCGTTAAGATACCGTTCTTAGACCTCCTCAAGGTCGCTGATTCCGGTCAGGCATTCAGGATAAAGGTTGTAGATGATACCCACGTTGAGCTTGTCGCCTACGGCAGGTATCTTCAGATCACCCGCACTGCCAAAGACATGTTTGCTTTCTCATGCACCGAGAAAGAATTTGAAGATATCTGGAAGCCTTATCTCGACTTAGGCCGCGATTACGGCAAGATCGTAAAATCAATCGATAAGAATGATGAATACCTCATGGCTGCAGCCAAGTTCGGCGAAGGCATAAGGATCTTAAAGCAGGATATTTTCGAGACCACGATAAGCTATATAATCTCCCAGAGGCGCTCAATACCGTCGATAACGACATCCGTCGAGCGTATCTCAAAGCTCTGCGGAAAGAAGATCAAGGCACCAAAGCTCGATACGCCATTCGTTACGCCTCTCGAGAAGGAATACTACGCATTCCCCACGCCTGAAGAACTTAATGCCCTTCCCTTCGCTGATCTCGAAAACACGGGCGTCGGCTACAGAGCTCCTTACATCGCCAGAGCCGCTGAAGAATTCTGTTCAGGCAAATTAGATCCTGATGCACTCTCTTCTCTTTCCGACGATGACCTCTATAAGGCTCTGACGGCCATGTACGGCGTCGGAACGAAGGTCGCGAACTGTGTAATGCTTTTCGCGTTCGCGAGAACAGGACGCTTTCCTGTGGATGTCTGGATCCAAAGGATCGAGGACAGATATTACAACGGACGCTTCGACTGCACGCCCTACCCTGACACGGCAGGGATAATGCAGCAGTTTATGTTCTATTACGAGCGCAGAAAGCCTCAGATGTAAGGGTCAAAAATTACTTTTTTGAAATTGCATTTTGGCACTTGACACTCCATACATCTAACCTTATAATTACAAGGCTTGCTCACAAGCGGTTATATGCGGCCGTGGCGGAACTGGCAGACGCGCACGTTTGAGGGGCGTGTGGGTAATTCCATACGAGTTCAAGTCTCGTCGGCCGCACCAATCAAAAAGGTTGTCTCATTCGAGGCAACCTTTATTATTTCTATCACCCTAACGCTACATCAAGCACCATCATTACGACAAAGCCGATGCTGAATGCAATCGTTCCCCAGTTGGAATGCTCACCTTCACTCATCTCAGGAATAAGTTCTTCCACGACAACGTACATCATGGCACCTGCCGCAAATGCAAGCATATAAGGAAGCGTTGCCGTTACAAAACTGAATGCAAATATAGTTATTACTGCTGCAACAGGTTCTACTGCGCCGGAGAGAACCCCGTACCAGAATGTCTTCGGTTTGGACATTCCCTCGCCTCTTAAAGGCATCGACACGATCGCGCCTTCAGGGAAGTTCTGGATCGCAATACCGATAGCAAGTGCCAGGGCACCGGCGACACTTACAAGATTGCTTCCTGCAACAAGGTTCGCATAGACCACGCCTACCGCCATGCCCTCAGGAATATTATGAAGAGTTACGGCGAGTATCAGCTTCGTAGTTCTCTTAAGGCTCGACTTAGGGCCTTCGCCTTCTTTATTCATGTGCATGTGCGGCGTAACAACGTCAAGTACGAGCAGGAATCCTATACCGATAAGGAAACCAATTGCCGCCGGCAAAAAGGCAAGTCTGCCCATGCTCTCTGAACTTTCCAAAGCAGGCTGCAAAAGGCTCCAGAAAGAAGCGGCAACCATGACACCCGCAGCAAAGCCGGTCAGGATGCGCTTCAGTTTGTCAGATATCTCATTCTTAAGAAGAAATACCATCGCTGCTCCCAACGACGTTCCGGCAAACGGGATCAGTATTCCAATAATTACCTGAATATTCATATCACCACCTCCATCATCATTATACCCCTATGGTTAGCTCGAACTAACTTACAAGGTGCACAAAGAAAAACCGCTCCTCAGACTGAAGAGCGGTTCATTTGCCTTTTAGTTATCGAGAACTAAGATCTGGTCTTTTTCTTCTTAGTCCTGTATACGACATAACCTGCCAAGCAAGCTGTCGCCAATGACAGGAGCACATAACCGATTACGGTATATTTTCCTGTTGTCTCCCCGGTCGCAGGAATCGGTGATCCTCCGCCCTGGTTATAATTCGGGTCGGCCTTGTCTACCATTACGATCGGAGATCCCGCAACGGAAATAACTCCTCCGAAATCCATATCGCCATTATCCAAGAGCTTGAATGTAATGGCATCTGCTGTAAGGTATGCCTCAGGAGTTACTGTCTCTCTCAGCTGATACCTGCCGGGCTTGACGAACTTAAGTATCGTGCTCTGGCCCTCAACCGTATCGAACGCGATAGAAGTCTTGCCATTAGGCATTCTCGGAGTAATCGTAGTTCCTCCCTGAATTACCTGTACGTCTGAGAGATCGTAATCGTCAAGGCTCGTAAATGTAAGCTCAGCCTTAGCGATCTCCTTACCTGCAACATCCTGCTTCGAAAGCTTAATGTCAAATCCGGGACCCGGAGCAGCTCCTGTAGGCGTAGGCGTCGGCGTTTCTGTAGGTGTTACACCGCCCGTTGTCGTAGGTGTAGGCGTCTCTGTAGCTCCGCCGGTAGTCGTAGGAGTTGCCGTAGGCGTACTGGTAGGAGTTGATGACGGCGTTACTCCACCGGTAGTTGTAGGAGTTGCCGTAGGCGTACTGGTAGGAGTTGATGACGGC
>JAEEGG010021543.1_pt1 | contig 12788 bp, 9 predicted proteins | sample 9134161 | NCBI WGS metagenome assembly JAEEGG01 (sample SAMN16246543, study PRJNA631951) | gut metagenome | biome: gut microbiome; feature: rumen; material: CR-attached | host: Bos | place: Iran: Karaj | collected 2018-10
AAACGACTGGTATGCAGCAGGCACAAATTCATCATGGGAATTTGGAAAAACTGCAGTCTCACAAAACGACAGCATCTGGACATGGGCAACAAATCCAAACGGACCAGTAAACCCAAGTGAAGAATCCTTCCTCTACTCTCCTTGCTACAACCTAACAGGAATGACCAACCCTATCGTAAAGATTAGCCTCAAATACAACCTCAGCGCAATGGATATGGGTGATACAGGTGATACTGGAGATATGCCATTCGACCCGACTAGCATGTTCGGAATCTTCGGCGGTTCTCTCTCTTTGCAGTACACTGTCAATGGTGGATCTTCTTGGATTGTTGTAGTTGCTGGTGATGGTGACATCAACGAAGGATGGTATACAACAAATATGATGACCGGTGAAATGAGCGAACCGGGATGGTCTGGAAATACTAACGGATTCGTAACTGTAAAGACAAAGCTTAACTTCCCAAGTTCAGCAAACCTTTCAAGCGTAAAGTTCAGATTCGCTTTCAAGACCACCAGCATGAACATGGGTGACGATGAAACCGGAATGGGCGACTTGTTCGGCAACATCTTCGGCAGTATGACTGGCGGAAACTCAATACAGGGCGCTGCTATCAACAGTTTCGTAGTTTATGACTGCACACCTGTTCCAACAGCATCATTCACACACTCACATGAACTTTGCACTGGTCAGCAGATCCAATTCACCAACACCTCTCAAAATGCACAATCATACGCATGGAACTTTGGCGATGGTGCTGGAGTTGACCTCGGTGAACTTACTGGCGAGGAAGGTTTCGACCTTAACCAATTCTTCGGTGACGGCTCAACAACTTCTACCGAAGAAAACCCAACAATGACTTACAATACAGCAGGTGATTACACAGTAATATTGACAGCTACAAATGAATGCGGAACTAGCATACATCAGGAAGTATTATCTGTTAACTCTTGCACAAACATTGATGAAGTTGAAAACGTAATCAGCATCTATCCTAACCCAGCAAGCAACAACATAACAATTGTTAACGCAGAAAATGCTAACGTTGAAATCATCAACGCTCTCGGTCAGGTTGTTTACACAAACGAAAACATTTCAAGCAACCACACAATCGACATCAGCAACCTTTCGAACGGAACATACTTCGTTAAGATTAACGACTCTGTTTCAAAGGTTAACGTTGTAAGATAATCAACTTACAATATCAAAAAAAAATCTGCCTCAATCTTGGGGCAGATTTTTTTTTAATATAAATAAAACTTTTTCGGAAGACTGTCGTATAAGATATTGGTTTTAAAAATAAGAAATGAGACAATTAAAGATTACTAAATCAATTACCAATCGCGAGAGTGCATCGTTGGACAAGTATTTGCAGGAGATTGGTAAAGAAGAACTTATCACAGTTGAAGAAGAAGTAGAATTGGCGCAGAAAATCAGGAAAGGCGACCGTGAAGCATTGGAAAAACTTACAAAGGCAAATCTCCGTTTCGTTGTTTCCGTAGCAAAACAGTACCAGAATCAAGGCTTGAGCCTCCCCGACCTTATCAACGAAGGCAACCTCGGACTTATCAGGGCAGCAGAGAAATTTGATGAGACTCGTGGTTTCAAGTTCATATCGTATGCTGTGTGGTGGATACGCCAGTCTATACTTCAGGCCTTGGCCGAACAAGCTAGAATCGTAAGGCTTCCTCTTAATCAGGTTGGTTCGCTCAACAAAATCAACAAGGCTCTTTCTCGTTTTGAGCAAGAATACGAACGCCGTCCTACCTCGGAAGAATTGGCTAAGGTTCTTGACATGCCAGAAGATAAGATTTCTGACACCCTGAAGGTTTCGGGCAGACACACCTCACTTGATGCTCCATTTGCAAACGGCGAGGACAACAGCCTTGTAGACGTTCTTGAAAATACAGACCTGCCAAATACAGACTCGAAACTTATCGAAGAATCCTTGTCAAAGGAAATTGAGCGCGTACTTGCCGCTCTTACCGAAAGAGAAAGAGAAATTGTAAAGATGTTTTTCGGCATCGGTGGTCCAGAAAGAACACTCGAAGAAATAAGCGACCAGTTCGGTCTTACGCGCGAACGCGTTCGCCAAATTAAGGAAAAGGCAATCAGACGACTGAAACATTCAAACAGAAGCAAGTTGTTGAAGAGTTACCTCGGTTAATAAATAAAAAAAAGCGTCACAAAAGACGCTTTTTTGTTATATATCACTGCATTAAGCCATGCCAAAACAAGCTCAACTTAAATCTTGTTGATACACTTTTTGCAAAACCCGTATACCCTATCTGCACATCATTACGTCTTGCAAGTTCAGAGAACAATGATGACTTGAGAAAAGCAGTACGATCAATGCAGTTTCTTCTCCATTCCTCGTTAACCCAATGAATTACACTCCAATTACTAGGAACAGGCACGTTCCTATACAGCATTTTGCGGACAACATTCCACGAATCCTCGTTGGAAAAAGTTTTCACATGCCCCTTAAGCCCCATTTCAATCACATTGTCAACGAGAATCTGTATCGGCAAATGCCAGTCACGGTTGTTTTCATCCACTTTTGAAACAGCTTCGTTATAGCATTTTTCCATAAGTGGTGAATCTTTCGGACATTTCATCACATTGCCAACCAAAGGAAGCGAATGATGTGATCGGAAAACATAATCATCTTCAAAATCAAGTGGTTTCAGGCATGTAACATCCATATCGACCCACCAACCACCATTCAGATACAGCAACTTGTAGCGGAATATGTCGCTAAATCCGGCATAACTGCCCTTGCCATGTCCAAACTGATTGCTGTACTTGTACGAAAAAACCTTTTCACGCGGTATTATTTCGGAAGCATCCCTTAATATTGTCCCACTAGGAAGCTGCGTAGATATATTATCGTATGCCCATAACACAAATTTATGCCCGTTGTTTAAGAACGACTTGATGGTCAGCAACTCGCAAGCGGAAAGGCTATTGCCTATCCACATTGCGTTTACCGTCAAATTGCTATCGTCCATACGTGCATGCTAAATCTTCGACAGCGACACTTTCATGCCTTCGGACTCGTCGTATTCCAGGTTAATATGGTTGTTTTCCGACACTTCTGCCTTTATTATGTACTCTGCAAGCACATCCTCGACATACCTCTGAATAGCGCGTTTAAGATGACGAGCGCCGAACTTCGGATCGTAGCCCTTTTCCACAATGAAGTCTCGTGCCGACTGCGCGATGTCAAGGGTGAATCCCATACCGTGTACCCTGTCGTATAGACCAGAAAGTTCAATGTCAATGATCTTGCAGATGTCATCCTTCGACAAAGTGTTGAACTGCACAATATCATCTATCCTATTGATAAATTCGGGCGAGAACGTCTTCTTCAATGCATTTTCAATCACAGCCTTAGCATTCTCTCCGTATGCATCCTTGCGAGCCTTGGTGTCGAAGCCTACGCCAACGCCAAAATCAGAAAGCTGACGCGAACCAATGTTTGACGTCATTATAAGAATTGTATTCCTGAAGTCAATCTTTCTGCCCGAACTATCGGTAAGACGACCTTCGTCAAGTATCTGAAGCAGAATATTGAATACATCGGGATGAGCCTTTTCTATTTCATCAAGAAGAACCACTGAATAAGGTTTCCGTCTTACACGTTCGGTAAGCTGACCGCCTTCTTCGTATCCGACGTATCCTGGAGGCGCACCCACAAGCCTCGACACCGAGAACTTTTCCATGTATTCACTCATATCAATGCGAATCAAAGCGTCTTCGGTATCGAACAGATAGTTGGCCAGAATCTTTGCAAGTTGTGTCTTTCCAACACCAGTAGGCCCAAGGAAAATGAATGTGCCAATAGGCTTGTTCGGATCTTTCAAACCAGCCCTATTCCTGTGTATTGCACTCACAATCTTGCTTATAGCCTCGTCCTGACCAATAATCTTTCCAGAAAGAGCCTTGTCCATTTCAAGCAGTCGTGTACCCTCTGATTGAGCCACACGCTTTACTGGTATTCCGGAAATCATTGCAACAACCTCCGCAACATCATCCTCGGTTATCAGTTTCTTGTCTTCGTTCATCTCCGACAGCCACTGCTTCTTGTAGTGAGCAATATTGGTTTCCAGTTCGCGTTCCTTGTCGCGATAGGTTGCGGCTTCCTCAAAATGCTGCTCCTTTACAGCCAGCATCTTCATTTCACGAATTTTCTGCAAGTCCTCTTCGTATTCGACAATCTTGCTTGGAACAGAAACCTTGAATGTGTGCATTCTTGCCCCAGCCTCGTCGAGCGCATCGATAGCCTTATCGGGTTGAGCACGGTCACTAATGTACCTGTCTGTAAGTTTCACACAGGCTTCTATTGCCTTATCGGAATATATAACCTTGTGGTGGTCTTCGTATTTGCCTTTTACCTTCTGCAGGATACATACTGTATCTTCGATTGAAGGAGGCTCAACAATGACCTTCTGGAAACGACGTTCCAATGCACCATCACGCTCAATCTTGCGATATTCGTCAAGTGTTGTCGAGCCAATGCACTGTATTTCTCCACGCGCCAGAGCCGGCTTCAGAATGTTTGCAGCATCGAAGTTCCCCGATGAATCGCCGGCACCGACAATGGTATGTATTTCGTCAATGAACAATATAACATCTGGCGAATCCTTCAACTCGTCAATAAGATCGGTCATACGTTCCTCAAACTGACCACGATACATTGTTCCTGCTACCATTGATGTCATATTCAGCATGATAAGCTTCTTGTCAAGAAGTACATGCGACACTTCTTTCTTTACAATCTTAGTAGCCAAAGCCTCGATTATTGCCGACTTTCCAACTCCAGGCTCACCTATCAATACAGGATTGTTTTTCCTACGCCTAGATAGAATCTGAGTAATACGGGCAATCTCGTTTTCACGACCATATACAGGATCTAGCTTGTCTTCCATTGCAGCAGCTGTCAAATCGACACCAAACTGGTCGAGCATAGGTGTACGCGACTTGTTCCCCATCCTTCTGCGGCGACCATTACCCATTGGAGGATCAACGAATGAATTATCGTTTGACATTGGCATGCTGTCATCATCAAATGGAAGATCATCATCTTGAACATCGCTATCTTCTACCTCCCAAGCACCAAGTTCCATAGTCATTCTATACAAGTCGTACTCTATGTTAAATTTACCTAAGAGAACCAACAAGTTACTAGGCACTTTTAGTATTGCAAGCATCAGATGATTCGTATTTATTTCATCATTGCCAAGAGATATTGCTTCGGAGTTCATAAAGAGGCGTATTCTGGCAATAAGCTTACTATCAACAACATCATCGGGATTTGTAAGTGCAAGTTCAGACGAACGGTAGTTATTCTCTATTGCAGTTTTCAGTTCGTTTATATTGACATTCAGTTCCTTGAGTTTTTGTACGGCTTCGCATTCCGAATTGCGCAGTATTCCTAAAAATAGATGTTCCGGATTGAGCATACTGCTACCAAGCCTTACCGCTTCCTCTCGGCTATACTGCCATGCATCAATCAACGACTGAGAATAGTTCCTTTCCATTATACTTTTATTTGGAATGCAAAAATAAAACTTTTCGACGTGATAGCGAAAGGTAGTCTTAAATAATTATAGGTATAGATATGTTATTCTATATCTTATGTCCGTTGGGTGTATAACTGTCAAAGGTGAAATCAGAATACATAACAATTATCTTCTCTATTTCTCGTTGTTGTTTTGAGCTGATTTTACGAACATCAACATTCTGATTTTCAAGATACTGATCTGTAGTTTCAATATCATTTTCTGCTGTTTTAACTTGTTCTGGTTCGAAAAAATCACTGCTAGTAATGTTGCTGTACGAATTATCGGCTTTGTTGTCGTTTAAGGGAGATTCTTGTCTAGCAGGTTGTGGTGAAAATAAATCAGGTTCACGATATGCACCTTTTGCATCTGCCGACTTATACATTTCTCCTCGACCAAAAAGAAGCCATTCGGAATTTATGCCACGGAAACGCTCTAAAATTTTTGTCACCAATTCAAGTGTTACTTTATTTCGTCCAGAAAGATAGTGCGACAGCCTCGAATCTATGATGCCAACTTCATCGGCAAACTTACCCGACGACATGCCTTCTTCCTCCATAATTTTTCGAATTCTATCTATCATATTTTTTACAAAATTTCAATTTACAAATGTAACATTAATTTTCTTTACATTTGTAAAAAGATATAAACAATAATTAGATTTACATTTGTAAAATGTAAAATGCACAGCAAAAGTATCAATATTATATACACTATTCTTTTTTAGTGATTTAGCAATAATAGGTATTATTAAACAATAAATACAATTAATCATCATTAAAATACTGATTATTAAGAACATAAACTCTAACAAACATACTCAATAACACTAATTTTAACATTCAGTCGTACATATTGGCACACAAATATATAACCATAACTTTAAATAAAATTTATATCTTAATATAAATGAGTGCATTACAAAAATATTTAATCAATAAATTATCCATTTAACAAATGTTAAAATTTATAAGAGTAACAGATGTTATACTTTTTACATCTGTAAATTAAATCAGTACCGCACCAAGTATTTTACATTTGTATTCTGTAAAAATCCAGCTTAATTTATTTTACAATTGTAAACAACAGCTTTCAAAAGTGATTTGTCAAAACCTTATAATTTTAATTATTTTCATCCCTATATATAGAATGTACTCAGCAGAAAAATCTCCCCTATTTACCCCCTTAAAATGATTCTTTCAATTCATCAATTTTTTAACCAGCGATTTTTTGAATCGAGTAATGACAATTCTTTTTGTCTACATAAAACAATATATTATTTTTGCCATTGAATTATGGCTATATATAATAAGGTATCGAGATTGCTGAATTTTGACTGTGGAATTTCACACATTCTGCAAGTTCAGATTTTGGATTTACGTCAAAAAATCGGCACGGCAATTGCAAAAGCACCCATTTGTTCTAAAAGTTCAACAAAGATGAATGATGTAATATGTCATATCCTTCCCTGTTTATCAGTGAGTTGCATGTGTTTTTGCAAGCTGGAGAGCCCAAATGGTTTCAAAAAAAACGAATACGCTGGTCATCTAACCGATTTATGGCAAGGAAATAATTTAATGGATTAGTAAATTTTAATGTTCAATGATATGAAAAAAAGATTTTTGTTTGTTATTGCGATTGTTTTCAGTGTAACGATGTGCTCGCAGAACTCGTCGTTAAATTCGATAGTTGAAAGCAACAACGACTTTTCATTCGATGTTTTAAAGCAGATAAATAATTCTGACACATCAAAATCGGGATCTAACATGTTTATCAGTCCGTTTAGTATTTACGATGCTTTGGCAATGGCATACGACGGAGCAAACAAGAAGACTGCCACCGAAATGCGCAAAGTGTTGAAATTCAAAAAAGACCAGTCGGAATCCCATAAAGATTTCGCGAATCTGCTCAAGGAATACAAGGCTGACAAAAGCGTGTTCACAATAAGCAATGCTGCTGTAGCACAGAAAAGCTACAATTTCCTCGAAAGTTACATGAATTGTCTAAAGGATTTTGATGCAACAATATCGCAGGCTGACTTTAGCAACGATGCAGACCGAAACGAAGCAGTAAAGAGAGTGAACGAGTGGGTGGCTAAGAATACCAACAACAAAATTACCGACTTGATTACTAAAAACGATGTGAACGAACTCACAAGACTTATCCTATTGAACGCTATATACTTCAATGCAAAATGGGATATAGAATTCAAGGGAGAAAAGACAAGACAAATGACTTTCTACGGTAAAAATTCGGTTGAGTATGTTACTGACTTTATGAATGGTACTCAGGATGTTGGACTTGGCGAAAGCGATGATGCCCAGATAATGAAGATAAACTACGAAAAAGGCAAGGCTTCGATGTACATAATTATGCCGAAGGAAAAGGTTGACATTGACAAGTATATAGCTGACCTTGACATCGAAAAGTTTGACAAACTTAGCCAATCGCTACAAACTTTCAAGGCTGATGTTTCGATGCCGAAATTCAAGATAGAATCGCGCTTTGAAATGAAAAAATACCTTATGGATTTGGGCATAAAGGCTGCATTCTCGAAAAGTGCCGATTTCTCGAAGATGAACGGAAAAAGCAACCTGCTGATAGACGAAGTGATACACAAGTCGTTCATCGAAGTGTCGGAAAAAGGTACAGAAGCCGCAGCAGCGACAGCTGTGATCGTAAGAGAGAAAACCGCTATGATTAATAAAAATCCAAAGGTTACCATCAACCGTCCTTTCGTTTTTGTGATTAAAGAAAACAAGAACAATGCAATATTGTTTGCAGGAAAATATGTAAAACCAGAAAACTCAAAGTAATATGAAAAAGTTATTAGTATTAGTTATCGTTGCAACAACTTGCCTGTCTGCATTTTGCCAGAAAGGATATTCTGACTTTGACTCAGTTGCAAATGTGTTGATAAAGACCAAGATTGCTCACGCAAACAGCAAGGACGACAGTAGTCCGCTTGAATTGTCGCTATATTTCCAAAACAATGGAAATGCCGACGTAATTGTGCGTTATCAAATTTTTATAGAAGACAACAACGGTGAAAAACGCCACAGCGGAAAGAAGGAAGTCAAACTGAAACATGGACAAAAGCAGTTTGGAAAGATTAGCGGCCTCACATACGAACTTTTTGGCTCCAGCATTGACGCATACGCAAGCGGAGAAAGAAAATGGTATTTTACAATACTGGAAATAAAGGACATGTATACAGGTGAACTGATTGCAACAAGCGACAAGGTTGTTGACGAAGAATAAGTACATTAGTATAATTCGCATCTAAGAGTCCCTGCCATTTTATCGGTGGGGATTTTTTTATTTGAAAAAAAGTCTTTGCGCATTGTTGCATATTATATATTTTTGCCAAACATATTGAAATAGATTTTTAAGTATAAAACAATGAAAAACATATTAATTATTGGTGCTGGAGGTCAAATAGGCTCCGAATTGACACGCAACTTGCGCGATGTTTATGGTGACAATCATGTAGTTTGCTCTGACTTGCGTCCGCTTAAGGGACAAGACTACGAGCGTGGTCCAATTGAACGCATTGATTCTACACAGGTTATGCAGATAGCAACTGCTGTTAAGAAGTACAACATTGACACAATTTACAATCTTGCTGCAATATTGAGTGCTACCGCTGAACTCAACCCTATGTTGGGCTGGAACGTTGGTATAGGCTCGTTGGTCAACTGCCTCGAAGTTGCCCGTTTGTTCAACTGCGCAGTATTCACTCCAAGTAGCATAGGTGCATTTGGTCCTAGCACTCCTCACGACAACACGCCACAGGACACAATCCAGCGTCCTAATACTATATATGGTGTAACCAAAGTTACAGGCGAATTGCTGAGCGACTACTATTTCACCCGTTTCGGCGTTGACACCCGCAGCGTACGCTTCCCTGGTCTCATTAGTCATCTCACATTGCCTGGCGGCGGAACAACCGACTACGCAGTAGAAATCTACTACGCAGCAGTCAAAGGTGAAAAGTTCGTATGCCCGTTGAAGAAAGGTACTTTCATGGATATGATGTATATGCCTGATGCACAAAAGGCTATGATTGACATTATGGAAGCCGACCCGTCAAAGCTTGTACACCGCAACAGCTTCAACGTTACAGCAATGAGCTTCGACCCTGAAATCATCTACAATGCTATCAAGAAGCACTATCCTAACTTCGAGATGGTTTACGAACCGGAACCAATAAAGCAGGCAATTGCCGACAGTTGGCCCAACAATATGGACGACAGCTGCGCACGCAACGAATGGGGCTGGAAACCACAGTACGACCTCGACAAAATGACCGAGGACATGATACTGAACTTGAAGAAGAAATTATTGTAATAGATAAACGTAACAGAGAAAAAAGGTTGTCGGAAGGCAACCTTTTTTGCATCTGTAGCGGCGCAATGCATTGCGCCGCTACAATTGTACATTATCAATTATACATTATTAATTAATATCTAGCAACCAGTGGAACGCTTTGCGAATGTCCGAATGGACAAGAAGAAACCTTGAGAATCGGTGGAGCTTGGAAGCGCTTGTATTCAACACGTTTAACCAGTTTCAAAACAAAGTCAACAGTCTCAGCATCATAGCCTTTAGCTTTTATCTCATCAGCAGTCATGTTGTTTTCAAGGTAGCAGTTGAGGATGCCATCAAGAATGTCGTACGGTGGAAGTGAATCCTGATCCTTCTGGTCGGGACGCAACTCTGCTGATGGAGCCTTGTCGATTATATGTTGCGGAATGATGTTACCACAATGCTCATTAATGTACCTTGCAAGTCGGTAAACCTCTGTCTTATACACATCGCCAAGCAACGACAGCGAACCGCACATATCGCCATAAAGTGTTGAGTATCCTACAGCTTCTTCGCTCTTGTTGGAAGTGTTGAGCAGAATGTTGCCAAATTTGTTGGAATATGCCATCAGTATGCTTCCACGCAGACGAGCCTGAATATTTTCCTCGGCAAGTCCAGGTTTCGTACCATCGAAAGCTTTTGCCATAGCTGTTCCGAAAGCATTGCGCAAATCCTCTATTGGAATAATATGGTAGCTCGATTTTGTGCGCTTTAGCATTTCCAAAGAATCGTCAACCGAATGTGAACTTGAATAGCATGTCGGCATAAGTATCGAATGAACATTTTCACGTCCGAGAGCATTCACTGCAAGTGCCAGCACTACGGCAGAATCAATGCCTCCCGATAGACCGAGAACAGCCGTCTTAAAATTCATTTTTGAAAAATAGTCGCGCAACCCAAGTGTTATCGCACGGAAAATACTTTCGGTCGTGTCCATTTTACGAAGCTCCTCTCCTGCCGACTTAAACGATTTAGTTTCAACATATTGCAAATCTTCTTCAAAAGACTTGCATTCTGCGATTACCCTGCCTTCGGCATTGAAAGCGATGCTGCGACCTTCGTAAATAAGATTGGTGTTGGCTCCAACCTGATTTACATTCAACAAAGGCAAACCGTATTTTTTTGCTACCTGCGACAAATCCGACAAATGATTGTCGTCGTGAGCGTATGCTACTGCCGAAATATTTACAATAAAGTCGGGATTTAACTTTGCAAGCATATCCATTGGATAATCAACTACATCACCTCCAACTGTCAGGGCGATTTTTACACCGTTCAGGTTAATGAGATCAAACTTGTCGCTTGGCTCAAAATACCTATGTTCATCAGCCACACCTTCATCGGGCAAAACCGTCTTGCACTGCGACTTGACATCGCCATTTGCAATAAATAGCGCAGCATTGAAAAGTTGTTTGCCTTTGCCCGAAACATTTGACAGCGGAGCACCTATAATTATTGGAATGTCAGCACATTCGGCAATTATCTTTTCGACAGATGCATTGCATCCGTCAATAAAATCGGTACGATAAAGCAAACCGTCGGGGCAATAACCACAAACCGACAATTCAGAAAACACAACAAGGTCGGCACCATTTTCCTTTGCTTTCCTTGCTGTAGAAATGATTTTTTCTGCATTGGACTCGAAATTGCCAATGTAATAGTTTAATTGTGCAAGAGCTATTTTCATCGTTATAAATTTTAACGGTGCGAAAGTAATAAAAACATACATAATATTGCACACTTAAGCAAAACAATGTAAATTTGCACAAATTTATACAAAATAGAATGAAAACGATAAAATACTATTTATCAATAATATGGGCTAAAAAAATATGGATAATTGCTGTAACAGCAATTGTCGCTATTGCAACATTTATCTACACACTTCCTTCGGTAAAACCTTACCTATACGAAGCAAAGTACGAACTACGCGCAAAGAATGTCAAAAGTATCGGATTCATTGATATTGACTATGTTGTAAATGCCGTTCGCTACGATGAAAATTTCAAGCAGTCGATAATAAATCAAGCTGGAGAAGATAGCAAACTGACCGAATCCAACTACAACAGACGCATCCTAATAACAAACGACACAAAAACAATTTTGTCGGCAAAGGGAGAATCGAAGGAAGAAGCAACACATCTAGCAGACATACTGTACCAATCGTTCAACGAACAAATCAGGTCGTATCTTGCAGAAAATATAAACCAGCTCAGTGCACCAATGGTAGATAAGATTAAAGCGCAAGATATTGAAAATGATTCAATAGTAAAACAAATGGAAAACCGTATTGTCGAAATATATGAAGTCGTAAAAGGAGAATCGGGTAAGACATACGAACAAATAATAGGCAGAATAGACGAAAATGTTGCAAATGCAATAAGTGCTGACCCGCAAATGACAAGACTAAAATCATGTCTTGAACAAAATGCAAAATACATAGCGAACACAAATGCGATGATAAATGAGGCTACAATTGACATAAAAGAACTTGATAGTTTCTTTGATGTAATACACGTGCCATCAACTATGATTTCTACTGCACCGAACCGAATTATGCGCGTAGTCACGGCAACAGTCGTTTCGTTTCTGTTTATGATATTCGTTTTTATCTTTGCCGATTTCTACAAAAAATACAACAAGTAAAAAGATTAGTTCCAAAACACGATGGACATTCGTAAGGTTCTGAACAACCGGATATTAAAGAATGTAACACTATTAGTGTCGGGAACTGCCATAGCGCAAGTAATACTGATGCTGCTTCAACTCGTCTTGCGCCGTTTGTATTCACCAGAGTTATTCGGAGCATTTTCGGTTTACATGAGCATTGTTGGAATATTAGTCATCTTATCGACAAT
>JAEEGG010021557.1_pt1 | contig 12781 bp, 9 predicted proteins | sample 9134161 | NCBI WGS metagenome assembly JAEEGG01 (sample SAMN16246543, study PRJNA631951) | gut metagenome | biome: gut microbiome; feature: rumen; material: CR-attached | host: Bos | place: Iran: Karaj | collected 2018-10
AATATGAATACTAAATGTCCACAGCTCCTTTGTCGTTATATTTCAATAAAGTGCTTTTGCAGGGATAGACATTTTCTTATTTCTTCCTCGTCGCTTTCGTACCCGGCAATCTTGCAGCTGCCGTGTACTTCCGACACGCCGGCTTGGCGGATGATTTCGGCAATATTGCCTGAATTGACGCCGCTGCCTGCAAGGATGGCAATGCGTCCGTTTGCCTGCTCTTGTATCTGTTTTAATGTTTCAATGCCTTGGATTGCAGTCGGTTGCTGCCCCGATGTCAAAATCCTGCTGTATCCGCACGCGATGATTTCCTCCAGTCCTTTCCGCCAGTTGCGGCAGCGGTCGAAGGCGCGGTGGAAGGTGACGGGCATGGTGCCGGCGGTTTCGACGGCGATGCGGCTCTTCCCCACGTCGATGTCGCCGTCGGGGGTGAGGAAGCCGACGACCACGCCGTGCGCGCCGTTGTCGCGGCAGAAGCGGATGTCGTCGAGGATGGTGCGGAACTCTTCGTCACTGTAGCAGAAATTGCCGCCGCGGGGACGGATGAGGACGAAGGTCTGGAGGGGCAGTTCCCGGACGCAGGCGAGAATGTCAGCCCGGTCGGGCGTAAGTCCGCCGAGGTCAAGTCGCCGACACAGTTCGATGCGGGGGGCGCCGGCTTTGGCTGCCGTCCGTGCCGATGCGAGCGAGGCGGCGCACACCTCCAGCATCGGAGGCTGTGCCAGCTCCATCGTCATCTTGATGAAAGGCTCGTTGAAGGCGATAAACCGCTCCGTCTCCCTGAATCCGAGACGGCTGTACATTTTTTGCGCGTCCGGTTTTTCCGTGCTGACAATCAGTCCGACACGGGGAATCCGAAGGGTGCAGGCGTTTGCTATCCCGCTGAGCATCAGCTGGCTGCCGATGCCGCAGTTGCGATACCTCGGCACGACATAGAGGGAGTCGAGGTAATACTCGCCCGGCCCCGTTTCGTCGCGCTGACCGCTGAAGTCGGCGCCGCACATCTCCTTGATGATGGGGAAGGTGATGGAACGGAGCCATTGGTACCGTCGTCCCTCGTAGGCGATGATACAGCCGATAGTTTCGCCGTCATATTCGGCCATCAGGGCATGCCGCCAGCTGTAGAGCACGTCCTCGCGCTGACTGAACGCGGTCTGCCGCACCAAAATCTCGTCGGTGATGTTCTCAAAGCCGATGGCCTCCAACACGCAGCGCGCCACAAAAGGAGAATCTTCGATGACGGCCTTGCGGATGGTGAGCTTTTCTATATCTATTTCGTGAATCGGGGAAGAAGTTTTCATCGTTTAAAAGTAGAAAAAGAGAAAGATTGTTACTTATTGCGGCAGAAACTGGATGGTGATTTCGTAGTAATACGCTACTTTTCGGCCATTTACAATGGTGGGATTCCACGGCGGCATGGAGGCGACGAGACGTTCCGCTTCGGCATCCAGCAGCGGGTGGACACTTTTCACCGTCTTTACGTTGGCGATGTGCCCGTTGGCTTTGACGAGGAACTCGACTTTCACGGTACCCGAAATGCCTTTCTCCGCAGCTTCTTCGGGGTAATATAAATTTCTTTCAATGTATTCATCCAGAAGCACTTGTCCGCCTGGAAAAGAAGCTTCTTTGATAATGTCTTCAACATCGCAGGTGGACTTGAGTAATAGTGCCTTGTTTTTTGTGCTTATTTCAGAGAATTTGTATGCTTTTGTAACCCGAACACAACCAGGTGTGCAATGAATGATTTCTTCCTTTGCTTGAGTTGCATCAAAGACAGGCGGTGTCCACCCCATAATGATTTCAGGAATGGAGTCAATTTCTTGGATTTCTGAAGCCTGCGGAGGAGCTGGCGTGATGTTTTGTGCCGAGGCGGTGGGCATCCCCATGAACGACAAACCGGCGGCGACGCCTAAGACCGCCACCTTCTGTGCCATCCGCTGGCGCGCCGACAGCGCCTGCTCCAGCATTCGCACCTCCGCCTCGCATCGCGGACAGGTGCCGCTGCACTCGCCGTCGAAGGTGCATTCGGGAATCTCCAAGTCGATACCGTTGGCTTCGGCCACCGCCCGACGCACCGACTTCAAATACTTGCAGATGGATTTTCCTATCATTTTTTATAATTAAAAAGCGGGGCAAAGGTACAATAAAATTGAAAATTGAGAATTGAGAATTGAAAATTGAGAATTGAAAGTGGAAAATTGAAAAGTTTATTCGGTAGAGTCGCCTGCCAGTGCCATGCGGATTTGGATGTAGTCCACATTGCCCTCGAAGGCACTGAAGATGTCGCTGACCGTGCCGCCCGCCGCCGCCATCTTCCGGATTTCCAGCACCAATGCGTCATCCACAAATTCGTGGATGTCAAGCAGTTTCATCCCGACACAACGAGTCAGGTGCTGCCCGATGGTGCTGACGGCCAATTGTCGTTCTTCCGCAATCTCCTCCATGCTTTTCCCGCTTTGGTACAGTTCGAGGGTGAGCATATACGATGGCTTTTTCGGTTCTTTTTCCCCTTTCTCCTCTTTGGTTTTCCGTGCCCGTTTCTTCTTCGGCTTTTCTTCTTTTTCAAAAAGATCAATGGCCTTGAACGTGAAGGTGGGCACGCGGAAACGGTTCTTGATGCGGTAGTAGCCCTCGGCGGTGCGGTTGTCGCAAATGTTTGATATTAAATGCTTTTTTAACGATAATTCGGTGAAAAGAGTCTTGAGGTCCTCTTTGTAATCCTTGGTGACATCGAGGTCGAAGATGGCGGCGGGGGAGTGGCAGCACCGTTCGCACAGGTCATCCAGCCGTTCGGTGAAATAGGCGGTGGCGGCGTTGAGCCGTTCGCTGAGCCGCACCTCGTCGTGGAAGACGCCGGCCAGTTGGTTCTGAAAACGTTCCGAAATGGACTGCATCTCCAAGATGTCTTTCTGCAATGCCTGTGCATGTTCAATTCCTTCCGGATTAAACACGTCGGTGTGCTTTTTGATGAGGCTTTGCAGTTGGGCGATCTGGCCTTTGGCGAACTGGAAATCGAAGGCGCTTTGGATCAGTTTCAGTTCGTATTGTTCCTTTGCCTCAACCAGTTGGCTGCTGAGTTGGGCGGTGGAGGGCTTGCTTTGGGAGTAGGCCACGACCGACGGCTCGGTGGCGAGGCTGTCGCGGCGGATGGGGGAGGTGAGGACGATGCCTTCGAGACTGCGGCAGCGGCTCAGCGCCACATAGACCTGCCCCGACGAAAAGGCGTAGGCCGCGTCGATCACCGCCTTGTCGAACGTGAGGCCCTGGCTTTTGTGGATGGTGATGGCCCACGCGAGCCGCAGCGGGAAGTGGATGTAGGTCCCCAACTCGTTCTCCTCAATCTGTCCCGTCTCGCGGTTCACACCGTAATGGATGTTCTCCCAAATCTCGTTGGAAACCGAGATTTCGTCCTCATCGTCGTCGCAATGGACGAAAATGTGGCTTTCGTCGAGGTGCGTCACGATGCCGATGCGCCCGTTGAAGTAGCGGCGCGGGAAGCCGTTGTCATTGGCGATGAACATCACCTTGGCGCCCTCTTTTAACTCCAGCACGGGGTCGTTGGGATACATCTTTTCCGGAAAATCGCCGTGGATCGTCGCCTCATAGCGAAAGGTCTTGCCCGGCAGTTTGTCCATTTCCTCCTTGTTGATGCGGTTTGCCGTCGCGTTGTGCGTGGTCAGGAAGATGAAGTCGGGATGTTCGGACAGCTTGAAGCCGGGGTTGTAGCGACTTTGCAGCATCCGGAACCCTTTGTCGGTCAGCCGGTTGTTGCGTACCTCGTTGAGCAGCTGCACGAAGTCGGCATTGCTCTGGCGGAAAATCTTGTCCAGCTCGATATAGACAGGCGGCTGCTGTTGCACGGCGTAGCTGTCGAAGAAAAACGGAGACTTGTAGTACTGGGAGATGAGTTCCCACTCCTCGGCCACGACGACGGGCGGCAGCTGGTAGAGGTCGCCGATGAAGATGACCTGCACGCCGCCGAAGGGCACGTCGTTGCGGTAGCGGAAGTGGCGCAGCACGGTGTCCACCGCGTCCAGAAGGTCGGCACGCACCATGCTTATTTCGTCAATGACAAGGATCTCAAGCTGTTGCATCACCTTTCGCCGCACGTTCGTCATCTTGATCTTCTTGATCAGGTTCTTGCGGCCCGCGTCGGTGGGGACGAACGGGGTGAAGGGGAGCTGGAAAAACGAGTGGATGGTGACCCCGCCCGCGTTGATGGCGGCCACGCCCGTGGGCGCGACTACGGCAATCTGCTTCTGCGTGTGCCGCCGCAGGTTGCGCAGGAAGGTGGTCTTACCCGTGCCCGCCTTGCCCGTCAGGAACAGCGAACGGGAGGTGTTCTCGCTGAACTCTTCGGCAATCTCGTATATCGGGGTAAGGGGCTCCATCGGTTTTCATTAATTGCCCTCCAGAACCAGCTGACAGGGAAGGTGCTTGGGGAAAAGTTCAACAAATGACTCCGCATCCACCCGCATCTGGTAGTCGTAGAGGTCTATTGTGAACTCCTGTCCGTCGGCGATGACCGTGAATACGACAGGAATGCGTCCCGTGCCGCGCTGCGCTTTTTTGCCGGCGGCGTGTGACTTCTCCACCGTCTCCTTGATGATGTTGGCGAGGTTCGCGGAAACATCCTTGATGCCGACACGGATTCGCACACGACTGCATATTTTGGTGAAGGCATCACTCAAATAAATGATATTCAACGGCTTGAGATTATACTGTTTTTCCATCCCTTCTTTGGTGAAACGCTCCACCACTTGTGCCGTCACCAGCAGGAACTGCCCCGGCTTGAAAAGATGGTCATACCGCGAGAAATCCTCGCTGAAAAGCATCCACTCGAAGGAGGTGTCATAGTCTTCCAGCGTGACGATGCCATAGGGTTTGTTGGTCTTGGTGAGCTTGTCCTGCCGCTTGGTGACAAGGGCGGCGAAAGAAAGCTTCTTGTTGGCGTATTTTCCCCACTCACTGCGATTCTCAATGGTCGTCAGGGTAGTGTTTGTAAAGCTCTTGATGATAAGTCGGAACTCATCAAGCGGGTGTCCAGAGATATAGAAGCCGGCGATTTCACGCTCGCGTTGGAGTTGTTCGTATGCGGTCCATGGTTCGCAGGCCGGTGCGACTGGCGAAGCGCCGGGGTCAACCTCGCCCGCCGGTACATCGTCAAAAATGGAGAATTGCACCTGTTCACCTTGGTTCTGCACCTTGTTTCCATAAGCTATCAGCTTTTCGGTGAAGGTTTTGCCATCTTTGTCGGCAGCGAAGAACTGGGCACGGTGGAGGCCGCTGAAACTGTCGAAAGCGCCGACGGCAGCCATGCTTTCGATCATGCGCCGGTTGCAGGAGCGGAGGTTCACCCGCTCCACGAAGTTGAATACACTGGTGAAATTCCCGTTGCGGTTGCGCTCTTCGATGATTTCGCTGACCGCAGATGCGCCGACGCCCTTGAGCGCGGCCAACCCGAAGCGGATAGCCCCCTCCTTGTTGACGGTGAATTCCAGTTCCGACTCATTGATGTCAGGCGGGAGAACGGCGATGCCTTGAGCGGCCGCCTCCTCGATCAGTTCGGTGACCTTCTTCAGGTCGTTGATTTCAGTGGTCATGTTGGCGGCCAGGAATTCAGCCATGTAGTTGGCTTTCAGCCACGCTGTCTGGTACGAGACAAAAGCGTAGCAGGTGGCGTGCGACTTGTTGAAGGCATAGGAGGCGAACTTCTTCCACTCTTCCCAGATCTGGTCTAAGTCCTCCTTGCGGTAGTCTTTTTGTGTGCCGCCATAGATGAACTTGGTCTGGAGCTCCTCCATGAGTTTCAACTTCTTCTTTCCCATGGCTTTACGGAGGGTATCGGCCTGTCCGCGGGTGAAATCGGCCAGGAGGCGCGATAGCAGCATCACCTGCTCTTGGTAGATGGTGATGCCGTAGGTCTCGTCAAGGATTTTGCCCATTTCGGGAATGGGGTATTTGATTTTCTCGCGTCCGTGCTTGCGGGCAATGAAGGAAGGGATGTTGTCCATCGGGCCGGGACGGTAGAGGGCCACCATAGCGATGATGTCCTCGAAGCGGGTGGGCTTCAGCTCGCGCAGGTACTTGCGCATGCCGGCACTTTCAAACTGGAAGATGGCGGTGGTGTCGCCGTTTTGGAAGAGTTTGTAGGTGGGTTCGTCCTCCAGGGAGATTCCGTCGATGTCTATGTCGATGCCGTGCCGTTTCTTGATGTTGTTGAGGGTGGCAGTGATGATGTCAAGCGTCTTGAGTCCGAGGAAGTCCATCTTGAGAAGGCCGGCCTCCTCCACAAGGGAGCCCTCATACTGCACCACCATGGTGTCGGAATTTTTGGAGGTGGCGAGGGGAATGCAGTCGAACAGGTTGTCGCGCCCGATGATGACGCCGCAGGCGTGTACGCCGGTGCCGCGCAGGGTCCCGTCGAGCTTGCGGGCGAACTGCAGCGTGAGGCGTGTCTTCTCGTCCCCGTGCTCCAGATAGTTCTTCATTTCCGGGATGGTCTTGATGGCCTCCTCGATGTCAACCTTGCCGCCCTCGGGGATCAACTTGGCAAGGGTGTCGCTATCCTTGAGGGGCAGGTCGAGGGCTCGTGCACAGTCGCGGATGGCGGTCTTGCCCTTCATCTCCATCAGTGTCACGATGACTGCCACCTTCTCTTTTCCGTACTTCTGGCTGACGTATTCGATGGTTTTCTCGCGGCCGCTGCCGTCCATGTCGATATCCATATCGGGCAGGGAGATACGGTCGGGATTGAGGAAACGTTCAAACAGCAGGTCGTATTTGATGGGGTCAATGTTGGTGATGTTCAAGCAGTAGGCGATGGCGGAGCCTGCGGCGCTGCCACGTCCCGGCCCGAAGCGGATGCCGTTTTTCCGGCCCGCCTCGATGAAGTCCAGCACAATCAGAAAGTAGCCGGGATAGCCCATCTTGCCGACGGTTTCCAGCTCGAACAGGAGGCGTTCCTTGATCTCGGGACTGTAGTCGTTGCCCCAGCGTTTGCGTGCGCCCACCCAGGTGAGATAGCCGAGGTAGTCGAACTCGTCGGTGAACTGCAACTCCTTGATTTGCCGTAGCGGGGCGGCGAACTCCTCGGAATAGGGGGCGTAGTCGGGCGCTTCGCGGAATTCCGCCGGCACTTCGAAGCGGGGCAGGGTAGGGTCGTGCTTCAGGGAGATGACACTGATTTTGTCCACAATGTGCTGGGTGTTCATTATCGCTTCGGGATGGTCTGCAAAAAGCTCCTCCATCTCGGCTTGCGTGCGGAAGTACTCCTCGCCGGAATAGGCCATCCCGTTGTCGGCCTCCTCATCGGTGGCGATGGAACCGGTGATGTATTTTTTTCCCGTATTGATGCAAATGAGCATCTTGTGAGCTTCAAAGTCTTCTTTTTCAACAAAATGCACATCGTTGGTGGCGATGCAGCGGACATTGTGCTTTGCGGCCAATTGCAGCAGTGCCTCGTTCACCAAAAGCTGCTCCTTGTGCCCGTTCCGTTGCAGTTCGATATAGTAGTCGCTGCCGTAGATGTCCTTGAACTCCTCCACGATGCGGTCGGCTTCGTCGAGGTTGAAGTTGACAGGCACGGTGCCGTCGTGCAGCGAAGGGTTGGCCCGCATGATGGCTTGGGGCAGTTCTCCGCCCAGACAGGCAGAGCAGGCAATGACGCCTTTGGCGTATTTCCGCATGATCTCCTTGTCCACACGAGGCTTGTAGTACTCACCCTCTATCCAGCCGAGCGAGACAAGATGACTGAGGTTGCGGTAGCCCTCCATGTCCTTGGCCAAAAGGATGAGATGGTCTCCGCTGCGGTCGCTCTTCACATCCTTGCGCTTCAGCAGACGGCTTTCGCGGGCCACATACACTTCGCACCCGATGATGGCCTTGAAGGGGTCGTCCTTGTGGTCTTTGTTGAATTTCTCCACCTCGCTCACAAAGGCGTAGATGCCGTACATGTTGCCGTGGTCGGTGACGGCCATGGCCCGCTGTCCGTCGTTGTAAGCTTTTTTGATAAGTTCGGGGATGGTTGCGAGGCCATCAAGGATAGAGTACTGCGTGTGAACGTGCAGATGCGTGAATTTACTCATAATAAAAAGGTTAAATGGGGTTTGTCTGCAAAAAATGCAGCGGCAAAGGTACTATAATTAATTTGGAAATGGAATGCCCTCCTGATAGAATTATCAAGATTTTATTCACAAAATTATAAGAGAATGGCTTATAGAATGTTGTGCTTCGAAGAATGGAGGACGTTAGTTTTGCACCTGTTCGCTGGTCTTTCCGAAGCGGCGTTCGCGGGACAGGAAGCAGTCGATGACCTCGCGCAGGTGCTCTCCGGTGAAGTCAGGCCACATGACGGGCAGGAAGAACAGCTCGGTGTAGGCCAGCTGCCAAAGCAGGAAGTTGCTGATGCGCTGTTCCCCGCCGGTACGGATGAGGATGTCGGGGTCAGGGATATTGCTGGTGTAGAGACTGTTGCTGATGGTTTCGTCGGTGACGGCTTCGGGCTTGAGTTGACCGTTGGCCACCTGCTGTGCGATATGGCGGGCGGCGCGGGTGAGCTCCGAGCGTCCGCTGTAACTGAGGGCGAGCGTGAGCGTGAGGCCTGTGCAGTGTGCCGTCTGCCCGATGGCATCCAGCAACTCCTTGCGGCACGATTCCGGAAGATCGTCCAAATTGCCGATGGCGTTGAGCCGCACGTTGTTCCGGATGAGATTCGCCGTTTCGTTTCGGATGGCGCTGACCAACAGCGACATCAGGGCGGTGACTTCCGCCTCGGGACGGTTCCAGTTTTCAGTGGAAAAGGTATAGAGGGTGAGGTAGGGGATTTGCAGTTTTCCCGCCTCTTCCACCACGCGGCGTACGGCATTGGCACCTTCTTTGTGGCCGAAGACACGTTCCAGACCACGCTGTTTCGCCCAACGCCCGTTGCCGTCCATAATAATGGCGATATGCTGAATCTTTTCTTTTTGCATAATTCTGGTATTGAAAAAGTTACAAACGGCTGCTGCCGGTCTGGGCTTTGCGCTTCACGTTGGTGCGGATGTCGCACGAGCGGTCCATATCGCCGAACTTGAAGGTGACGGTCACGCCAGCGAAGGAGTATAGGTCCTTGGTGGTGCTGTTTCCCCGCCCAGTGCCATGTTCGTGCAGCACTTCCGAACGGTCGGCGAGGTCGGCCACGATGTCGCCGCGCAGGTCACGCAACGTCTTGTTGTCGTAATAGTTGCCGCTTACATCGTCAATGTAGTCGCTGAAGGTGTAGCGCATGCCCCACTCGGCTCCGATGCAGAGATATTTGGCCACATTGAAACGGATGCCGATGCCGAACGGGATGGCGAAGTTGCAGAGAGAGTAGAACTTGCGTTCGCCTTCCAGTCCCTGCCCCTCGGTGCCGAGATGCTGCAGGGCGTAGTATTCACCGTTGAGCTCGGCTTGCGGATTGAACGAAAAGAAGGCGATGCCTGCGAAAATGTAAGGACTGAAGAAGTTCTTGCCCCGTTGGTTGTACAACTTGAAAAAGTTAAGTTCGGCCTGCACCGAAATCTCCGTGATGGGCGACTTGAAACTAAGGTTCCGCTCGTATTTCTTGTTGGTGACGGCATCGCTGGCGGCCACTTCGCAGAAAAGGATATTGGCCTTGATGGCCCAGCGCGGCGTGAAGTTGTAGCGGTAGATGATACCGCCGGCCAGCTTGGGCATCTTGAAAACCCCGCGCGGGTTGAGATCGCCGAGATAGAAGGAGGTGCCGACCATCGCGCCGAGTTCCGAATTCTGGGCGAATCCGGAAAATGACAACATCATGGCCAGCAAGATAAGGGATAACTTTTTCATAGATACTATTTTCGCAACCTTTGAAAACGAAAAGGTTTGTCTTTTATTGTGGGAAAGGAGGAAATTTTGTAGAGGATCTCCATCCTCACCACCTTTGTGTTGGTAACGAAACGATGCAATAATATCAAAATCATGTCGTTCGTTAATACCAGTGACGTAAAATATTCTAATTGTGAAAATAGTTTTGAGAAAGCGGCCTCGTGTTTTTTTAGTTTTTCACTTGTTTTGCGCCTCTCTTCTTTTATTTTTGGGCTTATGCGAGATTGCTGCTCCAGACCATCAAATAGTAGGATCCTTGTTTCTTTTTTTTATTGCCTCTTGTTTTTTTGATGTTGTTCTTTGGGAGGTATTTGGGAAAGAAGTTCTTCGATTCAGCAATGGCGAATTCACAATTCAAAGAAAGGGCAGACTTTATCCGAGGAGTAAAACCATTCCATGTTTTGCCATTGAGAAAATTAGTATAGCAAAAATGCCTCTTTCAACTCTTAATAATTTTGGTTTGTTGTTTGGAACCAAAGGAGGGCATATCAGAATTGATTACTTTGGAAATGAAATGGATGGTGAACTATCCCATTTTTACTTCGGAGAAAATGTCACATACGAACAAGCCAATAAAATTATTCGAATAATGGAAAGACAAAAGAAAATATATGATACTTTAATCAATGATAAGATGCTTAATTTCAATGAGATGAAGGATCAGGAAAAGGGCGGGAACCATTGGTGTATCTTTCTCTTTTCCGCGGCATCACCTGAAGTGGCCTTTCGTACCTGCCGCCCGTGCCGCGGGTGGGCACACGGGTCTTCCTATACCCCAGACGCTCCACTGTCGTTCCGCTTGTAAGGGTTGGGAGGGATGTCGTTCCGTTGGCACGGACTGGCTGTCGGGAGACCCTTCACCCCGTGCCGGCAGGCACGCAATTCTATAAACCCCTTACGAGGCCGTAAGGCCGAAGTATGGGGAAGTGACGGGACACCGATACAGGCGTGCCGAAGGCACGCAACATTTTTTTCAACAAAATATCAACAGCTTTTTTTGTGCCGTTTTGTGTCATTCCCAAAAGAAAACCTACCACTTTTTTTGAAAAAAAATAATATTTTTAACCATTTGTTTTCCAGTAAATTGACCTCTTGACAAAGCACCTTCAGATGTTGTATCTTTGCCGTCATAATTTAATTTTGAAGGAGGGATTATGAGCTATACAGAATCATTCTATCACATCGTCTTTCGCACTTATCGTAGCGAGAAAACAATTCCGGTTGAACATGAACGGGAATTATATGCCTATATCTATGGTATTGCAAGGAATATTCATTGCCAGACCTACCGCATCGGTGGTATGCCCGATCATATTCACATCTTTGTGTCGTTGCCTTCAACATTGTCTCTTGCTTCATTTGTGCAACGGGTGAAAACCTATAGCAGCAAATGGTTGAAAACGAACCGTGATTTTCCGGATTTTCGCGGCTGGGGTCACGAGTATGCGGGATTCAGTTATTCTTTTCGCGATAAGGATATGGTTGTGGGTTATATAATGCGACAGAAGGAACATCACAAGACTATTTCTTTTGCTGAAGAGTATCGTGCTTTTGTGGAGGAGAATGGTATCATCGTGGATGAACGGTATTTCTTGCGGGATAGTGAATAGTTGCGTGCCTCTGGCACGCTATTGTCGCCGTGGATGCCTTGTGCCCCATACTGCGCTCCACTATCGTGTCGCTTGTAAGGGGTTAGTGGTATATCGTGCCTCCGGCACGATAGGATTGTCGCGGGCCCTGTGCCCCATACTGCGCTCCACTATCGTTCCGCTTGTAAGGGGTTAGTAGGATACCGTGCTTCCAGCACGATAGGATTGTCGCGGGCCCTGTGCCCCAGATTGCATCCACTTTGCGGAGTTATATAGAGTTACTAAATATCACCCCGAAGGGGTGAACGATTTGTCCGCAACATCCAGAAATATGGCGCGATTCTGAAGTCGCACGCCTCCTTGCGATTTTTGCCGTTAAGAAACGGAATCTATTTCATCTCTCCCTTCCGCCGAAACCGCCACGGCAACAGGGCGTCCTCGCCGGCATAGTCCACGCCGACCCGCGGGCCGCAGGTGATCTCGCTGTCCGGCACGAGGAGACCGCGGTCTTCCACCCACAACTGTTCCGAATTGAGCGGGGTGCCGTTCTGCTCCATCGTGATTCCCAGTGCCTTGCACACTTTTCCGGGACCGCAGGTGATTTCCGGCTCGCAGCGCGGCTTGCCCGTCCGTTGCAGCATCAGTTCCTCGCCGTGGGTCGGCAGGATGGCACGGATCAATATTGCATCGGCGATGCCGTCAGCGTTGGTGACGAAGTTGAGCATGTGGTGCATTCCATAGCAGAGATAGACGTAGGCGACCCCGCCGCGGGCGTACATCATCTCGTTGCGTTTCGTGCGCCGTCCGCCGAATGCGTGCGAGGCACGGTCAACCATCGCCTTGTAGGCCTCCGTTTCCGTGATGATGCCGCCTGCAATCTGTCCGCCAATCTGGGTGAAGACGTACTTTCCCAGCAAGTCCCTCGCCAGAAAAACCACGTCGTCATTCAAGAAATAGTCCAGATGAATCGTGTCCATCGGTTGCTTTTAAAAGATTGAGCCGCAATAGCATGCGGCTCAATCGGGTGGGTGTTAGTCGTTCTGTTTGGCCATGTGGCTGATGAGTTCCAGCACCTTGTTGGAATAACCCCATTCGTTGTCGTACCAGCTGATAACTTTTACAAACGTATCGGTCAGCTGAATGCCGGCTTTGGCATCAAAAATAGAAGTGTGAGCATCGCCCAAGAAGTCGGAAGAAACAACCGCATCTTCGGTATAACCCAAAATTCCCTTCAGTTCGCCTTCGGAAGCCTTCTTCATGGCGGCGCAGATTTCTTCGTAAGTGGCCGGCTTAATCAGGTTGGCGGTCAAATCAACCACCGA
>JAEEGG010021565.1_pt1 | contig 12777 bp, 11 predicted proteins | sample 9134161 | NCBI WGS metagenome assembly JAEEGG01 (sample SAMN16246543, study PRJNA631951) | gut metagenome | biome: gut microbiome; feature: rumen; material: CR-attached | host: Bos | place: Iran: Karaj | collected 2018-10
AAACGGGTATCGCAGGACGGACAATAGCGATATACCATCCTTTCAGGTCGAGGGCAATGGGCGTAAGTATCTCACCGATGCCCTCCGCATACGCTGGCTGGCTCTGGATGAAAAACGCACAATCAGCTCCTAAACGCGCGGCATAGCCAATCATCTGTGCATCGGATAATCCCAGATAGAACATCCTGTTCAGCAGGGTGATCATATAGCCACAGTCGCTGGAACCACCACCCATGCCTGCTTGTGTGGGAATGCCCTTATACAGATGGGCATGCAGACGGGGCAGCGTAGGGAAATCCTGCTTTAATAACTGATATGCCCGCACTACGAGGTTGCGCTGTTCGTCGCCCTCGATATGGATATTCGTCACCTTCAGGTCGCAGTCGTATGGCGATGGGAAGGCATCGTCCATCTCATACACTTCGAGCGCATCCTGGATATTCACGGGATAGAACACCGTTTCGAGGTTGTGATAGCCGTCAGGTCTCTTCTCAACAACATTGAGTCCGAGATTGATTTTTGCAATAGGAAATGTAATCATGCTGCAAAGTTACGAAATTTTTCACTATTCACTATTCACTATTCACTTTTTTTTTGTATCTTTGCAGCCCAAACCTAAACAAAGATGGCAGAACAAGATAATAACACACGTCGCAGACCGCGTAAGCAACAGCCTGTAGACAATACCTACGGTCATCTCCAGCCTCAGGCGCTGGAGGTGGAAAAGGCGGTGCTGGGTGCCCTGATGATCGACAAGGATGCCTATGCGATAGTCTGCGAGACCCTTTATCCTGAGAGTTTCTATGAACCCCGCAATCAGATGATCTATGCCGCTATCCGCGACCTCTCCATGGAAGAAAAGCCTGTGGATATCCTGACGGTGGCAGAGCGGTTGGCGAAGAATGGGCAGTTAGAGGAAGTGGGCGGTCCCGGATATGTGGCTGACCTCAGTTCCCGTGTGGCCTCTTCAGCCAATATTGAGTACCACGCAAATATCATCGCCCAGAAATTCCTGGCTCGACAGCTTATCTCATACGCCAGCGTTATTGAGACGAAGGCCTTTGATGAGACCAATGATATCGACGAACTGATGCAGGAGGCCGAGGGCTCGCTCTTCGAGTTGAGTCAGCGCAATATGAAGAAGGATTATACGCAGATTAATCCCGTCATCTCGCAAGCTATCCAGAGCATTCAGGCTGCCGCTGCCAATAAGGACGGACTTACAGGTGTGGCTACGGGCTATCATAAACTCGACGATATCACCTCTGGCTGGCAGGCCAGCGACTTGGTGATTGTAGCCGGGCGTCCTGCGATGGGTAAGACCTCGTTCGCCTTGTCGATGGCCAAGAATATTGCTGCCGACTATCGCATTCCTCTGGCGTTCTTCTCGTTGGAAATGTCGAATGTGCAGTTGGTGAACCGTCTGATCTCGAATGCCTGTGAGATTGAGGGTTCCAAGATTCTAAACGGACAGCTGACACCTGATGAGTGGGATCGTCTCGATAAGCGTGTGAACAATCTGTTGGATGCGCCCCTCTATGTCGACGACACCCCAGGCCTCTCCGTTTTCGAACTTCGTACCAAGGCTCGTCGTTTGGTGCGTGAGCATGGTGTGAAGATCATCATGATCGACTATCTGCAGCTGATGAATGCCAACGGCATGCGTTTCTCCTCCCGTCAGGAAGAGGTATCTACCATCAGCCGTTCACTCAAGGGATTGGCCAAGGAGCTGGATATCCCCATCATTGCCCTGAGTCAGTTGAATCGTGGCGTTGAATCGCGTGAAGGTTTGGAGGGAAAGCGTCCGCAACTGAGTGACCTGCGTGAATCGGGTGCCATTGAGCAGGATGCGGATATGGTGCTCTTCGTGCATCGTCCGGAGTATTATCATATCTATCAGGACGATAACGGACGTAATCTTCGTGGGATGGCTCAAATCATCATTGCCAAGCATCGTAAGGGTGCTACGGGCGATGTGCTGCTCACTTTCCGCGGACAGTTCACACGCTTCGAGAATCCTGAGGATACCCATCTCGGCCCCATGCCTGACAGTTTCGGAGGTGAGATCATCGGTTCGAAGATCAATGGTGCTGGTGGGAATATTCCTCCCGGTGACAATGGCGATGATCCCTTTGCCAGTCTGGCTGCCATTCCGCCTCCAGAGCCAAGTGATGGCCCAATGCCATTCTGAACAAACAAATAGGGCTGCGATGATTCTCGCAGCCCTTATCGTTTATTTTGCATATTTCTCGATAAGTTGATCGGCTTGTGGATAGCCTAATTCCTTGGCCTTTTGCAGATTAACCAATCCTTCTTTCTTCTTGCCTTTCATGCATTGCGAAAGACCGAGGAAGAGATAGCCGTCGCTGTTGTCGGGTTCTAACGCCTGGATCTCTTTGGCAGTTTCTTCCACCTCGTCATACTGTCCCACACGCAATTCCAATGAGGCCTTCTCTGCCAGATAGAAAGTGTTCTTGGGTTCCATCTTGGCTGCTTGGTTGATGTCGTTGAGGGCCTGCTGGAACAGACGTCCCTCGATTTCCGCCTGATGACGGATATAATAGAAGTTGGCATTCACATCGGCAGCCATCAGTTGTTCATAGTCGTTCATGTCGTTTACGGCATCACGGTATTTCTTAGCGCTGAACTTCGCATTGGCACGTGCCCACAAATAGGGTGCGGCCTGCTTCAGATACGGCTTGCTGAACTGGGCCATCGCGCTGTCGAGCAATGCTATCATCGCGGTAGTGTCCTTTAACTGTCCTTTGCATTGCGCAGCGCAATACCAGGTTTCTGCGGTGCCCATGTTCGTCTTCGTCAGTTCGATAAAGCGGTCATAGGCCTCGTCGTAATTCTTTTGGGCATAGAGGATATTGGCTTCCAGTTCCCTGTAGGCAGGTAGAGGATTGATCTTCCAGGCCTCGCGGGTCTCGCCAAGTGCTTTGTCAAGACTCCAGTTGGCGTAGGGCTTATCAGCCTGATAGAGTTCCTTGTTGTAAATCATACGGGCATAGTTGAAGTGCTCGTTGTCTTTGTTGTCCGACAGTTTGATGGCCTGTTCCATATCACGTTCGGCTGTGGAATAGTCACCGTTGCTGGTAGCGAACTGTGCGCGATAGGCATAGCCGTCGGGCGCATCAGGGAACTTCTGGATGAATTCACCGATGAGTCGTGCGAAATTGGCAGAATCGGTAGTGGCACCAGCCATATACATCATCAGGTTGGCGTCTGCTAGCGACTCGGGCATCTCCATCCGTATCTGTGTCTGTTTCAGCGTGGGGTCGTTGATGCTCAGACCTGTTACCTTCAACGAATCGGCAAAGCGGGCGCTGATGGCATAGCAGAGGGAGTCGGCACCAGTAGCAGCTGGCTGCAGAAGTCCGATTACTTCACCGTTATCGTTGAGCAAGGGCGAGCTGAGATTCTTTTCCTCAGCCTTCATGGCGATGGTGTAGTAGGCATAATCCTGTTGAAAGGTCTCTGCCTTGCGCACGATACCATTGCTGAGATTCTTCGTTTCGAGATAGGGTAACAACCATACGCGCTCGCCACTTTGTGCGATGCCAGCAGACACCACGAGGGGACGGGTCTTGCCAGCCACGCGGAATTTGGCCACATCGTACATATCGTTGGCACCGATCATACCAGTCACGGCTATCTCTTTGCCTGCCGCATCGATGACGACAGCCCTTGCAGCTCCCTTAAACGGGGTGAAACTGCTGATGGCCTCACCATTGGCACCCGTAAAGAAACCGTTGCTGCTGGCTATCAAGGAGCCATCGGCGGCGAAGGTCTTCAGGGTAAACACCGATTTGCTGGCGTTCTTTGCCCAATTAGGTTGGGCAAAAGTGAAAAGGGAATAGTGAATGGTAAACAGTATCAATAATAACTTTTTCATAATCTTAATAATTGTTTGGCGTTTTGGATAGCGGCTTCGGTTACTTTACTGCCACTAAGCATTTGCGCAATCTCTGTGATGCGCTCGTCGGGGGTTAATTGTTCCATACGGCTGGTGGTGCCTTGTGGTGTTTCTTCCTTTTCCACCTTATAATGTGCTCCACCCAGGGCGGCTATTTGTGGCAGATGGGTGATGCTGATCACCTGTCGTTCATGACTGCCCATCTCGTGCATGATCTCTGCCATCTTCTCGGCTATCTTACCGCTCACACCTGTATCGATCTCGTCGAAGATAATGGTGGGCAGTTTTACGGCGCCGCTGATCATGGCCTTCAAAGCTAGCATCACACGGGCTATCTCACCACCCGAGGCTACCTGGGATACAGGCTGGAGTGGGGTAGAAGTATTGGCCGAGAAGAGGTAGGCCACCTTATCCTGACCATTGCCCGCCAGGTTCTCCTTGCTGATGCTGATCTGGAAGCGGATATTGGGCATGCCTAAAGGTACCAATCGTTGCTGCATCTCGGTTTCTACCTTCTTGGCTGCTTTCGTGCGCAACTTCGTCAGGGTATCTGCTTTCTGCTGGCACTCGGACTTCATTTTGTCCACCTGCTGCTGACGTTCTTGCAGCGTGTCGTCGCTGTTGTCGAGGTTGTCTAACTGCTGCTTCAACGAATCTCTTAAAGCGATAAGGGCTTCCGTATCCTCAGCATGGTATTTCTTTTGTAGGTCGTAGAGACGATCCAGTCGTTCGTTGATATGATCCAGCTCTGCTGGGTCGAAATCAACGTCTTCCATCAGACTACCTACTTCTTGGGCGATATCCTTCAGTTCGATATAAGTGCTGTCCATGCGGGAGGCCAGTTCCTCTGCCTCAGGGAATACATGGGCGATACTTTTCAGGGCACTCGTTGCTGAGCGTAACTGGGTCACGATGCCTGTGCCTTCGGTTTGCAGGGCATTGTCAGCGGTATAAAGGGCGCTCTTGATTTCCTCGGAGTGGGTCATCGTCTCGCTCTTCTGCTCCAGCTCCTCCTGTTCGCCCACCATCAGACGGGCCTTGTCCAACTCCTGATACTGGAACTGAAGAAAATCAATGTTCTGACGATTACGTTCGATCTCTTCCTTCAGGGCTTCCAATTCATTGGCTGCCTGATGGAAAGCATCGTAGGTAGTCTTATAGTCTAAGAGTTCTTTTGCATCGTCGGCAATGATGTCGAGTACGCTCATCTGGAAGTCCTGCTTGTTCAGCAGCAGGTTTTGGTGTTGCGAGTGAACATCCACCAAGCGTTCGCCTAACTCCTTCAGCATCGACAGCTGCACAGGGGTATCGTTGATAAAGGCGCGGCTCTTGCCAGATGCTGTCAGTTCCCTACGGATGATGCAGTCGTTGGCGTCGTATTCGATGTCGTTCTCGGTGAAGAATGGTTCCATCTGGTAGTGCGACAAGTCGAAATGGGCCTCAATCACGCATTTGTCAGCTCCTTGTTTCAGGGTCTTCAAATCTGCCCTTTGTCCTAACAGCAGTCCGATGGCGCCTAATACGATGCTCTTGCCCGCGCCCGTCTCACCGGTAATCACAGAGAATCCTGGATACAAGTCGATATCCAGGATGTCAATCAGCGCGAAGTTCTTGATATAGAGATGCTTCAGCATATTATTCAATTGTTAATCTTCTCCCACGAAGTATTCTGCGAGGCATTAATGCTACTCAGCAGGTCATATACTGCCTGCTTCTCCTTCTGGGTACCCTTGCCTTTGTAGATGTTCACCAGCTCGTCTTTCTTGTAGTCCGTCCAGATTTGTGGCAACAAGCTCAGCGGCTTGTTCTCGTGGGCTTTCTTCAGTTGCTCTTCGAGGGCAGTGGAGATCTCCGTCCGTCCGCGCTCCGCATTATTGGCCATCTCGTCGAGTCCCTTGCGGTAATAGTCGTACTGCAATTGACGGAAGGGCTTCATTTGTTCGTCTAAATAGTCGTTGATAATGGCAAAGCGGTTGCGCGAGTCCTCAAACGACTTCCATCCCGGGTAGCCTAAGTCCTGAGCGTTGTGTACCAGCTGCATGCAACGCTGTAGGATATCGGTGCCGCCTAAAGGCGAGAAGCTGTCGAGGTCAAGACCGATGATTAGGTAGGCATAGTAGGCGATGAGGGCCGTCAGCTGGTTGTCTACCGTCTGATCGTTATAGTTCAGCTGGTCGAACTGTACAAACTCAAAATGAAAATTTGCGTCCCTATTATTATATAAGGTGGTAGTATAGCTGGCGTTGAACACCGGACGGTTGGCTTGTATCAGGGCTGTACACTCAAATTTGTTCTCGTCGCGCACGTATTTCGATACGGTGAGATTCAGGGTACATTGTATGCGCTCGTTCTCCTGAAACTGTAAGTCCGTCCATTGGCGCTCGTTGATAAACTGCTCCAGCGTCTGCTGCAGGTTTTCGAACACGCCATTATCGCTACCCTGTATCTGACTATGGTTAATATTCACCTTTACCTGAAGCTCCTGAGAGAAAGAGAAAAGTGAAAAGTGAATAGTGAATAGTAATCCCAGGATTCTGAACCAACTATTCCTTGATACACTGTACGTCCTCATATCTATTCACTTTTCACTAATAACTATTCACTATAATTTGGCTTCTGCCAAACGTATGCGGGTTAAGACTTGCTTGGTGTTATACGTAAAGTCGCCTTGCAGAATCCAGCCATAATAGCCGGGATCCCGTTTGAGCGTCTCGATCACGGGCACACCTTTGTATTTTCCGAAGTTGAACACCTCGATCATCTTTGGCAGACCTTTCTCGTCGAGCACGGGATTGCCGTTAGCGTCTTTCACCTCGCTCCAGACAATACGGCCTGCAAAGTCCACGTTCTTGTTCATCTTCGAGAAGTCGGCTAGCATCTGCATGTCGTTCTCCAATACCTTTTCCGGATCTTCATTGGCACCAGGGGCATACTTGTCCAACTGTCCCATCAGTACGCGATAGGTAGCTTCGGTATCCTGATCGGCACGGTGAGCTTCGAAATCCTCCTCCATCTTCCGTCCGCAATAGAACTTATACGCGGCAGCAAGGTTTCTGCGCTCCATCTTACGGAAGATGGAACAAGCGTCGATAAGCTTGCATTTTGAGAAGTCGAAGTCGATACCTGCACGCAGGAACTCTTCGGCCAGCAGAGGAATGTCGAAATTGTTCGAGTTGAAGCCCGCAAAATCGCTCCCTGCAAACTTATCGGCTAATTTCTGAGCCAACTGCTTGAAGGTGGGCTTGTCCTTCACGTCTTCGTCGCTGATGCCCGTCAGCTGGGTAATGATGGGCTCGATGTGCTTCTCAGGGTTGATCAGCTCATCGCCTCGTTCTTCCTTACCGTCGGGATATACTTTAATATAGGATATCTGTATTACGCGATCCTTCACCAAATCGAGTCCGGTGGTCTCCAAGTCAAAAATGACCAGAGGTTTATTCAAATTAAGCTTCATGAATATTATTCACTAATCATTGATCAACATTGGCATCATCAGCATCAGCACATCCTGATTCTCTGGCTGCTCAGAAGGCAGCACCAGTCCTGCACGGCTGGGATCGGCCAGCTGGATGATTACCTCAGGACAATCGAAATTGCTGAGAATCTCGATAAACGACGATCCCTTGAAACCAATGCTCATGACCTTGCCGTTGTACTCGCAGCTCATGCGCTCGGTAGCAGTCTTCGAGAAGTCGTAGTCTTCGGCATCCAATTGCAGCATGTTACCCTCTACATGGAAACGAATCAGGTTGCTCGATTCATTGGCGAAGGGCTGTACACGACGCAGGGCTGCCAGCAGTCCGAGACGGTCTACACGCAATTCGTTGGGGTTGCTCTGTGGAATCACGGAGTTGTAATTGGGATATCTGCCTTCGATCAGTCGGCACTGGATGGTGCCATCGCCAAAGTTCACCTCAGCATTGCGGTCGTCGAAACGTATGATCACGTCGCCACCGTCCTTACCAAGCAGGTTCTTCAGCAGGTTTGCCGGTTTCTTGGGAAGGATAAAGGCTGCGGGCTGGTCGCTCTTGATGGTGTACACCTTGTTACGCACCAGCTTATGACCGTCGCTGGCCACCACGGCTAGGCAGTCAGGAGTCAAGTCGAAGTAGATACCGTTCATCACGGGACGCAACTCGTCCTGCGCCGTAGCGAAGATACTACGGTTTACATTCTCGGCTAAGGTGATATTGGGAATCGTGATAACGTAGGCATTATCGCTGATGGGCTGTGCCATTGGGAACTCGTCGGCATTCTCGATGGGCAGCGAGAACAGACCGTTCTGATAACTGATCTTCACAAGGTTCTGCTCCTGGTTGGCATCAAAGGTGATGGGCTGCTCAGAAATACCCTTCACAGCTTCTAACAGGTCATGGTTACCGATGGCGAAACGGCCGTCGCTATCGCTATCGGTCATGGTGATGCTGGTGCGCATAGTGTTCTCACCGTCAGAGGCCGTCAGGGTAAGAATCTGACCGTTGATGTCGAACACAAAGTCGCCCAGAATGGGGAGGGCATTCTTGCTGTTAATCACTTTTGAAAGTGCTGAGAGCTTGCTGCTCAGCGCAGAGCTTGATAGTGTAAATCTCATAATTATGTAGCTTTTTTGTTTTTAATTACTTTTGATTTGACGACAAAATTACAAAAAAACGTTGTTATAAACAAAAAAAAGGCGATAATTTTTCGAGTTTCAAACTATTTTTAGTAATTTCGCCGAGCGAAACAAGAAAAAACAACAAATAAAAACAATTAAACAATGGAATTAACAGGTAGAATTATTGCCGTAATGGAGCCCCGCAGTGGTGTCTCTGCTCGTACAGGAAACTCATGGATGACGCAGGAATATGTGCTCGAAGTGCCAGGCCAGTATCCTAAGCGTTGTGTCTTCAACCTTTTCGGTGAGGATCGTATCAAACAGTTCAATATCCAGAATGGTGAAGACCTTACTGTCCAGTTTGATATCGACGCTCGTGAATATCAGGGTCGTTGGTTTAACGATATCCGTGCTTACAACGTGATCCGTGGTCAGGTGCCTCAGGCTGCTGCGCCTGTTGCATCGCCATTCCCCCCTGCACAGTCTCAGCCCGATGCCTCTACGGCACCTTTCCCGCCAGCACAGGAGCCAGCAGCTGAAGGTTCCAGCGCCGACGATCTGCCATTCTAATATGCATACAGAAGTGCCTAACACTTTGTAAAGAAATACGAGCCGTAATCTCGTTAAGAGTGAGCCGTAGTCTCGTCGGGGACGGGATTACGGCTCGTTCGTTGTGAGCCTTAGTCACTTTAACTTTTCGGCTGAACTGTTTGGGAAATAATTGTTTGTTCGTTGGTGAGTATGGCGGAAATTTCGCCTGAAATGCATTTTTTTGGAATTATTTCGGCGAAAAGTTTTTTTGTTCCGAAAATTATCACTATCTTTGCAATCGACTTAATTGCCAAAACGAATAATAACTTTAAATATTAACAACGTATGTCACAATTAACTGGACACATTTCGCAGATTATCGGCCCTGTCATCGACGTCTATTTCGACACCGAAGGGCAAGAGGCTGAGAAAGTGCTGCCGAAGATTCACGATGCCCTGAAGATTGATCGTGGCGACGGACGCGACCTGGTTGTCGAAGTGCAGCAGCACATCGGCGAGGATACGGTGCGTTGCGTGGCTATGGACAATACCGACGGTCTGCATCGCGGATTAGAGGCGATTCCCATGGGCTCACCAATCGTGATGCCTGCGGGCGATCAGATTAAAGGTCGAATGCTGAACGTGATCGGACAGCCTATCGACGGTATGAAACCACTCGACATGACGGGCGCCTATCCCATCCACCGCGAGGCTCCTTCGTTCGAGGAACTCTCTACAAAGAAGGAGATTCTTGCAACAGGTATCAAGGTGATCGACCTGCTGGAGCCTTATATGAAAGGTGGTAAGATTGGACTCTTCGGCGGTGCCGGTGTGGGTAAGACGGTGCTCATCATGGAGCTTATCAACAACATTGCCAAGGGTCACAACGGATTCTCGGTGTTTGCCGGTGTAGGCGAGCGCACCCGTGAGGGTAACGACCTGATCAGAGAGATGATCGAGTCGGGCGTTATCCGTTATGGTGAGAAGTTCCGCAAGGCGATGGACGAAGGAAAATGGGATTTGAGTCTCGTGGATCCTGAGGAACTGAAGAAGAGTCAGGCCACGCTGGTGTATGGTCAGATGAACGAGCCTCCTGGTGCCCGTGCCTCTGTGGCTCTGTCGGGACTGACGGTGGCAGAAGGTTTCCGCGACGGTGGTGGTAAGGATGGCGGCGCTGCTGATATCCTGTTCTTCATTGACAACATCTTCCGTTTCACTCAGGCTGGTTCTGAGGTGTCGGCTCTGCTGGGTCGTATGCCGTCGGCTGTAGGATATCAGCCCACGCTGGCCTCGGAGATGGGTACCATGCAGGAGCGCATCACTTCTACGAAGACCGGTTCTATCACCTCTGTACAGGCCGTGTATGTGCCTGCTGACGACTTGACCGACCCCGCTCCGGCTACGACGTTCACACACTTGGATGCGACAACGGTGCTCGACCGTAAGATTGCTGAGTTGGGTATCTATCCGGCTGTGGATCCGTTAGGTTCCACCTCTCGTATTCTCGACCCGCTGATTGTAGGCAAGGCTCATTACGATTGCGCCCAGAGGGTGAAAGAGATTCTGCAGCGCTACAAGGAATTGCAGGATATCATCGCCATCCTCGGTATGGATGAGCTCTCGGATGAGGATAAGCTGACGGTGAACCGCGCACGTCGCGTGCAGCGATTCCTCTCGCAGCCGTTCTCGGTGGCCTCGCAGTTCACCGGTCTGCCCGGTGTGATGGTGCCTATCGAGGATACCATCAAGGGCTTCAATGCGATCCTCGATGGTGAGGTGGACGATCTGCCTGAGCAGGCGTTCCTCAACGTGGGTACGATTGATGATGCCAAGGAGAAGGCGAAGAAACTGCTCGAAGCAGCAAAAGGATAAAGACCACGAATTAAACGAATTATACGAATTAATAATTAGTGAAATTAGTGAAATTCGTTGTGTTAAATAATATCTGAGTATGTTACAGCTGAGAATAGTTTCGCCCGAGAGGATAGAGTTCACCGGAAAGGTGGAGAGTGTCAAGGTGCCTGGTGCACAGGGAAACTTTGAGATTCTGACCGGTCATGCACCCATTATCTCCATTCTGACGAAGGGAGTGGTGGAGTATGCCGGCAAGGAACTGCCGATCTTAGGAGGATTCGTAGAGGTACAGAAGAATCAGGTCTCACTCTGCGTGGAGCTGAAGGAGGATTGATCAAGACTTTGAGAATTAGAGAATTTGGAATACTTCCTCTCTGTACTCTTCTTCACCCTGTTAGGAGTTGCCTATGTGAAGGGCTATGACATCGTAAAAAAGCATTCGCCCGACCATCTGGTCCACTTCTATCTGATCATGGCAACGATACGTATGCTGCTCGTCGCAACGGTTGTCGGGCTCTACGTATTCTTCACCGAGAATAGAGAAGATGCCATCCACTTCGCCATTATATTTATAATAATGTACGCGGTAACGATGGTTGTAACACTCTTAATGAGACATTAAATTGATAATTGATAATTGAAAATTGATAATGAATCACATCAAACGACTGCTTAGCGTTGCATTGCTGATGTTCGCATTGGTGCCTGCGATGGCGGCGGAAGACTTTTCGGCCAAGGAGGTGGTGCTTGAGCATATCAAGGACTCACACGAATGGCACGTGACCGGCGAGGGCGAAACAGCCATCGTCATCCCGCTGCCTGTCATCGTAAACAGCTCCACAGGTTGGCATGTGTTCTGCTCGTCGAAGTTCGAGCACCATGCAGATGCCAACGGACTGCGCCAAGGCCCTTACGGACTGGCCCTTGCAACGGAGGGTGACAACGCTGGCAAGATAGTTGAGAACGGAGAACCCGTACTCGACCTTTCGATCACTAAGACCGTAGCCGTGATGTTCATCAATGTGGCCATCCTGCTTTGCTGCATCCTGTTCAGCGCCCGCTGGTACAAGAACCGCAAGGCATCGGACAACGCCCCTGGTGGATTCGTCGGCTTCGTTGAAATGATGGTGATGTACGTGGTGGATGAGATCATCAAGCCGGGAGTAGGGAAGGGCTACGAGAAGTACACGCCCTATCTGCTCACCTGTTTCTTCTTCATCTTCACGTGTAATGTGATGGGATTGATACCGTTCCCGCCAGGCTCTGGAAATGTGACGGGTAATATCGCCGTAACGTTCTTCCTCGCTCTCTGCACCTTCCTGATTGTGCAGTTCTCGGGCAACAAGCATTACTGGAAGGATATTTTCTGGCCCGACGTGCCTACGTGGCTCAAGGCGCCAATTCCCATCATCCCTGTGATAGAGTTCGTGGGCATCTTCACGAAACCCTTCGCCCTGATGATCCGACTTTTTGCCAACATGATGGCGGGACACGCCATTGCGGTGGCTATTACGTGTATCATCTTCTTAGTGGCAGCCCAGACAGTGGCCGTACAGTTGTCGATGTCGGCACTGAGCGTCATCATGAGCATCTTCATGATGTGCCTCGAGTGCTTGGTCTGCTTCATCCAGGCAATGGTGTTCACTATGCTCTCCGCCGTGTTTATCGGTCTGGCAAGAGTTGAACCGGAACATGAATGATGTTAGATGTAAGATGTTAGATGTAAGAAGTAAGATGTAAGAAATTAAAGATTAAATAATTAACAATTTAAAAACAAAACATTATGATTACAGCATTATTAGCAGCAGAAGGTGTTGCAAAATTGGGTGCCGCAGTAGGCGCAGGTCTCGCAGCTATTGGCGCAGGTCTTGGTATTGGT
>JAEEGG010021574.1_pt1 | contig 12773 bp, 9 predicted proteins | sample 9134161 | NCBI WGS metagenome assembly JAEEGG01 (sample SAMN16246543, study PRJNA631951) | gut metagenome | biome: gut microbiome; feature: rumen; material: CR-attached | host: Bos | place: Iran: Karaj | collected 2018-10
GCCGAATACGTCCTCTTCACCAACGCGACGGAAACGGGCGAATCAACCATGACGACGAACGAGGCGACGGTTGTGAACCGCTATCTGCGCGTCAAGTGGTTCCCACGGACGATTTCCCGCGTCACCGTCGCCGAAGGCGCGTCGCTCGACGTGGACGCCTCCGCGAACCTGACGATCCAGTCCCTCACGGACTTCGGCGCTGCCAATCTAGCCATCGAGGGCAACGCCGTGTTCCATGTGCCGCACTTTGACGCAATCGCGCATCTCGACGCCTCCCAGACGAACACGATGACGATTGTCCATCAAAACGGCACAAACTTCGTCTCACGCTGGAATGATGTCGACGGCGGGTCGAGGTTCGTAGTTAGCGAGGACACAACGGGATTTATCGGACAGAGGCGCAACCCCGAAAACAGGCTGCCTTACATCAACCCCTCCCTGACCCAGAATGGGCTTCCTGTAATCGATTTGGGTTCAGTCATGTTCTGCACCGTTACCAATGGAGAAGGGGCGGCATACGGCTACGGAGCGGCGTTCAGGTTTGACGGCTTTCCAAACCTCAAATTCGCGGAGTATCTCTCGGTGATAAGCGACACGGAAGACCTGAAGACGGCAAAGGCGGGGCAGTACGGTCCGTGCTACACATCCTATCGCAGCAAGGCCAGTGACTTCGACGGATACAATCCCGGGCGCCGTGGGCAGATTGTCGCCAACAAGAACCCGGCACTCTTCTACAAGGTATCAAGCAACTACAATACTACATGCGTGAACGGCACGAACTATGTCAATGGCGTGAAGCAGGCCTACACCTACAATGCCCCCGATGGTTTCAACATCATCAACATTCGTCCGACGTCGGCAATCTCCTGCAATCTGATTGGCCGCCATGTCAGGTGTGCGGGATCAAACCGGGCCGACACCTACGGCGGTCAGCGAATTGCCGAGTACATGATCTTCGCTACCATCCTCTCCGATGCGAAGCGCGAGCGCATCTACAAGGCTCTGCGCACGAAGTGGTTCGGCGACGCGCCCGTCACGACGAACTTCTACGGCAGGCTCTCGCTCGGCGAAAAGGCTTTGATGACCGTCGGCTACGACGAGTTCCTCGCCGTCACGAACAAGCTTTCCCTCGCCGGCTCGTTGACCGCCACGTCCGTCACGGTAGCGAACATGGACGTTGCGGGGACGAACGCGACGGTGACGGGGGCGCTGACGCTCGCCGACGGCGCGACGCTCACCTTCAAGCGCCTCGCGGACAACAAATGGACTTCGCTTTCGGCAACGTCAATTGCGGCGGAAGGGGCGGTCACGGTCTCCTTGTCTGGCGACATCAAGGGGATGGCCGGCACGTCGGCGCGCCTCATTGCCACGGAAACCCCGCCCGCCTCGCTCAACGGCTGGTCACTCAACTATAAGTCGGGATCGACGAGGGCGCGGCTCGTCCTGAAGGATGACGGCATCTGGGTCGAGTTCCTGTCGCCCAGCCTGGTCATCTTCGTGAAGTAGGGTTGAAGAGTTGAAGGCGCGTCCCCGCACTAGCCAACTTTCCAACTAGCCAACTGGCATGGAGTCTCCCATGAAATCTGAGTTTTGCAAATGCGCGGCCGCAGCCGCCACGGCGGCGCTTCTCGCCTCTGCGGCGAACGCCTTCGAACTGGGCGCCTCGGACGCCGACATCTACGCCGCGACGGGCCACGAGGCCTTGGCGAAGGAACTCTCCGAATACCTCGGCAAGGTCTTCGGCAAGTCCTTCCCCGTGAAGGCGATGCCCGATGAGATTTCCTCCGACCTCGCGGGAATCTTCGTCGGCGCGAAGCCGCCGGACTGCGATGTGACATGGGACGAGAGCCGCGAATGCTGCGTCCGCATTGTCGAGCCGTCGCGCATCTGGCTCTTCGGCAACGACAAGGGAAAACTCCTGAACGGCACCGCCGACGCGGTCTACGACTTCCTGGAGCGCTTCGCCGGCGTCCGCTGGCTGTGGCCGGGGGAGGTCGGCACGGTCGCCGATCCGAGCGAACCGGTCTCCCTCAAGGAGGAGAAATCCGTCTATGTGACGCCCTTCCGGGTGCGGCTCACCAACTCCTTCACCTACCCGGCGGGGCTTTCCCCGGAGGAAAGCCGCGACCTCTCGGCCTGGCTCCGCCACCGCCACGTCGGCAAGTCGCTCGCCTCCATCGGGAGCGGCTTCCAGCACGCGTTCGGGTCGCTTCTGCCCCGCGAAAAGTATGGCGAGGAGCATCCCGAATACTATTCGCTCGTCTCGCCGGAGCGCTGGATCGGCGAACCGAAGCCGACGGAGCCGATGCGGCTCTCCGGCAAGTTCATGCCCGGTCCATGGCAGCTCTGCACCTCCAACCCCGAGGTGCGCCGCATGATCGCCGAAAAGCTCGTCGCCGTGAAGACGGACGCCATCCAGTCGATCTCCCCGAACGACGGCTACGGCTTCTGCGAGTGCGAAGCCTGCCGTGCCCAGGACCCGGAGGGCCAGGGCATCGTCGGCCGGAGCTACAAGCTGACGGACAGGATGTACGACTTCCTCTCCGACATCGCCTGGCAGGTCTACAAGGCCTCGCCCACGAGCAAGGTCGGCCTCTTCTCCTACAGCTGCTACTCCGACGTTCCGACGAAGAAGGTCAACCTGCCGCCCAACGTCTACCTCTCCTGCTGCTACGGGGTGTACAACATCGACTCGAAGATGGAGGCGGCGCTGAACGCGAAGCTCGCCGGACTTGCCGCCACGGGCGCGCAGATTATCGGCCGAGAGTACTGGGGCACGCACTACATGATGCGCTACCCGCTCTCGCAAAGCCGCAAGTTCGACCGCAACCTCAAGCTCCTCCACAAGCTCGGCGCCGCCGGCATCTACGGCGAGACGGGTAACGACTTCTCCGTCCGCGCCTCCGACCTCTACCTCCTCACGAGCCTCGCATGGAATCCCGAGGTCGATCGCGAGGCCGAACTGCGCGACTTCTGCCAGAAGGCCTTCGGCCCCGCCGCCGAGACAATGTTCAGCCTCTTCGAGGCCATCGAGGACATCGTCGTGAAGAAAATCGAGGACTACGGCCAGTACCAGGACAAGGTCTTTGACCAGTTCAACAGGCGCGGCTACGCCGGCTTCAACCGCTACATGACGATGATCTTCGACGCGGACTTCTCCGCGATGTGCGACCGCGAGACGAAGAAGGCTCTGAAGCTCACCGACACCCCTGAGCGGAAGAGGCGCGTCGAGTACATTGCCGCTGGCCTTTCTTTTGCGAAAATCGTCACCGAGGCGCTGCGCGGCTTTGCGGACCTGGCCGACATCGGCAACGACGTCTCCCTCACCCTCCCCTCCTGCGAGGACATCAGAATGGAGAAGGGAGAGCTGCTCAAAGTCGTGAACAGGGCCATCAAGGCCGAGGGCGCGCGCCGGCGGTATTCGCAGATGCACCACGGCAGCAACGCGCTCACCACCGACACCCGCTCCCAGGCGCTCGACCTGCGTCCGTGGGGGGCGATGGCGGAGCGGGCCCGGCTGCTGCTCATCTCCGACCGCTACAACTACCTCGTCAACGGCGCATTCGAGTACCGCGGCTTCTCATGGGAAGTCACGGGCGACGGCACGAACGAATACACTACGGCGCGGAACCACGACGCCGACGACAACTGGATGGTCCAGTGCCACGCGGGGCAGGGCATCAGCCTTGAACTGACCGTCGCCCCCGGCGGCGAGATGAAGGTCCGAAACCTCCGCAAGGTCTCGCCCGTGACTCCCGTCTCCGCGCGTCTGAAGCTCTTTGCCCGCTGCGGCGACGACCCCCTCTCGCACATCTCTGTCTCGTTTGGCGGGGTGGAGCTGAAGGGCGTCGACTTCGGCAAGGAGCTGCCCGACGACGACAACTGGCACGAAATCCGCTTCCAGCCAGTCGACTTGCCGGCCGGCGACCACGAGTTCGTGATTACGGTCAGAAACCAGGGTTCCGAACCGCTTGTCATCAACTTCGACGACCTGAACCTACGGCTAAAACCATAAAGTCTAGTTACAGGATTGCCTCGGCTGCTAAAAAACTACTGTTTCCCTTACCGAACATTTGTCAATAGTAAAGGATTTGTTTGTCATTTTGACAATTGCCCAACCGCAACATTTGAACACATGTGTATTGTTTTTGCATCGATGCTTGATTGTGCCACGCGATTGGTGATATAATAGCATGTCCAACTTGGAGGATCGCTTACGATGAAACTGATGCTAAAACGATTTGAAGTGGAGAACTTCAGAGGCTTCTCTGGGAAGTGGGTGTTTAATCTGGAGGCCGGTCAGTATGGCTTTACCCAGTCGGTTGTATATAATGGCCTAGTAAAAAATGCATTGATTTACGGCTACAATGGAGCGGGCAAGACTACACTTGGCGTAGCCATGTTTGACATCGTTTCCCACTTGACAGACAATCAGGCCATTCCTTCATTCATGCTGATGCCTTATTGCAATTTGCAATCTGGCGCATCGGAAGCCGTTTTTAAATTCGTTTTCAAACGAGGAGAGGGGGAACTGGTTTATTCGTATGCCAAGGACCAGTCGCGAAATCTGCTTCGTGAGACACTTGATGTTGATGGACGAGAAATTGTCAACTGGAACTACGGACCATCGGGTAGAAACTTTGTAGAGAGGGAATCAATTGGGGACTTGCAGATTAATTTGCCAGACGATAAACTTTCGGTTGTCAAGTACATTGCAAGAAACACTCCTACCGGAACAGTACCGGCCGTTTCTGAATTAATGGACTTTGTCACGCATATGCTTTGGTTTCGAAATCTTGACACCCGCAATTATGCGGGCATGCAACCCGGCGAGAATAACATAGTAAAGACGATGCATGACCATTCAGCCTTGCCTAAGTTGGAACGGTTTCTAAAAGAACATGGTCTTGATTATAAGTTGGCTTTTCACGATGATAATGGAAGAATGTATATTGCTGCAAAGTATGATAACGGGAAAACGGCGGATCTTTTCTCAATAGCCTCATCAGGCACCATATCGTTGATCCTGTATTTTGCCTGGAGTATCATGGCGTTCGACTCTGCCTCTCTGGTTTTTATCGATGAGTGTGACGCTTTCCTGCATTTTACATCATCAATTGCCATCGTTCGGGATTTAATTGCCCACCCGAATTTTCAGTCTATTATCACAACTCATAATGTTTCCTTGTTGAGTAATGCGATTACGCGTCCGGATTGTTGCTATGTTATTGGAAAGACAAAGATAGCTTCTTTTGCCGAGAATTCGGATCGCGTGATTCGTGAAGCGCACAATTTGGAGAAGATGTATGTCAACGGACTATTTGCCGAATCCTAAGCCCTTGTCGGCTCTGTTGGTGGTGGAGGGAGAGAAAACCGAGATAGAATTCTTCAATCTTTTTGGTGAGCGCATCGGGTTAAATCTCACGCTCCATGCGGTCAAGTGCAATGTATATACGCTTTTCAAATGGATGAAAGAGGAATGCGATGGCACCGATTTGACGCGTGACGACTTCGTGTTGGACGTGCCGAAATTGATTGCTCAACACGAAACGGACGAATCAGTGCGGACTATGCTGCAACAGCACTACGACGCGCTGTATCTTGTGTACGATTGTGACTTGCAGGATTCACGTGTGAGTGACAAAGACAACCCTCGTCCAATAGAGTCTAGAGCACGTGCAAATCTCGACGAGTTGGACCAGATGGTTAATCTGTTGGATGACGAGTATTCAATGACGGTGGGCAAGCTTTATCTGAATTATCCGATGTTCGAAGCGTGCTGGGATGCGGATTCATTCTCAGATCCTGCATTTTCATTGAGAATGTTTTCTCTTGATGAGTTGCCATGTGATGGCTATAAGCATTGCGTAACGGGGCGACTCCTGCATCATGCATGGCAGTCTGGAACAGACTGGAAGCGAGAGGATTTTTTCGATTTAATCAAAATGAATATTTGCAAGGCGGGACATTTGCTTGGGGGTGGCAATATGGGAGGTTCTTTCGATGAAATCGAAAGATTTCTTTCACAAGATGCAATTCTGAAAGCGCAAAGACGAAGTGTTGAGGAGAGTGGTGCGTTGGCGGTTCTGAACACATCGGTCTTTCTACCGATAGAGCAATTTGGCGCAAAATATCCGGCGTTTTATTCCCAAGTCATGGAGAAGCGTGAATTCCCGACTTTAGGTTTCGTGGGAAAATGCGATGACAGCCCCATGCTTTGTGATTTCGTTGTGTTTATGGAACGTCCACATCCAAAAGTTGGACTACTGGTAAATGAATTGAAAGGGATTATACGCCTTTTCCCCAAGGTGGATGTCATAGTATTCGCAAACGATTTTTGCCACAGTATTCCAGATTATCATAACTTGTTTCCGATTTACAACATGTCGAATCCAAATGCGAAGGAGGCGCTGCTGTTGCGGTTGCGAACGGAACAAAACATGAATTGGTGTTGTCGAACAGCCCTGTTGAATGGCGAAATGCGAATTTGCTCGGACGTCCTTGAACATGTAAAGAATTGCATAGCTTTTATTCGTTAGCGGACCTAAGGCCGGCCTTCCAGAGAAACCTCAACTCTACCAGCCTAGCTAGCGGAGATGACCATTCTCTTGGCCAATGCGCCATATGGTGCTTGCCAATTGAGAAAGAACACTATTCCGCCGTAAACCCGGCACGAGACATGTACTCGTCCAACAAGCCGTCGTCTATAATCTCCGCAACTTTATAGTCCAGGGCGCGTACCGTTTTCGAATCCGGCGCCACGGGAATGGGCAATGTAGCCCGACCGCCGTCAACCGAAACGAGCATAACTCGGCCAATGATTGTGGCGCCATAATGGAGATTGCAGAAAACGCGATAGGCATTTTGGTCTGGGAATTGAGCAGTCCAAGACTCGACAAAGGCGTCTGAAATCTGTGCATCCTCCCTGATCCAGACCATCAAGTCTTTTTTATAAAAGAAGACGTTGGCGTCTTCAATCCTTCCCCAGTCCTCTTGCGTCGAGGTCGTCAGAAGTTTCATGTAGTCATCGTAGGTCATACTTATTCTCCTTGCCCATTGGGCGGTTAATGAAAAACAGTCTGGTAAAAACAGCGTCACTCCAGCGGGGTGTGGACCTTGAGGAGCGTTTTTTGGGGAGTGCGGCAGCGGTCGGAGACGCGGCCGAGGTTGCGGAGTCGCTCCGCGAGCGCGCGGGCGGCGGCGGACTTGGCATCCGCCACGGATTGCGGCGCGGATGCCTTCGCCTTTACGGCCGCGGCCTTGGCGGCGTCAAGTGCCTTGCCGTCCGCGCCGCGCGCAAGGAAGGTGATTTCCTCGGACGACAGTGCGCCGTCGAAAAGGTCGATGGCTGCGATTTCACCATCGAAGACGCGGAGTCCGTCGTCGCCGATGAAGACCTCGCCCTCGCTTTCGGCATTGCCCGCGCCGTTCGTCGCGACGCCCTGCGCCACACCGCCGAGATAGAGGCGCGTGACCCGTCCGTCGTAGGCGAGGCAGACATGACTCCATTCGCCCACGGCGGGTTCTTCGCCAACGGCGACGTTCGCGGCGTCCGTGGCCGAACGCGCGTAGGCGCGGATCGAGCCGTCCGCGCCCAGAAAGAGGCCGAAGCCGTCGCCGCGGTTCTCCGCGTCCGTTGTGCGGATGACGATTGGCGCGTCCGGCGAAAGCGCATGCGGATTGATCCACGCCGAAAGCGTGAAGCCCCCGTCCGCCATGGCGGTCCCCGCCGCAAGAATCAGTATCGTAGCCAGCAGTTTCTTCATTGTTCTTTCCTTTCAGTCGTTAGTCTTCAGTCGTTAGTTTAGCACAATCATTGTGCATTGTGCATTCTGCATTGTGCATTATCGTGTCGCCTCGATCCAAAATGCGCCATGTGTCGCGCCGGATGTGGCGCGGAGGCGGATTGAGCCTCTCGAGACGCGGGGCTTTTCGCGTCCCTCCCGGATGAGGTCGCGGACATCGCGGGGTTTCAGCCATTCGGGGTTGCGCACGTCGAAATCGAGGTCCGCCGCGAGCGGCGCGGCGTCAGCCGCGCGCCAGACGACGAGCATCCCCTTGCCGGGGTTCCAGGCCGTATAGACCTTGAGCGCGCCGTCCGCCGCCTCGAACCGGTCGGCGGCGAGGAGCGGGAAGAGACGGTCGCGGTGCTTTCGAAGCGGTTTGGCCATCGCCGTCCAGGCATCGCGCATTTCCGGCAAGGCATCCATGCCGATGTAGCCGCTGCGGCTCTTCCAAAGGTAGGCGGTCATGCCGCGCGAGCCGAGGGCAAGCGTCATCCAGAAGGCCGTGAGGGTCTCGTCGGGGGGCGGCGCGGTGTCGCCGTGGCGGAAGAGCTGCGCCGTCCAGACGATTGGGCGCGGCGCGGCCGCGTCGGCGGCATGGAGAAAGGCTTTCTCCTCCAGTTCCAGCCGCTTCGCGGGGGTTCCGAAGCGCAGCGCGGGAAACGGCATGGAGATGGCGGCGTCCGCAAGGGCACCGTAGATGTCCCACGTTTCGGCAACGCATCCCATGCAGAACTGTACGGCGGAAATCTCCTCCGTCGGGCACGGTTTCTTCAAAAGATGCCGGAGCATGGCCGAGGCCGAACCGCCTGTCGTCTTCGTTTCAAGGTCGTAGCAGCCGACATCCGCGAAGGGGGCGGGACGGATGGCGGGGGCGGCATCCGCGCCAAGCGCCTTGCGCGCCGCCTTGTCCGCAGACTGCGCCTCCAAGACGGGGCCGCGCAGGACGCGCGCCGAGGCGAGGGCTCGGCCGCCGTCGGCAAAGCGCGCATCGACGAGGAGTCGCGCCCCGGGCCGAAGGGCGGCGCGGGTTTCCGCCGCGAGGACGAAGGGGTGACCCGTGCGTCCGTCGCGCAAGGTGCGAAAAGGCGTCTCCACGCCGTCGAGAAGCAGGGATTTGACGGGGACGCCGCGCGACTCGACCTTCACGAAGACCGACCGTCCGCGAGGGGCAAAGGCCACGTCGGCGATGCGCTTCCACGGCGAATCCGGCGCGGACACGGCAATCGTTTGCCGCTCACCGTTCGCGTCCACGGCGAGCTCGAAGGGCGCGGGCGCATTCGTGAAGCAAACGGCGATCACTGCGTGGCATCCCGGAGGCACATCGCCAGGGGGCGCGATCCGCCACCAGAGCGGCATCGGCGGCGCGCCCTTCTTGCGCTGCATCGGCGGAAGCGCCGGTAGCGTCATGCCGTCAAGCGCGAGGTTGGAGAGTGCCAGCGGCGCTTCCGTCCCGTTCTCCACGAAGACCTCCACCGTCCGCGCGTTCGATCCGGTGGCGGCGCGCCACTGCGGCGTCAGCCGCACCGCGCCTGATGGTACGGCGATTCGTTCCGGAGCGAGCGTTGCGCAACCGGCGAGGAGGAGGCAAAGAAGTGGAAAAGAAAGCGACTTTTTCATAAGCGGACTTGGGAATAAAGGCGATTCTCCGCGTTCCATGTGTAGCGGAAGCGCCCGTCCGTGAGCATGTTGCCGTCGGCGTCGTAGGTGAAAGTCTCCGGCGTCTGCGCCACGAAGACGCGCCCCGTGACGGCGCTCATCTCGTCCCAGCCGTCGGGCGTCGCCGCCGGGACGACGGCGGCGATTTCGACTTCCTTGAAGATGAAGCGACCATTATGGTCATTACTATGCTTGCGATGGGGCTGAATTTTCGGAATTCTTGATGTCATCTATCTTCGCATTCTCCGGCCATGTTTATCATCAAAAGCAGTTTTTGGGCATGCGCCCTTACCCATGGATTTAAATCGTTTGTGGCGAGATTGGATATTGTGCCATCACGAAATAGTGAAAGCCTGACTTCAGCCATCTCCTTTCTCAATTCAACAGCCTGGGCATCATGCTTTTGGTTTGGAAAATCATACGAACACCCCAACTCGTAAAGTGAACGAATCCTTAATGAAACGCATTGATTCGTGACATTCCGTCCCCAATCCGCAGGCGAGAAGCCATCCTTGTTGTAGAGGGCCGCTTCTTCTGGACTTCCGTAAACCCTATAGGAGGGTTCAAGCGTTTCCCCCTCGCATGAAATCTGGCGGAAGACGGGAAGACCGCAGGACTTCGCCTCCAACGTCCAATAAGTGACTCCTCGGACAAGGGGTCTTAATGATCCCCCATAGAGTGCATTGATTACCAAAACTTCGCCAAGGCCATGTCCCGGGTTGATTATCTGGACACCATCTATATGTGACCGGCTCTCCATCTGAAATTCCCTTTGCGCAAGCGGGGTGCATGCAGAGCCGGTAAAGTAATCGAAGACGGTTACACGAATGGTGTCGAGCCCCGGGGAGGAATATGTATTCATGAAAGGAGCCTCAACGTAGACGAAAAACTTTTTCAATTCGCCTGGTAGTCCCATTGTGGCCAGAAAAACAGGCTGATAGGTGTCCAAATGCCTTTCCACAGTCCAAGCGACTTCCGCCTTGACACTGTCGTTGGTTGTCCAGAGGTACTTGTTTGAGACCGAAATTAATGTTTTATAATCCTCGGCGAATTGATCCGCCAAAGCAATGCTTAGGCAAGTACCATAAGCCAAAAGAAAAATCTTTATTCGCTCATAATGAAAGGCCGCCATGACACTTCCCCCTTGTATCGACTTTCACCATATTTACCAGGAATTGTCGAAAAACGGAGCGACCACTTAAAAGTTGCCAATTTGGTTCTCTTTTCGTTTCGACAATGAAGCGTGTCAGTAAAATCCCTGTCTTGTGGCATACGTGCACCTGCGATGGCACCAGGCGTGTCTGAAAGATTGTGGCCGCTCTGATAGAAGAATTGTCCTGGTTCATTGTCTGTGAAGTCTGAAGATGCTCCAGGGGTCTGTTTCACCTGATGCCAACCAACTTGAGCGTTAGTTTGCTTGCATGCGCAATCAAGTCCCTTTTGATCTAGAATCTCAATCGTGAGTTCCAAATACGCCCCGATAAAACGTGGGTCTTTGGGATTGCTGCCTTGTAGCGGTATGTCCCAGTGGCCATTAAAGCTTTTTGAAGTCGAGGCGTCAACACCAACTTTTACATTGACTTTAGCAATTGTATAGATGACCATGTATTCCCCAATGGATTTTGTGTAAAAAACTTCAGAAACAAACATCTCAGCTGGCTGAACGTCAATGAAGTCATCCTCTGCAACGAGAGGAGTTTGTGCATCATATCCTAGGTAATCGTACCGAGAAATACTGTGATTAAATAAGAAGGTGTATAGGTTTACGAACTCCTTTCTATCGTAAGCATCTCTGCTCAACCACCTTCCAATTTCCGGCCTGTACTTGCGTATCTGGTACTCATAGAGTCCCGTAATTGGGCACCAGGGCTTGGTGCTGAAGCGGTGGGTGAAGGTGGCGGCAAGGTCGCCGGACTCGATCAAGGTCTCGCCGAAAGGCGAGTAGTCGTAATGGGCTACTACATCGCCGTTGGTCGAGACGTATTCGCTGATGTTTCCGTTGGCATCATACGTCGGGAAGAAAAGTTGGTGAGTGGAGGAGTTGGGAGTGGAGGAGTTGGAACGGACGACCGCGAGGAGGCCGCCGACGCCGCCCGCGCCCTGCAATGTGCCGTCCAAATCCAAACCCCAGACATTGTCCGTGACAACCACTTCCCCTGACCCCTGATCCCTGACCCCTGACCCCTGAATCTCGCGGATGATGTTCCAGCCGTCCCAAAGGTAGGTGGTGGCGGAAACGAGGGTGTCATTGCCGTCGTTCTCGGTGATGCGCTTGGAGACCATGCGGCCCCGATGGTCATAGGCGTAGGCAATGGTATAGGGGTTGCGGTTCGTGGGGGCGCAGAGCTCCTGCGCGCGGACGAGGCGGTTTTCGGCGTTCCATGTGTAGCGGAAGCGGCCGTCGGTGAGCATGTTGCCGTCGGCGTCGTAGGTGAACTGTTCGGGATTCTGCGCCACGAAGACGCGGCCCGTGACGGCGCTCATCTCGTCCCAGCCGTCGGGAGAGGAGGCGGTGTTACTACAGCTACCTTGATCTCTTTGTAAAGAAAAGATTTTGTGGTCCACGAGATAATATTGTCCAAACCAAGTCATGGCACACTTCCAAACGAAAGAAGCGGTCTGTTCGTTGACCATGCTTCCATAAACAGTATGTCTTCTGTGTCGCCAAATACATGTAACGACGCAAAAGCAGCACACCTTTCCAGAGAACTTGTAGAATTACGCGCCGCGATGTCGCGTATAGCCTGTTTATTCTGGGGTGTTATAGCATCGGCAGCCATAATAATGGCGCAGGCGCGAGAAGAAGCTTCTTCTCCTTCATCGAAAAGCGCCTTCAATAAGAATGCGCCCTTATCAGCTTTTTCGTTGGCTTTGCTCTTCAATTCATCAAAGTATGCGGCTAACTCTGGAATCTCCGCTCTTATGTAATCTGAAAATGTCCCTGGGCTACTAAGGCAACGTGCTTTTGTTTTGTATATAACGGCTCCCTCTATGATGCGAGAATAAATGTTAGTCCGATAAAAAGTTACAAAGACTTCGTGTGATTCACTTGCCAGAATGTTAGATACTGGGAACCGCCAGCCTTTATCCATTTCCACATTTTCCAAGTCAAAATCCTCTTTATGAAACAGATATGCTTCTCCTTCAAATTGATTGCTTCCCACACGTAAACTTGATCCTTGAGCCCACAATGACGGCACAAGCGTCCAAAATAAGCGCGTAGCGGTAAACGGGATACTGGCACCTGCCAAGTTTTTAAAGGGGATTCTTCTCCTTATCCCGACATTTGCCGTTTGGATGTCAAAGAAGGGGTGAAAAGACTTGGCAAGA
>JAEEGG010021578.1_pt1 | contig 12771 bp, 1 predicted proteins | sample 9134161 | NCBI WGS metagenome assembly JAEEGG01 (sample SAMN16246543, study PRJNA631951) | gut metagenome | biome: gut microbiome; feature: rumen; material: CR-attached | host: Bos | place: Iran: Karaj | collected 2018-10
TCAACAACACCCTGCGCGTGTTCAACGACATCGAGGTGGAAGTGCACTTCGACGGTGCCGACGCCCAAGCCACTGAGGACATGCTGCTGAGGACCTATAGCCCGGCTTTCGACAACGTCTATGCTCAGTTGTTCAACAACAGAGCCATAACAGATGTTTATACCGACCACCCCGACCTGTACAACACACCCGTCAAAATGCTGGTGATCTGCTATTCGGGTTTCCAAGGCAATGCCGCCCTTGAGAGCTGGCTGCAATGGAAGCTCCAAAAAGGTTACTATGTTGACATCTTCTACACCAACGAGACAGGTACTACAGCAAGCGCCATCGCTTCTTTCATCAAGACAAAGTACAACGCATCGGTTTCGGCTGGTAACGCCTACACCTATCTCATTGTCATTGGCGACACGGGACAAGTACCTCAGTATATGACCAAGACAGTTGACGAGCAGTGTGCCTCTGACCTCGGTTATTCAAGTGTCAATTTCTCGTCAAGTACGAGCAACTACTTCCCCGACATGTACTACAGCCGTATGTCGGTGGAGAACACCACGCACTTGACCAACTATATCAACAAAGTACTGACGTACGAGAGATATGAGTTCACCGATGGTGGTAACTACCTGAACAACGTTATCCTCGTCGGCGGTTGGGACTCGAACTGGACAGCCAGAGTGGCCAAGCCCACCATCAACTATGCCACGAACTATTACTTCAAGTCAAGCAACACCACATACGGGGGCTTTGAAAACGGTACCATCAGTGCAACTGTGTCAACAAGTTCGACTCAGGGTTATTCTGGAACAAACAACGGTTGCTACAATGGCGTCAACAACGGTGTGTGTTTCCTGAACTACACCGCCCACGGCGACAAGCAGGAATGGTATCAGCCTAAAATGACTGCCACCCAAGTGGCCACGCTTACCAATACGGGCAAGTATTTCTTTGGCGTGGGTAACTGCTGCCTCACAGGTAATTTCAACAACACCTCGACGGACTATTCACCTGGCTCTGCCATAGGCACCAACGCCTGTTTTGCGGAAACCATGATTCGTGTTCCCAATGCCGGTGCCGTTGCCTACGTTGGCTGCTCGCCCTATTCCTATTGGTATGAGGACTTTTATTGGGCAGTTGGAGCCCATTCCTACTCGGCAGGCAACTACCCGACACAATCGGCTTCTTCAAAAGGCGTTTATGATATTATGTTTGAAGACCAATACTGGAATTCGGCATCTTCACTGCTGTATCTTGGCAATCTCGCTGTGCAACAAGCCGTTACCAACAACAACACCAACAGCGGCGTCACTTCTGGCAACTGCAACAACTCGGCCCACTATTACTTCCAGTTCTACCACACCTTTGGCGATGGTTCCGTGATGCCTTACATCACCAAACCAGAAGTGAACACCGTTACGATACCAAGCACCGTCACACCAGGTACCACATCCATCACCGTTAACGCCTTGGCAGGTTCTTACGTCGCCGTCACCGACAACAGCTCGGTCATCTACGGCGTTGCCGAGGCCAACTCGTCGGGAGTGGCCACCGTGAACTTTACCAATGCCATCCCTGGCAGTGGCACCCTCTATGTGGTCGTCACTCGCCAGCAATATCAGCCATATTTTGGTACCATCAGCATCGTGGGTGGCACGCAATACACCATCACTGCAACGGCCAACCCGAGCAATGCGGGTACCGTCACAGGCGGCGGTGAACTCTATGAGAACACTACCTGTACCTTGACTGCCGTGCCAAACTCGGGCTTCGATTTCGTCAATTGGGACGATGGTAACACTGAAAACCCGCGCAGCTTCACCGTGACGGGCCCTGCCACGTTTGTGGCCAATTTTGCTCCGCTGACTTTGCACAACATCACTTTGGCCTCTGTCACCAACGGCACCATCAGCGCCGACCATTCAACGGCCTACAAGAACGATGTCATCAACTTGACGGCTACGCCGGCCTCAGGTTACAGCTTCAACAACTGGGTCGTATACAAGACGGGCGACCTTAATACAACCATTACTGTGAATGGTAATAGCTTCGTCATGCCCGACTTTGACGTCACCGTAGCAGCCACCTTCGTTTCCTCACAGAGTAACGAGATCACTATCGGCTCCACTGCCGTCAACACCACCGGCTGGGCCTTGCCCACGCACGTCTATTATAGCTATTCGCTGACGCAGCAGATATACACCTCTGCTGAAGTTGGCTCTGCTGGTACTATCACCGCCATCAGTTTCTACTATTTAGGCAGCAGCACTTCAGGAAGTGCTTCGAGTTCGGGTTCCAGGAGCTTCAACATCTATATGTCGAACACCTCGGCCAGCTCGCTATCAAACAATTGGGTGAATGAGACCTCGGACCATCTCGTGTATTCCGGCACTTGTACCTTCAACTCCGTGGGTTGGTATACCTTTACTCTGGCTACCCCATTTGAGTATGACGGCACCAGCAACCTGCTGCTTACCTTCGATGATAACACGGGCGACTACACCGTGTCGGCCAGAATGTATTTCAGGACCTATTCCACAAACGAGAATAGAGCCCGTTACATCGACAGCGACACTAACGACTTTGATCCATCATCAGCTACATCCCTGACCACTTCATCTGGCTCATACAATACAACGGCAACCGATAACAACATAATCAAATTGTCCAAGGTCACTGCGGGGACTAATGCCGCATTGTCTGTCTCGCCAAGCAGCTTGAGTGGTTTCAATTCGGTAGGCGGCGTATCACCTTCCGAGTCACAGGGTGTGTCCGTTGTCGCTGCCAACATGCAGGGCAATCTGAACGTCACGCTTCCTGCCGGTTTTGAGGCCAGCACTACCGCCACGGGCACCTATGCCAGCACGTTGACGCTGACACCCACCAATGGTGAGCTCCGCACCATGGTCTATGTCCGCCTCTCTGCCAATGCCAACCCAGGCAGCATCACGGGCAACATGACCTTCACCTGTGGCAGCACCACCGCCACGGTCAGCCTCAGCGGTAATTCCATCCCTAGCGGTGCCACCCAATATACCATCACCGCCAATGCCAGCCCCGCTTCAGGCGGCACCGTTAGCGGTGCAGGTACCTATTACGAAGGCTTGACCTGTACCTTGACCGCGACTGCTAACGCAGGCTTTGAATTCCAAAACTGGAGCGACGGCAACACAGAGAATCCGCGCAGCTTCACCGTCACTGGCAACGCCACCTATACGGCAGTGTTCGCTGAAATACCCGTATACGAAATCACCGTCAGCGAGGTGTCAAACGGTAGCATCAGCGCCGACAAGACCAGTGCCATGGTAGGAGAGACTGTCACCCTTACCGCCAATCCAAGCAACGGTTACGCCTTCGAGAGTTGGCATGTGTTTGAAACCGAAAACGTGGGCAACACCGTCACGGTGACCGACAACAGCTTCACCATGCCTGAATTCGATGTCACTGTAACCGCCTCATTCGTGGCCAATCCCCAATATGTCAAGGTGACCAGTACCCCCAGTGACTGGAGTGGGGAATACCTGATTGTGTACGAAGGTGGCAGTGTGGCCTTCAACGGAGGTTTGACGACACTTGATGCTGCGGGAAATACCATTTCTGTTACCATTAACGACAATGCTATTGCTTGCAATGCTACCACGCAGGCGGCGCAATTTACCATCGCCAAGTCGGGAAGTAGCTACACCATCAAGAGTGCTAGTGGATACTATATCGGTCGAACTTCAAATAGTAACGGATTGCAGTCTAGCTTAACACAAGCATATACTAATACAATTACTTATAACAATGGCGATGTAGATGTCAAGGGCTCCGGTGGTGCCTATTTGCGTTACAATAGCGCGACATCCGATCGGCGATTCCGTTATTATAAATCGTCCACTTATACCCAGCAAAAAGCCATCCAACTTTATAAGAAAGTCAATCCAGAAACCGTCACTTACACCATCACTTTCAACGCCAATGGTGGCTCGGGCAACATGGTTCCCCAAGTTGTGAACGAATTAGAGCCCACTATGCTCGTGGTCAATGTATTTACGCGCGACGGTTACGACTTCGTTGGCTGGAACACGGCTGACGACGGCTCTGGCGACCATTATGCCGACCAAGCCAGCGTCGCACTCTCCGACAACCTGACCTTGTATGCCCAGTGGTCAGAACCCGTTACGGTGAACTACCAATTGGTCACCACTACTGACGAACTACAAGCTGGAAGACACTATCTGATTGTCAATGTTGACAACAGCAAGGCTTTAGGTACAACGCAAAACAACAATAACCGTTCAGCCGAAGAAGTGACGATAGCCAATAATGTCATCAACACCATCGACAATACCATCTGTGAACTGACGTTGGGTGGCACTACGGGCGCATGGACTTTCTTTGATGCCAATTGGGGCGATAATGGTGGTTACCTCTATGCTGCCAGCAGTAGCAAGAACTATCTGAGGACTCAAGAAGAAAACGATGCCAATGGTCAGTGGTCCATTGAGATTAATTCCGAAGGTGTGGCAACCATTACAGCCCAAGGGACGAACTCGCACAACCTAATGAGATACAATAGCACGAACAACTTGTTCTCTTGTTATGCCTCTGGACAACAAGACGTCTATCTCTTTGCCGAAATCGAAACCGTCGAGCTGACGCAAGGCTCCAACTGGTGGACGCCCACCACGACGATGACGCTCGAGCAACTCGAAGAAGCCCTCGGCAGCAATGCCGTCCTTATCAACTCGCAGAATGCGGGCTTCGCCCGCTATGAGAACAACGCTTGGGACGGCACGCTGACTGCGATTGTCCCCGGACAGATGTATAAGATCGAGACCACGGCTCCCGTCAGCCTTACCTTGAGTGGCGCACCCGCCACAGGTGTCAGCGTGACCCTCATGCCTGGCCATAACTGGTTCGGCTACACCGGCCCGCAAGCCGCCGACATCGCCACGGCCCTCGGCTGCCTGGGCATCACCCCCACCAATGGCGACACCATCACCGACCAGAACGGCAACGTGTCCACCTACAACGGCACGACTTGGACGGGTGGGGTTGTAACCTTACAACCCGGCCACGGCTACGTCTACCAACGGCAGCAGTGATTGATGCTGGAAAAAAACAACGAGGCCGCCCCCAGGGCGGCCTTTTTTCTTCCCTTGTCGTCGCCTCGCGCCTCACATAATTCTGCGAATTCTGCGTGAGACCTTGTCATCACCTCGCGCCCTCGTTCACCCCTTCCCCTAACAAACAAATTTTCAGTTTTTTATGGCTGGTTTCCATAAAGTTTTTATCTTTGTAGACGATAGAATCTGAAAATATTTATTAATCAATTCATTATGAGATACTTATACAAATTTACAGGAACAAAGGCTAAGAATCCTCAACCGAGTTCCGCCCCAAAACACGAAACGAGACCCACACGCCCCAGCCTGCTGGCCCTCGGCACACTCTTCATCCTGCTGGCACTCGCTCCAGCACGCGCATTTGCCTGGGACTTCAAGATCGACTATACCGTCGAGACTTTCCAGAATGGCACAGTTACGCGTTCTTTGTATTACAACATCCTCGATTACACAAACCACACTGTGGAGCTGACCTATCCTAATACAAACTATCCCAGTTCGGCGTATTGGCCGTGGGAGGGCTATCTGAAGCCATTGAACTTTTTGAACTTGTCGTCAACCGTTGAACATAATGGCGTTACCTACACGTTGACGCGCATCGGCGACCTTGCCTTCTATTACTGCGATGAAATCAACGGGGTGCGTATCCCCTCGACGGTCACTTCCATCGGGACCAGTGCGTTCGAAGGCTGCGACTGGATGGACGATGTTTATATCAATAGTAACGCCATCGCATCGGCTACCTATACTGCGGACCATAATTTTTATCATTTATTTTCACAATACCCCACCAATTTCACATTTGAGGAAAACGTCACAGCAATTGGGCCTTACGCGTTGTACAGATGCATGCAAGTGGATTATGTGGTTATCGACGGTAATGTGACGACGATAGGCAATGCGGCCTTCAAATATTGCAAAGGGATTATTAGCATATGGTTACCCTACAGTCTTACCAGCATAGGAGCCGAAGCTTTCTATGGTGCCTCCAATTTGCAGAGTGTGTCTTTTAATTCAAGCTCGCTTTCCATTGGTGCCGATGCTTTCAAGAATTGCGCAAAGCTGAAAAAGGTAAACCTCCAGACTGGAAATAGCATTGCCGCCTGGTGCGGATACAATTTCGCCAACGCCTACGCCAACCCTCTTTATTATGGCAATAATCTCTACCTCGGTTACGATAAGGTGACCAGCCTGGAAATCCCGTCGTCGGTGACCCGAATCAACGACTATGTGTTCGATAGCTGCTCCTTCACTTCGGTGACCCTCCCCTATGGCTTGCAAAGCATCGGGAAAAACGCGTTTTTCGGCTGCACGGACCTGACGTCGATCAACATTCCCACCACGGTGAACTCCATTGATTACTACGCGTTCACAGGCTGCACGGGCTTGCAGCGTGTCGACATCAACAGCCTGTCGGCCTGGTGCAACATCAACTTCGCCGACAATACCGCCAATCCCCTTGCCCGAGCCCATCATCTCTACCTCCTCGGCAACGAAATCACCGCTTTGGACATACCCATCGCCCTGACAGCCATCAAGCCCTGGACGTTCGCGGGCGGCACGGCCTTCACCTCGCTCAGCATTCCCAACGGCGTGACCTCCATCGGCAACGGCGCCTTCGCGGGCTGCAACCACTTGACCACGCTGACCATCCCCGCCAGCGTGGCTACCATCGGCAGCAACACCTTCAACGGTTGCACAGGCCTGCAGGAAATGTACGTCAACCGCGCCACGCCAGCCACCGTCGGAAGCAATAACCCATTTACGGGAATAGCGCCTAACATCCCCGTTTATGTGCCGATGGGCAGCAAGACCGCATATCAACAGGCTCCCCAATGGTCGCGGTTCACGAATATCATCGACGACCAAAACGTCGTGCAGGTGCCTTACTCGCAGCTTTTCAACGGAAGCACCATCCCCGACAAATGGCAGAGCTGCTTAGGCGCACTGGAAGGCAACAGTAGCCCCTACACCGCCACGCTCACGCCCGAAAGCGGCCGCTGGCAGTTCGGCTCAGCCAACGGCGTGTTCAACGGCTCGTCGCACGCTTACGTCAACATCGGAGGCTATTATCACCACTTCTGGCTCGTTTCGCCCTTCTTGCACCTCGGCAACAGTGCCTATATGCTCAACGTCGACTTGGCCCTCACCCGCCCCACGGGCAACATGGTGCCCATTACCCCCGACGATCAAACCAATACAAGTGTCTACGTGCTCATCTCGACCGACTATGGCGCCACATGGACCAAACTTGACGCCTGGAAAGAACGGAATACGGCCTTCTCCGACCTCAACGATCTCACACCCGAAGGCTACACCTGTAACTTCAACCTCACCGACTACGCCAACCAGTATGTTCTCATCGGTTTCTACATGGAGTGCACCAATGCCTCCGATGCCACCAACCGCATCCATATCGATAACTTCAGCATTGAAAACTACGACCCCACGCTGCCGCCCACAGCGGTGACGGTGAGCGAGATAGGCGGCCACTCGGCTAGGGTGAACTGGACGGCGCAATCGGCAGCGCAAAACCTATGGGACGTGGTGGTGGCTTTGCCTGGCACTACCCCGCAATACAATTGGACGCAGGCAGACCTGGAAGCCATGGCTAACAACAACAGCAATTTCTTTTATGCACACGTTAACGGCTTGCGCTACAAGACCATGGAAGGGCTGGATACGGGTGAAACCTATAAGGCTTGGGTGCGCTACAACGATGGAACAGCAACCAGCTTTTGGGCAGCTTCGAATGAGTTCACGACCGCAATCTTGTGTAATCCGCCCACCAACCCGCAAGTGGTGAATATCACCCAACACTCCGCCCTCGTCACTTGGGAGCCAGGCCAAAGCAACCAGACCAGCTGGATAACCCGTTGTGAGGAAATAGACGACATGGATGACTTTATTGTCGAGGAACCTTTCCGCCTCTTTACCAACCTTGAGCCTGGAACGACATACCATTTACATGTGAAAGGAGATTGCGGATATGATGATGGAGAGAGCGAACAAATCCACATAGAATTCACCACACTGCCTTTGCCCTCGGTTGAGGTGAACGCTGGACAAGATGCAGATGAAAACGTGCCCATTACAGGCGATGCCTGCAGCGAGCAAATGTCGCAAACCCAATTCATTATCCCCGCCGAGCAACTCACTGACATGCAATACAGCCATATCAAGAGCCTGACCTTTGACAACCAGCAATATACCTATGGACGGCCATGGGGCGAAAATGCCAGTTTCGACGTCTATTTGAAAGTGGTAGACCAAGACGACTTTAGCAATGGCGAGTTCTACGATTGGGATGAGCTGTCTTTTATCGGCTCTCATAATCCTGAACTTAGCGGCCACCTCATGACCATCACCATAAGCGATTACCATTCATTCTACTACACTGGTGGCAACTTGCTGGTGGGCTTCAAACAGGAACAGTATGATTTCACGCCCGGCACGGATTTCGGCCATGCCGATTGGTTGGGTGTGAACAACTATAACACCGACCCCACCTACAAGCCGTCCATTTATTACAATCCGTCCTCTTCTGAACCTTTTGCCCAGACTTTCAGCCCGAAGGTCGCCTTCTCCTATGAGCCTGATACCTACCTTCCCCCAACCGACATCGTGGTAACGCCCACAGCCCCCACTGAGGTGGCACTGACATGGACGCCGCGCGAGGGACAGACTGCCACCGAGGTGCAGCTGTTCAACGAGGACATGGTGGAGATGGGCACTCCGTGGACTTGGAGCAATGGCAACGTCTTCGGCCTAGGCAACTTGTCTCCCAGCACCAACTACTACGTCAGCCTACGTGGCCGATTCACTGTGGGCAGCGAGACCTACTACAGCGCCTGGACCAACCCCGTCCCGTTCACCACACCCGCTGAATGCCCCGCACCCACCAACCTGCAAGTCACTAACGTAGGACCCTTCTCTGCCACCCTCGGCTGGAGCGGCGGTGCGGAAGAGTACAATGTGGAGTATAGGGAAATAGGTGAGATGCAAACTCAGCTTGAAAGTCGTTTCAATACTGCTAACCAATTGCAGGGTTGGACTTATTGGTCAAATGAAGAAGCAGGCTGGACGATGACTAGTGGCGGTACTGGTTTAAATGCATATAACGCCATGTCTTCAGCCATCATTGGTACCGAAGGCGAACATAGCCATTGGCTTATCACTCCCCAAATACACCTGCCAGGAACTTTGACTTTCAAGGCCTGGGGAACGATAGGTGAACGTTTGGCCATTTATGTCTCCACCACAGGAAATGACCATGATGATTTCCAACGGGTTGGTACTTATCAGCAGATTACAGGGCAAACGTCAACTCGCCCGCAAGAGATAACCGTCGACTTGAGTAGTTACCTGAGTGGCTATGAAGGCAACGGATATATTGCCATAGGTCATCTGAAATATTGTGATCCTTTTATAGGAACCACTCCACCTACCTATAGTGTCATTATCGATAATTTCGTTTACCAAACGCCGATTTACTCCGACTGGCAGTCAGCTGGCCTCACCACGGAGAACAGCATGACGGTGGAAGGCCTCACGCCGGGCGCCACCTACCAGTTCCGCGTGCGCGGCACCTGCGACACGGGCTACGACAGCGACTGGGCCCTGTCGGACAGCTTCGCCACGGTGAACAATATCGTGTTTGAAGATGAAGAAATTACCAAAGGAGCCTGCCTCTATGCATGGGACCAAAATGGCGACGGCAACAACGACGGCGAGCTGAGCTATGCCGAGGCCGCCGCGGTCACTGAGTTGGGCCAGGCCCTCAAAGACCAAGCGAGTATGGCCTTGTTCAACGAGCTGCAATACTTCACGGGCCTGACCAGCATTGGTAACTATGCCTTCGCAGGTTGCGTCAGCTTGGCGCAAATCACGCTGCCGCCGCAAATCACGAGCATCGGGAACTATGCCTTCGGCTACTCCACCGATAACCAAGGTCAAATCATACCTTGCTCGAGCCTGCACAGCATCGTCATCCCCGAAGGAGTGACGCAGATTGGCGATTACGCTTTCTGCTACAGCGGCCTCGAGTCCATCATCCTGCCCTTCTCGCTGACGAGCATCGGCCAGCAGGCCTTCGAGCATTGCCCCTTGACCAGCGTCTACGTGCCCGCCTCGGTGAACTATATCAACAACAATCCCTTCGTGAGTGAAAGCATCGAGACCATCGAGGTCGACCCGATGAATGCCACCTACGACTCGCGCAATACCTGCAACGCCATCATCCGCAAGTCCGACAACAAGTTGATCTCGGGCTGCAAGAACACGGTCATCCCCAACGGCGTCTTAAGCATCGGCTACGGCGCTTTCGAATACGCCACCGGCCTCACCAGCATCACCCTGCCCGGCTCGGTGACCACCATCGGTCAACATGCATTCGACCATTGCACTGGCCTCACCACCATCATCGTGGAGAGCTATGATCCGCCCACCATCGAAAGCAACGCCTTCCTAAACGTGAATACGGAAAACATCACCGTCTACGTGCCTTGCGGCAGCGTTAATACCTACAAAAACGCTGCGGGTTGGAGCAGCTTCGCCAACATTGTGGGCGATGGCTGCGCGACCACTTATTCGCTTGTCGCCGGAGTTTGGAAATGGTGGGCGCCTTTCGAGGGCGCCACCGCTGCCGACCTTATGGAAGCCTTCGACAATGGCATCGTCCAAGGCGACATCCTCGTCAACTCGCAGGACGAAGGCTTCCTGCGTCGCTCCGGCGGCACTTGGGGCGGCACGCTCACGAGCATCGAGCCTGGCAAGATGTACAAGATCCTGACAGAAGCGAGCGGCTCGTTCAGCTTCACAGGGGAGCGTCCTACGACTGTCGCCGTCGAACTTGGACAGGATTACACATGGTTTGGCTTCATTGGCAATGCTCCTGTTGAAATCCGGGTAGTTTTGGACACGACGCCTACTGACGGCGACAAAATCCTCACGGAAGATGGCCACACGTATACCTATAACGAAGCCAGCAGTCTCTGGCAAAGCGATTATGGAACCTATATTTCAAACTTCACTCTCCAAACTGGTTACGGCTACATCTACTATAACGCCAGCTCGGAGCCGAAGACGTTGACCATGCAGCCATCATATTAATAAACTAAGTGAAAGAGCAGGGGAGAGCCCCTTTACTGTGCCCGCCCGTGTTTTCCAATTGAGAAAACACGGGCGGTTTTTTAGCTGTAGCCCGCTTTGCGCTCTTGTCGTCGCTTCGCGTCATTGCGAGGAGGCACGACGAAGCAATCCAGAGAGAGAACTTCCCGTCCAAAAGTGGAAAAAAACCATAGATTTGGACAAAAATTGAATGATTTTCGTCCAAAAGTGTATTAAAAACTATAGATTTGGACAAAAACCGAGGGAAAATAGGCTCAGGTTTCTCCTTGGGAGACCACCTGTCGCCGCCTCGCGCCTCCCCCTTCTAAGGGGGCAGGGGGGATTCCAAGCCCCCTTCCCTTCAAATGCAATTTTCCCCCTTTTTTTGTATTATTTTTCCTATTTTTGTGGTCTCGAAATCAAATGAAATCCAAAAATATGAGAAAACACCTTACTCTTTCTTTATTGCTCGTCGCCGCCCTTTGGGCTTCGGCGCAGCAGGCCGCTCCACGATGGACCTCCATCCTCAGCGACCAACCCGAGACCTACCGCACCCAACTCATCAGCAACGCTGAAAACAGCATCCAAGTCAACGTGCAGGTGCCTGGTTTCTACACCGCGTCCGTCACCACGCCGAGAGGCGAGGCGCAAGTCGTCACCCTGCCCAAGGCCGTCAGCACCGCCCATGCCGGCGAACCCGACATGCCCATGACGGGTATCCCCGTACTCATCGGCGACAAGGCCCGCATGAGCATCCGCGTCGTCGACGCCCAGTATAGGGACTTCGAAGGCATCGAGGTGGCCCCGTCGAAAGGCGACTTCCCCCGCACCATTAACCCCGAGGATGTGCCTTACACCTACGGTGAATGCTACAGTCAAGACGCTTTCTTCCCCGCCAGCAACATAGGGCTTTATGAGCCTTACATCATCCGCGACTTCCGTGGACAGAACATGGTGGTCTATCCCTTTGCCTATAACCCTGCCACCAAGACCCTCCGCGTGTACTACAACATGACCGTGGAGATGTATAAGGTGGACGACAACGGCAGCAACACCATCGAGACCCGCCGCAGCAACGTCGTAAAGATGGACCCCGACTTCAAGAGTGTCTACCAGCGCCACTTCATCAACTACGAAGCCTCGATGAACCGCTACACGCCCCTCGACGAGGAAGGCGACCTGCTTATCATCTGCTACGACAGCTTCATCAGCTCGATGACCGACTTCGTCAACTGGAAGAAGACCCGTGGCGTCAACACCACCATCGTGGGCACCAGCACCGCTGGCTCCACCTACTCGGCCATCAAGAGCTATATCCAGAGCCAATATAACGCTAACAACAACATTACCCACGTGCTGCTCGTCGGCGACGTGGCGCAGATTCCGGGATATACTTATTCTGGTGGCGGTTCCAACTATAGCGGCAAGGGTGACAACCCTTATGGACAAGTGGTTGGCAACGACATTTACAATGATATTTTCATCGGACGTTTCTCAGCTAGTAGTGCCTCCCAAGTGACCACCCAAGTCAATCGCATCATCACCTACGAGCGCGACC
>JAEEGG010021582.1_pt1 | contig 12770 bp, 10 predicted proteins | sample 9134161 | NCBI WGS metagenome assembly JAEEGG01 (sample SAMN16246543, study PRJNA631951) | gut metagenome | biome: gut microbiome; feature: rumen; material: CR-attached | host: Bos | place: Iran: Karaj | collected 2018-10
TGAAAAAGACGCCTTTCCGCATCGAGTGCGTGGACATTTCGCACCTCAGCGGAACCAACACCGTGGCAAGCCTCGTCGCCTTCAAGAACGGACGCCCCGACAAGAGCAACTACCGCAAGTTCATCATCAAGACCGTCGAAGGAGTCGACGACTTCGCGAGCATGCGCGAGGTGATGACCCGCCGCATTAAACGCCTCGAAAACGAGGGCGTGCCCATGCCCGACCTGTGGGTATGCGACGGTGGCAAGGGCCAGGTGGACGCCACGATGCAGATTCTCAAGGAACTCGGCCACGACCAGGATTTACCGCTGATCGGACTTGCAAAACGCCTCGAAGAAATCGTATTCCCCGACGACCGCAAAAGCATCGTGCTGCACCGCACAAGCCCCGCGCTAAAGCTTTTGCAGAACGCCCGCGACGAGGCGCACCGTTTCGCCATCACCTACCAACGCAGCAAGCGCAAGAAGGACCTCGAAGTCGAATGGCTCAAGATGCCCGGCGTCGGACACGAGACCCGCATCAAGATTCTCTCGAAGTACCGCAGCGCAGAATCCTTCATGGCGGCCCCCCTCGAAGACATCGAACTGTTGCTCGGCAAGGTCCGCGGCAACAACCTCCGCGAAAAAGTCGCCGAGTATTGTGCCAATTTCATCACGCCCGACTACGAAAAACAGGACGACAGCTCCCCCGCCGAAGGCGACGCCAGCGAAAAATAATACTCCAAGGTGGAATAGGGCCCATTTGTCTACAAATGCCCATTACGCCTCAAATTCGCCAATTACCGAAAACAAATGTTTACTTTACGGGGCTTTGCCGGAGCTCAAAAAAAATTTTTCGATTTTGCTCTTGTTTTTATCCTTCAAGTTGGGTATATTAGGGGTACAGGCATCCCACGGATTAACGCCCGATCTAACAGTATTATTAAAGCTCGTCGCTCTTGGTGTTCAGTTTAGGCGCGCTCCGACGCGAAAAACAAAGCCCCGAGGCACTGCTATCATTTTTGAATGAGTAGCTTCGAGTGTTCCACCGTGCGGAATGCCTTTTTTTTATTTATAGAAATCGGCAACGCTATTCCCCGCCCAAAATAAGCTATCTTTGCGCAGCTATTTGCTAAGATGGAGTTTTTATGGCCTCTGAAAACGCAATTATCGAACGTGCCGAAATGTACCTGCGCAAGCTGTCCTGCGGCGTGAACCCGCTGACAGACGAAATTCTGCCCGAAGGGGATTCCTGCAAGCAGGAACGCATCAGCAGATGTCTCGCCTACGTGGCCTCTCTGTTGCAACAGCAGCTCAACCACGACCAGGTGGCACCCGTTCCGTCGGAGACTCCGCGCAACACGAAGCGTAACGCAAAGCCCCAGATGCAGGAACTTTCGATCGACGCCGAGGCTCTCAAGCGCTACCGCTTCTTCGACTATCCGGTTTCGATTTCGCGCGTGGTACGCAACATCAACGAACTCCTCCCCAACAACATGAACCACCTGCTCTACGCCGACGTAGCGAATTTCTTGGTGCAGGAGGGAATCCTCTCGAGACAGGTCGCCGAAGACGGCAAGGAAGCGAACCTGCCGACGCCCACCGGTGAAACCTACGGATTCGAGAAGGGCGAATCGGACCTGCGCGGACATCACAACATTTATACGCAATGCTGGCAGCAGGCCCAGCAGTACATTCTGGACAACATCCAGAAATGCGTCGCTATAGCAAACGAACGTTTCGCAAACCGCAAGGCCAATCAGGACGAATGGACCGAAAAGCCCGCCCGCAAGGCGAAAAAGAAATTCCAGGTAACCGCCGAAGAGCTTAAGGGCTACCCGAACGAAGAAACTCCCATCCCCGTGAGCGAAATCGCAAGGCGCCTGAACACGCTGGTTGGCCCCGACATGGAACGAATCTACTACAAAGTAATTCGCGACTGGTACGTGGCGGAAGGCTACCTCGAACTCAAAACCTCGCCCGAAGGTCGCGTCGCCTACCTGCCCACCGAAAAGGGTTCGCTCGCCGGCCTCATGGTGGAATCGCGCACCGGAAAGCTTGGCGAACTCTATGACGTGGTGATGTACGACCCCAAGGCCCAGCAACTTTACCTGGACTACCTCGCCCAGGGCATTCCGCAGGAATCCACGGTAGAAGAATAACCCCAGTTAATCCATTTTAGCGTCGAATTGAGTCGCTTGATAAAAAAGTGCCCTCCTTCGACCGCCCAAAACAATCCCCCGCGTGGGGATTTTTCTTTTTATGGCATTTTATGGGGCCATGGAGTTGACGCTTTTTATGCATATAACTATATTTATGCATAAATAGAATCTGTACGAGGCATGCGACCTTATGAATCGTCGCAAAAATCGTGCCATAAAAAAGGATATATAAACATGGAATACAAAATTAAGGACATCAACCTTGCGATCGAAGGCCGCAAGGAACTCGACCTCGCCGAAACCGAAATGCCGGGCCTCATGGCACTCCGCAAGGAATATGCAGACAAGAAGCCGCTCGCCGGCGCCCGCATCATGGGTAGCCTCCACATGACCGTGCAGACCGCCATCCTCATCGAAACGCTCGTGGACCTCGGCGCCGACGTGCGCTGGGTGAGCTGCAACATTTTCAGCACGCAGGACAACGCTGCCGCCGCCGTCGTGGTGGGCAAGAACGGCAGCGTGAGCAACCCGCAGGGCGTACCCGTGTTCGCCTGGAAGGGTGAATCCCTGGAAGACTACTGGAAGAACACCGCCAAGGCACTCGTGTGGCCCGACGGCAAGACCGCCGACCTCATCGTGGATGACGGTGGCGACGCCACCATGCTCGTGACCTGCGGTGCAGAATTCGAAGACGCCGGCAAGGTGCCCGAATTCAACCCGGAAACCGACAGCGAAGAATGGGGCGTGTTCCTCGCCACCTGCCGCAAGATTTTCGAAAAGGATCCGAAGCAGTGGACCCGCGCCCGCGAAACCCTCCGCGGTGTTTCTGAAGAAACCACTACCGGCGTGCATCGCCTTTACCAGATGGCCCAGGCCGGCCGTCTGAAGTTCCCGGCAATCAACGTGAACGACTCCGTTACGAAGTCCAAGTTCGACAACCTCTACGGTTGCCGCCACTCCCTCATCGATGGCATCAACCGCGCCACCGACGTGATGATGGCTGGTAAGATTGCTGTGGTTTGCGGCTACGGCGACGTGGGTAAGGGCTGCGCCCAGTCCCTGCGCGGTCAGGGCGCCCGCGTGATCATCACCGAAATCGACCCGATTTGCGCACTCCAGGCTGTGATGGAAGGCTACGAAGTCAAGACCCTCGACGAAGTCGTTAGCTACGCAGACATCTTCGTGACCACCACCGGCAACACCGGCATCATCTCTGCCGCCCAGATGGAAAAGATGAAGAACCGCGCTATCGTCGGTAACATCGGTCACTTCGACAACGAAATTGACATGGCCGGCCTCAAGAAGATTCCGGGCATCAAGCGCAACGAAATCAAGCCGCAGTATGACGAATGGATTTTCGCTGACGGTCACAGCATCCTCGTGCTCGCCGAAGGCCGCCTCCTCAACCTCGGCTGCGCTACCGGTCACCCGAGCTTCGTGATGAGCGCAAGCTTCACGAACCAGACCATCGCACAGATTGACCTCTGGCTCAACGCCCAGGGCAAGGACACCGTCGCCGGCATCAAGTACGAAAGCGGCGTCGTGTACACGCTCCCGAAGATCCTCGACGAAAAGGTCGCACGCCTCCACCTCGAAAAGCTCGGCGTTCACCTCACCCGCCTCACGCAGGCCCAGGCCGACTACATCGGCGTGCCGGTCGAAGGCCCGTACAAGGCTGATCACTACCGCTACTAGTCAAAAGGTCGCCAGCTTCGCTGGCTACAGACGAAAGAAGTGTCATGCGAGAATCGCGGACGGCAAGTGCCGCGAGACGCAAAAGCGAGAAGCGCCGCGCGTTAACGAGATGCACGTCAAACGTGACTCGAGATGCGCTCAAGATGCGCGGCACTTTATACAAAACGGGGCTCCATACGGAGCCCTATTTTTATTATCGGTTCCAGCCGGAATGTCCATCGCCGTAGACGACACCACCACCGCCATCGTCATAACCGCCCAACGACGAGGTGCTTTTCACGCCCAACCACCCGCGCATACGCTTGATGCGCGCAGAAGAAGGAGTCTGGGACGAAGCGGCAGAGGCTTGCTCCGAGGAAGCGGAGTCTGCGGCAAGGTTCGTGCCAGTTTCAATGCGCTTTTCGTCAAGTAAATTGGCCATACGTTAAAAAGATAGTTTAATACCAGCCAGAAAAGATTATTTTAAAAGCATGAGCGCAAAAATTCGTAACACCTTTTCTGTGGCGATGTTCGTCATTGCGGTCGCCTCGATTGCCCCGGCCGCATTTGCACAGACGGCGGCTGACACCGTCTCGTTCGTAAACTTCGAGAACCGCGAAGTCGGCGTGTACGGCAATGCTGAGGCCAAGGAAGACTTCAAGCGCAACGATTACGACAAAAGCTGGTGGTACGCCATGGACAAGAATAATGGCGAAAACTCCAAGATCGTTTACGACGGCGAGGAACACGGCAACGTACTGCAACTCAAGTACCCCAAGGGCTGCGTAGGCCCGAATGACAACGACACGCCCGCCTGCGCTGGGCAAATCATCCAGCCCCTCGTGAAAACCGCCGACACCATGTGGAGCGCCTACGACATATTTTTTGAAGACGGATTCGAGTTCCAACTGGGCGGCAAGCTCCCCGGCCTATGCGGCGGCAAGTGCTACACCGGCAACGCCATGCCCGAAACCGGCGACGGCTGGAGTGCGCGCATCATGTGGCGCAAAGACGGCAACGCCGTGCAGCTCATCTACTTTATGGGGCAAGAGTCCGTATACGGTGACGACTTCAAGTGGGACCTGAACGGCACCATTCCGCAAAAAAAATTCACCACCGGTACCTGGCACCGCATTGTGAACAAGGTAAGCATGAATACCATTGCCTCTCCCGGCAACGGCGACAAGAACGGACGCGTGCAGACATGGTTTGACGGCGAACTCGCGCTAGACGTGGATACGCTCAGGCTCCGCGACTACGACACCGTGAAAGTCGACAAGTTCTACCTCTCCACATTCCACGGCGGAAGCAGCGCCGAATGGGCCCCCACCCACGACTGCTTTATCCGCTACGACAACTTCACCATATCGACAGATTCCATCGCGGTAAAGGCGGGCGCACCGGACACTAGTGGCACCTGCGAAGGCGCAAACTGCGGACAAGGCCCCGAACGGATTATGCCGCGGGTTCAGAACCGCGCCATGGTCGCCATCGTTGAAACCTACCGCATCGATGGCACCTTTGTCGGCCGCAAAAACACCCTCCCCGATGGCACCACGCACCAGTTCAAGAACGGGAAAAGAGTTAAGGTTGTGAGGTAAGAATCTGAGGAAGAAATAGCCCTGTACTTATCACCGCTTAGTTTACAGAATTGTTAAAATAATACATATTTGTAAACAACGGAGGCGCTATGGCAAATCTTTCCATTTTCTCTGCTAGACTCAAAAACGCCCGAATCATGAAAGGGCTCTCGATGGACGAACTATGCTCGTCCATGGGGAATATCGTCTCGAAGATGACGATTTCCAAGTACGAGAATGGTCTACTCGCACCGAACAGCAGCGTTATCATAGCTTTATCTAAAGCGCTAGAGCAACCCATTGACTACTTTTTCAGGCCTTTCACGGTACAAGTGGATTCTGTGCGATTCCGTAAAAAGAGTACGCTCCCGCAGAAAAAAGAGAATAGCCTCCGCGAAACCATCGCCGACCTGATGGAACGTTACATCAACATCGAAGAAATCTGCAGCGCCACCACCGAGAAACACCGCATACCCCAAATCAAAGCCAACTCTGCCGAAGAAGTTAAAATGGCAGCAGCAATAGTCCGCAAAGAATGGGGGCTAGGCTTTGCCGGCATCGTGAACGTAATCGACCTGCTCGAAAACCACGACGTAAAAGTCATCGAGATTGACGCCCCAGAATCTTTTGACGGAATGAGCAGTTTAGTCAACGAAAAATTCCACGTTGTTATTCTGAACAAGGCCTTCTCCGTCGAGAGGAAACGCTTTACCGCACTTCACGAACTCGGCCACCTCATACTTCGCTTTCCCAAGTCCATCGACAATAAACAGGAAGAATCCTTCTGCCACCTGTTCGCAAGCGAAATGCTGGTTCCAGAACCTGAGCTAAAGCGAATTCTCGGAAAAGCCCGCAAAGACATTTCGTATCAGGAACTGAGAGCCATCCAGCTCGGCTACGGAATCTCTTGCGATGCAATCATGTACAAGGCGAAGGTATGCGGCATCATCTCGGAACCGCGCTATCGCACCTTCTGTATCCAGAAAAACAAGGCGACGAAATTCAAGGCGCTTATCGAAACATCGCTATACCACTACGAAGAATCCACTCGCTTCGTGAGCCTAGTCTATAAGGCTCTGAGCAAGAAACTCATCACCATATCCAAAGCGGCAAGCTTATTGCACCAAGACATCGAACAAGTCCGTAGGGATCTCGCTTTGGTATGATTGAAGAGAGAATTACGAAATGGAGGAAAGGCACATGACTCAAAAACTCTGGAACAAATGCAAGAAGTGCGACTGCGACAAGCCCGAAGACACCGAGAAACTTTGCGAGCAGTGCAAAGCAAATCGCCGACAATTCTGGAGCGACCTCAAGAAGGTCGGCGGCGTAGCCGCTGGCGCGCTGCTAGTGGTGATTGCCGGCGGGAAGATAAGGAAGAAATAGCTAGATAACAAAAACTAGCCAACGAATCGTTGGCTATTTCTCACTAAACATTTCGGGATTATTTGTACTTGACTTGATTATTTTTCAAAAGTTCCAAAAAATCCGTTTTTTGGAGGGTTTCTATCAGGCTTTGAATATTTGCGTCAGTCATTTTTTCTGCAGTGAACCAGTTCTTTAGCGTCTTCTGCAATTTAGCCTTGGTTGTGGGCGGATTCTTTGACATACCCTTCAGATTCGCCTTCGCCTTTTCGAGAGCCTTTTGCAAGTCAAAAGCCTTTTGTGGCACAGCCTTCTTCGTGGCCTTCGCCGGTTGCGGAGCGGGCTTCTTGGGCGCAGCGATCTTTTTTGCTTCTTGAGGCTTCGCGATTAGCCCCAGGCGTTTCGCCAGTTCCTCGTACGATTCCACGCGTTCGCAGCGGTCTTCGCCGAACTGCTTTTGCACATGCAGGACAAGCGGGTCGTAGTCGTGATCCTTCGAAAGAATCACGCAATGGCTGTTGAACGGTTCGCGGGGCATCACCTGGCCCATGTAAAAGGCGATGTAGAAGTCAAGCGCGTTTTCGGCCTGCTTCTTGGTCATCTTCTCGGGAATCGCAAGTTCCACAAGTTCGATGCGGCCCTCGCTCAGGGCGTAGCCGAAATCCTTCAGCTGCGTAAGCGAAAGGTTTATCTTGTTCGTGGAATTGTGGAACAGCACGAACGTCAGCGGAGAGCCATCCGTATTCACGACAAGGTCGGTCAGGCCGTTCAGCCCGACATTTTCGCAGTCCACAAGGACATGGGATATGGGAAGATTTTCAGCCATAGCCAGCTCCAGCATAAAATGTTAAAAGTCATCTCTTAAAGTACTCAATCAAAATTTCTTTGATGTGATTATAGCGTCTAGCATATGAATTAGGAATGCGAATAAGTTCAAAAAAGTAATCTTTACAAATCCGCTCTTTTGCCTTGTCACACCTTATGCGATTTTCGTTGGTTCGATGCTCCTCACCGTCCAATTCAATGGCTAAAATTGGAACTTCATACTGACCATCTTTTTCATAAAGAACAAAATCAAAGCGGCCGGAATAAAAGAGATTGTCAGAACTTTTATTTTCTTGAAACACTTGTGCTATTGGAACATCTTTTTTAACAGAATATCTTTTACGCGGATCAACAACACTCAAGACATGGCTTATATTCTCAAAGAAATCCGATTCTGTTTTGGTACTATATGTTTTCACTCCCAAGGCTCTAGAATGGGAATGTTTGGGGGTTACCTTATATTCACCTTTCGTTTGTACATATTGAACTAATTCATAAAGATCGTCATTATCTTTACGCAACCTATTCAATGTTTCGCTATTAGAAAAAATCACCAACTCTTCTTTGGCTCGCGAAACAGCAACATTTATCAATTCCTTGTTTCCTGCAAACCAATTATATGTATTCTGCGCAGTTCTTTTTGTCAGGGCAAAAGAAAAAAGAATGATATCTTTTTCATCCCCTTGAAAAGTGTGGACGGTCCCGCAAGTAGCAGCAACACCCCTTGACGAAAGTTCTTGGTCTATAAGTTGCTTTTGCGCCACAAATGGCGTAATAATCCCTATTGACTTTTCTGGATGATTCGCCACAAAATCCGCAATGGCCTGCGCTTCATTTAAAGACGTATTACGATTGACAGAATCTTCATTTGCCGTTTCTTGGAACACAAGCGGAGGCGAATTTCTTTTTGGGGTATAGATTTGCAACTTATTATTGTAATACTTTTTGTTATTGAATCCAATAATTTCTTTTACAGAGCGGTAATGGTGGCTCAGCAAGACTTCGTCGCTTATAGAATCTGCAGCTAAATAGGATTTATAAATGGAATTTTTCTTGTAATCATACTCGGGAGCGATTTTATACTTCTCTATCAAGCGCTTATTGTCCAGGTCATCCAACGTTATAACGGGATTCAGTTGTTGCGGATCGCCTACTAGCATTAAACTTTCACCACGCAAAATAGGCAAAAGAGACATGGCTATGTTACATTGGCTTGCTTCATCAAGAACGGTCAAATCAAAATGAATTTTGGGCGAACCCAATTTCTTTGCAGACTGGCTCGTAGTTGCAATAACTGGAAACACTTTTTGAAGATTGTTTAAATTTCCATCATCTTTTAAATATTTATTAAACCGCTTAACAGCTGTATCTCTATCTTCACAATTAACAATTTCCCAAAGTTCCTTGTACTTGGGTTCTTTTAGTCGCTGAATGCATTTTGCAGAAAGAAAACGAATGTAGTATAAGAATTTTTCATAATCATTCGGCAGATATGACAATGCCTGATCTGCCGATATTTCGCCAAGACTTTCAATATCTTTTAAAATCTGATCCAGTTGTTTGCTTTGAATATTGATGCTAATGTCAAAAGCCTTATTCTGGCGTAAAAAGTCTTCAATTGCCTCTTTACGTTCTAACAAATCCAATTTGTCTTCGTATTTTTCAAGATATGCCGCCAATTTTGCAGTATTTTCTTTTTTCTCGGCATTAAAATCATCTAACGCTTCATCCCTTATTTTCCAATTCTGGGTAAATTCATAAATTTCTTTTATGTAGTCTAAGGAATTCTTGACTTCTTCATTGTTCCCTAAACGTAAAATTGGGAAAGGGATTCTTTTTTGATGAATCTCAATATTTTTTAATTGTTCAACAGCGCCATCGACAGGATGATTGTTCTGCGACGAAAGTAAAACAGTTTGATTATTGAAAAATGCGCTGATAATTGTATTTACTATGGTCCTGGTTTTACCTGTTCCCGGAGGGCCCTGAATGTATGCCATTGGGTATTTGAGAGTCTTATGAATGGCAAGCAATTGGTCAAGATTGACCTTGTTATCTAATACAGCAATAGGGTAATTCTTTCTCTTTCGTGATCGACTTAGAAACTCCCCAAAGAAAGCACGCAGCGGTGTAGAAAGATTCTTCTTGTCTAGAGACTCTGCAATGGCATTGTATTCGCTCGTCAAATCACAGGTGCTAGATTCCAACGCCACAATATGCGGCATATCGTCAACCAACTCCTTGTAATTCAACTGCTTATTTTCAATAATGGCGCCCTTGATTTTCTTTTCGTTCGCGTCAAAATTTTCTAGCAAGAAAAGTTCGTCTTCGTGCAAATATTTTGATATTTTGACTGTCTGCGAGATGTTACCGTTCTTGAGCACAAATTTCTTTAAGATGGTCGGTTCTCGCTGCAACCGCAACGACCGATTTTGAATATCAAACAAGAGTTCATTATACGCCAGGACATAAAGGCCTTTTTCGTTTTTATGCTTAACTTATTTAATCCCAACTTTTCAATTGGAACAATTTCTCCCTTTGATCTTTTATTTTGTCTATTTACGAAATAATCGATTAATGAGTTGTTTTCCTCTTCTGTAAGACGATATGTACCATTATGGAATTTAGATTCGTCCAGGTGTTCAAGCAACCGAAAAGATTTTAAGTAGCTATCGCTGGAAAGCTTTTCACATTCCTGAAGATAGTTCAATATCCCTATATTGTGGGTATTTGTGAAAATTGACGAATATTTGGAGGGGTTGGCATTAATATCATAAATCAATTTTTCATTTCGAGGAGCAAAGGAGCCTTCTATTATTTCGGCATTTCGTATGCCATCGCAATACATAAAAAGTTGTTTGCATGTCCGCAATCCTAAATGTAAGCCAAAAACATTTAATTGAACGCGGTATTTCCCGTTATAATTTTTGATTTCAATATTTGATATGCTTATCCAGTAATAAGTGGTTTTAGCATCCGCATTGACATATTCAATAGAGAGCCATCGGCCCTCATGTATTGCTCTAAATATGCTCCTAGCGACACTCATATAGGTAATATAATACTCCAACTCATCGTTTTTATTTAAAAAAGCTTAAATTTGTTAAAAAAAGACGATTTTAATGAGTTGAATCCAGCTTTTTTTTCTCTTCTACAAGCCCTCGTAGTATTCCTTAATTTTCTGAGCCATTAGCTTACGTCGTTCCAAGAGGAACTGGTCGTAATTTTCATACGTCCAGTCTTTTATTGTTGCAGGAATACAATTTGTGTGGAGGTTTTGATTGAAATCATCAATAGACGTGATATTTCCTATTTGCTTTTCGCCTGAAGCACAGCCATCTTGAATTTGCCTTAAGGCTCTGGAGAAATACGAATTTGGAGCGTCATCACCCACCGCAATATTCGTAGGCGTATCCAAATAGGTGTAATTTGCAACCTGGTTGTATTTACTCTTTTCGTTAATCCCATTTTTCTGCAGATATTTTTTGGGGAAAATGTGATGGACGTCGCCAATAACAGTAATCAAATTTGATACTGCACAGTTCTTGGTGAACAACGCATCATCTTTCATGCGAACTTGTGCCGCCCAGTAAACATTGATGTAAGGGGCTATTTACAGCTGTAGTTTCAAAATTTTGGACCAGACCGTCATTCCAGAATACGTCAGAAAGTTCCGCACGTTCAATTTCTTCTAAGTATTTACAGAAACCTTTTTCACTAATACGGCGTAGATCCGTGTCCATTGCCGATTCTGGCGAAGCAATATAACGGCTTGTGAGCGTAGTAAGCACATACCATTTTTGAACATAGCGTTTCACCTGAGTTTTATCAATGTCAGAATTATGCAAAAGTAAATATAATGTGTAAGCAAAATCCAAGGTCAAATCAGAATTCATCAACTTATTGGATATAAAACCGGCATCCTTAATGGCTAGGGTAAACTGCTTAAAGTTATACTCGTTCATATAGTCCATTACACCGTTTTTCAGCTCCTTAAAAGACTTCTCTGCTATTTCTTCCTTGAACTCGCGAGTATCAAAATCTCGACCACTAAGTAAAGAAACAAGATCCTTCATTTTGCCGCGATTAAATTTATACATGAAGGCGACGCGAAGCATATCGGAATAGCTAGGATCATAAATGGCTTCAGTATCGTTCTTAAGCCATTCCATTTTCTTTGCATATTCAGTATTGGCAAATTCCTTGTCTTTGCACATCTCCGAATACCATTCTGGTTGTACGGCCAAATGGGAAAAATAGTCTATCGCCTTACGTAGCAAGCGGCCTTCATTCTTTTCGTCTGACGCAATCTTTGACATTGCAAAGTCTGCTTGATTCAACTTTGCTCCGCGACTGTTTATGCGGATAAAGATTTCCGTAACTTCATCAACAGTCAATTCTCTATTTAGTGTAATAACTCCAATTCTTCGGTTTTTTATATCCGTAATTTTCTGGACTCGAGCATTAATATCTTTCGATAAAATACCTGGATTTAAAGCACAATATTCATTGACAAATGTAAAGGAGTCAAAATCCGTTTTGAAAAAAATTGAAATATCAGGAATCCATCTTTTGTCTTTTAAAATGGCAGTATCAAGAACCTTGAATGATTCTTCACCTTCTTCGGCAAAGGGATTAAACGATATTTTTATGACTTTCTTCTCAAAATCCTCGTTGAGAACTTCTTTACCCAAAATTGCAGTCATCATAGCGGTAACGCGCTGCTGACCATCAATCATGATTTTCTTGCCTTCTGAAAGAGTTCCATCCTTCAAACGCATATTGGGACTTTGGGAAATAATCAAGTAGCCTGTAGGATAGCCGTTATACAAGGAATCTATCAGGTCGCGAACTTGCTTGGGTTTCCAAACAAAGGGCCGTTGAATTTCGGGAATAGCGACTTCACCAGAATTGATAAAGCCAAGAATAGATTCTATACTTTTTGTGGACGGTTCATATTTTTCAGGCATAACCTAATTCCTTATCCATTTTATATTTCCAGTTCACCATTCATGAGTTTGGGGAGTAGGCGGTTGCGGGATTCTGCGGCGTAATTTATACTTTTTCGCAAAATTTGTGTTTTTTCAATAATAGGTTCTACCATTGTAGTAAAGGAATCAATAATTTTATTTTCTGGTAAAACAAATTTGTATTCCTTTAAATCCGCCATACGAATACCTCGTTGC
>JAEEGG010021584.1_pt1 | contig 12770 bp, 10 predicted proteins | sample 9134161 | NCBI WGS metagenome assembly JAEEGG01 (sample SAMN16246543, study PRJNA631951) | gut metagenome | biome: gut microbiome; feature: rumen; material: CR-attached | host: Bos | place: Iran: Karaj | collected 2018-10
GCTCTGGACCTCAAGATCACGGACGAACTCCGCCGCGCCTGCGTGGCCCGCGAACTCGTGAACCGCATCCAGAACCGCCGTAAGGACCAGAACTACGCTATCTCCGACAAGATCGAAGTGACGCTGTTCTCTGCAAGCGACGTGTTCAAGCAGGCCGTGGCTGAGAATGAGGCTTACATTGCTGGCGAGACGCAAGCTGTTAAGATTGCCTGGGCTGCAGCAGCCGATGGCTTGGAAGCTAACGACGCTGACGGCGAGGCCTTCGCCTTCACGACGGTTCGCGCGTAATTGACAGGAATGTCATCCCCGACTTGGTCGGGGATCTTCCCGCAGAACCCGAAAAATTTAGACCGTAGCACAACGCTACGGCCTTTTTTGTATCACGAACTTTGTTTGCTATTCGCGGGTGGATTTCTTTCTCGTTGGTTTCGTTTACGGATTGGCTTTCAGCATTGCAATCAATGTGGTGTACATGTCGATAAACGCCTGATGATTTTGCTTCACGAAGTCCAGCTTATTTTCCTTGCAGGCCATTTCGAGTGCCTTGGCGGCTTCTGAAATTTTTGTGGCACCGATGGTGAGCGAGCTGCTTTTTAGGGCGTGTACCGTAATGCGGTAGTATTCGAAGTCTTCCGAATCGAAATACTTGAGCAGTTCTTCCGTCTTGTCGCTTTTCACGTATTCGTCAAGCATTTCATGGTAGAAGCTTTCATCGTTCATGCAGTAGGAAAGTCCCGTTGCAGTGTCCAGCAGACTCGATAGGTCCGCAGACGGCTTCGAAGCATTGGCTTCGCTGTTGCACTCCTGTGTCGCGTCAATGGAGTTGATCATTTCCTTCGGTAGGAATTTCCGAAGGGTTGCAAGTAGAACTTCTTCGCGGATAGGCTTGCTGATGTAATCCGAGAATCCTACATCCATGTAACGGAGTCTTGCATCGGCCACGGCGTTTGCGGTAAGCATAACGACCGGTGTTGCGTCATTGGGACCGTCCTTCAGCTGTTTCATTTTGCGGAAGGCCTCGATTCCGTCCATGACAGGCATCATGTGATCCAGGAAGATGATGTCGTAATGATATTTCTGCGCAAGGCTTAGGGCTTCGGCTCCGTTGAATACGGTGTCGATTTGAATCTTGGTTTCCTTAAGGAGCCCGGTAAAGACCTTCTGGTTCATGAGCATGTCGTCGGCCAGGAGAACCCTTGCGCTCGGTGCTTCGAATCGGTCGTGTGTAGCGTCGATGGCGTTTACCTGCTCCTTGTAACGTGTCCCGAAATCCCCGAGGGGCTTTTCGTCGCTTATTTGTTGCGTCAGGTGCACCGTAAATGTTGAACCTTGACCGTAGACGCTCTTGACGTTGATGCTTCCACCCATCATGTCTAGCAGTTGCTTGGTCAGGTTCAGTCCGAGACCGGTTCCTTCAATGTTTCGGTTCCGTTTTTCGTCGAGTCGCACAAAGTTGTTGAACAGCTTGTCGATATCCCGCTCACGAATGCCGATACCTGTATCGGTCACTTGTATGCAAAGGCCAATTTGCTTGGCGTTGCAATCCTTAGTAGGGTCAATTTTTTCGGGATTGACAGTGAGCGTGACGGAACCTTCGTTTGTGTATTTGACGGCGTTGGAAAGCAGGTTGTTGATGACTTGCCTAATACGAACTTCGTCACCGAATAGTGCCGAGGGTAAATCCGGTGAAATGTCCATGATCAGTTCCAGGTGCTTGTCTTGGGCACGGATGGCGACCATGTTGTAGCAGTCGTTCAGTACCGAGAAAACGCTATAGGTTACGGGTACGATTTCCATCTTGCCCGATTCGATTTTTGAAATGTCTAGAATGTCGTTGATGAGCGAAAGAAGCGTCTGTCCTGCGTTTTGAATGTTCAGGGCGTAATCGCGCAATGTTTCGTCTTTGCATTCCTTGAGGAGCATGGAATCCATTCCCAGGATTCCGTTGATCGGGGTGCGGATTTCGTGGCTCATGTTGGCGAGGAATACGCTTTTCGCCTTGTTCGCGCTTTCTGCATTTTCCTTTTCGCGAATGAGTTCCTTGGTTTCACGAGCTTTCCTTTCGGAAAGGACCACGTAAATCATTGCGATGATGAACATGAAAATTAAAAGGCCAAATACCCAGAGGATTAAGAAAGAAATGCTCTCTTTTTCCTTGGCGACTACCTCGGCGGGCACAACGCCTATAAGGGATACGCCTGGCAACTTGAGTTCTGCGACAAAGTAATAGTAGTCGTTGCCGTCAACTTCCCAGTTGGTTGCCGTGGCGATAGAAATGTTTAGCCCGTTTGCCAGTTTTTCTTGAATGGCTCCGTATCCGTCTTTGCCCCATAGTAAATCGTTTCCCAGGGAATCTTTTGCGGACTTGACTATAATGTCGCCCTTGGAATCCGTAATGACTGCATAGCCTTTGCCGCTATAGCAAACGACACCGAAATTCTTGACGACCTTATCGTCTTTGTAAATGCGGTACAGAACGTATTTGACGTTTTTTCCGTTGTAGACGGGGACCGAAAACATCAGCCCTTTCCCCTTGGAATAGCTGATATATCTCGACCCGTGAAACGACTCGGGAATTCCCTTGAAATCGGAGGCGCGGATATCCTTTGGACCGTCGGTGTAGAGAATATCTCCGTTCAAGGCCATAACGCCGTAGTAATATTCGTCAGAGGCATCGCGGAGAGTTGTAAGCATTCTTTCCAGGTGAGACTGATTTGCCGAAAGCCCCGCCGATATGCCGGATAGGGATTTTAGTTCGAGTACCAGTCGTTCGCCGACGGCTGCCGCATAGCCTTCTGCTTGGTAGGCGACCTGTTTTTCGACGTAATTCTGGAACAGGCTTGAAAACTTGACTCTAAGCAGAACTCCAACTACAAGGAGAATCAATACAAAGAATAAAAGTCCAATGAGGGGGCGTATCCCGAATTTCTTAATCATGGTTCAATTGCACCCTTTATCAGCCATTCCATGTCGCTGCGCAAGACTTCGTCGCTGATGGATTCACCTTCTTCGGAACGTTTGTTGCCGTTGCTGTCGAAAATTTTACCCGAAAAGATGTTGTAACCGGCCTTTATCTTGTCGATGGCGCCCTTGACTAGGGTCTTTACCGAATCGGGAACCTCGCTTGAATAGAAGGCGAGTCCCACGGCGTCCTTTTCGAGACCTAGCCAATATTCCATATTTTCATTGTCTTTCTTTTGGATGTAGTCCTGAATGAAATCCTTGTATATAATGGCCCAGTTGATGGCGATGGAACTAAGCATCTTGGAAGAGAACTTGTTGTTTTCTACATGGTTTCCGATGCAGTATATTCCGCGCTTTTCGGCAGTTTCGATAATGTGTGCCCTGTCCTGATGGAATGCGATCAGGTCGACGTTCGAACTGTCGATGAGTTTGTTTGCATTTTCGGCTTCGATATGCCCTTCGTTCCAGGAGTTGCTCCAGCGCACATACACGCGGGCTTTCGGATTGACGCTCTGGACGCCAAGAATAAAGGCGTTCAATCCCCTGTAAACTTGGATGTTTTTCATTGCCGCTACATAACCGATGTGGTTTGTTTTGGTCATTGCTCCGGCGACAATTCCTGCAAGGTACCTGGCCTGGTAAATTCGGGCGAAGTAGGCTTTATAATTTGGCGCGTCGAATTCCCAGTTGATTCCGTAGAACATCACTTCCGGATGGCTTTCGATGATGTCTTTGATAAGGATAGGGTAGCTGTAGCTGGTGAGAACGATTATTTTCATGCTGTCAGCAATCATGTCGTTCACGGCCTTTTCAAGCGGGAGCCTTTCCTCGGGAATTTCGGTTGTCAGGGTCATCTGCACACCGAGCGTATCGCAGGCGGCCTTGATGCCTCTGTAATGGGTTTCGTTCCAGCCGTTGTCCGCGGTATCGCTTAAAAGGACGAAACCGACGCGAAGTTTCTGAACTTCGGCCTTTTTCTTTATTTCATCGTTTCCGACCTTGGAAAATGATAGGTACAGCAACGCAAAGAATGCGGCAACTGCAACCAGAGCGGCGATGGTTATTTTACTTTTCATCGGTTTTTACCCCCATTACGAACCAGTTGAATTGGTTGAACATGTCGCTGTCGGACATACTTTCTCCTTCGTTTATGCGTATTGTTCCGCTGTTGTCCTTGATGGGTCCGTAGAATACATCGAAAGAACCGTTCAACATTTTTTCACGTTCGCTTGCGACTAGCGCAATGGCCTCTGGATTCACATGACTTGTAAACGGGGCCAGGTCGACAATGCCCGATTCGATTCCGTCTAGGTAGCTCTTGCCGACAAACTTGTTCTTTAGTGCATCGCGAATATGCGGTGTGTAGAATTTTTCCCACCGCCACACGGGAGCTGTCAAGAAATGTTCCGGATAAAATTCCGCGTTGTCCAGGTTATAGCCGATAATCCATATTCCAAGCGAATCCGCTATCCGCATGGGTTCGCGGCTATCGGTGTGCATGGCGAGAACGTCGATGGAGCTGTTTGCCAAAAGGGAACGAGTCTCCTTGGCACAAATCTTGTCGTCTTCCCAGGATTTGGTCCAGCGGACAATCACGTTTGCTTTCGGATTGGCCTTCTTGACGCCTAGGGTGAACGCGTTTATTCCGCGTACGACTTCGGGAATGTCGAAGGCGGCCACGTAGCCGATGTTTCCTGTTTTTGTTTGCTTTCCGGCGACGATACCTGAAAGGTAGCGCATCTGGTAGATTCGGCCAAAGAAGGTGGCGACGTTCGATGAGGTTTCTATGCCGGAGGCGTGGAAAAACTTGACTTCGGGATGCTTGCTTGCAACCGCCTGGATGTGTGGCCCGAACTGGAAGGAGTTTGCAATGATAATCTTAACGCCTGCGGCAATAAGCCCTTCCATCACCGATTCCGATATACGGTTTGCGGCGATATTTTCGCGGAACGCAACGTCCAGATTGAGTTCTTCGGCGGTCTTTTTCATGCCCTCGTAATGAGACTGGCCCCAGCTATGGTCGTCGGTGGCCCCGTTCATGATCATCGCAACTTTGGTCTTTTCGCGGGTGATGTCGGTGTTTTTCTTTTTGACATTGGTCGCGAGTAACCCTACTACAATAATGACGAAAATAATAGTTGGAATGACGTAGATGAGTTTCACTTTATGCGTCTCCTGATGCGAGGTGCTTTGAAAGTTTGTCTAAAATCGTTTTGTACTCCGCAATACATTCGGGGTGCATTTTTTGAATAAATGCGGTGTCGCCTTCCTTGCAGGCGGCTTCGAGAGCCTTGGCTTTTTCAGAAAGTTTGACGGCACCGATTGTAAGGGAGGTACTCTTGAGCGAATGGATAGCGATGCGGTAGTTTTCGAAATCACTCTTTCCGAAGAAATTTTCAAGGTCTTTTGTGCGGTCGTTCTTGACGTATTCAGCGAGCATTTCGAGGTAGAAAGCCTCGTCGTTCATGCAGTAGCCCAGACCTGTATCGGTGTCCAAAATTTCTGCAAGGGGACTGATGGCAGGACTTGCTCCGTCGTTGTGGCCATCGGTTGTAGAACTTGATCCTGTGCTGTCGTTTAAGGTGATTAGGTTTTGTGGCAGGTGCTTCTTGACCGTCGACAGGAGCACTTCTTCGCGGATGGGCTTTGTAATGTAATCGGTGAATCCCGCTTGGATGTAGGCATCCTTGGCGCCGACGATGGCGTTTGCGGTAAGCATAATGACGGGCGACTTTTTGATGTCGAATCCGTTGATGCTATTCATGTGGTGGAGGGTTTCGACTCCGTCCATGACGGGCATCATGTGGTCCAGAAGTATGAGGTCGTAGTGGTTCTTCTCGACAAGTTCGAGCGCTTCTTCGCCGTTTGTCGCGGTGTCGATTTGTATTTCGGTTTCCCTGAGGAGCCCGCTTACCACTTTCAGGTTCATCTCGACATCGTCTACGACCAGCAATCTTGCATTTCTTGCCTTGAACCTGGTAACTTTGGAACTGTACGAAATGAATTCCTTGCGGCGTTCCATAAAGTTTCCTATGGTCGCGTCCCCCTTGACACGTTGCGGTAGGTGCACCTCGAAAATGGAGCCTGAACCGTAGACGCTTTTCACGGAGATAGTTCCTCCCATCATTTCGACAATTCTTTTGGTCAGGTTCAGTCCAAGGCCTGTCCCTTCGATATTTCTATTGTGGTCCAGGTCGATTCGTTCAAAATTTTGGAAGAGCTTGTCGCGGTCTCCGGAACGGATGCCGATGCCCGTATCTGCGACAATGATGACAAGTTCGATTTGCGGACCGCCGACCCTTATTTCGAGGTTTTTAAAGCTGATGGACAAGTCTACCGTTCCCATGGGGGTATACTTGATGGCGTTGGAAAGCAGGTTGTTCACGATTTGACGGAACCGCACTTCGTCGCCTTCTAGTCGGGAGGGAATTTCCGGTTGGACGTTGATATTGAATTCGAGGTTCTTGCTTTTGGCTCGGGGTTCGGCGATACTGTAGCAGTCGTTGAGGATGGTGAACAGGTCGTACTCTGCGGAAAGCAGTTCCATCTTGCCCGATTCGATTTTGGTGATGTCCAGGATGTCGTTTACAAGTGAAAGGAGCGAGTGCCCTGCATTCTGGATGTTCTGGGCGTATTCGCGCAGGGTTTCGTCTTTGCATTCCTTTAGGAGAATGGTGTTCATTCCGAGAATGCCGTTGATGGGGGTGCGAATTTCGTGGCTCATGTTGGCCAGGAAAATGCTCTTTGCCTTGTTGGCCGATTCCGCGTTCTTTCTCGCTTCTTCGGCTTCGGCCCATGCCTTGCGAAGTTCATCGGATCGCTTAGCCTTTTCTTCGGCGTCTTGCGCCTTTTGCCGCGCGAGAGCTTCGTTTTCGAGCAGGCTGTGGGCGTGCCGTGCGATGACGGTGCATACAAGCGTCATGACGATCGCTTCGATGAGGAATCCGGCGCTTCGTGAAATCCACCAGAGGGTATCCGAAGAGAATTCCCCGTGGTTTGCCCCTTTTGCCCTAAAGTAGAGCGAAATGACTATAAGAAGATAGCTGACGATCGAAATCTTGAACGTGAAGCTAGGATTGAAAAAGAGCAGGCTTGTCACCATGGCAAGCGCATAGGTCATGTAGACGCCGATGTTTTCGTTAGAGGCAAGCATCGCGATGATGCTTCCCATGCCGAGGACGCAAAAGTACCGGCGCAATGTAAGGGGTGCATGCATCCGTTCGATTAAGGTCGGAATCCATAAAATGACGAACGCGATAGCCGTAAAGACATTCAGCTTTCCGTAGTCGATTTGGAACAAGTGAACAATGTTTCCGAAATAAATTAACGGAAACATAATCCATAGCCAACGCATTACCCGCGTCAGCGTTCTTAAGACCCGACGGTCATTCGCTTTGAAGATATCTCTAGAACTCATCGTCGGTACTCGCTTGCTGAATTAAAGGGCCTGCCCGTCGTCACGCATTTCGTAACGCGGGTCTTCGTCGATCATGGTGAGCATAATGTCGGCAAAGTCCGGGTCGAACTGTAATCCCTTGCCTTTCACGATTTCGTCGCGGACAACGTTCTGCGGCAATGCGGCGCGGTAACTGCGGCGGCTGGTCATGGCGTCGTAGGCGTCCGCTACGGCGATAATGCGTGCCACTTCGGGAATCTCGTATCCGGCGAGTCCTTCGGGGTAGCCCTTGCCATCGAATCTTTCGTGATGGTAATGCGCCCCGATTTCGATGTTGGGCATTTCCGTAATGTTCTTTAGAATTTCGACCCCGATGCTTGGATGCTGCTTGATGGTCTCGTATTCATCATCGGTGAGTTTCGAATTCTTGTTCAGGATGTGGTCGGGAATGCCGATTTTTCCGATGTCATGCAGGAGTGCTACGAAATAGATCTCGTCCTGGAATTCAAGCGGTTTTCCTGCGCGGAGCGAAATTTCCTTGCTGTATTTGGCGACTCGGCTGGAGTGACCGTTGGTGTAGCGGTCCTTGGCGTCAATTGCCGAGGCGAGCGTCTTCACGACCTGTAGCGAGAGAATTTCAAGCTTGCGTCGACTTTCTTCGAGTTCTGCGGTGCGGCGTTCCACTTCGCTTTCTAGGGAGGTCTGCAACTTGCGTAGCGTAAGAATTCGCTTGATTCTTTCCAGGACTACTTCCGGGACAAACGGCTTTTGAATGTAGTCGAGCGCCCCTTCCCTGAAAACGCGGACTTCGGTTTCACGGTCGCTGTCGGCAGTCAAGAATATGACGGGGAGGTCGTGGCAGTTCCTGATTTTTCGGATTTCGGCCAAAAGCTCGAATCCGTTCATGCCCGGCATGTGCAAGTCCAAAAGAACGAGCGAGGGCAATTCCTTGGAAAGGTAGTCGAGGGCGTCCTTATACGATAGCGCGGTCACGACGTTGTATGTCGGACTCAGCATGTGTTCGGCGAATTTCAGGTTCATCCTGTCGTCGTCGATGACTAGCACGGTGTCCTTTGCCGCTGTGTCACTTGCGAAAACGGCCTTGATGCGTTCCTGAATTTCGGGGCCGAACATCGGTTTTGAAATAAAATCCAGGACGCCCAGCCGCTTGGACGGTTCTTCGTACTTGCTGAATTCGTTTGCGGTCAGAAAAAATACCTTGGTATGGGCGATAGATTTGTCGGCGCGGATTCTTTCAAGCGTTTCGATGCCGTTCAACTGCGGCATTTCGATATCCAGCAGGACGAGGTCTACGCCGCCCCTGTTTTTCAGGTAATCAATGCATGCTTCGCCGGACTCGACGGAGAGGACGTTGTAGCCGTCCTTTTTCAGCACGAATTCGGCCAGTTTTCTGGACATCTGGTCGTCGTCTGCTATCAAGATGGTTTTACTCTGCAATAATGCCATGTTAAATCCCTTTTACATAATCAAATATATAATTATTGCAAATAAAAATCGCCCGGGGTTATCCGGGCGAACCGATCGTAAGAGCAGCCTTGATGGCAGCACGCTTTTTTACGGTAATTCGCCGCCGATGAGCTCCATCTGCTTTTTGTAGATGTCCTTGCAGGCGTTTTCGCCGAGGTCAAGCAGCGTGTTCAACATATTGCGGTCAAAGCTTGCGTGTTCGCCGGTGCCCTGCACCTCGATAAAGTTCTTTGCGTCCTGCATCACCACGTTCATGTCGACATCTGCGGCGGAGTCTTCTACATAGCAGAGGTCGCAGAGGGGCTTTCCGCTCACGACACCGACGGAAATCGCGGTAATGCCATGCTGCAAGATCTGCTGCGTGATTCCGAGGCGCTCCTTGATTTTCTTGAGGGCAATCGCAAGGGCCACGAAGCCGCCGATAATGCTTGCGGTGCGTGTTCCGCCGTCGGCTTCGATCACGTCGCAGTCGACCACGATGGCATTTTCACCGAGGGCAGCAAGGTCGGCGGCACCCCGCAGCGAGCGGCCTACCAGTCGCTGGATTTCTTGAGTGCGGCCGCTCGCGCCCTTGCGCTCACGTTCCACGCGCTTGCCCGTACTCTGCGGGAGTAGACTGTATTCAGCGGTAATCCAGCCGGTGCCCTTTCCGGCGAGCCAGTCCGGAACTTTCGGCAAAAGGGTGGCGTTGCAGATGACTCGGGTGCGTCCCATTTCGATAAGGACAGAACCGTCGGCGCTAGAAATAAAGCCGGTGGTCATCTTGAGATTGCGGTATTCGTTAAACTTTCGGTCGGTACGTTCGTATGCCATAAAAACCTCTTAGTATTTCAGCGTTTCGACGACGCCTTTCTTGAACGTTCCCAGAATGTACATCTGGCTTGTGTAGTTCTTGAGTTCTGAAAGTGCCGCCTGGGCGCGTTCTTCGTTCACGTTCGCCTCGAAGGATACGTGGAAAATGTATTCCCACGGCTTGTCGGGGTGCGGCCTGCTTTCGCAGCGGGTCAGGTTGATTCCGCGTTTGGCAAAGCAACCGAGCGCATTATAGAGAGCGCCCACCGCATGGTCGTCGGCAAGTTCGAAAAGCATGGTCGTCTTGGCGCCTTCGGTTTCGTCGAAGGTGGCAGGCGATTTCTGGATGCCGTAAAAGCGAGTGAAGTTCGTGCCCTTCAGGTTTTCAAGGCCCGCCTTCAGAATGTCCAGATTGTAGATTTTGGCGGCGTAGGCACTTGCGATAGCGCCTTCGTCCATTGCCTTTCTTGCGGCGAGTTCTTCGGCGGAACCGGCCGTGTCAAAAGCGGGAATCGCCTTAATCTGCGGATTTTCGGCGAAAAACTTGGAGCATTGGGCGAGTGCCTGTGGGTGGCTGTAGACGCGCTTGAGGTCGGAAATCTTGACGCCCGGCATCACGCAAAGGGTATGCTCGATGCGTAGCATGACTTCGCCCACGATGCGGTGGCGCCACTTGTAAAGCAGGTCGTAGTTGGCATCGATAGAACCTGCCGTCGAGTTTTCGATAGGAATGGCTCCGCCATCGGCTTCGCCGGTTTCTATTGCCTGGTAGATTTCCTCGAAGGTGTCCATCGGGAGTGTCTTGATGTCGTCCCCGAATAGGTAATGTGCGGCACAGTCGCTGTAGGCACCCTTTCGGCCCTGGAATGCAATCTTTTTCATGAGTAGAAATATAAATAAGACGAAAGACGAAAGACGAGAGACGAAAGAATTTTTTTTAGAAAAAGGATCAATCTTACACTGAATTTTTCATTCTTGAATCCTATCTGAACCTTCTGCCACCCTGGTACTTGTGTCCCCAGTACTTGTCTTGCATGGGTGAAATCATGACGCCCTTGCTTGTGCTTGCGTGAATAAAGCGATCGCCGCTCAGGTAGATTCCCACATGGTCGATTTTCCAGAGGCTCCCGAAGAACACGAGGTCTCCTTCCTTGAGGCTTCCGCGGCTTACGGACTTTCCGCGGTCGTCCTTGTACATCTTGGAGGCGTTATGGTCGAGTGAAATCCCGTAGTAGCCCTTGTAGACCTGCATGACGAAACCGGAACAGTCCGTCTTGGTCTTGGTGGCGGCCCCGTAGACATATTTGGCTCCCATCCATCCGCGAGCGTAGTTTTCGAGGCTTCCCCGCGGGGCGGCCTTTTGTGCCGCCTTGGCCGCTTCTTTCTTGTTGATAGTCTCGCGTGCCTTGGTGACGGAGTTCTTCGCGTGTTTCGTGGTGTCTTGCACGCTGTTTTCCGGGGCGTTCTTGGTCGCTTTTTCTTGCTCCACAGGGGTGGACTTTGCGGCTACGGGCTTACTTGCCGTTTCGCTTGCCGGAATGGGCTTGTAGTCGCCGATGTTTCGGTCGTAACCGGTTCGGACCGGGAAGGTGCAGCACGCGATTCCCAGGCAGAGGGAAACACATATCATTCTTGCTGCGTATTCAAAAAACGAAACCATCGGGTAAAAATGTAATATTTCAACTCGTGGCATAAAAAGAAATGAAACATAATTTCTAGTTTGTTGGCGTGCCTTTAGTCGTTCTCATTTTTTTGTTCCTGCTGTTTTCGCCTGCAACGCTCCTTGCTGAGGCGGACTCCCTGGAACAGGCGTCATCGGTCAGGTCGGTTGCCTTGCCCGGAATGTCCGCTTATACGGGCGTGGGCCTTTCGGTCGGCTTGGGCGGCGGTATTTTTAGTCCTATCGAGGACTGCGACTGCATGGGGTCGTGGCAGGCCCAGCTAGAATACTTTTACTCGCCTAGGTTGAGTGGTGGACTCGAAGCCCGTTTTTTCGGCGGGAACCTGGATCGCGATGTCATGCTGATTTACCAGCGCTACATTATGAATGTGCGCTTTCACATACCCCTGGACAATTTTGACATCTTTATGAGTCCGTTCCTGGGCTTTGAAACCACCGATTTTTCGGCGTTTCGCAAGCAGGTGCTAGACCGGAAACAAGAAGCGGCGCAAAAACAGTTGCTCTGGTGGCAGAGGGGCTTGGCCGACTCGCTGGATGTCGATACTGTCGATGTCGAGGTTGAAGACGAACATTGCCAAAAGGCGTTCACCATGGATGGCTTCACTGTAGGGAGCGCTATCGGTATGGGGTATAATTTGTCTAGATACTTCGCTCTGACGGGGCTTGTCCAGGTGGAATACAACTTTTCGGACGATGTCATCTTGAATATTGTTCCGGGGGTCGCCTTTAACCTCAGGGAAATATGGCCCTGGGCGAAAAGGACGCTCCTTTCCAACTGGATTTCCTTTGAAATAGGGGGGCAGCGGAACTTCAACCGCGACGTAAAGGGCTGGTCCAACACCTTTTTCCTGGGACTGCAGCTCGGTGCGTAGCCCAAACCGGACCCTTAGGTTTGACACCGAAATCCCGATTTTCTATATTTGACGCACCGATTTTTATCGGAACCCTCCCGGGGCCAATGGTGGTAACCTGGGCGAAAGACCAAAGGGACTCATTATATGAGACAATACGAAACGATGGTGATCATCGACGCTATGATCTCTGACGACGCTATCAAGGCCGAAATCGAGACTATCGCTGCCAACATCACCAAAGGCAACGGCGAAATCCTCCGCCGTGACGACTGGGGCAAGCGCAAGCTCGCCTACTCCATCAAGAAGCGCCAGCATGGCTTTTACGTGATCTTCTACTACAAGGCTGAAGCCGCTACGGTTGCCTCTGTGGAAGCCGCTCTCAAGCTGAACGAAAACGTTCTCCGCTGGATGACTCTCGCTGATTATCCGATGAGCGAAATTGTTTACGACCAAACTCAGACCCAGTCTACCGAAGAAATCATTCCGGTTGACGCAGAAGAAGGGGAGGCTGAATAATGGCTTTTGAAGATAAGAAGCAGGCTCCGCGTATCCGCCGCAAGAAGACTTGCTGGTTCACGGAAAACAACATCAAGTT
>JAEEGG010021590.1_pt1 | contig 12769 bp, 13 predicted proteins | sample 9134161 | NCBI WGS metagenome assembly JAEEGG01 (sample SAMN16246543, study PRJNA631951) | gut metagenome | biome: gut microbiome; feature: rumen; material: CR-attached | host: Bos | place: Iran: Karaj | collected 2018-10
GAGAACTACTGGGGAATAATAATAATACTTGCGATAGTAGGTATGGGTTCCACATTCCTTTATGAACGCTTTGTGGCAAAGAAGTTGTTCCCGGAATATTGCGAAGAGCAGTTTTTGATGATGTACGGCATGCTTACCGGAACGGCAAGTACCGGAACCATTCTTTTAAGAGAGATAGACGGAGAGTTTAAGACTCCTGCCGCAGACAACATGGTATATCAGAACTTCCCGGCAATCGTATTCGGTTTCCCGATGATGCTGTTAGCTACAATGGCACCGGTTAAGCCATTGATGACACTTCTTATACTCATTGGTTTCTTTGCGGTAATGAATGTGATATTGTTCAGATCCTTCATATTCAGAAAAAAGAGTAAATAAATGCTTTTGACTTTAATAGTCGAAAATGACGGAAAGGCAGATTATGGCAGGCTTCGGAGATTGCGACAGCTGTTCAAATTACATATACGACGAAGAGTACGACTGCTATGAGTGCATGGTAAACATGGACGAAGACGACTATGGAAGGCTTATGGCCGATTCCCGGTTCCAATGTCCTTATTACTCGGAAGACAACGAGTACAAGGTCGTCAGAAAACAGATATAGAATACAAAAAAGCCACCGATAACGGTGGCTTTTGTTTTGTCTGTGAACTTACGGGTTATCAGAGGATCCCTGCATATTCGTATCCGGCATCTTCAACGGCTTTCTTTATATCCTCTTCGCTGACGTCGCCGTTAAGGGTAAGGACTACCAGGTTTTCTTCATGGGATGCGGTTGCGCTTTCAACACCCGGGAGTGCTTCAAGAGCTTTCTTTACGTGTGCCTCGCAATGTGCGCACATCATTCCTTTAACAGATATCTTCATATTCTTTTCCTCCTTTTGATCGATTACTTCGGAATCTGACTCTAAGGTCGTTTTCGTATCTTCTTTGTTCAGTTTCACAAGGTTTAATCTTAACGCATTCATTACAACGCAGAAGCTTGAAAGGCTCATGGCCGCCGCACCGATCATGGGATTTAAAGAAATGCCCAATGCCTTTGTATAGGCTCCCGCTGCGAGGGGTATGCATATTACGTTGTAGAAGAATGCCCAGAAAAGATTCTGGTGAATGTTTTTTAGGGTTGCACGGCTCAATTTAACGGCGGATACTACATCGCTTAACTTGCTCTTTACCAGCACAACGTCTGCGGCGTCTATGGCTATGTCGCTTCCGGCGCCTATCGCTATACCGATATCGGCGCTTGTGAGTGCCGGTGCGTCGTTTATTCCGTCACCTACCATGGCAACTTTTCCGAATTCTTTAAGTTTGTTTATTACCGCTTCTTTTTCCCCGGGCTTGACCGAAGCGGTGACTTCATCGATGCCTGCCTTCTTTGCGATGGCTGCTGCGGTCTTTTCGTTGTCGCCGGTAAGCATTACGACTTTAAGTCCCAGTGCTTTAAGAGCACTTACCGCCGCGGGGGTGTCTTCTTTAATAACATCCGCCACTGAGATGATACCCAGGAATTCGCCTTCTTTTAAAAAGAAGAGAGGAGTCTCTCCTTTTAAGGAAAGATCGTCACAAAGCTTAAGCGTTTCTTGGGAAAGGGAGACTTTACTTTCAATGAATTCCCTGTTTCCTGCGCATGTTTTTATGTTGTTGACCGTTCCGGTTAATCCGTTGCCGGGCAGTATATCCACATCATCTGCGGCATATGTTTCGAAGGAAAGATTCTTTGCGTATGCGCTTACGGCTCTCGCAAGGGGGTGTTCCGACTTTTCTTCCAACGAGTAAGCAGTCTTTATGAGTTCTTTTTCTTCTATACCCTTTGCGGGATAAACTCCGGTTACGACAGGCTCACCTTTTGTGACCGTTCCGGTCTTGTCGAGAGCGATGACCTTTACTTTGCCCGTCTCTTCCAAAGATGCAGCTGTTTTAAAAAGTATTCCGTTCTTTGCGCCGACACCGTTACCCACCATGATCGCTACGGGAGTGGCAAGTCCCAGAGCACAGGGACAACTAATAACGAGTACGCATATTGCTTTCGGAAGAGAAGCCGTAAAGCCGTATCCCGCTATCATCCAGGCGATAAAGGTGATAAGTGCGATAACCAGCACCGCAGGTACGAATATGCCCGATACTTTATCTGCTATCTTTGCGATAGGCGCCTTTGTGGTGGCCGCGTCGCTCACCATCTTTATTATCTGAGAAAGAGTGGTGTCTTGGCCGACTCTTGTGGCCTCACATATCAGATATCCGTTCTCGCAAGTCGTTGCGGATGTGACAACGTCCCCTTCCTTTTTGTCGATGGGAATGCTTTCACCCGTGATGGCAGATTCGTTAACGGCGCCGTTTCCTTTGTGAACGATTCCGTCAACGGGAATGTTGTTTCCCGCACGGACCACAAAAAGGTCACCGGGTTTAACCGCGTCTATGTTCACTTCACTTTCGACACCGTCTTTTAATATCACTGCAGTTTTGGGAGTGAGCTTCATAAGACCTTTTAAAGCATCCGTCGTTTTGCCCTTTGAGATCGACTCAAGCAGTTTTCCTACGGTTATGAGGGTAAGTATCATCGCCGCAGATTCAAAGTAAAATTCGTTCATGTAAGAATGGGCCAGTTCTTTGTCGCCGGCATCACTTGCCACGATCATGGAAAACAGTGCGATAACGCTGTAACAAAAAGCGGCTGCACTTCCCATGGAAACAAGGGTGTCCATGTTTGGTGCTTTATGAATGAGACTTTTAAATCCGCTTATGAAGAACTTCTGATTTACGACCATGACGGCCGCGCTCAGCAAAAGTTCGTATACGCCTGTCGCTATGGGAGTACATAAAGCTTTGGGGATAGGAAAACCAAACAGCATGTGTCCCATGGATACGTAAAGTAAAGGTAATAAAAGGATGAGGGATGCGATCAGCCGATTTCTTATCTTGGGAGTCTCAGTGTCTTTAAGTTCGTCTTCGAAATTCCCCGAGGGAGCAAAAGAGGTTTCTTTGTCCCCTTTTACCGATGCACCGTATCCTGCGTCGGTCACGGCTTTTATTATAAGATCGTCAGATGCGGCGCCGGTAACGCCCATAGAGTTGGTCAGTAAACTGACGGCGCAACTTTCCACCCCAGGAACCGACGAAACCGCCTTTTCCACGCGGGCCCGGCATGCATCACAGCTCATGCCTGTCACGTTATATTGTTTCATAATTAATTCTCCAAAGATTGCGGTTACCCGCAGACAATTAAAAGGTATACCCTGCAAGATTGCCCGTCAAGCGCAAACTTGCCGTTAATAAAAAGATTATATTTTATGTATATGATGTTTCTGATAAATGTGCGCTTTTATCAGTTTTCAGAGGGGAAAAACATTATGGAAAACGGAAACGAAGACACCGGATACGGTAAGATTTTAAAACCTGTAATAGGAATGGCGATCGCCGTTATTCTGAACATATTTCTGAACAGAGCCGTTAAGGCTTTTGATCTTCCGTTGTTTATCGACAACGTGGGAACGATTCTTGCCGCGATTCTGGGCGGATATCTGCCGGGGATCATCGTAGGCTATATTTCAAACATCATCAATATGACGTCAAGTGTGGAGAATGTTTATTATGCCAGCTTAAGTGTTCTTATAGCCGTCACAGCTTCTTTCCTTGCAAAAAAAGGTTTTTTTGAGAAATTTTACAAGGCTCTTTTGTCCATACCGATATTTGCACTCATAGGCGGTGCTCTGGGCTCAATGCTTACCTTTCTCATATACGGATTCGGAATAGGCGAGGGCATTTCGGCGCCTTTCGCCCGTCAGCTGCTCGACAGCGGTATGTTTAGCGTTTTCTGGGCACAGTTTTCAAGCGATGTGGTGATCGACATCATCGACAAAGCTATCACCGTGGCCATTGCATATGCGATCTGTAAACTTATTCCGCAAAACCTTAAGGAAAGTTTTTATTTAACCGGCTGGAAACAAAAGCCGATCGAAGGTGCATCTGAAAAAGACAACGACAAGACCGATGTCAGAGGCTTTTCTCTCAAATTCAAGATATTTGCGATCGTTGCGGGAATAATGCTTTTCATCGCTTTTGTAACGACTTTGATCAGCGCACTTTTATATCATCAGGTAGCTGTTGAAGAGGGTATATATTTAAATGAGGTAAGTTTTGTCACAAAGATAGTTTCTTTGTTTGCAGGTTTCTTTATACTTGTGATGGCATTGGTAATGTGGCTGGCAAAATATCACCTCATCTATCCCATCAATGCGATGACCGCTTCAGCAAGAAATTTTGCCTACAATACATCCAATGACAGAGCCGAGAGCGTAAAAAGGTTTGAAGAGATCGACATTCGTACGGGGGATGAGATTGAAAACATGTATGATTCCCTTTCCTGCATGATCGCCGAGACGGTGGGTCACATGGAAGATATAAAGGTTAAGGGCGAAGAGATATCAAAAATGCAGATAGGTCTTATAACGGTCCTTGCAGATCTCGTCGAAAGCCGCGATGCCAATACCGGCGCCCACGTTCAAAAGACGGCTGCTTACTCACGAATAATACTGAGAGGTATGAAGAAAGAAGGCCTCTATCCCGATCTTGTTACGGATGAGTATATTGAGAACGTCTGCAATTCCGCTCCGCTTCACGATGTGGGAAAGATCGTCGTGTCTGATACGGTTTTGAACAAGAACGGAAGACTTAACGATGAAGAGTTCCTTCTTATGAAAAAACACGCAAAAGCCGGCGGGGAGATACTTAAGCGGGCTATGGAACATGTTTCCGAATCCGAATACTTAAAGCAGGCCAAGATGCTTGCGGAGTCGCATCACGAAAAATGGGACGGAACCGGTTATCCTTTGGGTCTTAAAGGCGAGGAGATACCTCTTTGTGCGCGTGTCATGGCTGTTGCGGACGTGCTCGATGCGCTTCTTTCAAAAAGATGTTACAAGCCGCCGTTTGAGTTTGATGAAGCGATACGGATAATATCCGAGGGAAGCGGAACTCATTTCGACCCTAAGATCGTCGAGGTGCTGCTCAATAATCTGGATGCCGTGCGAACGGTTGCGAAGGCACATATGGACGATTATTCAAACATCGCGTGATGAGGCCGCCGGGGACACCGTCCCCGGCATTTTTATTTATTTTTAATACTCATGAATATTGACAATAACGGGTTTTTGGTAGATAAATAGTAGAGGCTTTAAAGGAGTAAAACAGTGACCGTAAAGAATCTTCTTAAGTTAAGACGGCCGATCGCAGGCATTATGGCATCCATAATGCTTTTTGTCGTGATCTTTTTTACTTCTTTTATAGCTTTGGAGGCGCATCACGACTGTGAATGCGAAGAAGACTGTCCCATATGTGAGGCCATGGCCGTATGTAAGGACGTTCTTCACAACATAGGAACTACCGTGTTCTTTGCGGTTGTGTGTACCACTTTTGTTTCTTTTTCAATACTCAAGGTGTCCGAATATGTCTGCGACCGTTTTCTTTGGACCCCTGTGTCTTTGGGAGTTCGTATGAACAATTGAATCTTTGTTGGGGTAACTTAAAAGATTTGAATTCATACGGAGGATTTTTACATTGAAAAAAATATTGGTTATAATGATTGCGGTGATGTTCGCTGCGATCGGTCTTTCAGCTTGCGGCAAGGAAGAAAAGGCAAACATTGCCGGGGGCGATTCTTTAAGTATAGTTACAACTGTTTTCCCCGAATACGATTGGGTTATGAATATACTCGGTGACAATCCCGCAAATGCGGATGTCACGTTACTTTTGGACAACGGTGTGGATCTTCACAGTTACAATCCCACCGCCGACGATATCATAAAAATTTCCGCCTGCGATATGTTCATCTATGTCGGGGGCGAGTCCGACGGCTGGGTTGATGATGCATTAAAAGAGGCAGTCAATCCCGATATGGTGGTCATAAACCTTCTCGATGTCCTTGGCGACAGCGTTAAGGAAGAAGAGGTTGTAGAAGGTATGGAAGCCGAGGAAGAAGAGGAAGAGGAAGGCGAAGAAGGCGAAGAGGAAGTCGAGTACGACGAGCATGTATGGCTTTCTTTAAGAAATGCCTCGAAACTCTGCACCGCCATCGAGGAAGGTCTTGAAAAGATCGATGCTTCCAACGCGTCGGTATATAAGAGCAACCTTTCTTCGTACACGGATAAGCTTAATGTGCTTGACGAAAAGTACGAAGAAGCCGTTTCGGCAGGCTCAAAGGACACCGTTTTATTCGCAGACAGATTTCCTTTCAGATATCTTGTGGATGATTACGGTTTGAATTATTATGCGGCTTTTGTGGGATGTTCCGCAGAGACCGAAGCCAGCTTTGAGACGGTTCTCTTCCTTGCAAATAAAGTCGATGAGCTTTCGCTTCATACCGTACTTACGATCGAAGGAAAAGATCACAAGATAGCCGACACGGTGATCTCAAGCACCTTATATAAAGATCAGAAGACAGCAACGATGGATTCCATGCAGTCTTGTACGTCACAGGATGTTAAAAACGGCGTTACATATGTTAAGATAATGGAAGACAATCTTGAAGTATTAAAAGAAGCATTAAGATAGCATGTTGACCGTCTCCGGGGCCTCCCCGGAGACTTCGGTCACTTTACGGAGGATGAAATGTCACTTATTAAAGTAAAGGATCTGTCGCTTGGCTACGACTCAAAAGTAGTTGCAAAAGATATCAACTTTGAAGTGAATATGGGAGATTATCTTTGCATAGTGGGTGAGAACGGTTCGGGAAAGAGCACACTTATGAAGACTCTTTTGGGACTTAAGAAACCACTCGGAGGCAGTATCGAATTCGGTGACGGATTAAAGAGCACCGATATCGGATATCTTCCCCAGCAAAGCATTGTACAAAAGGACTTTCCGGCATCGGTTTACGAGATAGTCATCTCAGGCCTTTGCAAAGGTTTTTCGAAGTCTTTGTTTTATTCAAAAAGGGACAAAGAAACCGTCTTAAGTACGCTTGAAAGGCTCGGCATCTCTTCTTTGAAGCATCGTTGCTACAGAGAGTTGTCCGGAGGACAGCAGCAGCGTGTTCTTCTTGCCAGAGCTTTGTGTGCCACCGAGAAGATAATACTTCTGGATGAGCCGGTTGCAGGTCTCGATCCCGTAGCCACAAAAGAAATGTACGATACCATACAGGATCTTAACAAAGACGGAGTTACCGTTATCATGATATCTCATGATATAGCGGCGGCCGTCAAGTATGCGACAAACATTCTTCACATGGGCGATGACAACGTATTTTCTACCAAGGAAGAGTACTTAAACAGTGAACTCGGCAGAAGCTTCGCTCAGTCAACCCCTTCGGAGGAATAAACAGATGATGGATAAGCTTTCTTTGTACATGGAGTATCCGATGGTAAGATACGCCTTCATTGTAGGCATTCTGATAGCACTTTGTTCGTCACTTCTTGGCGTAACACTGGTGCTTAAGCGTTTTTCTTTCATCGGTGACGGCCTTTCCCACGTCGCTTTCGGCGCGATGGCCATAGCTGCGGTACTAAATCTTACAAATGAAACGTTGATAGTGCTTCCCGTTACCATCATAAGCGCGATATTGTTGCTTCGTACCGGAGCCAACACAAAGGTTAAGGGCGACGCCGCGATCGCAATGATCTCGGTGGGGGCGCTTGCTTTCGGTTATCTTTTGATGAATATCTTTTCCACTTCGTCAAATCTGACCGGAGATGTATGTTCAACGCTTTTTGGCTCACTTTCGATACTTACGCTTACAAAGTCGGAAGTAACTCTTTGTATCGTATTGTCGATCGTTGTACTTATAATATTTATACTGTTTTACAATAAGATATTTTCCGTTACTTTTGACGAAGATTTTGCCAAAGCGACCGGTACGCCGGTAGAAGGCTACAACCTTCTTATTGCCGTAGTGATCGCCGTTATAATAGTTCTTGCGATGAACCTTGTGGGTTCGCTTCTCATCTCTGCGCTTGTGATATTCCCGGCGCTTTCCGCGATGAGACTGTTTAAGAGTTTTAAATCGGTTACGATCTTTTCCGCCGTTTTATCGGTAGTCTGCGCTTTTTCGGGATTGCTTATCTCGGTGCTTGCCGGCACTCCGACAGGTTCAACGATCGTTGCCGTAGATGTTCTGGCATTCTTTGTCTGCTGTATCGGAGGATTGTTTAAAGGTGCAAAAGGATGAAGAAAAAACTATTGATAATCCCGGTTTGTGTGCTTTGCGTCATATGTCTTTTCGCCTGCGGAGGCGAGAGAGCGGCAAAAACCGAAACTTTTGGCAGTATACAGACCGTTGACGATGTATTGGCCGACATTATGGCCGAAGATGAACAAAATGTAACCTCCGATGCGCAGGACACTGTGGCAGGGGATATCACTACCGTCAAAGACGCGGCCGATTTTCTTGGGATCTCAGCAACATCGGAGGATACCGAGGATACTTCCCTTACGGGAGAAGCCGATCCGAACGTAGACGTGGACCTTACTGTCATGAGCGCCACAATGGTATATTCGGTAGTTTACGCCATGGTGACCGAGCCTTCTTCTTACGAAGGCAAGACGGTCAAGATGGACGGAATATTTGATGTTTATACAGATGAGAACACAGGCAAAAACTACTACGCCTGTATAATACAGGATGCGACGAAATGCTGTTCCAGCGGTATCGAGTTTGAACTTGAAGAAGAACGCATTTACCCCGATGAATATCCGGATAACGGTTCGTTCATTACCGTAAGCGGTGTATTTGAAACATACGAAGAAGACGGAATATTGTATTGCACGTTAAGAAACGCAAAAATGATGTAGATCGTTTCTTTAAAGAAAGAGGATGTTATGATAGGACTTATCGTGGCTTACACCAAAAACAGAGTTATCGGTAACAAAGGTGCCATTCCCTGGAGGATAAAGGGCGAGCAGAGAAGATTTAGGGAGCTTACCACCGGCAATGTCGTTATCATGGGAAGAAAGTCCTACGAGGAGATCGGAAGACCGCTTCCGAACCGTTTTACCATAGTCGTATCAAGAACGGCGGATTTTGAAGCGGAGAACTGTGTGACGGTGCCTACGCTTAATGATGCGATCGAATATGCAAAGAAAAACCGCCCCGACGAGAACATCTATTTATCGGGGGGAGCGGGAATCTACAAAGAGGGTCTTCCTCTTGCCGAGAAACTTTTCATAACCGAGGTTGACGCAGTTATCGAAGGAGACACGTTCTTTCCCGAGTTTGATGAGAGCAAGTACGAAAAAACGGTAGACGAAGAGGTTGACGGTGAGATACCGTATGCGTATGTAACATATACGAAAAAAGAGGATTAAGATCGGTATGCATAACGAACTTACAAGAAAAGACATCGAAGATATGGAAGCCGAGATCGAACATCGCAAAGTAGTTGTTCGTAAGGAACTTCTGGAACATGTAAAAGAAGCCAGGTCGCTGGGAGATTTAAGCGAGAACTTTGAATATTATGCGGCAAAGAAAGAAAAGAACAAGAACGAGAGCCGTATAAGATATCTTGAAAGAATGATAAGGACCGCAACGATACTGGACGACGATTCAAAAGACGATGAAGTCGGTATCAACAAGACCATTACGGTCTATGTTGAAGAGGACGATGTGGAAGAAGAGTACAAGATCGTTACCACAGTAAGAGAAGATTCGCTTAACGGCCTTGTTTCAAACGAATCACCTATGGGAAAAGCACTTCTGGGCCACAAAGTAGGAGACAGAGTGTTTATCGAAGTTAACAAGGACTACGGTTATTACGTGGTCATAAGAAAGATAGACAATACTACCGTGGATGACGCGGGAATGCTGAGGGATTATTGATGAACAATATTAACGTGACGACAAAGGTGCCCACGTCAAAGAGCGTGCTTGCGCGCCTTATGATACTGGGAGCGCTTTCGAATGAGAAATGTGCTTTTGACAACGTATCGATGTCCAAAGACTCCGAAAACCTTTTGTCGGTATTAAAAGATCTCGGTTTTTCCGTATCCTTCAATCAGGGAACAGGGAGACTTAAGATACAGGGTAACGGAGGCTCGATTCCCAAAAAGGAAGCAAGCGTTTATGTGGGAAATGCCGGGACTGCGGCAAGATTTTCCGTTGCGATGCTTGCACTCTCCGACGGCGAATATATGTTAAACGCTTCCCACGAGATGTCCCTTCGTCCCATGAAAGGCATTCTGGATACGTTAAGAAGTGCGGGCGCCATAATTATCTGTACGGAGAAGGAAGATCACTTCCCGCTCATCATAAAGGGAAAAAGACCTACAGAACCGCTTAAACTGAAGGTCGATGTATCCGAGAGCACTCAGTTTGCAAGCGGACTCATGCTGATGCAGGGATGCCTTCCCGAAGGCTCTGTTATAGAGGGAGTTAACGAAAACAGAAACTCATACATAAAGTTGACCGAGGCAGTCATAAAGAACTTCATGCCCCGTATGAATGCCGAAGGAGACATTTCGTCCGCAGCATATTGTTACGCAGCGGCAATGCTTACCGGGGGAAAAGTTACGGTCATGAACGCCACCCTTAATTCCGCACAGCCCGATATAAAGTTCTTAAAGCTTTTGCAAAGTTTCGGAGGAGAGTTTACCGAAGATGAAAGAGGTTTAACTCTTACTTGTGAACGTCCCATAGTGGGAGCGGAAGGAGATCTTACGATAGATATGTCCGATTTCTCCGACCAGTCCATGACCATGGCGGTTCTGGCCTCAGTCAGAAAAGGAACTACCACGATAAAAAATATCGGCCACATCCGTAAACAGGAATGTGACCGTATAGCGGCTCTTAAAGAAAATTTTGATGAGATCGGTATTGAGTGTGAAGCCGGCGACGATTATATAGTGATCCACGGCGGCAATCCCCACGGTGGATTCATAAAGACCCACAACGATCACAGAATTTATATGTCATTCATGCTGTTAAGCCTTATAGTTGACGGCATGAAAGCTGACAATCCCACCTGTAACTCAAAGAGTTATCCGGGCTATAACGACTTTATGTCCAGCCTCCGTCAACAGTAATGACCTGACCGGTCAAATATGACGGAGCGGTTAAAACAGAATATACCGAATCGGCTATTTCCTCGCATGTCGCAAAGCGATCTGCGGGGATTTCCGTTTTTACGGCTTCGAGATCTTCTTCGCTTAAATGTCTGTTCATGTCGGTGTCCACAAATCCGCAGGCGATCGCGTTAACGGAAATGTTGCTTGGAGCAAGCTCTTTCGCCAGCGCTTTGGTAAAACCGTTCACACCGCCTTTAGTTGCCGAGTAAGCCACTTCCATTGAAGCTCCTACGTTTCCCCATACCGAGGATATATTAATGATCGCTCCGCTGTGCTTTGAAAGCATTTTGGGGACGGCGAGTTTGCTTGTATAAAAGACCGATGTGAGATTGACCGAAACGATCCTGTTCCATTCCTCAGCGGTCATGTCGCTTAAGAGACCCACATATGATATTCCGGCATTGTTTATGAGAACATCAAGATATTCGATATCGTCAAATATGCTTTTAAGAGCATCAAGATCCGATACGTCGGCTTTGTATGCTTTTGCGGATATATTGTACTTTTTATGCAGTTCTTCGCACAGTTTTTCAAGTGTCGCTATATTTTTTTCGCATACGAGAAACAGATTGTAACCGCAAGCCGCCATTTTTACGGCGCAGGCTTTTCCTATGCCTCTCGAAGCACCTGTGATCAACGCTGTTTTCATGATCTTTTCTCCTTTTTGGGAAGGGCGTTTTTTTGACAAAAAGCCTATGTAAGATTATACTACATGGTATTGAGGATGCCAATTGTTTACTGTTTGTAAAGCCCGGGGTGGCTTACATTTAACGGAGGATATATGAGTGATTCAAAAAGAGATCTTGTGATAATAGGAGCGGGTCCCGCGGGACTTTCCGCTGCGGTTTATGCCAAAAGGGCAGGACTTGACGCACTTTTGATAGATGAGATGCCCGTAGACGGCGGTCAGGTACTTTCAACCTATGAAGTGGATAATTATCTCGGACTTCCGGGAGTTTCAGGTATGGAGCTTTCCGACAAGTTTTCCGAACATGCCAAGAATGCGGGAATTGAAAGAATGTCCGCACTCATTAAAAAGATAGAAGGAAGTGAGGGCGATTTTACTTTGATATCCTCTGAAGGTGATATCAAAGCCAAAAGGATAATAATCGCCACGGGCGCAAAGCATGCGCTCTTAAACGCTCCCGGTGAGGAAGAACTTTCCGGAATGGGAGTTTCGTATTGTGCGACCTGTGACGGCGCTTTTTACAGAAAGAAAGACGTTGCCGTTGTCGGGGGCTCGGATGTGGCTGTGGAAGATGCCATATATCTTGCAAGAACCTCAAATAAAGTTTATCTCATTCACAGAAGAGATACTTTAAGAGCTGCTCATTCACTTGTCGAGGCATTAAAAGCGTGTCCCAATGTCGAATTCGTATGGGACAGCACCGTAAAGAGCATAAACGGAACAAACGGTGTCGAATCGGTCAGCGTTATCAATAAAGTAAGCGGCGAAGAAAGAACGATCGAGGTAAGAGGCGTATTCATAGCCGTAGGTATCACTCCGGTATCGTATCTTTTAAAAGAATTCGGAGTTGACTTAGACGACGCGGGTTATGTGATCGCAGGCGAAGACTGCAGATCGTCGGTAAACGGTATATACGTTGCCGGAGATATCCGCAAGAAACCTTTAAGACAGATCATTACGGCAGTAGCCGACGGAGCCAATGCGGTATCTTCGGTTCAGGCTGATATGAACAAATAGTTTTTTTCAAGCGAT
>JAEEGG010021592.1_pt1 | contig 12768 bp, 5 predicted proteins | sample 9134161 | NCBI WGS metagenome assembly JAEEGG01 (sample SAMN16246543, study PRJNA631951) | gut metagenome | biome: gut microbiome; feature: rumen; material: CR-attached | host: Bos | place: Iran: Karaj | collected 2018-10
AGGTCAAGCCGGGCTCCACCGGCTACAGCGCCGCCGACAACATCCAGCAAAGCACCGGCGGCTACGACGCCGTCTCCGACAACTCCGGCAACGCCGCCATCTACCGCACCTCCTCCGTCGGCTCCGGCGCCTCCATCGAAAACCGCCCCCCCTACTACGCGCTCTGCTACATCATGCGCGTCAAATGACCCCTTTCGAAAGCCACCCAACCCAAGGACCCACCATGAAACGACACCCCGCCACGCTCGCCGCCGCCGCCCTCGCCCTCACCCTCGCTTGCGCCGCCACCGCCCGCGCCTTCTCCTACCAGGGCGCCCTCGCGGACCTCGACGGCAAGCCCCTGACCGGCAACCAGACCGTCGAATTCCGCCTCTACACCGCCGCGACCGGCGGCACCGCCCTCTGGGGATGCCAGCGCAACGTCCTGCTGGACGACAACGGCGTGTTCAACACCGAAATCGCCGACGGCTCCGCCACCGTCCCCTCCGGCGTCCCCGCCAACGCGGTGCTGGACGACGTCCTGACCGCGAACGCCCGCAACGTCCTCTACATGGGCATCACCGTCGGGGGATCCGCCGGCGAAATCGCCCCCCGCCTGACCCTCCTGCCCGTCCCCTACGCGGTGTTCGCCCACAACGTCACGCAGGCCTCCGGCGACTTCGCCGCCGCCGGCAAGGTCACCTCCACGCAGCTGGCCGTCTCCGGCGACGCCCTGTTCTCCGCGGACGCCACCATCTCGGGCAACGCCACCGTCGAAGGCGACCTGGCGGTTTCCGGCACCGTCACCGGCTACGGCATCGTCCCCGTCGGCACCATCCTCCTCTGGGGCGGCTCCGTCTCCGACATCCCCGAAGGCTGGCACCTCTGCGACGGCCAGACCGTCAACGGCCGCGCCATCCCCGACCTCCGCGACCGCTTCGTCGTCGGCGCCGGCGGCAACGGCTACGACTCCGGCGACAAGGGCGGGAAGGCCAGCTTCACCCTCAGCGCCTCGCAGCTCCCGGCGCACTCCCACCTGTATGCGGGCGACGACCAGCTCACCGACTGCAAGCCCGGCAACACCGGCTACAGCGCCACCGGCGACAACGTCGTGGAAGTCACCGGCGGCTACGACGCCAAGTCCTCCGGCTCCGGCAACGGCACCATCTACCGCACCTCCTCCGTCGGCTCCGGCGCCTCCATCGACAACCTCCCCCCCTACTACGCCCTCTGCTACATCATCCGCGTCAAGTGACCCAACACCCCGCCAGCTTGGCTTTTGGAAATGCCCCTCTGGGGAATGCCCCCCTGGGGGATGCGCCCTTGGGGGATGCGGCTTCCAGCCGCGTTGTCCCCTCCTCCCAGCCCTCCACGCGCCTTTCGGGGATGCGGCTTCCAGCCGCGTCTCCCACTCCCCCCTCCACGCGGCAAGATGCCGCATCCCCCAACTGCGTGCCCACAGCCACGTCCCCCTCCCCCTCGCTGGGGGATGCGGCTTCCAGCCGCGTTCCTCCCTCCTCCCGGCCCTCCACGCGGCAAGATGCCGCATCCCCCAGCTCTGCATCCCCCAATCCGCCCTCCACCCGCTTCTTCTCCCGCACCACCCCCGTGGACCGCATGCGCCACAATCTCCCCCACTGGGAGCAATCCGGCACCACCTGCTTCGCCACCTTCCGCCTTGCCGACTCCCTGCCCGCCGGCAAACTCGAAGAACTCCGCGACGCCCGTGCCCGCTGGCTCGCCGTCCACCCCACGCCCCTCTCTCCCGACGACGCGGCCGAATACCACGCCCGCTTCGAAGAAACCGCCGAACGCTGGCTCGACGCGGGCCACGGCGAATGCCTCCTCCGCGCCTCCGGAGCGCGCCGCGCCGTGGAGGACGCCATCCGCCACTTCGACGGCGACCGCTACACCCTCCACGCCTTCGTCGTGATGCCCAACCACGTCCACGTCCTCTTCACCCCCGCCGAGGACGTCGCCATCGGCAACATCCTGCATTCGTGGAAAAGTTTCTCCGCCAAAACCGTAAACGCCGCCCTCCACCGCACCGGCACGGTTTGGGAGAAAGAATCCTGGGACCGCTTCATCCGCAACCGCCGCCACTTCGTCCGCACATTGGCCTACATCCGTTCCAACCCCGGCAAGATGGACATCCCCGTCCATGTCGCCCCGGCCATCCTTGAGTGGCTCGGGGATGTCCCTCTGGGGGATGTCCCCCTAGGGGATGCGGCTTCCAGCCGCGTTCCTCCCACATCCCATTCCCCCACGCGGCAAGATGCCGCATCCCCCAACCTTGCATCCCCCAACGCCACCCCCAAGAGAAAGAGCCTGCCATGAAACGCAACTCCCTCGCCCACTCTTGTACCGCCGCCGCGTCCCTCGCCGCGTGCCTCCTCCTTGCCGCCGCCCCCGCCGCGCGCGCCTCGGAGAGCACCGTCATCCTGGGCACGCCGGCCCCCGCGACGCTGCGCAACACCGCCGACGCCTCGCGGAACGAGTGGCTCGCCGCCAACAGCGCGTTCATCGCGGAAGCGTTCTTCACGGCCACCGCCGCCACCTCGCAGCTGGCCACGGCCAACCGCCCGCAGTACGTCCTTGCCTCCTCCGAGACCGGCTTCCCGCTCGAGCGCACCATCCCCGCGTACTACCTCGGCGACCAGCTCGTTCCCCCCGACGGCGTCGACTGGCCCGCCACCTACGCCGCGTACACCAACTCCCCCGACGCCCCCTGCTTCATCTTCGACACCGCCGACAGCCGCGTCTTCGTGGCCGAGGGCGGCACCCATTCCTTCACGTGGGTCCGCGCTGACGGCGAGCCCCTCGCCATGAACTACGTCGTCTCCCCGGCCTGCTCCGGCCGCCCCCGCCGCATCTACTGGACCGACGATCCCTGGAACGCCCCCGCCATCGACCTCACCGGCAAGTTCGTCAAATTCTTCGGCGACCCCGAAATCCTGAACCCCGTCTTCGGCACCGTCACCAACTACGCCGGCGGCATGCCGCAGGTCATCACCAACCAGATTGTCAGCGGCCTGCACCTCGACACCTCCACCCACTTCCTCAACGCCCACGGCCAGCTGCAGGGGCAGGTCGTGATGGTCTACTACGACACCGGCAACTACGAGCGCATCCTCCACGTGCAGGTCGTCGAAGTCTGCCGTCCCGTCGTCAACCGCATGGCGGGCGAGATCGGCCGCGCCCTCCGTCCCGACGGCCGCGGTTACGACGTGTCCGGCCTCCGCGCGCGCCCCACCGTCGTCTCCCCCACCGACGGCCGCGGCGAATACCTCTACCAGCACAAGGGCCGCCACTCCTACTCCCCCAAGAACGGCAACGTCTATCCCCTCCGCCCCACGGCCGACTGCCCCTGGAACGCCGAAATCTACTGGATGGAGACCGACGAAATGGAAGTCCAGTGGCCCTTCGAGGTCGACCAGTACGCCTGCGACTGGCCGGCCGACGCCACCGTCTTCGTCCGCGGCGACGCGGACGGCGACGGCGGCCGCCCCGTCTACATCCCCTTCGGCCTCGAAGGCACCGTCATGGACTACCAGGAGCCCGACGGCCACGCCCTCGCCGTCGCCCCCGACGGCACCTTCGACGCCGTTGGCGAGGGCTACAGCCTCCTCCGCCTGACCGCCGACGACGACATCTGGTTCTTCCCCATCCACTCCCTCTTCCGCTCCAACACCAACTACTTCACCCTCGAACCCGGCGAAGCCCACGTCGGCTCCGAACTCCACCTCCGCGGCGGCTCCGCCTCCGGCCTGGCCGACGGCTTCGACCCCGACCTCGACCCCACCTCCCCCGGCTACATCTATCCCCCCGTCTCCTCCCCCGACTGGAACCCCGCCCTCTACGCCGCGCCCGCCCCCGACCCCCGCCGCACCGGCTCCTCCGCCACCGACGGCGTCTCCCCCGACGGCACCGCCGACACCAACGCCTACGCCTCCGTCATCTACCCCGTCCGCGCCCGCGACCCCAACGCCACCATCGAAGTCTGGTGGAACACCACCCTCCGCGAGGAGGGCATGCCCGAGCCCCTCGTCGTCCCGACCCTCCCGCAGGTCTATTCCGTCCGCTGGCCCCTCCCCGGCGAAACCCCGCAGATCGTCATCGCCTCCCAGCTCGGCTCCGATGCCGACTCCATCTTCTCCCAGAACCTCGGCGCCTACCTCGAAGACGCCACCTCGACCATCCACCTCGGCAACCGCTCCTTCTTCGACGCCGCCACCGGCGGCACCGTCATGGCCTGGGTCCGGCCCGAAGACGCGGCCGACGACACCCCCTCCTCCCTCCTGACCCTCGGCTCCGACCCCGCCACCGCCGTCGTCGTGGACATCCGCCGCAAGGACGGAGAGACCCGCCTCCAGGTCACCTGCGGCACCAACACCGTCTCCTGCCCATATCTCCCCGACCCCCGCTTCATGGGCTGGATGCACGTCGCCCTCACCTTCTCCGGCGCCTCCGCCACCGTCCATTTCGACTGCGGCCCCGCCGAAGTCCACACCCTCCCCCTGGCGACGCCGCCCTTCCACGCCGGCGCCTTCCCGGCCACCATCGGCGCGGCCAACGGACTGCCCGCGCGCGCCGGGGCCGAAATCGGCGAAGTCCTCGTCTGGAACACCCCGATGGACGAAGAAGCCATCGCCTTCGAATACCTCACCCCCCACGACGGCACCGAAAACCACCTCGCCGCCTGCTACACCTTCGTCAAGGGCACCGACCTGAACGTCACCTCCACCGACGAACGCACCGTCCACGAAAAAGTCTTCGGCGCCGCCCGCACCGCCCACCGCTGCCTGGCCGAGACCGAAGGCCCGCCCGCCTGGGGCAAGGGCTCCATCGTCCCCGACCCCGGCACCGCCGCCCGCATCTATCTCCAGAACGACCCCGCCGCCACCGGCTACAACCCCAACGAAGAACACGCCCTCCTGACCGCCTCCGGCGACCGCCGCATCGCCTGGGCCCTCCGCAGCGACCTCAACACCGCGGCCACCTCCGAGCCCGGCGTCCTCGTCGAATACGTCAAGCACGGCCGCAAGGCCATGCAGTGGTTCGCCGTCGCCGCCACCAACGACGCCTATCCCATCCTCTCCGCCCCCGCCACCGCGGGCCTCGCCTTCCCCGGCCCGCACCCCATCGACCTCCTCGACGACCCCTGGTGCCCCAAGGACGCCTGGGACGAACCCGCCGCCACCGCCCCGGCCTTCCGCGACCGCAAGGGCCAGCTCTGGGCCCGCGCCGCCGGCAACGCCACCATGCGCATGTACTACCGCAACCAGGAAGGCTTCGCCTACCCCTCCCTCGCCACCAACAAATGGCCCGCCGTCAACGAAGAAATCCCCTGGCTCGCCCTCCTCGGCGGCGACCCCTCCGCCGACCCCCTCGCCGCCCAGCCCGCCGCCTGGACCTGGGAAGTCACCTGGCCCGGCGAAGTCCCCGAGATGGAAATCGGCCGCACCCTCACCACCGCCTCCGACGGCCTCCCCGAAGTCTGGAACGCCAAATCCGCCGCCGTCGTCTGGCCCCCCACCACCGCCGAAGCCGAATCCACGGCCCTCCTCTTCGACCCCACCGTCGCCCAGACCGCCGGCTTCAGCGACTTCACCGTCAAGCAGCTCATCGACAAATTCGGCATCCAGTCCGGCGCCGGCGGCCACGCCACCCAGCGCCAGGGCAAATGGTACTTCGACGACCTCCCCCCCAACCTCTCCACCCGCTTCTACCTCGACACCACCGCCGACCCCGCCTCCTGCCTCAAGCTCGTCGGCGAGCGGGAAGACAACCCCGGCGCCGTCTCCCTCCTCCACGTCAACGTCCTTTCCGACGGAGAACGCGACACCCTCTCCCACCTCGTCGACGAGACCGCCGAAAACGGAGACGCCATCGCCCTCTGGCAAGCCGCCATCGCCACCCTCGCCACCAACGCCGTCCGCCCCTCCGTCCTCGCGACCGACACCGGCGAACCCGCCGTCACCTACATTCCCCGCGACCACTACGCCCTCTTCACCATGGGCGCCACCAACTACGTCACCCTCATCGAAAACGACGCCCCCAAAATGGTCCCCGCCCCCGGCACCACCAACCTCGTCGCCTCCGGCGTCTCCGACGGCGACCCCATATCCATGCACATCCTCAAGGTCGTCCCCAAGTACTACACCGGCCACGTCGTCACCCGCGAAGACCCATACAATCTCCTCTCCCAGCAACTCTCCGTCATCTACGCCGAAGCCTTCGCCGGCGAGCCCGGCCAATACGAATTCGAGTGGCGCAAGGCCCGCCCCTCCGACGACGGCACCGTCCCGACCGCCTACGACGACCCCTCCATCTACTCCCTCAAATTCCCCGTCACCAACGGCCTGACCCGCTTCGTCGTCGGCGCCCAGGGCGACACCCTCGCCGACATGGTCAACACATACTATGCCGTCCGCTACCGCGCCGCCTCCACCAACTCCCCCGCCTGGGCCGCCATGGGCGACGCCTGGTCCGACTGGTCCGACCCGCCCTGCCTGGCCGAAGGCTGGGTCCAGCGCGTCCTCAACAACGTCACCCCCTTCTACCAGCGCATGCGCGACCTTTACGAAAACCCCGCCGAGACCGCCGTCTCCATGATCGTCCAGGCCGGCGCCCCCTACGAAGGCGACATCGCCCTCAACCAGGACAACCTCGCCTCCGTCGGCCTCATCCAGCTCTACGAAACCCTCCTGTCCAAGGCCGAATCCATGTCCCTGCTCCTCGGCATCGACGACGCCGACGCCAACAAACAGCTCCAGCTCGCCGTCGGCCGCCTCGCCGACATGTACGGCGTCCTCGGCGACGAAGCCTGGACCGACGCCCTCAACCCCACCATCTCCTTCGGTGCCGACTTCGACACCCCCGAAATGACCGGCCTCGCCCTCGACTACGGCGCCCTCTCCGGCACCCTCTTCGCCTTCGACAACCAGGTTCCCACCCTCCTCGACGAAGAACTCGCCCTCCTCCGCGGCCGCACCGGCGACAACGCCCCCGCCCTCACCATCTCCCCCTACTACAACCGCCTCGTCTGGAACTTCACCCGCGGCATCACCGCCGGCGAAGTCGCCTACGCCGTCAACTACGACATCTCCGGCAACCGTTCCGGCACCATCGACGCCCAGCAGGCCGCCCTCCAGTACCCCCAGGGCCACGGCGACGCCTACGGCCACTACCTCTCCGCCCTCTCCGCCTACTACCGCCTCCTGCGGAACCCCTTCTTCTCCTGGGGCAAACCCGCCATGGGCGAACTCGTCGTCAACGACGCCGTCGTCAACGCCGACGAATACGACGAAGCCCGCTTCGCCTCCGTCGCCCACGACGTCGCCAAAGTCGCCGCCGAGACCGTCGACCGCACCGCCCGCAAAGCCTACCGCGACAACGGCGGCGCCACCGGCGCCGGCTACCTCGACTCCGCCGCCTCCCGCAACTTCGGCTACGGCGAATGGGCCGCCCGCGGCGGCTACGGCGCCCTCTGCAACTGGGCCGTCGCCAACTCCCTCCTCCCCCCCGCCCCCGACGTCGGCCACTACGTCCGCTTCGCCTTCACCAACCGCGACTCCGCCGTCGCCACCGCCCTCGCCGTCGGCGACCAGCCCGCCCTCCTCTCCAACAGCCTCTGGACCGTCGAATTCCAGCTCCTCCCCGCCGCCCCCGCCGTCGACCCCCTCCACGCCGGCCCCGCCGTCCCCGTCCGTCTCGAAGGCGAACACGCGGCCCTCGAATTCCGCTTCGACCCCTCCAACACCCTCACCGTCGCCGCCCAGCCCCTCTCCGGCACCAACCTCGCCGTCCGTACCGCCTACTACGTCTACACCAACGCCGACTGGAACATCAACACCTGGACCTCCGACCAATACTCCGAACTCGTCTGCACCGACGGAACCGGCCTCCTCGGCATCGAATGCGCCTTCTTCGGCACCAACGCCCCCACCGCCTTCCCCGCCTCCTGGACCTTCACCACCCTGACCGCCCCCCCCGATTTCACCGCCGCCGGCTGGCACCTCAACTCCGTCGACGAAACCGGCACCCCCGAACCCTACATCTACGACACCCCCGTCTCCTCCAAGGTCCCCGACGGCCCGCCCATCCTCACCCCCCTCGCCACCCTCCCTTCCGGCGTCGACGCCCTGGTCGCCCTTGTTTCCGATCCCACCGCCCTCACCGCCCTCGTCCTCGCCCCCGACGGCGCCGTCCTGGCCAGCCAACCCCTGGGAACCCCCGACGGCTTCCGCCTCGGCCGCATCGAATCCATCGCCCTCGGCGGCGGCTTCCTCGGCGAAATCGGCGAATTCCGCGTCTGGGGCGGCGACGCCCGCACCGCCGACGAACTCCACGACAAGCGCGAATGCGTTTCCCCCACCTCCGCCGGCCTCGACCTCTACCTCCGCACCCTCTCCGCCCACGCCACCCGCGCCCTCGTCGACGACGCCAACCCCGGCGTCTCCTGGACCGTCTCCTCCGGCGCCTGGCTCCCCATGGCCGAATCCGGAATGGCCCTCGCCTTCGAGGACGAAGGCCTCAAGCGCATCGACCGCTCCACCGTCCCCGCCCTCACCGCCCTCGCCAACCTCGTCCCCGACATCCAGAAGAAACTCGACCGCCTCGACGCCGGTTTGAACCCCCTCGGCCTCTCCTCCGGCGCCATCCCCTTCGACCTCACCCCCGTCACCGAAGGCGACGAAACCCGCACCCACTTCGAGCAGATCCGCGAACGCGCCCAGACCGCCCTATCCAACGCCCGCCGCATCCTCGACCGCGCCCAAGCCTCCGGCAACCGCCTCCGCCTCATCCAGGAAGCCCAGATCGCCCGCGACGACCTCCTCGAACGCACCGAACAGGACTACAAGCACCGCCTCGTCGAATACTTCGGCTACCCCTACGAAGGCGACATCGGCCCCTCCGGCACCTACCCCCAGGGCTACGACGGCCCCGACCTCCTCCACTACGCCTGGATGGACCTCTCCGACTACGGCATCACCGACGTCGCCGACACCGTCACCGCCACCATCGTCCAAGTCAAGGGCGCCACCAGCACCGCCGCCGCCGGACAGGACATCCTCGGCATGGACGACGCCGTCTCCACCAACACCCTCACCTTCGAACTCTCCGCCAACGGCCTCGTCCTCAAGCCCGCCAACATCGCCGGCAAGCGCCGCGCCCAGGGCCGCATCCAGGAAGCCCTCGGCGAATTCCTCTCCGCCTACGCCGACTTCGGCGACGCCATGGAAATCTACGACTACGCCTGCACCCAACTCGAATACGAACTCAACTCCATCCGCGCCGGCATCTCCTTCCACGTCCTCCGCACCGTCTACGCCGACGCCCGGCAAATCACCGAAACCGCCCTCTCCTCCACCGCCTGCGCCATGCAGCTCGCCCTCAACACCCTCGAATTCACCGCCCAGACCGGCGTCGACATCTCCGAAGGCGTCCTCAAATGCACCCCCTCCATCACCGGTGCCGGCATGACCGTCAACGTCGACCCCAGCGCCGTCGTCGCCGCCGCCACCATCCCCGCCGTCGTCGCCGAAAACGTCCTCACCGAGGCAGGCATCCTCGCCGCCAAGAACGCCATCGACGGCTTTGCCGCCACCCACACCTTCCTCGACCTCGGCCAAGCCGCCCTCGACACCGTCCTCGGCACCTTCGAAGCCAACATCGCCTGGTACGAACAAGCCCGCGCCGCCTACGAAATGCAGCTCCACGCCATGCTCGCCGCCAACTCCGCCTTCCGCCAACTCACCCTCGCCCAGGCCAAGGTCGAAACCGTCATCGCCGAAGCCCAGCGCATCCTCGACGACCGCCGCCTCCTCCGCGAACAGGCCACCGACGTCCTCACCAAGATGCGCTACAACGAAATGTTCTTCCGCCTCGACCGCAACGAAGCCCTCTCCCGCTACCAAACCGCCTTCGAACTCGCCCAGAAATACACCTACCTCGCCGCCCAGGCCTACGACTACGAAACCGGCCTCCTCACCGCCGACCCCGCCTCCGGCGAAGCCTTCATCGCCCGCATCGTCGGCGCCCGCACCCTCGGCGAATTCGCCCCCGACGGCACCCCCCTGCCCGCCTCCGACGGCGTCAAGGGCGACGGCGGCCTCGCCGCCATCCTCGCCGAACTCGACGCCGACTGGCTTGTCCTCAAACCCCGCCTCGGCATCAACAACCCCCAAAAATACGCCACCTGGTTCTCCCTCCGCAAAGAACACTTCCGCATCTACCCCGACGCCCGCGGCGACGAAGCCTGGAAGACCGCCCTCCGCCAATGCTGGGTCGACGACCTCCGCGCCGTCCCCGAATTCACCCGCCTCTGCCAACCCCTGGCCGGCTCCGAAGCCGACGCCGAACCCGGCCTCGTCATCCCCTTCGACTCCATGATCGCCTTCGGCCGCAACTACTTCGGCGAAGAAACCGTCGGCGGCGACTCCACCCTCGACTCCACCTGGTTCGCCACCCACATCGCCGCCGCGGGCGTCCACTTCGCCGGCTACGACGACACCGCCCTTTCCAAGACCCCGGCCGTCTACCTCGTCCCGGCCGGTGCCGACCGCTTCCGCGCCGTCGGCGACCCCGACACCGTCCTCAGCTGGAACGTCGTCGACCAAGTCATCCCGGCCCCCTATCCCATCGGCGCCACCCAACTCGACGACCCCGACTGGACTCCCCTCTACACCGGCCACACCGGCGGCGCCGACCCCGGCGCCAAAATAAGAAAACACCCCTCCTTCCGCGCCTACTACGCCCCCACCGACGCCCCCCCCTCCGACACCTCCCTCGACTGCACCCGCCTCGTCGGCCGCAGCGCCTGGAACACCCGCTGGCTTCTCATCATCCCGGCGGGCTCCCTCGGCTCCGACCGCGAAACCGCCCTCTCCACCCTCGTCAACGGCCGCGACACCGACCGCGACGGCACCCCCGACACCCCCGGCATCACCGACATCCTCCTCGGCCTCAAAACCTACTCGCATTCAGGGAACTGAATGCGAAGAGAACAGAGAACAGAGAAAAACGAAAAGATGCGGAAAAATCCGATGGAAACCGAAGAAACCATCCCGAAGAGTCCCTTGCAGGAGATGAGCATGGACTTCGCCGTCCGCATCGTCACCCTTGCCCGCGAACTCCGGAGCGGCCCCAAGGAATACGCCCTGGCCGATCAAGTCCTCCGCTCTGGCACCTCCATCGGAGCCAACCTTGCCGAAGCCACATTTGCCGCCTCCCGCAAGGAATTCCTTCTCAAGTGCAAAATCGCCCTCAAAGAATGCTCCGAAACCCGCTTCTGGCTCGACCTCCTCGCCCGCGCCTCCATCTTCCCCGCCTCCCGCCTCGCCCCCCTTCGCGCCACCTGCACCGACCTCCTCCGCATGCTCGCCGCGACCTGCAAAACCACCCAAGAAAGGCTCTCCGCCCAATGAAAACAAACCCCCGCCATCTTTTCACTTTTCACTCTTCTCTTTTCTCTGCGGCGGCCCCATCCGTCGCTCACCGCCCGCTTTTCTCTTTTCTTTCTTCTCTTTTCTCTGCGGCGGCCTCCGCCGCCGCCCACCGCCCTCTTTTCACTTTTCTCTTTTCACTTTTCACTCTAGCGGCGTCGGCCGCCCTCGCCGCCACACCCCTGCTTTGCAATCCATACATCTTCGTCGGAAGAATAACCGACGCTCGCGCGGCGGCTTTCGACAATCAACGCACTGCAATCCTCTCCGCCTACAGCACGGCCGACGCCGCTGGCTCCCCCCCCACCCTCCTCGCCCGCTCCACCACCTTCTACCGCGACGACACCCCCCACAACTACCGCCTCACCATCCCCATGTCCTCCACTCCCGCCGACGGTTGCGCCCTCCAGAACGACCTCCTGGAGATCACCGCCACCGACGACGCCGGCCGCCTCTGGACCGGCGTCATCGACCCTGCGACCGTCGGCGCCCCCGGCACCCTCTGCGAAGTCGACATCGTCCTCTCCGAAGACCTCGACGGCGACGGCATCGACGACGCCCTCCTCCAGGACCTGATCAACGAATGGGCGGCCTCCGACTACTACACCCCCGGCACCCCCTTCGACATCCACGCCGACCCCGACGGCGACGGCCTGAGCACCCTTGACGAAGCCCACCTCGGCACCGACCCCTTCAACCCCTCCGACACCCTCCAGATCGACTCCTTCGACATGACCACCGACCCACCCTCCCTCACCGCCTCCCTCCCCGCCGGCCACGTCTACACCCTCGAAACCACCCCCTCCCTGACGTCCCCCTGGACCCCGACCGACTTCACCCCCACTCCCTCCTCCTCCCCCCGCCGCACCCTCTCGACCCCCTCCACCCCCGCCCGCACCCCCGTCACCCTCTACCTCCTCCCCACCACCAACCCCTCCCCCGCCTTCCTCCGCCTCTCCACCCGCTGATTTTCCCTCCCTCCTGAAGGCGGGCTGTCAGCCCGCCTCCCTTCCCTCGCCCGGGGGCTCGGGGGCCCCGCCCCCGTCCTTTCCCTCTCCCCTTTCCCGGCGGATCCGCCACCTTTCCCGCGGCCAAACCGGCACGCCGGGGAGGAATTCCACATGCAAATCCCCGTCGAGGTCCGTTCGCCACAACGGCAGGCCACGTTCCTCCAGCAACCCAAGGAACTCCCCGTCGGGATGTCGCTCCTTGACATGCGGCCCGCAGCTGGCGAGGACGGCGTCCGGCCCCACGGCATCGAGCCAGAAGGGCGGCGTCCCTCCGGCCCCCCCGTGGTCCGCAGCGAGCAGCAGCGCGGCGGCCGGGTTGGCGGCATCCCCGC
>JAEEGG010021594.1_pt1 | contig 12767 bp, 17 predicted proteins | sample 9134161 | NCBI WGS metagenome assembly JAEEGG01 (sample SAMN16246543, study PRJNA631951) | gut metagenome | biome: gut microbiome; feature: rumen; material: CR-attached | host: Bos | place: Iran: Karaj | collected 2018-10
TATCAACGTGGAAATACCAGAGACGTATGAGAAAGAGGATGATATTGACAGGTACAATTACAATCAACTCAATCAACTGTCAAATGGTTATATCATAGATCCAACAAAAAGGAATGGTTTGTACTATGACTTGAAGTTTGAAGATGGTATTTGTGTCAGGGATTTTGTGGTAGAATTTGGTCACATCGAGGGAAATATTCTGCAGGGCAATATGGAAGAGAACATGAATCTGATTATGGAAAAAAGCGAAGTGCCACAAAACACATTGAACTTTCTCTATCATGCTAATTTCTACCACATCAGTATCAGCAATGATTGCGACTTGAGTTACATGAAGAACAAGGAGAGGACTCCCAATGAAGAAATCAAGATTCGAGTCAAGTTCTTTGAGAATGTCAAGCAACCATATAATACAGATTATCCCTTTGCCATCATAGAATCCATTTCACCAAATCAGTAATATATAACAAAAGCGCTCGGGCTTGCCCGCTCATGCTACCGAAGAGACGCAAGAACCGTCCCTCAGTTACATAATCAAACTTTTCTCAGTCTTTTTTTGAAATAAAATTGGCTTTTTCTTTTGAGTATCGAAATCTTTTCTTGATGGTATTTTTTCTTTTGGATTATTATTTGTAATTTTGCGTCGTGTTTCAAACACAATAATATTAACATCATTCAATCATGTACAAGCAGCCAGGCCAAGAAGAGCTTCTTTTTTATATGTTATATACAGGAGCAGCTGTGTTGTCTCTGATAGCCAGCTTTTATCTGCTGTTCCGGCGAGCTAACGCCATTGCTCCTGACATTACACCGCCAATACGTTTGCGGCGGTGGACGGCAGCCCTTTTCGCTTCCACGACTTTGAGCCATGCATGGTATTTGCCGGGCATCTTTCTCACTTCAGACGATGATATTATGCTGCATGATCTTGTGGGCGGGCTGCTCGATTGCATGACGGTACTCCCTTTGTCGATAGTTATCATGTTCTGTATGTTGCAAGATCACAGGCGGCCGCTGTGGTTAGCTTGGGTGATGGTAGCACCGCTCATTATTGGAAAGGCGGTATGCCTTGCCAACCTGAGCTATGCTCCTTTGCCGATAATTCTTGCCTATTTTCTGTTGTTGGGCATTGGTTTATTGATATATATGATACGTGCGATTAGGCAATATGGATGCTGGCTTCGCGACAACTATGCCGACTTGGAACACAAGGAGGTGTGGCAGAGTATTGTGGTGATGGCCTTCTTACTGCTGATATCAGGCATTTATGAGGTTGGCTTCAGTTGGCCAGCTTACGATTACATCGTTCAAGTGCTCGGCATTGTGGTTGTGTGCTATCTTGTATGGCGGGTAGAAACGCTGAGCGACCTTAGCATTCACCAGATGCAGATTCTTCCAATTGCCCTGTCGCAAACGCTTCGCGACGACATTGGACCGTTGTTAAAGCGGTATTGCGAGGAACAGCAACTCTATTTACAACATGACCTGACCCTTGCGGAACTTTGTAAAGCTATTGGAACCAATCGTACTTATCTCGCGCAGTATTTCTCCAGTCAGGGCATCACTTACAATGCCTATATCAACCAACTACGCATCCAGCATTTCGTCAGTCTATATCGTGAGGCAGTAGCTGCACAACGTTCCTTCACCGCCCAGCAGTTGGCCAATGAGTGTGGCTTCCACAGTTACCGTACGTTTAGCGATGTTTTCAAACGTGTAATGAACCAGTCGGTCTCTACCTGGATAAAAGCTCAGCAATAAGCGATCATATAAAAGCATGCAGATTTCGCCAAAAGTGGCAGAATCTACAAAAAAAGTGGCAGAATCTACAAAATTAGGTTCGCCAGATACTTTGTGCAAAGTTGTTTTGGAGGGATTTGCTTATCTTTGCATTCAGAAATCACTAAAACTTTATTATTATGAAACAGAAAAAGACAATTTGTATGCGAATCAGTAAGAAGATGTTATCATGCATCGCAGTAATGAGCGTTATCATCGTATCTGGTATGCTTGTCGGTTGCTCGTCATACGACGACAACCCGGCTCCTAAGGATTCCGACAGTGAGAAACCCAAGGCTGTCGATTATAGTGATAAGAACAATTGGCTGAGACAGCCTAAAATAAGAAAGGCCGTCGATTGTTTTTATGTTTATCCTACGGAATATTCCGACGATTCCAAAGGGGCATCTAAGTTCGCCGACATCAACGATAAGTCCTTGAGAGAGTTGTGGGAGGGTGTCTATCAGATGCAGGGAACGGCATACGAGGAATCCACCAATGTCTTCGCTCCTTATTACAGGCAGGCCAATATGGCAGCACTGGCCACATTGTCTCCTGAGGAGCGAAATAAAACACTCGCCAGCACTCCCAAAGAAGATGTCTTCGCAGCACTCGACTACTATTTTGAGAACCTGAATGACGGAAGACCCTTCATCCTCGCAAGCCACTCCCAGGGTTCAGCCATGCAGAGTTTTGTACTTGCAGAATACATGAAGGCATATCCTGAGTATCTGAAGCGTATGATTGCAGCATACGTTATCGGCTATTCGATTACCGAGGATTATCTGAAACAGAATCCACACCTCAAATTTGCAGAGGGAGCCGACGATACAGGCGTAATCATATCATATAATACGGAGGGGCCTACTAACGAGGGTAAAGAAAACATAGTTCTCCTGCCAGGAGCCATTAGCATCAATCCCCTGAACTGGAAGCGAGATGAGACATACGCTTCGGCGGAGGAAAACTTAGGCGGCTACATCTTAAATGAAAAGACTGGGAAAATGGAGGTTGTTCCTCATGCTGCCGATGCACAAGTGAATTTAAAGAGGGGTGTAATTATTACAACAACCACAGCCATGGAACCCATACCTGCTGCAGTTTTTGGTCCTGCCAGCTACCACAATGGCGACTATGGTCTTTACTACAACAACATCAAGGATAACGTGGCGAAGCGTATCGCAGCGTATAAGGAGAAGACTACAGCTACCGATTACAGCGTCAAGACCAACTGGCTTTCGCTTCCGAAAGTCACTAAAGACGTTGATGCTTTCTACGTTTACTCGACAGTGTACGTTGAGTCGAGTTACGAAGAGGGAGCCCCTGATTACGCGCCGCTCAACAGCCTCGAGATGATACTTGGTGCGCTGGGCGAATATGAGACGAATGCAAGTGTGTTCGAGGAGTCGTGCAATGTGTTTGTGCCGTGGTACCGCCAATCCGGCATGAAATATGCCGGGGAAGTCTCGGCGAAGACTGGGGACATCGACGCAGCGCTTGCCGGTGTGTCCTATACCGACATGAAAGCCGCACTCGACTACTACTTCGAGAAGTGCAACAACGGTCGTCCGTTCATCATCGCAGGTCACAGCCAAGGCTCGGCCATGGTTAAGTATATATTGAAAAACTACTTCAAGGAACACCCCGACTATTACAAACGAATGGTTGCTGCCTACGCTATTGGTTACGCCATCACGAAGGATGACCTCGAAGCCTACCCGTACTGGAAGTTCGCGACCGGCGAGAGCGACACGGGTGTCATTATCAGCTATAACACAGAAGGTCCCAAGAACGTAGCGGAGAACGCCCATAACGTCGTTGTTCTGCCAGGTGCCATCAGCATCAACCCATTGAACTGGAAACTTGACGAGACGTATGCGTCTGCCAGCGAGAACAAGGGTTCGCTCGTGTTGAATCAGGAAACTGGTGCTCGTGAGATCGTTGACCTCGGTGTGGACGCACAGATAAACCTCGCTCGCGGCGTCATCGTGACTAACACCACTGCTCCCGTCACTGATATGCCCAATTACTTCGGCCCGGCCAGCTTCCACGAAAACGACTACTCATTCTTCTACAACAACCTCAAGGAAAACGTAGCCAAAAGAATTGCGACTTATCAAAGCTTATCAAAATAAGGTAATAAAGAATTACCACCGCTTCAGCCGCTGGCAACAGGCCGAACCGCATTATGTCAATCGTCATCAGGACATCGTCCAGCATTGTCATAACTGCGGTACCCAGTTTACCGACAACTTCTGTCCGCGCTGTGGCCAGCGTGCTGAAGTGGGACGTGTGGGGTGGAAGTCCATCAAAGAAAATATCGCCATCCTCTGGGGACTGGACTCCCGCTCGCTCACCTATACGCTCGTCCAGTTGCTGGGGCGTCCGGGCTATCTGGTGCGAGACTACATCAGTGGTCATCGCCAAGTATCGTTCCCGCCCGTCAAGATGCTGGTCATCGTCTGTCTCTTCGTAGTTATTTTCGAGTCGGTCTTCCATGTGAAGAATGATGTCTTGGGAATTACGTTCAACATTCAGAAGTTAGACGAAATTGTCAGATGGATAAATGCTCAGAAAAGTTGGGCAACGCTGTTCCTCCAATCTTTCTATATCCTGCCTACATGGTTGGTGTTCCGCTTCGCCCCAAGTTACCCTCGCCATACGTTGCCCGAGGGATTTTTCCTGCAAGTATACCTGAGCGTCCTGAGTCTTCTCTTAGTATTCTTTGCCTACTTGAACGAGAATCTCGAACTCGTACTTTGGATAATCTACATGTATATTACCTACCGCCAGCTCTTCGGCTATGGCTGGTGGGGTACTTTGTGGCGATTGGCAGTCGTCTTACTATTGGCAGTCACGACGATGGTTGTTGCGGCAGTGATTATTGGGATTATTTATGATATGTCACATTAATCAGGAAATCTGTGACAGTCACGAAGTATCTGACCCATGTGACATTGGCTTTCGGGCGGTATTTTTTCTCATCAGTGGGTCAGAGAACCGTCCCCTGATCTGTAGAAGGATAATCAGGAGAAGTATCCCGGTGTTATCAGAAGAATTGTCTATTATGCGCCAGGGCTTCATCGAAGCTTCGTCTACTACACGAACAACTTCTACCTCAGCGCAAAGGACATTGCCCTGCTCTATAAATATAGGTGGCAGGTGGAACTCTTCTTCAAATGGATCAAGCAGCACCTCCAAGTCAAGCGTTTCTGGGGAGAATCTGAAAATGCAGTCCGAATACAGATACACGTGGCCATCATCTCCTACTGCCTCATTGCCATTATCGAGCACGACCTCAAGATTGGCAGGCCTGTCTTCGAAGTCATGCGTATCCTTGGTAAGTCTTCGCTCACCATGGATAACATCCATGACCTGCTCAAGCCGCTCAAAGAGACCATCAAGCCTGATGATGGGCGACTCTATCTGGACTTCAAATATGATTAACATATATTAAGAGACACTAGTGTCAGAATAATTAAATAATTATATCGGTATTTGGAGAAAAATCTGTACCTTTGCACCCGCAAACTTACGCTGAGCCACCTTGTAAGAGGTTGGAGCGGCTATAGTAAGGAGCACTACATATTAGGATGCGTTTGCTAACGCACTGTTTTAGGCTTTCTGGAACGTAGGAAATTCAAGAAAGTACAGTCTGGAACTATGCAGAGGTGGATGCTACGGGTAGGTATATAACCGTTCCCTAAAGGTGTGCCGATGACTTTAAAAAGTCATCACGCACACCTTTAGGGGCGTATTACATATACCAACAGCGTGGGTATCGATCTGTTTGGTCTACTGTACGGGTTTCCTACGACCTCAGAAAGCGGACATGCAGAGGCTAGATACCCCGCTTTTCTTTTGTGTAGTTAACGAATAGAGATGAACTGTCCGTATCGGGTGTCTATCGGGTTTAGAATTGTTTTGCCGTATGAAGAGAGATGCGTATTGGGACTCCCTAAAATTTGTTTTAATTTTCCTAGTTATTTGTGGACATTGTATTGAGAGTTATACACCAAATGGAGGTATAAATATAGCTCTATACAATTTTATTTTCACGTTCCATATGCCTTTATTCATCTTTGTGTCTGGACTATTTACCCATACAACAGACCGAAGTAAGTATAAGTTGGGAATCATTAGGATATTGGAAACCTATATAGTTTTCCAATTTATCAAGGGAATAATGTATATATTAATTAGTGGTATAACTCTAAAGTCTATCATTTCTGTTTTAGTTGTTCCGCGCTATACACTATGGTATTTACTAAGTCTTATCATTTGGCGGCTTTTGGTTTTCATCATTCCAGAGGATCTTGTTAACAAACATCCCGCCAAAGTTTTGTTAATTTGCTTGTTAATCAGCTTATTAGGAGGATTTATTCCTATTGGGGGCGAATTTTCTCTACAACGGAGCATAACTTTCCTGCCCTTTTTCTTTATGGGCTATTATGCAAGAAACATCAAATTGAAAAGTTATATTGCCAAGATTCCATATCAGGTAGCATTTACAGTGTTGTTTTCTATTTTTCTAATATACTTCTTTGCACTTAGCGAACCCATTAATTTTGTATTACATGGCAAAACCTCATATTGGTCTGTAGATAATATTTCGCCATTCCAACTCTGTATCGGACGCGGTTTATTTCTTTTCTCTGCAACTATAATGGGAACCATGGTGATGCGCCTTGTTCCAACGAAACCACGATTATCTCAATGGGGCTGTATTACGCTTTTTATATACATTTACCATTCATTTGCTATAGAGACATTACGTTTGGCTATCAAGCTTGGTTATTTTCCTCAAATAGAATGGATGTTAATTGTTATGTCTGTCATATTAACTATGGGATTAATACTTCTTTCACATATCAAGTTCTTTAATATACTTTTAAACCCAATAAGTTACATTATGAAAAATCAAAATAGGTCTACTATTTAAACATTCTACTCTTTGGGAGAAGCCCATCACTGAGACAAGAATCATCTATAACGTCGCTCACCTTTTTGCTTTCCCAATATCTCCAGCAGTCTGCTGGGGAATCCACGATAGGCTTCTTGGGGAAATGCTTTTTGTAGCCGGTCAGCAAATAGACATCGTCTTTCGAGACACAGAAGGGACAGGAACTAGTGTGACACAAAATAACAATAAACGCAGAACAATGTGATTCACATTGCGTCCTGACCGTGACATTTTTACGTTTATAAAGCAACATATGGATAATACAACATTAAAAAAGACTATAACAGATATTTTAGCTCCATTTGGATTTAAAAAAGAAGGAACTAATTCTTGGATAAGAAAAGCAGAAGAAATCTCTATGAAGGTGTATTTGCAAAAATCATCCTTCAGTAAATTGTATTACTTTAATGATTACTATATTATAAACAAAATGCATAGTAATTCCCCTGGAGAAAATGAATGCTTTGGAGATATTAAGTATAGTAATTATAAACTATTATCCAAAATGTGTGATCTAGAATCCAATGTCTCTGATGATGAAAGAGTAAAAATATTACGAGGTTTGATAAGTAAGGATTTTTCCAATCATCGATATATTGAAACGGAAAAAGAATTGAAAGAAATGCTCGTAAATAGTAATATACCTGTGTTTCTTGTGATAAAGAAGTATTTAGGTATAGATTTGATGGAGCCATGTACACAGTAGGAACCGACCCTACTGTACACGGAAAGGTCAGGCACTTTTGTGTCCTTAGACCCCATGGCTTTTATTTAACGACGGTTCATTCGTTATTCGAGTCTCGTTGCTGATCGGCGGCGAGACTGTTTTGTGTCACGCTGGGGTCTGGACATTTTGTGACTGTCACAGATTGTCCTGACCCCAACGTGACATATTGTTATGAGTATGATAGACGAGGAAATATCGCTGTCTTCGATTATAAGTTCTCAATAAGTCGTAATCCCTGCTTACGATAAAAAGGGAACTTCGTATCAGAACTTACGAGCGTCATTTTATGCGATATAGCTTGGGCAATAATGATATGATCAAAAGGATCTTTGTGGTCCTGAGCTTCGTTTATCTGTAATGCAGCCAAGGTACGGATTACATTCACGTCTGTATTGTCTATTTCTACAGATGGATCATTAAGGACAAACGAAATCATCTCAGCCTCAGTCTTCCAAATGTTCGAAAGAAGCTTCTTTGTCCTAAATGCAGTTATCAACTCTTGCAAACTGACTGTGCTTAGATACTTCAGATTCTCAGGGTCTTCAAGATATGTGCACACATCTTTTGTCAACGATTTGCGGTCGCTGACCATATAAACATAAATATTGGTGTCAAGTAGTAGGCGCATTAGTCAAGAACAACAGGATCGGTAATGATGATAGTGCCCTGTGTAGCTTCATAATACTCCCAGAACTCTTTTACCTTTTCTTCTTTCTCTTGCTTACTCATATCGTTAACTGTATTTATTCCGCCTGCAAAGATACGGCATTTTTCTGAATAATCAAACTTTTCCAGGCTTTTTTCGAAATATAATTGGCTATTTCTTTGGGACATAGAGGGGTCAGGTACTTCTGTGTCCTTTCTGATATCGCGTCTCACTGCTGATTACTGCAACGGGGCTTATTCTTTTTTGTTCATATTGTTTGGACTCACGAGGACAGGTCCGATGAGTCGTAGACATTCACGCGTTTAGGGCTCGCAGTGATGCGAGCCCTAAACGTTTACCAACTAATTAACTAAAAACGAACGTATGAAAAAGAAACTATTAACTCAAACTAACTTATGATGAAACGTATTATTCTTGATTTCTGATTTCTGATGCAAAGTTACGGCGAATTTAGGCTGATTCCAAGAAATTGCGCTATTTCTTCTTCAACTTGTGTGGACAAACGCCCCATCTTTGGCCAAATCGGAGAAAATGGCTAAAAAGTTGTCCAAAGATTTGTTTTTTCGATATTTATTCGTATCTTTGCACCCGAAATATATTTTGTTCAACCTCTAAATAAAATTCGTATGAAAAAGAAAAAAGCAAAAAATTGTGTTAATTCTCCGAGTTTTCTTGGCAGTGTCGAACCTTTTATGTACTTTTGCCATGAGTAATCGAAGAGAAAAGGCGAAAGCCCCAACTGTACAGCTGAACAAACAGCTGGTAGCTGCAGAGGAGTCTGCTAGAATCTTCAGAGAAAACAGTAAGAAGAACCTACGTTATGCAGAAGTATTCACAGATTTAGCAAAACTAGTGTTTGGAGGCGTCATCATTGGCGGAGTCTTTGAAGAGATGGAACATCCGATATATCTCTATACGATTGGGATATTGGGATTCCTCTTTCTAATGTGGATTGGTACAATGTATTATAATAAAGGTATTAAAGAAAAATAGATATGGTTACAGTAGCATTTATAGCAACAGTATGTCTATTGGCACTTATCTTCTATCTTTACGACAGAAAGAGATTGAAGAGTAATTGAGGCTCATAGAAACGGGAAGTCATGGGGACTGTCCCGTAAGTTTTGATTTTCTTAAAGCCCTGTTGCTTCGGCAGCGGGGCTTTTCTTTTTTGTTCATTTTGTTTAGATTTGTTACTTTTGTGGAAAAACAAGAACAAAATGAGTAAAAAAGAAGAAACACCAAGAGATTGGTGACGTTTTTTGACGCCAATTATATTGAGGCGTATAAGCAGATGATCAATGAACTGCGAGAGTTCTTGGTGGACAAGGATGTCGACGCAATGAATTTAACTAGGCTGGAGTTCCGTAGTGACCTGAAGCGCGGCGACAAGAAACGGATATGGATGGCATTGGCCAAGATGCTGAGAGCCGGGGGCGAAGACCGGTCGGTGATGCCCCAACGCTACGATAAAAATGACCTTTTTTGGTGGCTTTCAGACAAGCGGCACTGCAATCTTTCAGAAAAATTTCAGTCTGTGCAACGTTCTGTAAATAAGGTAGTTGAATCTTCTTTTTAGAAAATTTTAACGGCCATTTCTTAATGTTAAATCGTAGGAAGGAGAATTGATTGTTCCTAATTTTGCGACATGAACTTTTACGGTGGCCACCAAAAAAGTGAATAATGAATAGCGAATAGTGAATAGTAAAAAAAGGAAATTATGAAAAAAAGAAAGAATGAAATTATGAGGGAAGAATCACTCCTGTTAAAACGATGGACGTTGGACTTGGCCAATGCTCTGATTGATGAGGGCTGCCGACGCACAAAAGCTTTTGTGCTGGCCCATAAGGCCCGGACGGTCTTAGGTTTACTCGGTTTGGGTGTCGTGACCTTTGAGTATGAGAAAAAGGACGGTACCATGCGCCGCGCCAGAGGTACGCTTTGTAAAGGTGTCTGCCGGGAGTATGACGATTATGTGGTCAAAGGCAGAAAGAAAACCGAACCGAAGCTGGGTCTGTTCAGTTATTGGGACTTGGATGCCAATGGCTTCCGCTCGTTCGATATCAGAAAGAATGTTACAGTCATACAAACGGTAATTAAATCAAATGAGTAATAATTATCCCCCTGGAGCGGCGAACGACCCGCGCGCTCCGTATAACGAGAGACCGTTGGAAGAAGTCGACGTGACCGTGAAGACGAGGCTGATCAAGGAAACGGTGATTGAGACGTCCGAAGGTCATTGGGTACGGGAAACTGAAATTGAGCCCGACGGCACAAGGTCGCACGTGAGCTTCTTTGAACCCGATGTGGATCTAAAAGAAACTTTCCTAAATGCCCATCGCTCGGCTATACAGATTATCCGCGACTGCGAGAAGATCAGCAAAGAACTAGCCAAGAACGGTATGCGCTTCTATGCAGGCATCTATCTGCCGACACTTGTAGATGACTGTGAAGACTGGGAAGAGGAAGATTTCGATGTTGACAGTTGAATAAAAACAACGAATTCTTGCGTCCCTATGGTAGCAAGAATTCGTTGTCAGAAAAAAGTAAAAATCAAAAAGTAAGAAATTATGAGAATCAGTGATTTAACACAGGAAGAGAGGAAGGCTTTTGAGGAGCATCTGCTTTCGACCTATAGATATGATGCAGCGACGGGAAAGCTGATTAACAGGAAGTGGAATCGGGAATATCCGGGAGTGATTGATAAGAGCAACGGCTATGTCTATGTCAAAGTCTTTTTCCAGGGAGATCGGTTTAGGTTACGGAAGCATCGGTTGGTGTTCTTTCTAGTGCGCCATCGTTTTCCTAAGGAGATTGATCATATTAATGGCATCAAGACCGACAACCGCATTGAGAATTTACGCGAAGTGAGCGGTTCCGAAAACTGCCAGAAGAGAGACTGCCAATGGAAGAAAAATCCTGACTCTGGACTGCCAGGCATACATAAAATGGGCAGAAGCTTTGAGACATATATCAGAGCAAGGAAACTTCGCTCTTCGATTCCGGAGATGCTTTTCTTCCACCTCACTCTTCTAGGCAGAAGATATTACTAATTTAAAACCACAGATTGCACAGATTACACAGATTGTTATGGCTATAGCCACGATTATTTTGGATTTAACAGATTTGATTATTATGGATTTAACAGATTCCATACGGCGACCAAATCAAGCGGCTTTAGCTGCAATAATCAAGAATAATCTTTATAATCAGAAAATCTGTGAAATCTGTATAATCTGTGGTAAAAAATAAACAAAACTATGATTGCAAAAAACAATATTTTCAATATTCGTGCTAATGGCGCGAAGTGGGTCGGGCAGATTGGCTCGAACAAGGGATTCGTTGAGTTTGACACGCAGGAGCATGCCATTCGTGCATGGCTCGTGCTGATGCGCACCTATCGCAGGAAATACGGTCTGACAACCATTCGGGGCATCATCAACCGCTTTGCGCCGCCCTCGGAAAACAATACGGAGAAATATGTACGCTACTGCTGTACGGTGACGCTGAAAGGCAGCATGGAGCCGATTACCAACAAGGCTACATACTACGTGCTCGGCCAAGCTATGGCTAGAATGGAAACGGGTACCGGCCTCTCTTATGACGTTATAGCTTCGGTTGCGAATAAGTTTAACATTAGAATCATTGTATAATCAGAACTATTGTATAAATTATGGAAACATCTAAGATGGAATCGACGGACATCCGTCAGGTTGAAGAGATGCTGCTGGCGCAGCTGGCGGACATCGCGGAGAAAAAAGACAGAATATGGCTGATCACTCTGTTGAAATGCTATTACGCCCTGCTCGAAACGACGCAGAATCTGCCCTGTCTGCATCGTCTGAAATTCTTTGATTGCACGTATATCGTGTTCAGTTTTTTACAACTGAATGGACAGCTGAGACGCTACAAAGAGCAGTTCGACAAAGAATATGCCAATGACTTAAACCAAATGTTCAAGAGGCTTTATGACAGATTATGAAAAAATCAAACGCTATGTGTCTGAGCTGCTGACGCTGAGCGGAATAAACCTGGAGGGGGAGAGTGCAGCAGGCACCCTTCTCTTCCATGCCTACGTGGCCGTGGCCATGTTTGAACTGATGGATGCGGATGAGCGCGCGCTGGTCAAGGGGATACAGCGGAGAATGAAGTATTTTTTTTCGGTCAACGTGAACTTAAAAGAGAGAAAGCGAAAAACAGCAAAAGAAATTCTTCCCCCTAACCCCCTATCTATAGAAAAAGAAAACAAAGAAAAAAAAGAGAAAACTACTCTCTCTGCGGGGCGCGCTCTTTCTTTGCCTTTGTCTGATCTGGAAGAGCGTCAGAACGCTTTTAAGATGGAAATCTGGAATCACAGAGGCGACATGGATATGGATATGCTCAACGATTTCTACTATTATTGGACTGATGTGAATCCCAAGACCCAAAAGATGCGATTCGAGGAGCAGGAGCGTTATTTCAGCGTGGAAAATCGTCTGAAGAGGTGGAAGAAAAACGAAATCTCAAATTCCATTGCTGCTTCGAAAATACGTCTGAAGCGCACCAAGAAGAGGGACGAGCAGGAGCAGACGGAGGCGGAGAAGAGCCTGGAGGCAGCCGCTGAGCGGGAACAGGAGAATGCGGAGCGCGAG
>JAEEGG010021597.1_pt1 | contig 12767 bp, 5 predicted proteins | sample 9134161 | NCBI WGS metagenome assembly JAEEGG01 (sample SAMN16246543, study PRJNA631951) | gut metagenome | biome: gut microbiome; feature: rumen; material: CR-attached | host: Bos | place: Iran: Karaj | collected 2018-10
ATTACAAGGCTTGAGTATGCAGATACCTTCGTTGAGCTATAATAAGAACCTCCTGTATTCCTATAGAAGTAAGCACGATATGGATAGAGAGTCATCTTGGCAGCTTTATAGGTCTTGCCATTTTTCTCCATCTTAGGATTCAGGTATGTGAACTTATTCTGCTTGAAGTAATATACATCACCAGGAAGAATCTGTGCACCTGAAGGAAGACCAACATAACCCTTACCATAGAATACAGTTGTCTTCAGATTTCCTCTGAACTCCCAATCGTGAATTGACGCATCAGCATCAGAATAAGACTTATTCACAGCTGTAAAATCAGCATTCTCTGGAACTCCAACATTCAGTTCATCTATCTTCACCTGTGAGCCTACACCACCATCAGTACGGTTGTAAAGAACTGGTGTGTTAGCAGGAATAACAGCATCCTGTGACATTTCACTAAACTCCATATAGTTATTTGTCATGCTCTTGAGCTCATAGAACTTCACACCATTCATATTGTTCTTGGTTGGGTAAGGCAAGCATAGAGTTCCCCAAGTAGAGTTCTGTGCCTGTACCTTTGCAGAATCATTTGCCGCCACATTAGCATCACGAGCGTATGAAGCTTTTGAAGCATTAAATGCATAAGGAATCTTGATTGGGAATCTGTCTGTTACAACAAGTCCCGGACACGTACCATCAGTTTTTATCTCATTCTCTATGACGTCATAAGCTCCTTCACCTAAATAAACCAAGAGATTTGGAGAGATGAAATCCTTATCCCTCAATGGAACCATAAGATCATCTGATTTCTTAGAAGAATTATCCAGATACTTTGCATTCCTAATGTCAAATACCATTACTGGGTTGGTACTTGAAATCCTACCTGCTTCTTTTTCAGCCTCAGCTGCACCAAGCAAATCATGAACCATACTGTTTTCCCAGTCAATTCCAACCTCCAGATACTCGGTACCAAAGTCAATGATATCACCATCCCTTACTGTGTACTTTGGTTCATATCTCGCTGTCAGGTTAACATCATGAGTACAATTCCATACAAAATTGCCATTTTTCCTTGTCCAATAACCGCTACTCTCATTAAAATAGATATTACGGTCTTCAGGATGATCCACATTTACTGTAGCAACCAGCACGTTATTTGAATCATAGAAGCCTAGTAACTTGAAACCTGCCTTCTTGAATTTACCATTGGTTATCTGGCTTGGACACTGTCCACCATATTTGAAGGATATCTTTACAACACCATCAGAGTTATAAATAACATCACTAATAGGTTTTTGGCTATTATACTCCATCTGCTTTGGCACAATGGCACCATTAGTTCCGTCAAATGTCACGATAAATGTTGCAGGTGCCCAGTGAGCATAGAGAGTTACACCACTGTATGTATAATCCCAGTCTGCAACACCTACCATGTCCTTGTCATAGTATTGAGTGCCTCCATAATCTTGGCCCATAGACTCTGCATACTCTTGATTTTGGTTGCTGTAATAGCCCTTGAACTCATAGCCCTCCTTTGTTGGAGCTGTTAAGCCATTAGGCAATTTCTGACCATAAATAGCAGTAGTTTGAGTGTTTCCACCTGTACCACCCTGTGGATCAAGTGTAACAATATCAGGAATCTTATTCCAAACAGCATAGAGACTTACAGGTCCCTTACCACCGCCATTCACAGCATCGTATGGACAGAAGTCACCCTCTACAATATATAATCCATTTTGCTTATCTATTGTTATCTTGTATTCAGGAGTTGTAGCCTCTGGATTAGTACTGAAACCTAATAACTCATATCCATTACGAGTTAAATTATGTTTACCACTATACATCTGCTTGGTTTCTGTCTTACTCGTTGAAGTAAGATTTTGTGTTTCCCAAACATTACCTGTTCCATCGTTATTGTAATAAGTAAGGGTAGCATAATAGGTATATGTAGGAATTCCTTTATATCCAAAGGATGCTTCACCACTATTACTATTGTTTTTTCCAAGATATGACATTATTGCAAGATAGTGCGTATCTGTTATAGGAGCTACACCATTTGCATTACTTTTTTCCAAACTAACATCTGTTTTTGCATCTACCTGATTTACAGAATTACTACCTGCACCAGCCACTATCATCGTTGGTAATATAGGATTATCTCTAAATGCTCCAGACGAAGCGACTTCACCATTAGCCTTCCAAGCAATGGTTTTTATCTTTGTATCTGCTTCAGATGATGTTGCAACACCTAAATTCTTAACTTCAAAACCATAGTTCTTACCACCTTGATTGGCCACTTTACCATCAAAAGTATAAGAAAAATGTACATCGGAATATTTTGGAACCTTTACATCAAGCCCTATCTTCTGACATATAGCACGCCAATAACTAGTATTAGCAGTAGTCCTAAAACCTGTTATTTGCTTCCAATCATCCGTGTTTTGCAAATTCATATTAGTCCTTAAGTCTTGGACTTTTTTCCAATCATAAGCGTAAAAATCTCTACCAGTCCTTTCTGCATTATAATCATCTGTATGTCCTGTACCATTATCAATATGCCAATTAGCATTAGACGTTTGAATTATATAATAAGTGGTTACACGATGCCAGTCCAATCCTTCATCTTTTGCAAAGACATGAAGTGTATAAGTAGAAGTGTTACTTGCAATGGTTTCACCATTCTTAAGTACTGCACTAATCACTACATCACCTTCCTTTTTGGCAATAATCACACCTGTAAGAGGATCTATTTCTATTATCTCACCATTACTGTCTTCAGAATATTCAAAATGATAGCCACTTGTACCATTACTCAAAGTTATATTATCACCATTAGCGGTGAAAATTCCCTTAATCTGGGCATTATCATCACCAACTGTAATATCATAACCCTTTTTGCTATTCTCAAAACCTATTGCTATTTCTGGTCTGGTTGGATCAACTGAATATACATGAATTGTCTGAGTATAAGAACAAACCAATCTCTTATCACGCATCAATTTTACAGTTACAGGAATATCACCTGTAACCTTTATTTGTTCTATGACACCAGACATTCGACGAACAACCATTTTGCTTTCATCCGCCTCATATTCAAAATGAAAATCTTCTGGATTTTTAGGATTTTCAGTAGGAACAACTGCACCAGCATGAGCTGTAATATATCCCTTAAGCATATAAGTACCACCAGGCTGACCTTTTATGATATTATTATCCACTACACCTGTTGTTGTATTATAACAACGCATACGGATATCAGGTAAAGTGAACTGTACCTTAAATGCCCAATTACTATTATCACTATCCTTTATGTTAGAAGCTGTACCTTCCTGTCCGTTCCAGCCTGCCTTGATAAAAGTACGGCACTTGTTACTAAGCTCTGATAATCCCAAATCTATCCAAGTCCAATTACCAATTCCAATTTTAGTATCGTATGCCTCATTAATCTCAAAAGATGTCAATCCGTTAAGAACAACGTTCTTATTATTCTCCTTCTTCCAAGGTATATTTGTTCTAGAGAAAGTAGCATTATGAGTGAATAAATTCATAGCCCAATGCTCTTCACTATATGAAAAACCACTGCCTGATACTGGAACACAAGTTGTAGTAATACCATAGTTCTTAAAGAAATCCGTAATACTACCAGACAGAAGATCATTCATCTTATTCCACTGGATCATATTTACCTCATAAGGGAAATTGGTAAAAGACAGTTTCAGATGAGACTCCTTCTTATATATATTACCCTTCTCATCAGTGTAATAATTGCCATTCTCATCTCTTAAATAATCAGCAAGAAGTCTGTCATTAACATCTTGGCTTATCCACTCAAAGAAACGAGCATCTTTTGCCCAAGCCACACCCTGTGCTGATACTGTTACACCAGCAGGAAGATCATAAGCATTATTATCATCCGTGACTAACATTATAGGATCGCCCGTAGCACCTTCTGTATACTGATTAAAGTATATCTTCAGATTCCTCTGTTGCGCCATGGCATTAGCCGTTGTACCTAATGCTATTATAATAGCTATTAAATACCTAAAAATACTACGTGTTCTCATATCTGTAAACTTTTTAAATGTTTTTTCACTGTATTAATTACAAAAATAAGCGTCGGAAATAAATGTCCTTTTCTGTGTTGCAAATATACAAAAAATTTTCCGATTTTTTATTAAAATAATCAAAAAAAATTGTTCTTTTAGCTCAAAAAATCTTCTTTTTAACTAAAAAACATTGTATTTTGCTATTTCCACAATACAAAATCCATCTTCCCTTCTCACTTTTATAATTTCTCAAGTATATGAATATTAGTTGTTTATATTAACTTCGTGTGGCTACACAATTTTTCGATTGTATAAAGACACAAATCGCACAGATTATAGTGATCTTTTGCTTGCGCTCTTTTTACGTGTTTCGTTAAGAACGTAAATTCGACGACTAAAAACTTTGTTATTTTAGCAGCAAGCTGCTGTTTTCGGAACAAAAATTTTCTGGTCATCGTCGTAAATTTTCTGGAAAGCTACCAGCACCACAAGGTGCTATTTTCGTTTCTTTCGTGCCTTCCGTGTTCAGAATAGTTTTCAATCTTGCGAACATTCTTCTGGAAAACCAAAAGGAGTGCAAGCGAAAATCACTTAATCATGCCATATCTGATTAGAGTAAATATCCTCAGAATCATTCTCCAAAGTGAATCCTCCGATAGGCTTTGACTCACCAAAGTCCTCTCCTCCTTCTTCTATCTGGAAAGAATTCTCGAGCAATCTACCATCTTCCTCAATCGCGAATCTCTCTGCGATTGGGGCATTATACACTTTCCTTAAAATCATTTCTTTACTTGAATTACATCTTACATTTCTCTCGCCAAGCCAAAACCAATGCAAGCACTGGTTTTGGTTATTTGGCTAACGAAACGGTTGAAAATTACATATCTTTCTTAATACACTTTCTTTTTTCCATTGACGATATAGAGGCGACCGCTTACAGGCTGCATTACCCTGCGACCGTTGAGGTCATATATCTTGCCATCACCCTCTGCATCATTATCAATCAGGTTGGTTATATCCGTGGCACCTTCCTCATCTATTGCTATTATAGAGAAGGTGGTAAACTTCGCATTAGCCGCTGTTGTTGTGAAGTATGCACGATAAGGGAGCATTGTCACCTTACCCTTATTAGCTAGGTGTGTGAACTGATCCTGCTTGAAATAGTAGATCTCCTTTGAACCGTCCATCTTTTCTGCACCAGCAGGAACCTTCTTGTTATCATACTCCTTACCACAGAATATCTTTGTGGTGAGAGTTCCTATGAACTGCCAAGAGTCTAATGAAGAACCCGGATTTGTGGAATATGATGTGTTCACTGGAACATTTACACCAGCCTCCTCAATCTTCACCTCTGAGCCTACACCCTCCAGACGCTTGTAAAGTACTGGAGTATTTGCAGGAATGACATCCACATTCATTGGAGTATAGTGCATGACACTTTTCTCAAATCCTGTCAACTTATAGAACTTTACATTATTAGCATTATTTCTGATAGGATAAGGCAGACAAAGGGTTCCCCACTGGGAATTTGCAGCCTGTGCCTTAGCAGCATCCTCGCTTGAGTAGTCCTTGTTACGCTCATACAAAGCATTATCAGCCTTGAATGCGTATGGAACCTTGATCTCGTATCTGTCAGTTACTACAAGACTCTTACATTTATTATCAAGTGAAACCGCATTATAACAGTCACTTACATTCCCATTATACCAAGCTTGATTTTCATTATCGTTGAAATACACCAACACATTTGGTGATATATAATCCTTGTATTCATCCTTCTGCAAACTTTGCATTACTTTCAAACGTTCATATTTGTTGTCAGTCCACATATTAGTAGATTTTCTCAAATCAAATACCATTGTCTGTTCACCCTTAGTTTCATAAACATCCTTTGCAGCACCTACCAAGTCATTTACTACAGACCAAAGCCAGTCATCACCAGCCTCAACCTTCTCATTGTCAAATGAGATAACATTTTTTGAATATTTATATTTTTGTCTATAATGAGCTGTCAAGGTAATATTGCCTATATGACTATACTTCATACCTTTTTCTGTCCAATAGCCTCCATTATCAGTTATCGTACAGTTACGGCTCTTTTCATCTACTGATATAATCTTATTTCCATTGCTGTCAAACCAACCTAAGAGCTCGTAGCCAGGCTTCTTTGCTGTTGAATGAACAAGTTTATTATCATCTCCTGTCCTATACGCGATTGATAATGTCATAACGCTGTTTGATTTCTTTGTGATATTAAAGTTCCCAGCATTATCTTTTACTACAGGATTAGGCAATACACCACCAGCAGCATCAAGAGTTACTATATATATCTTAGGTGCCCAGTGACCATAGATTGTTCCACCATAATTATAAGACCAAGATTTTACACCTGCCATGTCTTTGTTGTAGTATTGTGTGCCACCATAGTTCAGACCCTTACCCTCTGCATAGTCTTGATTCTGGTTGTCATAATAGCCCTTGAACTCATAACCTTCTCTTGTCGGAGCAGTTAAGCCATTAGGCAATGGCTGACCATACGTAGCAATTACAGTCTCACCATTATCTGTTCCATCGCAATATTTTAAATTTACCAAGTACTGATTACTACCGAGATTAGGAGCCTTCACATTTATATTTTTTGTGGCTGTCTTCTTTACCTCTCCGTCAGTAATAGTAACTGTAAGTTGTGCATTACCAAGATTTTTTGGAGTTATTACACCATTTTTATCTACAGTAAAAATATTTTCATCACTACTTTCATATGTTGTAGTAAAATCGAAAGCTCCCTTATGATCAATCTTATAGAACTCTGAAACATCAAACGTTTTACCCCATTCTATCTGAGTTGGCATAGAGCTAGTAAAATATACGCTTGGCTCGTAATATGAAATCTTGAAGGTTGGAGTGCTATTGTCATTAGCACCTTGATAGTATACAGTATTTGTAGTAAGAGCACCTGTCAACTGCTTCATGGACATACTCTTCAAACCATTCAAAAGTGACGAGAACTCTCCTCCATCCAAGAATGAATTATAATGAAAATAAGTACCCTCAATACTACCAATTCGATAATTCTCTGAATAAGAATTATCACTATAATCTATGATTTCGGTGTATATATTACTAGAAAAATTTGCAGAAGGCTCTGCCATAACATTGAAATCAACAGACTTTACCTCATACTTGAAATTAGTAAAATTGATTTTCCCAACATTATTCTTATCCAAATAAACACGATCTTTCCAAGAACTTCTTAGTGATCTTTTATATCTACCAGATACACTAAAACTCGTGCCTACAGGTTCTGTAATTGCTGATAATTTTACTGTTTCTGATTCGTAATTAAATTTATACTCAGCAGTATAAACCTTTTCGTCTTGAGCCATCAGTTCACAAAACGGAACAAACATAGCACAAGACACAATAAATGCTTTCTTGAAAAACTTACCTGTCCACATATCTCTGTTTTTTTGATCCCTAAAGGATTTTTCTTTTCTGTGTATTTTTTTTGTAATAATTAAACCATTACCTTATTTATCGAGTGCAAAATTAAGTATTTATTTCGAAATAAAAGTAAAAAAATCTGAAAAAAATTCTGTTTTAGTATAAAAAATTTTTTATCGTGTACCTTTCTGCCAAACATCTGGAAAAATAGACCAACAAACTTATTGTGAATTAGTTACAAAACGCCTAATTATATAATGAACGCGCACTAAGCAACAGAATTGATAATAACTGTTTTACAAATCACGATATAATAGCACCTTTGGTGCTGAACTGACAATAATTACCAATCTTACCAATCTTCAACCAATAAGATAATGAGTATTTAACGTGAGTTCGACGAATTGCCATAATCTTTTATCCACTGTGTGAAGGTTCACGAATTTATCATTCTTATCTTTTAAATAAAAATTAGCTTTCACTTCGACCGCCTAACTAAAGTTTCATGGAAAATTATTCGCAAGGCTCATCAAGCTACGCAAGTCACGGATAACTAATGTAGTCAAGCGTAGCACTTAACTTGGTTGAATTCACGTTATTTAAATTGAGAACAGATTTAGTAAAAACTATATAAAAGCAAAATAAAAGGTCAAACCTAGTTTCACAACTCGATTTTGACCTTTTATTTTATTTTCCCCTTTAGACATCAAAAATGTGTCTCTTTCATAAAAATTACACTTATTTCCGATTGCAAAAGTAGGTAAAAAAACTAACTTTCACAAATTAATTTGTTCCATAAAGTTTGTTATTTCGATCATGCAACACTTTTTACAAAGTTGCACTATTCTTTTTTACAATTGCATTTTTGTAAAAATTGCGGTTTCATCGGTATTTTTGCGGTTTTTTAGGAAATAAAAGAAGAAAAACAGAAAAATAAAAAATTCGTGATTTTTTTCTAAATGTTTGTATTTATACCATGAAATGTTGGAAATTTCCTCAAATTTTAGGTATAATTTCTGACAAAGAAAGAATGTTTTTAGCGTAAAAAACACACTTTTTCTCTAAAGAATAGGCAGAAAAATCATAAATGATCTTTGAAAAATTCCAAGGCGCGTCTTTGAACAGGTTTACCGAAACTATGGGGAATATCCCACATCTCCGTCTGAAGGTTATTTACGGCTCCCTGACTATCCCACACCTTGTGCATGATACTAAATGCCCTGTTTGCGCCATTAAGAGGAAAGAGCTTATCTTTCGTGCCACTTATGAAAAGCATAGGCTTAGGACACGCAAGACTGGCTATATGCGGATAATCCAACCAACGGCGAAGTCCCGGGAAACAGTTGGCAAAACCGCCATTCTCCGTACGAGAATACTTGAACGACATCTGTTCCTGGGTCGTTACCATCCAACAAACGGACACAGCCGTCTTGATTTTGTCACTAAGGGCTGCAAGCAACCAAGAGCGATATCCGCCCATAGAGAAGCCCACACAGCCTATTCTATTTGGGTCAACGTATGGTAGTGTGGCGATATAGTCGGTACATGCAATATCATCGTAGGTCATATAGGCAGAGAGGTCTATGCCGTACATCATCATATTTCCGCATATCATATCAAACTTACTGCGTAGAGCCCCTTCTTTCTGACCTCTCTCGCCCCACAAAGGAGCATCAGAACTAAAGACGACGTAGCCCTTCTGGGCGAGATAATCGCCTACAAACTGACCTTCATATAAGTCCTCAACCCATTTCTCTGCATCCTCAAGAACCACACTATCCTCAAGAGCCACAGGATTGTTACATTCAAGTGAGTCTGGATCTGGTTCAAACGGACGAATCATCTTCTCCTTACCAATGAAAAGATGTCCTCCGTGATCGTGAAGGCAGTTGATAGCAGGGAAAGGTCCTTTACCATCAGGTATGAGAATAATGGCAGGAACGGTATAATAGCGTGACAGCCTTATCTCTATCTGACGGGCTTTATATCCATCCCTCTGCTCTTCACGTATTACGGTTACGCCAAAATCTCCCGGAGGAGGCGGTGGCATGAGCATACAGTCGAACACCTTCTGTCGGGCTACCCTCCTCCACTCGTCAAAGTCGGTGATATCGCAATTTCCCCATGCAAGAGGGTATTTCAGATCCTCAAGCAAGCTGTCGGCATAGACAGGGAGATTGCGCATAAACTCGTATTTCTGACGGGTAGGCACACTATACATATTACCTCCCGGGTATTTCTGGGCAATACCTGGAAGAGATAGCAGTAATGATATGACAATCAGAGGAATCCGCATATTATGTATTTGTTTTATGCAAAAGTAGCTCAAAATCTTGGAATTACTACTATTACATGCATATTTTAGGGAATATTAACTATATCCGCGTCACAATTATGTGTTCTCATACGTTATTATTATTAATCACTTTAACGAATAAGAATAATAACTAATGAAGAAAATCTTTATCTCTCTCGCTTGTGCAGTAATATGCTGTGCTTGTGATGCTCGTCACAACAACTCTGCTGCTGATGAGCAGAAAGACATCCAAACAGAGGCTGTATCTGATGCAAACGACAATCAGGAAGGTATTGCCGATGGCCAGATGGCACCAGACTTCACTCTCAATGACATCAATGGCAAGCCATTGTCTCTGTCAAGTCTGAGAGGAAAGTACGTAATCATTGATTTCTGGGGTTCATGGTGTGGCTGGTGTATAAAAGGTATGCCTATGATGAAGGAATACTATAAGAAATACTCCGATAAACTGGAGATTTTAGGCGTTGACTGCAACGATCCTGAGAAGAAATGGAAGAATGCAGTCAAGAATCTGAATTTACCTTGGAAACACGTCTATAACCCAAAAGACTCTTATGAAATCTTAAAGAAATATCAGATTCAGGGATTCCCTACAAAGATTCTCGTTGATCCGGAAGGAAAGATAGCAAAGACAATAGTCGGAGAAGACCCTAAATTCTATGAGTATCTGGATGAAGTGTTAGGAAAGTGACCCCCAGCCCCCCCAAGGGGGAGTATTTAGAATGTATTTCTAATCACTGGGGATTACATACAAACGCTAAGCTATAATCTCTGATTATCATAAATAAAGCTTTGTGCCTCAGCGTCTTTGCGTTTGAAAATAACAGATTGCCGCTCATAGGTTCCTATGTGGATATCCTATGAGCGGCAATACTATTATAAACTCCCCTTGGGGGGTTGAGGGTTCTCTTTACCAGATATGCGCCCTCTTCTTCTTAGGAACGAAGAGCTTGCCTTTCTTAATGTTGAAGGCTGTATACCAATCGTCAATCATTGGAAGAGCGCCATTTACTCGTGCGAACTCTGGAGAGTGTGGATCCATCGTGATGAGCATCTCCCGATACTCAGGACGACTTGTGCCTGCCCATACGCGAGCCCAGCCAAGGAAGAAACGCTGATCTGCGGTGAAACCGTCGATAACAGCGGTATTACCGGTATTACGCATAGCACGAAGAGCGATATTCAAACCACCATTATCACCGATGTTTTCGCCAAGAGTGAGCTTTCCGTTCACCTTCTTACCGTTAATCACCTCAATGTTTGAGAAGTGGTCAACGAGAACCTGTGTGCGCTGGTCGAAGTTCTTCTTATCCTGCTCAGTCCACCAGTTACGCTGATTACCAGTCTTGTCAAACTGACTTCCCTGATCGTCAAAACCATGTGACATCTCATGACCGATGACACCGCCAATAGCACCATAATTCAAGGCATCGTCTGCCTCTGGATCAAAGAAAGGAGGCTGGAGTATACCAGCAGGGAAGCAAATCTCGTTGGTTGTAGGGTTGTAATAAGCATTGATAGTCTGAGGAGTCATAAGCCACTCTGACTTGTCAACAGGCTTGTTCACCTTCTTGCGAAGCTCCTCAAGGAGGAAGAACTCACTCACATTGTCTATATTCTCAGCAAGACTGAGAGTGTCTGAGATCTCAAGCTTTGAAAAGTCCTTCCACTTGTCAGGATAACCAATCTTGATGATGAAGTTCTCAAGCTTATCCTTTGCCTGTGCCTTTGTCTCTGCACTCATCCATGTAGCCTCATCAATACGCTGTGAGAGGGCTGTCTGGAGGTTATGAACAAGCTGAAGCATACGGTTCTTTGAGCTTTCTGGGAAGTACTTCTCACAGTACATCTTACCGATAGGCTCACCCATAACGCTATTCACAAGGTTTGTGGCACGCTTCCACATTGGGTCGTCCTGCTGCTGTCCGCTGAACACCCTGCGGAAAGCAAACTGAGCCTTGCGGAAATCAGCAGACAGAAGGCCTGCTGCATGACCTATCACATTCAGCTCTGCATAGCTCTTGAGGTCTTCAAGTGGGGTGTCTGCGTATATCTTCTCTACCTCATGAATAGGCTCTGGCTGACCTACATCCACATAATCGAAAGCAGGGAAACCTGAAACCCAGAATACTGTAGTCCAGTCAATGCCTGGGAAATCACGTACCAACTCCTGGAATGACATCTTATGATAGTTAGCATTCACGTCACGGAGCTTTACCTGACTATACCAAGGCTCTGCAAGACGCTTCTCAATAGCATAGACAGCATCCATCTTCTTCTGTGCTGTAGCCTCATCATAGCCTACGAGCATGAACATTGACTTGCCATACTGCTTATAAGCCTCACGGATAGCCGTTGTCTGAGGGTCGTCGTTGAAATAGTAGTCACGAGTGCCAAGTCCGAGACCTGCCTGACCTATACCCACAATGTTCTGATCGGCCTGACGCATATCTGCACCAACACCAAGACCGAGCATCAGAGTGCTACCGCCCTTACGGTCGATGTCCGAGCATACACGCACATACTCCTTACGATCCTTGATAGCTCGTACACGCTCAAGGATAGGCTTGATAGGCTCATAACCCTTCTTGTCACGACCTACAGAGTCCATCATCTGGTTGTAGAGTGTGCCTATCTTCTGACCAAGAGAGCCCTTTTCCTGAGGACTGTTGGCAAACTGAAGGATAAGCTCATTGATCTGCTTCTGGTTAAGTTCATAGAGATCAACGAAAGAGCCGTTACTCGTCTGGTCTGGACGTAGTGGATTGTTCTTGATGAATGCACCTGTGGCATACTCCACAAAATCATCACCAGGATTCACGCTAAGATTCATGTTAGCGCGGTCATAGCCTTTACCCGTCTGGGCACTTGCTCCTACGAAAGAACATGCAAGAGCAAATAAGATAAATGATTTCTTCATTTTTTAATTAGTATTTTTTCGATATGATAACGACTTTATTGATATATTTATTACA
>JAEEGG010021598.1_pt1 | contig 12767 bp, 8 predicted proteins | sample 9134161 | NCBI WGS metagenome assembly JAEEGG01 (sample SAMN16246543, study PRJNA631951) | gut metagenome | biome: gut microbiome; feature: rumen; material: CR-attached | host: Bos | place: Iran: Karaj | collected 2018-10
AGGCGGTTTTGGCGTATGCCTCCGTCATGTAATGGTAGCGGCGGTCGCTGCGGGTCACATTGGTGATGTTCCAGATGGCGTTGGCGCCAGGGGCATCCTGCAACGGGCCGCGGGTCAGCGCGTAGGTGTAGCGCAGCGGGTGGTTGGTCTTTCCGTAGGTCTTCACCCAGTTGCCGTTGGCGAATATGGCCGGATTCAGTTGCACACCGGCCGCCTCCTCCTTGGCATACTGCGCCTTGAGCGAATCGTCGGGGATGGCGTCTATAAGGCCGGTGCCGTAGATGCCGATGGTGCCCTCCAGGCGTACCCGGACATTGGAGTAGGCCACTGGACTGCCACCCACTTCGAGAGGCACGTAGTAGGCATCCTCCGGAATGTAAACCTCCGGATATATCAGACTGTAGGTCTCCCCATCCTCAAACCGGTTGCCCCATTCATCCGTGTAGCTTTTCCAGGTAATCCGGATTTTGGTTTCGTCGATCGGAGCCTTGAAGGGGGCGACCGCCTTGGTCTGCGGCATGCCGGTCAGCGAGCTCAGGTAGTTGTCCTTCTCGTCGGTCACCACCAACAAGTAGCCGTTGCCCCAGTCGCCTGCGCGGTAGCGGTCCATCCGCTTGCCGTGGCCGTAGCCCGGATGGCAGGCCTCGCAGGAGCTGCGGATGTAGAGCGGTCCCAGTCCGTTGAACGGCGTGTTGCTTTGGGTGAAGGGACGTTCAAAGAAGTATTCCCCATATTTGAATTCGTTGACTAATCCGGCCTGCTCCACAGCCGGTGTTGGATCCTCGTAGGCGGAGGCGGAGACATTGAAGGTCGTCCCCAATTTTCCGCCCGCATATGTCTCCTCATATTCCTTGTTGACAACCGGCGGCTCCGGTTTGTCCTTTTTGCAAGCGGTGAAAAGTGCTGGGAGGAGCGCCACCGCGAGCATCAGATGATATTTTTTCATGTTACTGTACGATTTTTATATTATAATCAATTCACACTTTTCAATGCGTCGTAAACTTCGCTCAGCACATCGTCCACTGCCGCACAGGCTTCCATGGCAGCCTTGGCTGAGGCGTCGGTGTAGTTGTTGACAAACGGCGCTTTCATGTTGAGGATGGTCTTTTTTGCATCCTCCATGGCCTTGACCGCACGCTCGTTCAGGGTGGGGTTCACCGTGGACATCAGGTTCTGCAGTGACTTTTCCTGGTTGCGTTCACCCTCAAGGCCTCCCATGTAGGCGTTGCAGATGCTGGTGATGTTGTTGGCGAAGTCCGTGATGGATTTCTGGCTGTAGGGCGATTCGATGTAGTCCTTGTCCTCTCCGGTGTATGCCTTGCCGATTTTGGAGGTGCCCACCTCGTCGGCGATGGTCTTGCAGCCGTCCACAATCGCCATCATAGCCTGTGTCAGGCTGATGTATGTGCTGCCGGCCTTTCCGGCGTTCCGCAGGTTTTCGCCGTAGCTGGAGCCGCTCCCGGCAACCGTATTGTTCCATTCAAGCTCCTCAATGCGCTCCTGGTGCGCCTTGGGTGCGGAGGAACCGGCCCAGCTCACCTCAAGCTGGTAGCAGCAGTTACGGAGGTCTCCGGCAACTGCCAGCGCATAAACCATGTCATTGTCGGAAATTTTGGAGGCCGCCTTCGGCTGTCCGTTCTCAAACAGGATGTACTCGATGCCGTGGAATCCGAGCAGGGTGGCGCCCAGGCGTTCGCCTGCCACCACGTCCCCATCCTCCGCGTCAAGGGCGGAGAGCATTTCCGGACTGTTCATCAGCGAATTGAAGGCATCCTCGTCAAGGGGCCAGGAGTCGATGTGCGGGTCGATGCCGAAATCGCTGGCGGGTCCGAAGAGGAAGGCCTCGCTCTTTTCCCACCATTCGCGTGCCTCCAGAAAAATCTGGCATGCCGCGCTGACATTGGCGTCAGTCTTCGCGGCCTTCAGGGTCGCAATGGCCTCCACCAGCCGGTCGCTGGCCTCGGCCAGTTTTGTGTAGGTCGGCACCACCGTCGCGTTGACGAACTGGTCGGCCACGGCCTGCATCTTTTCCGAGTAACTGCCCGTGCCGGAGGGTTCGGGTTTCTCTTTCTTGCAGGAGGTGACACCGCCTGCCAATCCCATCGCCAGAACGGCGATGAAAACTCTCTTGAAATGTAATTTCATCATATCTGTTGTTTTTTAATGTTAATTATCTGTTTTTTTGTGGCCGTCGCACTGCGGCGGCCATACCATTAATGGAACATTCCGTTCCAGGCTATGCCCATTGCGGCGAACGGTTCGCTGTTGTATTGGGCGTTCAGCAGGCGGCAGCCGAACTCCGCCTTGACTGCAATCTGCGGCATCGGGAAATAGTTCAGCCCTGCGGTGACGCACTGGCGGTCGCTCCATCCGTAGTCCTGCATCAGCGGGGCAGGAATGTAGGAATCGTAGCGGTCGTAGCGGGCGAAGAGGTATAGCGCCTTTCCGTTTTCCGTGGCCTTTCGGCACAGCAGGTTCACACCTGCCTCCAATCCAACTGCATGGGCGGCTTCGCCCACATGTGTGTGCGGGTAGGGGGAGCCGCTCGCATGGCTCAGGCGGGTGTTGTAGGTTGAAACCAGGTCTGCATCCGCCAGATGGCCGTAATCGGCGTTGCCGCGCATCACCAATCTTCCATGCCGGTAGAGGAAGTCGAACGCCCCGATTACGACGGTGCCTTTCACATCCTTATATTTTGCGCTTTTCTCCTCCGTCACGATGTCGTTGTTGAAGCAGTTGCCTATATAGCCGCTCAGCCCCAGCCGCAATCCTCTGATGCTGCTGTTGTCGATGCGTGCGGCGAGTGCAAGCCGGTTTGCGGGGCGGAATTCATAGGGGGAGGCCGATGCGCCGTTGGCCCATCCGGAGATGTTGAACATGGTGGAGTTCAATGCGGGCAGCAGCATCAGCTCGTACCGCCAGTCGTGATGTCTGCCCCACAGGCTGATGCCGGTCTCGTGCCAGGTACAGGGGAGGATGCTGTTTTCCCCCTCCGGGCGGTACACACCGAAAAATTCGGTGGGGAGATGGCTGTTGTTGGTGCCTCCGACCGGCACCACAATATGCCCCATGCGCAGGTTTAGCCATGGACGGAAGCTCTTCTGTACCCAGAACTGCTCCAGCGCGACCTCGCCGCCTCGTTCCAGCTCCTTCTCGTATTCGCCGGTTTCCTCGGTCTCGATCTCCACAGCGCTCTCCACGCCGCCATGCTCGAACTCTATCTCCATGCCGACGCTCCAGCCTTTGCCGAAATCATAGCCCATCATGATGACGGCATGGGGCAAATCCACCAGTCCGTGTCCTTTGGAGTCTTTGTAGGATTCCGCCCTGCTGTAGCGGAAAACGTTGTCGCTGTAGAAATTGTATCTGTAGACCGCCTCGCCGTAGCCGCCGACAGTAAGGCGCGGTGCCGCCTTTTTCGTGCAGCAGGACGAGTCCGGATGTTCCGGACCGGCGGAAGGATTACCCTGGCAAAGCGGCGTGACACCCATGGAAAGGAGGGCGGCAACCGCCAATACAAATCTGTTTGTCAAATGTTTCCTCATGTTCAGACCTTTTACATTATGATTTGTGCAAAGGTCGGAAAAACATGAGGTTCGGTGCATCCTTACATCATGCCGTTTTTTTCTGTTTTCTCACCCGATGTTGTTAACCCGTTTTTGGTATGGCGATATGGAAAAAATCCCCACAAATGGGGAGGGCATGGAAATTTTCCCACACGGGTGGCGGGGCGTATCCGTATTTTGGCTATCTTTGCAAAAACAAACCAGTATTAACAAATAGATATTAACTGTTTATGAAAAAATTAATTACGCTGTTGGCCTTGGCCGGTCTTGTTATGGCGCAGTCCGCCATGTCGCAGAACATCACACTGAAATTCACAGGAGCCACCGATAAGGGGAGCTTTGTCCGTTTGGATTCCGTCAGGGTGCAGAACACAAGCCGGTCGTGGAGCGAAACCATTGTATATCCTGACACCGTGCTCGAATTCCCCACTGTGGGAATCACTGGGGCACAAGGCATGTCAGCCGGCATTGCCGCGTATCCCAACCCGTTCAACGGAACAACCAATGTGTCCGTTTCCATGCCGCAGGGCGGAAACGCCACCTTGAAGGTCTATAATATTGCAGGACAGAAGATTGTTGAGCGGAATGTGACGCTTGTGGCTGGAAACAACCTTTTTGAGGTCCGGCTTCAGAAAGCTCAGGTTTACCTGTTGTCCGTTGCCACCCCGCAGGGACGTAAAACCGTCAGGCTGCTCAACTGCGGTGATGGTCCGGAAAACAGCATACAGCCTTGCGGAAGTGTTCTGGCTGCAGAAAAAAGCCAGTCCGTGAACCCTTTCCAAAGCGGTGATGTCCTTAAAATTGTGGGATATGCTGCAATCGGCGGCAAATCCGTAGCAAGCAGGGAGGTCCGGCAGGCACAAACGGCAAGCGAAAATTTCACTTTGGTATTCACAATGTCGGAATCGGCTGCATTTTCTGTAGGTGAAAACAGCAAGATTGTCTTTTCACCTGGCAACCTGCAGTGGAGCGCCACTGGCGGCGGCACCGACGCCACCACACATGCTGTTGCCGGAGGCGGTACAGCTGCCGGCACCTGGCGTTTCGCTCCCAACCAGTGGGATACCATCGGTTCCGATAATGGCAACATTTCCTCCTCATATACAGGCTGGATAGATCTTTTCGGATGGGGTACAAGCGGATACGACAACAAATATCCGTATATGGCAAGCACGAAAAATGATGATTATGGCAACGGGAACACCAGTATTTCCGGAACCAACTACGATTGGGGTGTCTATAATGCCATCTATAACCCCAAAACATCCTCCACTGACGCTCCCGGCACATGGCGTGCCATTTCCGGTCCCGAGTGGGATTATCTCATTAATAGCCGAAGCACCGCTTCCGGCATACGTTATGCCAAAGCCTCGGTCAACGGTGTTCCGGGACTTGTGATTGTTCCCGACAACTGGAGTTCCACCGTATATTCGTTGGACAGCACCAACACCACAAATGCCACATTCAATTCCAATGTCATCACTGCCGCACAATGGGGCACATTGGAGGATGCCGGTTGTGTGTTCCTGCCTGCGGCCGGCCGCCGCTCAGGCACTTCGGTGCTATATTCCGGTTCATACGGGTATTACTGGTCATCATCATGCAATAGTTACGGCAATGTGGGCTATGGTTACTTCTATAGCAAGTATGTGAGTGCTTTATACCTCTCCCGCAATGCCGGGTACTCCGTGCGGCTCGTCCGTCCGGCAAATTAATCCTAATGGTAGTAATCATTAATTTTCTGTTACAATGAAAATAATATCCAAAATTCTGCCCGTGGTGGCAATTATGGCAGGACTGATGATGTTTTCCTGCGAAAAAGAGGTGAATAACAATGGTAATCAAAGTGGTTCCACACCTACACCTACGCCAACTCCTACACCACCACCTTCACCTTCGGGAAGTGTCGATAGCATAACTGTAAACGGTGTCACGTTCAAGATGGTCAAGGTTGAAGGCGGCACGTTCATGATGGGAGCCCCAAGTTCAGATGCCGAAGCATATAGCAACGAAATGCCGCAGCACTGTGTCACCTTAAGCGAATACTACATTGCGGAAACTGAGGTTACGCAGGCACTTTGGCAGGCCGTGATGGGCGGCAACCCTTCCCATTTCAAATTCCCCGACCGACCTGTTGAGGAGATTAGTTGGAATGACTGCAAAACATTTATTGAAAAGTTGAACCAGCTTACAGACAAACAATTCCGTCTGCCTACCGAGGCGGAGTGGGAGTATGCCGCACGTGGAGGCGGGAACAGTCATGGATACAAATTCAGCGGTAGCGACAATGTGGATGATGTCGCTTGGTACACAGATAATTGCGGTGGAGAAACTCACGCGGTCAAAACCAAGGCCGCCAATGAACTTGGTTTGTATGATATGACTGGTAACGTTTTGGAGTGGTGTAGCGACTGGATGGCAGCCTATACGGCTGATACGGTCACCAATCCGCAAGGTCCGGCGGCCGGTTTCAAGCGTGTGCTTCGTGGTGGCAGCCTGTACAACGATGCAAGACGTCTCCGCGTCACACGCAGGAGTGAGTACAACCCCACTTTCACCGATTACAGTGTCGGCTTCCGTCTGGCCTTATAGAGGTTCCAGTCACTCTGGGGATGGCGTGTAAGCAAATTATTTGCTTTTGCAATTATGCGATTTGGAAAAGAGTTATTATTGCTGATATTGGCCTGCTGCCTGACAGCGAGTGCCTTTGCGCAGGACAGCACTGATGTGCGGAATCCATGGAGACCGGTGGTTTCCTACATCGGCGATGCGGCCGGCAACCTTTCAGGCGGCATGGAAAGGGGCGGCGGCTATTTGGGATATGCGGTTCTGGGAATCTCCTACAACGGGGAGGAGTCCGGACGCTGGCGGAACGGCGGCTTCACGCTGACCGGCGGCTGGACACACGGCTGCACCCCGTCCGAAAGCTGGATAGGCGACCTGCAGGTGGCTGACTACATCGAGGCAGGCAACCATCTCTTTTTGCAGGAGTGCTATCTGTGGCAGCGATGGGGAAACTGGGAAGCAACCCTGGGAATGCAGGACTTTTGCGCCCATTTCTGTTTTGCAGACGCTGCCAACCTCTATTTCAATTCTTCGTTCGGAATATCCTCCGCACTTTCGTGCAACCACCAGCTTTCCTTTTTCCCGCTCTTCACCTGGGGCGCAAATCTGCGGTGGCAGCCTTCCTCTTCGTTCCGGCTGCAGGCCGCCCTGTTCGACACGCCGATTGACTGGGAGGACAACCCCTACAACCTCAAATGGCGTTTCCAAAAGGAAAAGGGGGCAAATATGGTGGTGGAGGGGGAATATGACACCAAAATGGGGACAGTGGTCAAAATGGCCATCATTGCGCAGAGCTGTGACTGGACTGTAAGTGTGCAGGCATCGGCGGAGCAGTGTCTGCTGGAGACGGAACGGCACAGCCTCCGTTTATTCGGCATGGGTGCTGTACATCTGTCGGAAAGTTGCACCCATCCGCTGCAGTATGCGTTCGGTGCAAACCTTTCCGGACTCTTTTTCAGGACGGGTGCCGATGTGCTTGGACTGGCGGTGACGAATGCCGCCATCCGGTGGGAGGGTGGCTCGTTTCGCAACGAGACGGCGGTGGAGCTTACATGGCAATGGGGCATTAACGGCCATTTCTATATCCAGCCTGACCTGCAGTATATTGTCCGTCCTTCCGGCAGCGATGTGCCATTGGACAATGCACTCTTTTCGGCCCTGCGGATAGGGTTTGAATGGTAGTCCTGTGCGGAAAAATCCCCACAAATGGGGTCTACAAATCCAACAAATATTTCATCCCGAGACCTATCATCCCCTCTGTGCTACTCAAGAAGGAACAGGTGTGCTTTTTTTTCAATTCGCAAAGGCAATATTCCGACTTTGTTTCCGTTAGAAAAATAAAAATATCGTTTCGGATAACACTTATGATGAAGAAACTTGCCATAACCAAACAGATAGAACAGGAATTCGCTTATGTTGATTACATCATAGCGGCTCACACCAATTGTGCAGTTGCCAACTGCACTATTGCAGGATTTGCAACTGCCACGCGTTTTGTGCCTTACCACGTTCACCAATCATGTGGAGATTATCAACCGCTGCGACAGTTTTATCACCGTGCATTGCAGTGTCTTGTGGCCATTGAACTGAAATCGGTTGATTTCGAGGCGGAATTCGTCAGCAAGCTTGACCTTTACCTTGAAGCTTTGGATCGTGACTACAAACTACCGAATGAAAACCCTTCTGTAGGCATTATTCTTTGCCCGTCAGCAGACAAGAGTGAGGTGGAATATACCCTTAGCCGTTCGCTGAGTCCGACCATGGTTGCTGAATACCGCCGTCTGCTCGTTCCCGTTGATGTCATGCAACGTTCACTTGCAGAGTATTGTGAATATCTCAAAAAAGAATTTTCCAACACGGGTAAAACAGAAGACAGATGAGAGTTTTTTTTATACTTGTAAGTAGATTATGAATAGAAAAATAACTATTATATTAATCCAAGCTCTTTTAATAACATGTTTTTCATGTTGTTATAGAGGGCCAATTAATACAATTATACAATCAAAAAACATTAACCATATACAAATTATCGCTTGTGAAAACCATAAAAGAATAATAAAAAAGAACATCACAGACAAACATGAAATCCAAAGATTTCTTATGCTATTTAAACCTACAAAAAGAATAAGATTGCCAAATTCCTTTCCTGTTGAGAATTTCAATAAAAACGGAGAAATAATTATAAATTTCACAAATAACTCTAATCCGTTGATAATAAGTTTAGATATCTATAATGGATATTTCGTTTCAATCAATTCTAAGCAATATTGTGAAAAATATTCATATCAATTAGGAAGATATTTACTTGAAGTGTTTTCAGATGAATGATATTGATATATAAGATATTTATAAGCGCTTTTTTCGGCCCTGCGTATAGGGTTTGAATGGTAGTCCTGTGCGGAAAAATCCCCACAAATGGGGATGGTTTTACATTTATAATTGTTCTACCTTTGCAAATCAGAGAACGGAAAGAGTACAGACATGACACTCAAGGATTTGGAAATTGGAAAAACAGCGTTGGTGCGCAGTGTCGGCGGAAGTGGCGCGGTGCGGCGCCACCTGCTGGACATGGGTGTGATCCCCGGAACGGCTGTCACGGTGGTGAAGCTGGCTCCGATGGGCGACCCTATGGAACTTTCGCTGCACAACTACAGCCTCACGCTCCGTCTGGCGGAGGCCGCGCTTATTGCGGTTGAGGAGATTGTGCCGGAAATGCATGAGGAGGAGCCTGGGAGAATCAATGAGGAATACGAGTTCCTGCACGAGCATAACGCGCATCCCGGCATCGGCGAGGAGGGCAAATACCACTCCAAGGAGGACGAATGCCCGCTGCCGAAGGAGAGCACCCTTACATTTGCTCTGGCCGGACAGCAGAATAGCGGAAAGACCACCCTTTTCAACCAGCTGACAGGCTCGAAGCAGCATGTCGGCAATTTCCCCGGCGTGACGGTGGACCGTAAGGACGGGGTGATCCGCGGCCATGCGGAGACGCTCATCACCGACCTGCCAGGCATCTATTCGCTTTCGCCCTATTCGGCGGAGGAGCTTGTGACAAGGGATTTCATTTTGAAGGAGAAGCCCAAGGGGCTTATAAATATTGTGGATGCCTCCAACATTGAGCGCAACCTCTACCTGACCATGCAGCTGATGGAGCTGGACATTCCCATGGTGCTGGCCCTGAACATGATGGACGAAGTGTACAGGAACGGCGGCTCGGTGAGGGTGAATGAGATGGAAAAGCTGCTCGGCATACCTGTGGTGCCCATCTCCGCCGCCCGGAACGAAGGGTTGGACGAACTTGTGGAGCATGCCATGCATGTGGCCAAATATCAGGAGAGACCGCTGCGACAGGATTTTTGCGACAAGGAGGAGTGCGGGGGCGCGGTGCACCGCTGCCTGCACAGCATCATGCACCTGATTGAGGATCACGCCCAGCGGGCCGGCATTCCGTTGCGTTTCGCCGCAGGCAAACTGGTGGAGGGCGACGATGTGGTGCTGGAGGCTCTGCAACTGGACACCAATGAAAAGGAGATGCTGGAACACATAATTCTCCAGATGGAGGAGGAGCGCGGCCTTGACCGTGCCGCCGCCATCGCTGACATGCGCTTCTCATTCATACGCAAGCTCTGCAGCCGGACGGTTGTGAAACCGAAGGAGAGCAGGGAGGCGTTGCGCAGCCGTAAAATCGACCGGCTGCTGACAGGGCGTTGGAGCGCGATACCTATTTTTGTGGCGGTCATCTGCCTTGTGATCTGGCTGAGCATCGATGTGCTTGGCGCACCTTTGCAGGACTGGCTGGACCAGGGCATCGGCTGGATAGCCGGACGTTGTGAGGCAGGAATGCAGGCGGCTGATGTAAGTCCGGCGGTGGTTTCGTTAGTGATTGACGGAATTTTCGGCGGTGTGGGCAGCGTGCTGAGCTTTGTGCCCATCATCATACTGCTTTTCTTCTTTTTAAGTCTGATAGAGGACAGCGGCTACATGGCGCGTATCGCCTTCGTGACGGACAAGTTGCTGCGTAAGGTCGGCCTTTCGGGGCGGAGCATCGTGCCGCTGCTTATCGGCTTCGGCTGCTCCGTGCCTGCAGTGATGGCCACACGGACGCTGCCGTCCGCACGCGACCGTCTGAAAACCATTCTTCTGACCCCGTTCATGAGCTGTTCCGCCAAAATCCCCATCTACGCCTTTTTCACCTCGGCCTTCTTCCCCGGACATGGCGGGCTGGTTCTGATAGGTTTGTATCTCTTCAGCATCATCATCGGTATTTTGCTTGCCTTGGCCACCAAACGTATCGGCAACAGGAGCGAGGCGGCGCCGTTTGTGATGGAGCTGCCCAACTACAGGATGCCGCAGGCGAAGAATATCGCCCACCTGCTCTGGGACAAGACCAAGGATTTTGTGCAGCGCGCCTTCACCGTCATCTTTGTTGCGACCATTGTTATATGGTTCCTTCAACATTTCAATTTCCGCTTTGAGCTTGTGGATGAGGAGGGAAGCATGCTGGCATGGATTGCCGGATGGATTGCGCCGCTGTTCAACCCCATCGGATTGGGCGACTGGCGGATTGTCACCGCACTGATTTCCGGCTTCATGGCCAAGGAGAGCGTGGTCGCCACCCTGGAGATCCTGTTTGCCGGCGGCATCACCGCCGCCCTCTCCCCTCTGGCCGCCGCCGTGCTGCTGGTGTTCTCCCTGCTCTACACGCCCTGCGTGGCAGCCGTCACCTCCGTGGGCCGGGAGCTGGGCACCAAGTGGGCCCTGGCCATGGTGGCCTGGCAATGCGCCATCGCCTGGGTCGCGGCCTTTGCGGTCCGTCTGATCGGGTCTCTCCTTTGACCGCTTTACAAAAGAGCCGCCGCGGAACTGTCGTTCCGCGGCGGCTGTTATTCTCTTTTCATTACAGGATCACGTTCTTCTGCTTCCCGTCCAGCCAGGCCTGCAGATTGTCAAAGACGATCTCCGCCCGCAGAGTCATGGACTCGTGGGTGGCGAAGGCCACGTGGGGCGTCAGCAGTGTGCGCGGCGCGGCCAGCATGGGCTGCTCCGGCGGCAGGGGCGGTTCCTGGGTGAAGACGTCCACGCAGGCCCCGGCGATCCTGCCCTCCTCCAGGGCCCGGGCCAGGGCGGCCTCGTCCGCCACGGGGCCGCGGGCCGCGTTGATGAGCAGGGCGGTCTTCTTCATCAGAGCAAGTTGGCTCTCGCCGATCAGGCCCCTGGTGCTCTCATTGAGCGGGCAGTGCAGGACCACGATGTCGGACTGCCGAAGCAGCTCCTCCAGCGGCACTTGGTTGACATAATCAGGCGCGTCCGGATGGACCGTGCGGCTGGTGCTGAGGAGCCTGGCGCCAAAGGCGTGGAAGAGCTCCGCGGTGCGGGACCCGATCTTTCCCAGGCCCACGATGCCGACGGTCTTGCCCCGGAGCTCCCAGCCCACCAGGCCGTCCTTGGTGCCGCCGGCGCGGCAGCGGTCCTCCGCCTGCCGCAGGTTCCGGGCCGTGGAGAGCGCCATGGCCAGCACCAGCTCCGCCACGGCCTCGTTGGAGTAGCCGGAGGCGTTGCTCACGCGGATGCCCCGTTCCCGGGCGGCCTCCAGCCCCACATGGTCCACGCCGGTGAAGGCGATATCCAGAAATGCCAGCCGCGGGCAGGCCCGGATGACCTCCGCGGGCATGGGCATATTGGCCAGGATCATGGCGTCGGCGTCTTTTGCCTGGGCGATCAGCTTCTCCCGGTCCGCGGTGCGCGGGTAGTGGAAAAACTCCGCTTCCGCGGCAAAGGGAGCCTCCAGCGCGGCCAGAGCCTCGTCGGAGATCCCCAGGCCCTCCATCAATACGACTTTTTTCATAGCAAACCGTCCTTTCCCGCCGCCTCGGCGCGGTCGTGTTTCTATCGACATTATAAGCCCTGGCCGGAGAAAAAACAAGAGGCAAACAGCAGGTAACCGGGGACGAGGGAACGGATTGCCACGCCAGTGACACGGTCACTGGCTCGCAATGACAGACGGGGAACTCGCAGCGTCGGCTGTTAGCCGGCCCCAAAAATACAAACGCAGCCGGCTGACGGATCAAATTCCGCCGGCCGGCTGCTTTGCGTTCAGGAAACAATGGCCTTGCGCAGACGTTTGAGCGCTGCTTTTTCCAGCCGGGAGACCTGGGCCTGGGAGATGCCGATGACCTTCGACACCTCGGTCTGGGTCTTTCCGTCGTAGTAGCGCATGGAGAGGATGCTCCGCTCCCGCGGCCCCAGCTCCGCCACGGCGTCCTTCAGGGCCAGATGCTCAAGCCACCGGTCGTCGGTGTTCCTGGGGTCCCGGATCTGGTCCATCACCGTGAGGGGGTCGCCGCCGTCGGTGTGGACGGGATCGTAGAGGGAGACCGGGGCGCAGACCGCGTCCATGGCCTCCGACACCGCCGACAGGGGCAGATCCAGCTCCCGGGCGATCTCCTCCTGGGTGGCCTCGCGGCCCAGCTGCACCAGCAGCCGCTCCTTGCACTGCAGGACCCGGTAGGCCGTGTCCCGGATGGACCGGCTGACCCGCAGGGCAGAGTTGTCCCGCAGATAGCGGCGGATCTCCCCGCAGATCATCGGCACCCCGTAGGTGGAGAACTTCACGTCCATGTCGGGATCAAAGTTGTT
>JAEEGG010021604.1_pt1 | contig 12764 bp, 5 predicted proteins | sample 9134161 | NCBI WGS metagenome assembly JAEEGG01 (sample SAMN16246543, study PRJNA631951) | gut metagenome | biome: gut microbiome; feature: rumen; material: CR-attached | host: Bos | place: Iran: Karaj | collected 2018-10
GTCGTCCGCGCTGACCACCTCCAGATGGTTCGTCCGCGGGTTGTAGCCGGTGTATCCGCCGCCCACGTAGCCGTCCGCGTAGGCGTCGCTCGGGTAGAAGCGCCCCTCGACGCGCTCCCAGAGTCCCGTGAGGCCGCGCATGGCGGCGGGGACGAAGTCGCGCACGGGGTCGTCGGAGCCGTCCTCGTAGAGCGTGAGGCTGTACACGCGGTGGCGGAAGCGGTCGTGGTTTACGGCACGGCGCGTTCCGAGGCAGAGCGGGGTCGTGGCCCCCTGGCTTGGCTTCGCATAGGTCTTTTCCGTGATCTGCGCCGTGCCGTTGGCGTCGTAGATGCGGAACGCGCGCGTGCTGGAGTTGATCTGGTAGTTGCAGCGGAAGACGTGGCGCTTCGTGTCGGTCTTGATGCCGGTGTCGTAGTAGCTGGTGGAGCCGGTGCTGAACCAGTAGCGGAGGTTGTCGGTGGAGCCGGCCCCGCCTTGGTTCTTCTGGTAGAGCACCCAGTAGAACGGCCCGTAGTTGCCGAAGAGGCTGGCCTGCCCCTGAGTCTGCAGGTACTGAGCGTCATAGACGGCCCAGCTCGTGGGCGTGACATAGTAGCGCGTGTTGATCCACTGGATGTTGTCATTCGCGTCCACGCCCTCGAACGTGACGCGGGGCTCTGTCGCCGGATTGTAGAACTCGGCGGTGAGGGTGCGCGCCCGGTCGGCGGTGACCGTGATCGTCTCGGCGAGCTGGTCCTGGCCGGGCACGAGGTCGCCCTTCCAGCGGAAGAACGCCATGCCTTCGTTTGGTGTGGCCGTGACCGTCACGGAGTCGCCCTCGGCGAGGAGGGCGTGGCCCGTGGAGACGGTGCCGGGGCCTTCGGTCGGGAAGTTGACGTGGAACGAGGTCTCGAAGTACCACTCAAGCTCCTCGTAGGAGGAGGCATCGTGCGTGAAAGTGGCCGTTTTCTCCGGACCAGTCGCGACAATCTGGCCGTTGCGCCAGAGGCGCCACCCGGCGAAATGGATGTGGTCGGTGCCGTCGTCAAACCCGTCGTTCGCGTCGAGGGCCGAGGAGGTGAACGTGGCCGTCACGGTGTCGCCATGGTTGTAGAGGTGGGCGCCCTGGTTGAAGGCGGGTGTCGAGGCGCACTTGTCCTCCCACTCGGAGAAGAAGTAGACGCGGTTCGTGGCGATGGTGCCGCCGGCGGTGTAGCCGGTGGAACTCTTGCTCTTGTAGAATTTGTTCTCCGTGCGCTCCCAAAGTCCCTTCTCGCCGCCGACATAGTCCCACGGCACGTAGTCGCGGACGAGGGTTTCGCCATTGTACATCTGGCAGGACCAGATCTTGTGGCTGGAATAGTATGACGGAGCCCCGGATCCCCTGCGCCGTCCGCCTAGATACAGGGAGTACTTTCCCTCTTGCGTGATGCTGCCGGAGAGCAGCTTGTACGGCTCCCGCCCGTCATAGACGAGGTAGTAGGCGTTGGAGGCCGCGATGTAGCGGTTGAAGTCGAAGACGTGGCGGGCCGTGTCGGCGGGGTAGCCGCTGCTCGACCAGCTGGCGCTGCCGTTGTTGTGGCTGAAGCCCCAGTAGGCCGGCGAGGCCGTGTTCCGATACATTGAATAGGAGACGGTCTGTCCTTCCAAGCCGAAGATGGCTGCATTGGCGGAGGTGCTCAGGATCGCCGCGTCGAGGACGGTGCGGATGTCCTTCGCCGGCTTGATCCCCGAGTCGATGTACGAGGAGCCGCTCGACTCGACGTACTCCATCTGGTACCCGCGCGTCGTCTGGCGGGCGGAGAGGGATGACGCAACCAGCACGGCGGCCAGCGCAGCCGTCGCCGGATTCAGTTTTGACTTCATAGTATCCTTCCTTGCTGTTGGAGATACCTATTCACGATTTGCACAAAGTTTAATATATCTCGGAAAAGATTGTCAATAGTTTTTGTCAATTCCGTCCGCTATTTTGTCAAGCAATTCATCTCTCGTGACAAGAAGTTTTTGCGCCACATCTCTATGGATTGTATATACCCACCCTTGCATTTCCACGTAGCACTTATTCCCACAATCGTATAGAGTCATAGTTTGCGCGGCATGGTGAGTGCCGTCGAAATGTCCTCTATTTTTCACAAGAACTCCCGTGAGGCTATTTCACAAATGGATTCTGATACGTGGTGTTTATCTGAATCTCATGGCGGTAGATTTGACCATGGGAACGCGAATTGCCACCATTTCCATAGCCAATCTGCAGCGCTGCGGCACTTCTCGATAATGGGCCGTCCTCAAAGTTGAAATCGGAAATTCTTTTCGCACTGTTCTTCATCTCAGACTCTTTGCAATTCTAATGTACAAATGGATTCGGACATGTTGTATTTATTCGTATCTCATGGCGACAGATTTGACCATGAGAGCGCGAATTGCCTCCGTTACAGATTCCATCCATCACTCCTCCTTCGGGATTCTCCTTGCAGGGAACCATGTGCGCGTATCCCAGGATTCTTTGACATATACCCAGTTCCCTAGAATCACGTAACCGGTGTCGTCAGTCCCTCTATACAGTTTTGCACAACTTGAGTATGTGTTTGTACCATCTGTCGTGCAGATTGTGAGACTCCCTGATGCCATCCGTTCGCCTTTATGTTCATGGTTGAAATGCTCAAGGGATTCAATCCGCTGAAACGAGATACGGAAGCGATAACTAGGCTCCCAAAACAGCAATTCCTCAACCCCACTGGCATAAGTCAGCGCAAGTTTCCCTTCTGAGTCTTTTTCCATTCTGAATCCTTCACCGTCAAAATTGTATTCGATTGAGACAATAGGAGCATATCGATTACGCCAATGCATAGCATAAACATGATCCGGCATCATTAGAACCGGTTTGCCTATCCAAGCGCCTGGTCTTCCCGTGAAAGGAGCCAATACTGGTTTTACCAGTACTACCTTGTCGCCGACCTCCAGATATTTGCCGATGGGAATCGAGAACGAATCAACAAATCCGCTGTAACGTTCAACATGTTCGAGACCCAGCACAAGGTTCCCAATAACTATGCCTTGCTCATCTAAGAACGCAACCCTGTGCCGGATTCTCATTGCTTTGCGCTTATGCGTTGCCCCTCTCTTGACAGCGCACACGGTCATGTTTGCAACTTCAAGCAAATTGGATTGTATAAGATCTTCATTTGCGGGATATCCATCAAAAGGGACTATTCGCCAATGACCATCTTCTTTGGAAATGACAGGGACTCCGTCAATTTGGATGGTCGTAACATTCTCTGGAACAAAGCCAGGGAGAACCCTCTGTCCAACAAGTGGATTCTCGAACAATTGTGGAAAAAAGCCGACTATTGAAGTAGCCACAATAAGGATGACTAACGCAATCAAAATGATTGTCAATCCGCAATTGGTTGCTCTCTTCGCCATATTTACCTCTAAAATGCTATTTCACAAATGGATTCTGATACGTGGTGTTTATCCGAATCTCATGACGATAGATTTGACCATGCGAACGCGAATTGCACCCGTTGCCATATCCTATTTGCAAGGCGGCCGCGCTTTTCGATAACAACCCATCCTCAAAGTTGAAATCGTAAAGGTCTTGTATCTTGCAGGAAAAACCAATGCTAATTAATTCATATGTCGGTTCTCTTAACAAATGTGTAGTCTTACGAACAGCAAAGGAATATTTGGGATCAAGTAACCGACCGCGTCCGACAGCAAAAAAAGCATCCAAATCGTCGATCTGCGATCCGCCGACTATTGTTGATCCTGCACTAGCTTCCAACACGGCCAGTATGCCGCCATAGTTGCCTTTTGCTCCAATCACCTGCGTTATCCCAGTAACAGATATCGTACTCATGGAATTAAAAACAAATTTTTCTATATCCTGATCAGTCCAGGAACAATTTGAAGATGAAAGTATTTCTGTTGCGCCATTACCTTTGTCTGTGAGTCTGCTGATAGCCACTGGCAACACCTTATCCTTGAAAAACTGCGTCAAAGCTTTGCCTGTCGCCGTTTCCAAATAGTAAGTGCGATACATGGTTATAAAGCCATATTCATTGTAGATTGGAATTGCGGTCGTGTACTTTTGCCAAGGTGTCAATGGTTTTCGTTGCGCCATGAAACGAGACATTTCGGTTTCGGGTTCCCAAACATAGTTTGAAATAGTGGCAATCCCCTCGTCTGTAAAATTGGCACCTGAATTATGCGTCAGCCACTCTGAAAAATCACTAAATTCAGCAAAAGCATTTATTCGCATACTTTGAATGGATGATGGTGCCCAGACTTCATTAACATGGTTGGCGTTCCCATTGTAAAAAATCGAAAGAAACGCCCTCCCCACTGGCAATGCCATATCAGTGGCACCGCTTAAACTGCCGCTGGAAACTCCGCCTATGAACAAGTCAAAAAGATTGCTTTGCTTGGTGGTCGTCCCGCAGATGGCGGCGTAGCGCGGCTGACCATTGTATTCATAGACCTTCAACGGGACGGATTCGTCATAGTCCAGCTTCCCATTGTTGTTCGAGTCCACCCCGACGCGGATGTCGTAATGCACGATGGCGGCCCCTTTCGGCGCCTCTATCCGCATGACCGCCTCGAGCTGGTCCGAGAGATGCGCCTGCCCCTTCGGCTCTTCGCCGTCGAACGCGCCGCACAACACCTTGCCGACATATTGCTGTGGAATTGAAAGGGGCTTGAGCTTCTCCGTCACGTTGAACGTGTTGTCGGTCTTGTCGGCGACAACATACAGTTCGTTTCGGTGCGCGGACCAGATGTTTCCGTTCTCATCTGTCTCGCAGACCGTCTCCTCAGAGAAGTCGTCCTTGGGCGTGTCGTTGAAAATCCGATTGCTCTTGTTCGACGTTTCCCAAAGGCTGTCATGCTTGAAATCAAGGACGTAGAGCGTCGCCGTCCTCCCCTCGGCGACATTGCCGCAGTCGGGGGTGTCTTCATGAATATGGCTTGTCAAAAGGCCGTCATCATTCTCGGCGAGCCAGCAGTTGCCCACGACAAGATCGGCGATGCCGTGCTTTCGGGACGAACTGTAATCGCCGAATGTCGTCACGGACGGTCTGTCGTCGATGGTGGCCTTCCAGCAATACCATGGAGCCCTCGAGTCATCATCGTGTCCGTCGCAGTTCAGCCATTTCATAGACAGACGGTAGGAGTTGTCCTTGCGCAATTTCTCCAAAGTGGAGGCAGGGGAGTTCGGCGCGCCCATCGTGATCCGCATGGTTCGCGTGTCATAAGGCCCAAGGCCCTCGATTGTCATCTCCCATGCCGCCCAGTCTCCGTTTATGTTGAAGACGCTCTCCCTGAGCAGTTCTGGGTCCGGGGGATTCCCGCCATCAGAGGCGTCCGCGGGATTCGAGCAGTTCGTTATTTCCGCGTTGTCGTTGACGCCGTCCCCGTCCGTGTCCCTGGCGCGGGGATTGCAGTTGTTCCTGTACTCGTCTATGTTCAACACCCCGTCGCCGTCGAGATCACCGTTCGCGCCATCTGCGCCACTGGCGCTCAGCGCATTGAGTTCGTACAGCGTCTCCCAGCCATCGGGCATGCCGTCCCGGTCGGAATCAACGCGCAAGGGGTCGAGTCCGTCATCAAGCTCCGCCTTGTCGAGAAGTCCGTCCCCGTCGGTATCGGTCTTGGTCGGGTCGGTGTGGGACTCGTTCAGCTCGGAATAATCGGGGAGCAAGTCGCCGTCCGTGTCGGTCTCGCGCGGATTTGTGCCGTGCAGCTGCTCCTGCAGGTCCGTAAGCCCGTCACTATCCGTATCGAGGTTCGCATTGTCCGCGACAAGGGGATTGAAGCCGTGCCGAACCTCCCATCCGTCTGACAGTCCGTCGTTGTCGGAATCGTACGCGAGCGGATTTGTTCCCCGCGTCGCTTCGGCGCTGTCGGACAATCCGTCGCCGTCGGTGTCAGGGGTCGTCACATCTGTGCCAATCACAACCTCCTGCCCGTCGGAAAGACCGTCGTCGTCGGTGTCGGTGTCCTGCGGGTCGCCGCCAAGGGCATATTCCTGAATGTTGGACAGTCCGTCACCGTCAGGGTCGCCGGCCGCGCCGTCGTCGCCATTGAAGGACACGGGGTCGAGGCCGTTGTCAAGCTCCCAGCCATCTGGCAGCCCGTCGCCGTCGCTGTCGGAATCGGTCGGTGAAGTGCCCAGCGACAATTCAAGGGCGTCGTCCAATCCGTCCGCGTCGGTGTCCCTCAGAAGCGGATCACTGCCGTGCACATTGACTTCGGCTCCGTCGGAGAGGCCGTCTCCGTCCGTGTCGGCCTCGGACGGGTTCGTCCCATATCCAAGCAGAAAGACAAGCCCCAGTCCGCCATGCACCTTGCCGTAGTTTTTCCGGCAGTATTGGAAGTAATTCCTGAAACCGAAGCTTTGAAAGCCAATTATCGCCCGCCTTCCATCCATGCCATCGCCATAGGCGTCGGCGTACTTGACGTTTACGCGGTCCACGACTCCAGTGGGTATCGAAACCTGGAATGAAATGACATTCGTGTCGCCCGATTGCGGGCGGTAGTACATGTTGGAATACTCGATGACGACATATCCGTTTGTCCAGTCCGCAGCCATGCCGACCCTTATGCCGGACTGGCCGACAATATTCGTGAAGGACCAGTTGCCCAAGTAAGGGGCGAGGACTAGGCACTCAGGATCGATTTCATTTTTCAGGTTCGTTGACGTTGTCGCGGAACGGGTATTGACGTACCCCGCCTTATCCAGATAGACGAGGCCATGGAGGTCAATCGTCACATTGGTCACGGTCTCGCCCTGAACAACAATGGGGGCGGGTAGCTGGAATCCAACGCACTCCCAGTCGTTGGAGAAGAAGGGGGTAAGATCGGTCGGCGAGGAAATCGAAAACCAAGGCAGGGCGTCGTTTTCATAGATGTCAACAACCTCCAAGCCGTCTGGAAGACCGTCGCCGTCGGAGTCCACTGCAGTTGAATCCGTTTCATAATTGTATTCAAGGCAATTCGGCAATCCGTCCCCATCGACGTCGCCAATCCGACCTTCATCGCCGGTTGCAGACAGCGGATCGGTTCCGTTCTCAATCTCCCAACCGTCTGGCAATCCGTCGTCGTCGGTGTCTGCATTGAGAGGATTGGTCTGGTTCGCAACCTCTTCGCCGTCTGACAGCCCGTCCCCGTCCGTGTCACTCTTTAGGGGATTGGTGCCCATACTGATTTCCGTTCCATCGGGCACCCCATCGCCGTCGCAATCGGGAAACATGAGACTAGTCCCATACGAGGCCTCGAGGGCGTTGGCAAGGCCATCCCCGTCAAGGTCGCCGTCCGCCCCGTCACGGCCAAATGCCGAACAGGGGTTCATTCCGTATCCGATTTCATCAGCGTCCGTGAATCCGTCGCCATCGGTGTCGGCACTTCGTGGATTGGTGCCGATCTCGGCCTCTATTCTATCGTCAAGTCCGTCGCCGTCCGTGTCGGCCACGAGCGGGTCGCCGCCGGTTCCGAAATTGAACGCCAATGCAAATCCGTTCGTCAGCATCGGCGGTGTCGATCCATAATAGTAGTTCAAGCGTGGGGAATTCTGGAATCCCTCTTCCTGCGCGCCTTGAATTCCTATCGTAAAATGCCCGCTGGTGCGGTCATCCAGAACATCTCCATATCTGATAAACGCAGTGTCGGGCATGGACTTTGGAATTGAAATCTGGAAGGACACCTCGTTGGTGTCGTCTCCATAATAAGTTCCCACCCGGCTGTACTGAACCACAAAAAACTGCTCGTCATTCGTCGTCGCCAATCCAAAGGCGATTGAAGACCCAAGGGATGGGCGCGTTTTTAAATCGGACCAGTATCCGGCGATGACAGGGCACAGCTTGCCAAATGACACCTCAAGATCGATGTTTCCATCCCTGCTGGTGATTTCATTTGTAGCCGATGCCGTTCCAAAATACACGGCCCCGTTCACATCGGCAAGCGCCAGCTCGATTCTGCTGCCGCCAAGAAAGTTTGTGAACGGCATGGCGCAGTCGAAGAGACCATAGTCGATTTCCTCATCCGGCACAACGGTTTTGATCGGCTGGAACGAGAACCAGGGGACATTCGTGATTCCGGCGTCAAATGAGGCCACCTCGCGCAAATCCCCAAGCCGGTCACCATCCGTGTCTTCATTTAGCGGATCCGTGCCGTTCTTATACTCCCAGATGTTCGCAAGGCCATCCCAATCCGGATCATGCAAGGCGTCGTTGCCGATGGGATTTGTGCCGTTATCGACTTCCCACGCATCAGGAATCCCGTCCCCATCGGTGTCTGGATTGTTGGGATCCGTGCCAAAACAAGCCTCCCGCCCATCGTCCAGTCCGTCATCGTCGGAATCGACGCGGAATGGGTCTGAATGGAATTGAAAGACTTCCTCAGGGTCGACAAGGCCATCGCCGTCTACGTCGGCCAAAGACGGCAGGGTCCCGGTGCCAAGATGGTATTTCAGCGTAAGGGGCGTTGAGAAACAACCGTCGTACTTGCCCCACGATACATTGCAGTACTCCCCTCTGTTTGGGATGCAATTCGTCATGGGGAGCTGAACCCCAAAAACTGGCGCCCTTTGCAAGCCGCTTATATACTCAGGTATAGGCTGGTAGCTGACATAGACGACGTTGGTTTCGTCCTCTGGCAGAATGACCTGAAACGACATGCGCGCTCCGACAATGTTTCTGGTGTCCCAATGGCTGAAATCCCGATATTCAATGACGCTGTACGTCCGCCCCCCCGCCTCGACAGCGCCAACCAGCAAGGCGCTTGCCCAGTCATTGCTTCGCGGCCTTGCGCACAAATCCTCGTTGTACATGGCGATTGTGACATGCGTCGCGCTCCAAAGGTAATTGCTCATGCCCCCATAATGTCGGTAGGAATAGCCTGCCGGAGCTGACTGACGTGTTGGATTCAACAATGTTACAAGACCGTCCACGTCTACCTGGGCATTGGTATGGCACACGCCGTTTATTGACACATGGCATGGCAATGCCGTTTTTTGACGGAAAGAGTCATAAGTGTATGTGGATGCGCTTAGTAGATTAGAACACGAAGATGTGTCAAGCCATAGGAAATCAGACCCCCGCAATTCCTCCACGAAGCCAATTTCGTCGCAGTCGGCAAGTCCGTCGTTGTCCGAATCCGTTAACAGCGGGTGCGTTCCAAAGACCAATTCCTCCGTGTTCGGTATGCCATCGTGGTCTGGGTCGCCGCACGCCCCTTCGTCCCCTTCTTCAGACAGGGGATTTAGCCCATGCCAGCATTCCCAGCCATCCGGCAATCCATCATCGTCGGAATCTGGATTGCCGGGATCGGTGAACAGGTACAGCGTCTCAAGCGAGTCGACGAGACAGTCGCCGTCAGAATCGATGTCGATGCCGAAACGATAGAAGCCCAACCCGTTGAACGTGTCAAGATACCAGGGGCGCGTTGCCGATTCCACATCGTTTGTGGTGACAGAAAATGCGCATGAGTTTGTGCCAGGTGGCATTGCAAAAGAGGCGAGCGGCATCCACCGCCGCTCCAGAAGATTCGTGGAGGAGAAGAGGTGGATGTTGCGCGAGAGGGTGTATTCGAAAAGGTTTGTCGCCCAATGCACCGTAAAACATGCCGAGAGGTTTGACTGGTTAATCTCGAATCCAGTTATGGCTAGAGCATTTGTCGAAAGTTCCTCTGGCAAGGTGCGAGGCTGGAGGGTTCCAAGCGCTTCTGGCGCACTTGGCGAGATGCCGCCTGTCAAACCAGGCGGAAGAAAAAGGCGTTCCTTTGAGCCACCCCAAAGAGTGACGAAGCACAAGGCGGCGACAACGATGAACTTATGCGGCAGCTTGAGGTTGTAGAACCACTTTAGTTCCTTCGCCAAGGGTCGGGTCTTGCGGCAGAGCGCAATCAGTCCCATGACAAAGAATATGACCGCCGTGCTTACGAGCCACGGAGTCATGGCGAAGACAGCTTGCTGCAGGGAATTTGTCATTGCGCAATCGTCAACTACCCATGCGGTAATCCAGTTCCGCCGGAGGCGTGTAGCGCTTGCCGAAGGCGGACATCTGCTCCTTGGTGGCAAGGGTGCCTGCCACGAGGAGGCCGTCCTTGCGGGCCTGGATTTCAATCCATATTTCGCTGGTCATGGTTTCGCCTTCGCGCATGTCGGCGGGGGGCGTGGTTTCGAGGACAATCTTCTCAGCCTCGTCAAGGCGGCCGAGAAGCATGAGCGCGCGGGCCTGCAGAAGACGGATGCGGGAATCGGCGTGAATTGAGCCGTCCAAGGAGTCGGCGTATGCAAGTGCGTCCTCGTAAAGCGCGTCTTGGACGAGAGCAGACAACGCCTCGCGCGAGAGGTGGACGAGCGACGGAAGCAGGCGGCTGGCGCGGATGAGGTTTTCTCGTCCGGCGTCCTTTTCGCCGCCCAGTCGCTGCGCCACGCCAAGGCAACGGCGAGACCAGGCGTTTTCCTCGGCGGCGCAAGAGTCGGCCCACGCCTTGACGGCGTCGGCGTTTCTTCCTGCCTGCCAGAGGATGACGCCGTAGTGGAAGAGCGACAGCCAGTTGCGTCCGCCCGGAAGGTTGAAACTTGCCTCGAGGGCTGAAAGGTATTCCACGGTGCCGAATGCGCCGGGTTCTTCCGCGACATCATGGCGGGCGATAATCCCGCCGTCGAGAAGCGAGAGCCACGGACTCTGGTCGTCGCCGCACGATGACTTCGGGAAGGCGATTCCGGGAAGGCCGGGGAATGCGGGTTCGGCGGTGGCGGCGCGGCGGCGCGTCTCAAGCGCGCCCCAGCCGGAGCCGATACGGAAGATTTCGGAGTCGCGGACAGGCTCATTTGCCCAGACGTTTGACTCTGCAAGCAGCTTGTCTATGCTGTCGCCGGGGACAAGCTCACGGACGGCCTTTTCGCCTGCGGCGCGGGCGACGGCCCAGTCGTCGGAGAAGGCGTCGGGGCCGGGGACGACCTCGCCGAAGGCCTCGACCCACGACCATGTCTCGCCCGCCGGCATCGGCAGGTGGTGCGACTGCGACCTCGCAAGTCCGGCTTGGATCTCGATGTAGTCAGGGGTGCAGAGATAGCGCTGCCATGTCTGGCCGCCCGGCTGGATGCCCCAACGGAAGAGCTTGCGTCCGCGCAGACGCGACGTCGAGGTCTGGAAGAGACCGTGCCCGTCGGGCTGCAGCGCGATTTCCCATGGGTTCTTCTCGGTAGCGGGGACGCGGAAGAAGAAGTCTCGCGAACCGCGCATGCGTCCGGGATAGGTGATCTCCTCGTCACCGTTCTTCGGAAGGCGGCAGGAGCCCATGGCGCCCGTGGAATAGTTGTGCAGAATCGTTTCGTCCGCGGAGACCAAGACGCGCGTTCCCGGCTGCTGGCGCGCGGCGATGTTCGTCCACCAGTAGACGGGCGTCATCCCGGCATTGCAGTTGTGGATGGAGGTGCGCACAAAAAGCGTCTTCGAACCTGACGGCAGCCAGGCGTCGATTTGCACCGGCATGCGCCGCACACGCTCGAACTCCCACATGCGCAGCTCGGGCGTCCCGTCGGGGAGAGTCCGTCTGGCGGCGAAGAGCGGGGAGCAGGTCAGCGGCCAGTGGCCAGTCCACCCGAAGTTCCACTCGATGCCGCCGCTAATCCAGGCGTTGCGAAGCGCCAGGTTGCAGGGCTGGAAAACGGGATTGGAGGAAAGAAGCTCCTGGCCGGAGTCCTTGGAGAAGAGCGACCAGAGGTGGCCGCCGAGCTCCGGCAGGAAGACCGCCCGGAGATGCTCGTTTTCGAGGACAGCCGCCTGGAAGGCGCGCGGCGTGCGGCTGCGGTCATATCCGTCCTGGAATCGGTACGGGAGGAGTGATGGCGGCAAGCCCCAACCGAGGTTCTCCTTGTCCTCCTCGTGGAAGGTCTCGTCGGTCTTCACCTGCGCGTGGAGGTCATGGGCCTTCGAAATGGCCGGAAGCGGGTTCTCAGGGCCGAGGTCGGCCGAGGGAAGAACGAAAGGTTCGATGCGGAGTTCGGTCATTGGTCGTTCTGCTCCGGTGTCGTGGCGGAACTTGAATCTTGCACGTCCTGAACGGGCTTGTCAGCCTCTTCCCCGACTGGCGTGTCAGCTTGCTTGTCCAACGGTTTGTCAGCTTGCTTGTCCGTGAAGAGGTCTTCATCGTCGGTCTTGCGGTCGCGCTTGAGCGTGGGGTCAATGTCCTTGAGCTCGTCGAGGTCGCGGAGGCCGAAATGTTCGAGAAAGAGCGGCGTGGTGCCGTAGAGGAAGGGGCGACCAGGGAGGTCGCTCCGACCCACGATCCGCACGAGGTGCATCTCCATGAGCGGACGCAGGACGTGGTCGACGGTCACGCCGCGGATGCCCTCGATCTCGGACTTGGCAACGGGCTGGCGGTAGGCGATGATGGCAAGCGTCTCCAGGGCGGGACGGGAAAGGAGCGCTGGCTTGTCCTTCTTGAGGAGCGCGCGGACCCAGCGTCCGCAGCCGGCCTGCGTCTGGAAGCGGTAGCCACCCGCGACCTCCTGGAGGGCGATGCCGAGGCCGAGACGGTCGAGGTCCTGCTGGATGTCGAGGATGGCGGACAACACGTCGCGCGGAAGGACGTCGCGGTACGGCGCGGGGCGACCGGCGTCGTCCGCCGGCATTTCGCGAAGGCACTTGCGGATGGCGTCGGCCCCTATCGGGACCGGGCTTGAGAAAATGAGCGCACCTACAACCTGCCGCAGGCTTGATGCGAAGGCTTCGGGCGGAAGGGCTTGTTCTTGTCCATCAGGCATATTCGGTCACCTC
>JAEEGG010021606.1_pt1 | contig 12763 bp, 13 predicted proteins | sample 9134161 | NCBI WGS metagenome assembly JAEEGG01 (sample SAMN16246543, study PRJNA631951) | gut metagenome | biome: gut microbiome; feature: rumen; material: CR-attached | host: Bos | place: Iran: Karaj | collected 2018-10
ATTTTTGCACTCGAAAAGTCAACTCGATGAAGCAGCGTATGGCTCCGACGGTGTCGTTTTTACAGCGACAAAAGCGGATTCTATACGTTTGGCAGCACTTTTTCGCGATTAGGGGTATTTGGTTTTGCTTTTCGAGGGTCTTATAGACAAAGTGAGACAGACAAAGATGGATTATAGTAAACAATGGTTTGAACGCTTGTTCAAGGACAACTATCCGCACATGTATCGCATGGCATTCTCGATGGTGGAGAATGCCGACGATGCGAAGGATGCCGTGCACCAAGTGTTCACCCAAATATGGAAAGGCAAGCCCAAAGTGAACGACGACAGCACGAGAGGCTATCTGCTGGCGGCCACTCGCAACCAGTGCCTACACATCATGCGACAGCGCCAGCTGAAGCAGCAGATGGAGGCGGAGTGGCAGAGAGACGAAGAGGAACGGCGTGACGAAGAACACGAGGAGTTGCTGCAGCAACTTCAGCAAGTCATCGACGACAACCTGACAGAGCAAGACCGCCGCGTGCTGCAACTGCACTACAATGAGGAGATGACCTATGCGGAAACGGCAACGGTGCTGGGCATCAGCACGGCCGCGGTGAACAAGCATATCACTCGCTCGCTGGCAAAGATTCGGAAAACCCTTAAAATCGCAAAGTAAGATGAAAACAGAAGATATCGACAAGATGATAGGCATGCCCGACGTGGATGCTGAGTGGGCGAAGTTTGAGCGCGAGGTCATCGGGCAGGAGGCCTCTCCGCACAAGCGGATGGCCCCATGGGCATGGGGTGTAGGCATCGCTGCTGCCATCGCCCTGCTGTTGGTGTTGAGCTTAGGGAAAAATCAACTGGAGGAGCAGTCACACCTGGCTCAGCAGATGCCGCAACCTACAAATACGGCACAGCCATCCCCCTCACTTGTAGAGAAGGAGTGCCCGCAGGATGGTGTGGGGACAGTCGCTTCATCTGCGCCTCAGAATCAGTTACAGACCCCACCGCCAACTGCTCCACACAAGGGCGGGAGACAAAGTGGAGTGGCTGCGCGTGGTGCTTCTGCTGGCCGGCCCGCCGTTTCCTCTGATAAATTGGCTGCGAACGTTTCGTCAGCAGCAGAAACCCCGGCGAGCGTAGTTTACGATTGTGGCGAGCAGATGCCTTATTTCCCCGGTGGCGACCGCGCCCTGATGGAGTTTATCAAGACGACCATGCACTATCCCGACCTGGCCATGGAATACGGCGCGAGGGGGCGTGTCATAACTACCTTCACGGTCGACAGCTTGGGCTATACCTCCAGCTACAAGGTTGCTAAGATTGGGAGGCTGAAATATGACACCCTGCGCCTGAGCCAAGAGAGTGCCGACAGGCAACAGCAGCTGAAGGAGCAGATAGAGCAGCAGCTGGGTGAAGAGAGCATTCGCATCCTCAGCCAGATGCCCCGGTGGACTCCCGGCAAAATATTTGACCGCCCTGTGAATGTAAAATACACTGTTCCCGTAACGTTCCAGGCAACGGAAGAGGAGCGCCAGACTTTCCTTGCCCAGAAGCAAGACGAAGCGTTGCAGGGGCGTATTGCCGGGCTGACCATCGTACCGTCGTCGGCTGACTTGGGGTCAAATGCCATGCGCCTGGTTGGTAACCATGACAGCAAAAAGGACTCTGTTCTGGTGGTCGTCAACGGGCAGCCAATCATGAAAGGAGAAAAAATAGACGACCTCCATCAATATTTCTTCGACCGTCACCAATTCGTTGACAGCATTAGAGTGCTGAAGGATGAAACGGCCCGTGCCGTCTATGGCGAACAGGGGAAGAACTGCCAAGGCATCGTGAAAATCACCACCACACCGTTTATTCCCGTCAGCCAGCTCACCCCCGACCAGCAAAAGGAGCGCCGCCTGGCCTACCTGCAGGACAGCTACCGCAAAGGCTTCACCGAGGAAACGAAAAGGGATTACTTTGCGCCCGACCTCTACGACACACCTACGAAAGAGCGGCTCTTCGGACTGCTCGCCCTGCAATACGGCAGACTCCGCCGCGAGTACTTCGGCCCCGTAGGCAGCGACGCCCACGGTGTCTATGTCCCCTTGATTCGTGAAGCGGTGATTGTGATAAGCGACCCAGCATGGATGGACGAAAACGGAAGAATAGTTACGACGGAGAACAGCCCCCAGCTAAATCTTGTCCTCAGCGAAATAGACCAGGCAGCCAGCCAGGCCGACAAGCTTATTGAGCGGACAGACAGCTTCGTACGCAAAGCGTTCATCTATGGAGGAACGGTTGCCGAGGGTGAGCCTCGCCCGCTCTATAGTGACATCTGGCGCTATACCCTCCGAGGGTTATGGGAGTCGACCTTCCACTTCTTGCCCGACTCAGACGCTCCATCCTTCTGGTGTGGAGAGGTCTATGGTTCCACGAGCGGGCAGCGTCGGGTTATCATGCACCTACATTCTGTCGACAAGCTCTACGCCGCCGACTGCCCGGAAATCCTGAACAACCGCAGGCGAGTAGCGGGCACGGTGCTGAACGAGCAGGATGAGCCGTTGGCCGATGTCATCGTGTCGATGGTGGGCAGCGCCCCCGCCCCGGAAACCGTGCAAGTAAGGACTGACAGCATGGGGCACTTCGAGCTATGGCTACCGTTCCCCGATGCCACCATCGAGGTGGGCCATGTCGGCTACCTGACCACTCGGCTTCGCCATCCCGCTGACACCACGCTCACCATCCGGCTGAAGTCGGCTACAAAATTAAAGGAAGTAAAAGTTCCTGCTAAGAAGATTGACATTGCTTACTATCAAGGTCTTTTCATTCGCCGAGCACCGGCATCCGTAGGCTGTCCTGCTGATGGGGCGCTGAATGAGCGCATGACGGCGCCGTTCTGCTGGGCGATGTAGCCGTGGCAGATAAACACGTCCTCGCCGTCGAAGGTGTAGGTGGCGAGCCAATGGAATGCCGTTGCCCAGAAATGATTAACGGCAATTTGGGCAAACACCCTTTAGGATGTAGTTGGCCGAATTGACGATGAACCCCTGTGGCACGGCAACCTGTGGCACGCCTACGCCATCAAGGCAGAAGGTGCGCTGGCAGCGCTCGCAGAAGAAATGAACGTGCAAGTCGTCGTCTTCCTCCTCGTTGTGGCTGTGGCACAACTCATAGCGCATGGCGCCAGCACCGTCGTCGATGGTGTGTACAAGATGGTGCTCGCGGAAAACAGACAATGTGCGGAAAATGCCCGACTTGTCGATGGTCAGTATCCTGTTCTCAAGCTCCAATAGCGTTAAGGGGCGTGCCGAGGCTGACAAGGCGCGCAGCACCACTATACGGTTCGACGTTGGCTTCACGCCATGCAAGGTCAACAATTCTTCACATTCGTCCTGTTTCATGCTGCAAATGTATTCATTTTCCTTGGCTCCACCAAATAAATGAAGGAAAAACAGACGGACAAGCATAAGTTCAAGCGGCTATTTGACAAAAAACTGACAAGTTGTCATATACCCAACGGCTCTTTTCCAATTGGCACACGTTTTGTAGTCATATTAGTGGCTTTTAGCCCAAAGCAAAACGAAAATAATAATAATTAATAAAAATAGTACAATTATGGGAAAGATTATTGGAATTGACTTAGGTACAACCAACTCGTGCGTGGCCGTCTTTGAAGGCAACGAACCGGTTGTGATTGCAAACAGCGAAGGCAAGCGTACCACGCCTTCAGTAGTGGGATTCATGGATAATGGAGAGCGCAAGATTGGCGACCCTGCCAAGCGCCAGGCCATTACCAACCCGAAGAAGACCGTCTACAGCATCAAGCGTTTCATGGGTGAGACGTGGCAGCAGACGGAGAAAGAAATCTCGCGCGTGCCGTTCACGGTGGTCAACGAGGGTGGCTACCCACGTGTCGACATCGACGGTCGCAAGTACACACCGCAGGAGATCAGCGCCATGGTGCTGCAGAAGATGAAGAAGACCGCCGAGGACTATCTGGGCCAGGAGGTCACCGAGGCTGTCATCACCGTGCCTGCCTACTTCAGCGACTCGCAGCGTCAGGCCACGAAGGAGGCCGGACAGATTGCCGGACTGAACGTCCGTCGTATCGTCAACGAGCCTACGGCTGCTGCTCTGGCTTACGGTATCGACAAGACGAACAAGGACATGAAGATTGCCGTCTTCGACCTTGGCGGCGGCACCTTCGATATCTCCATCCTCGACTTCGGCGGTGGCGTGTTCGAGGTGCTCAGCACCAATGGCGACACCCATCTGGGTGGCGACGACTTCGACCAGGTCATCATCGACTGGCTGGTGCAGGAGTTCCGCAACGACGAGGGTGCCGACCTGAAGAGCGACCCCATGGCCATGCAGCGACTGAAGGAGGCTGCCGAGAAGGCTAAGATTGAGCTGTCGTCGACCACTTCGACGGAGATCAACCTCCCCTATATCATGCCCGTGGGTGGCGTGCCCAAGCACCTGGTGAAGACCCTCACCCGCGCTAAGTTCGAGCAGCTGGCCCACAACCTCATCCAGGCTTGTCTGGTGCCCTGTCAGAACGCTGTTCGCGATGCTGGCATCTCCACTTCCGACATCGACGAGGTCATCCTCGTGGGCGGTTCCAGCCGTATCCCTGCCGTGCAGACCCTTGTGAAGAACTACTTCGGCAAGGAGCCTTCGAAGGGCGTGAACCCTGACGAGGTGGTAGCCGTAGGCGCAGCCATCCAGGGCGCTATCCTCAACCAGGAGACGGGTCAGGACATCGTGCTGCTCGACGTCACCCCGCTGACCCTCGGCATCGAGACCCTCGGCGGCGTGATGACCAAGCTGATTGATGCCAACACCACCATCCCCTGCAAGCAGAGCCAGGTGTTCTCAACGGCTGCCGACAACCAGACGGAGGTGACCATCCATGTGCTGCAGGGCGAGCGCCCCATGGCCAGCCAGAACAAGAGCCTCGGACAGTTCAACCTCACCGGCATCGCTCCCGCACGTCGTGGCATTCCTCAGATTGAGGTTACCTTCGACATCGACGCCAACGGCATCGTGAAGGTCAGCGCCAAGGACAAGGCCACCGGCAAGGAGCAGGCCATCCGCATTGAGGCTTCCTCGGGCCTCTCGCAGGACGAGATTAACCGCATGAAGGCCGAGGCCGAGCAGTTTGCCGAGGCCGACAAGAAGGAGCGCGAGCGCATCGACAAGATGAACCAGGCCGACTCGATGATCTTCCAGACTGAGACCTTCCTGCAGGAGAACGGCGACAAGCTCGGTGCCGACAAGGCCAACGTTGAGCAGACCGTGCAGCAGCTGAAGGACGCCCACAAGAGCGGCGATGTCGCTGCCATCGACGCTGCCATCAACAACCTCAACCAGGTGATGCAGGCCGCCAGCGCCAAGATGTACCAGCAGGCCGGTGGCGCAGCAGGCGGTGGCGCAGGCTTCGGCGGTCAGCAGGCTGGCAGCGGCTTCCAGGGCGGCCAGCAGGCTCACTCCAACCCCAACGACGACGTTCAGGATGCCGACTTTGAGGAGGTGAAGTAAGGCTGATAAACAGCAATAAGCAACAATAAGCGAATCGGTGTAACTCATTGAGTTGCACCGATTTTTGTTTTGTTAAACTTTGTATATTTGGCTCTGTTTTCGGATTTTTATCGTAATTTTGCATCAAAACGTTCACGCGACACTTTAGTCGGTGATGTTCAACAAACGAATAATACACCTTATTATATATTATAGTATGGCTCAGGCAAAATACGAGATTCGAAGGAAATGTCCTATCTGTGGTGCAGTATTCCAGATACGCACCATCGACTCTGTGTATTGTTCAAAACAATGCTCAGATGTTGCCTACAAAAGGAAGAAGGACAGAGAGGCTAAAGAAGCAAAGTATGAACAGATGGCTAAGGAGATTCCAGACATCAGAGAGTTCCTTTCTGTTCAGGAAGCAGTTGCCGTTTATTGCGTTGAACGTGACACATTGTATCGTGAGATTCGCAAGGGCAAGATTCCTGCTGTCAACCTTGGCACAAAGCAGCTGAGGTTGAACCGTGCAGACCTTGAACAGCGTTACCCAAGAAGGAAGAAAGTGCGGAAGGCTGCTCAAAAGCCTATTCCCAAAACTTACAATATGGAACCAGAGAATTGCTATACCATCGGCGAAATCTCAAAGAAGTATAGAATTCATGATTCGTCCGTATGGGCTCACATCCGCAAGTTCTCTATCCCTACCCGACAGATAGGCAACTATGTTTACGCTCCAAAATCAGAAATCGACAAACTATATAAATCCATCAAGTTATGAAGACTCCAATGAAGCGCACGGTATTCAAGGTAATACTCCGCAAATCCGAATACAAAGAGCAGTGGTCGTTGCTCATCGAAAGCTTTCCTGTCTTTGAGCCAGGCAAAGACAAACCACTTCGCAAGCATGAACCACTTGGTCGCTATATAACGACACCTATTTTCGATAAGAATAGTTCTGGAAGAACTCTACCTGATGGGAAAGCCTACTATCGCCCCAAGCGTGATGCCAATGGAATCATCATGTGCCGCTCACAAAAGGATCAAGAGGCCTGTATCTTTGCGGACAAGGTTCGTGACCTTCGTCAACACGAATACGATAATCAGTCTTTATACACAGACTCGGAGGCAGAGCAAGCAGCACAAAACGAAAAGTCAAAGTGCGACTTCATCAAGTACTTTGAAGAGTTAAAGGACAAACGTCACAAGAACAGTTCCAAGTCAATTCAAGTGAATTGGAAAAGAGAACTGGCATTGATGAAGCTATACACTGGAGGGAAACCTCTTATATTCAGTAGCATTGACGTGAACCTCATCGAAGACTACAAGGATTACCTTATCAACGCGCCCCAAGGTGGTAGTAAGACAGGAACCATATCTGCCAATACCGCATCCACCTATTTCTCGATATTCAAGGCAGGACTTCATCAAGCCTTCATTGATGGCTACTTGACCGTCGACCTTGCAGCCAAGGTTAAGAATATATACTACGAGGAAAGCCAACGCGAGTATCTAACACTGGAAGAACTCAACCAACTGGCAGCCACACCATGCGATAGCGAAATCCTCAAAAGAGCAGCCTTGTTTTCTGCCTTGACAGGATTGCGCCATAGTGACATCAAACAACTGAAGTGGCGCGATATTGTGAAAGACAAGGAACATTACCAACTCCATTTTACTCAACAGAAGACCAAGGGTGTAGAGTATATGCCAATTTCTGACCAAGCATATTCCTTATGTGGTGAACAAGGGGATGCAGACCGCCTTGTCTTTGAAGGGCTACAAGACCCATCATGGATTTACCGACCTGTGAAACGATGGATAGAAGCCTCTGGTACCACCAAGCACATCACCTTTCACTGTTTTCGCCACACCTATGCAACCTTGCAGTTGACTAATGGTACGGACATCTATACCGTCAGCAAAATGCTCGGTCATAAGAAGGTAACAACAACTCAAATCTATGCCAAGATAGTTGATGCAAAGAAGGATGCTGCCGCTGATGCCATCCAAATCACCCTCTCTGATGACATGCTTGGAACTCCCATCGACTCCAAGAAAGAATAGTTCGTATTCCGCTACCATAGGTCTAAGCATACAGTAACTTTTAAGTTGTTCACATCCATAGCCATTCACATTCATACGTGAGTGGCTTTTGTGTATTTTGTCTTTTGTTGTCAATTTCGTTATGATAGGGATATGATACCAATCATAACGTTGCCATAATAAAATTAATTTTCAACTTTATCACTTTTATTATCGCTGATTATCAGTATGATACAGATAAGATAAGACCATGCTGAGTATGTTCCTTTTATGCCCTGGATCATGCCCAAATCACCATTGCTTTTCACGATACTTTTGCAGTCGCTTTCTTCCCAAAGAGAGTGACTGTAGCATATCGCTGCAGCCAACTTAAAACATCACTTATATGTGTACAACAGTACCATCATTCGATGCAATGCCGCAGCTTATGGCAAGCATTTTAGAAAAGTTGGAGACGCTTGAACAGAAGTTCGACGCTCTGCAGTCAAACAACAATGTAGAGGCAGATGCATGGTTCTCACTGCAAGACCTATGCAACTACCTCCCTAACCATCCAGCCGAACAAACGGTTTACGGCTGGACGAGTAATCGCGCCATTCCCTTCCACAAGAATGGAAAGAGCATCATCTTCCGTAAGTCAGAAATCGACAACTGGCTCATGCAGACTTCTCGCAAATCAGTCAATGACATCTATGACGAGGCGCGTGCGTATGTTGCTAACAAAACTATGAGTAGAGCAAGATGATGTACATTGATTACATGAATCAGTTCTGGCGGGCTTCATCCTTGGAGTACATGTCCACGAGCGAGGTTGCGCTCTATGCGTTCATCGTGAATGAGTGCAACCAGCATCGTTGGATGATGCCAGTTCCATGTTCAACGGTACGAATCTGCGAGGTGCTGCACATGTCCAAGCAGACACTTTGCACAGCTCGTAAGAATCTTGCCAAGCGTGGACTCATCTCTTTTACTGAGGGAAAGTCACGTCATGTACCGTCTAAGTATTCACTCCTTGAATGGACGGATAACTTGACGGTGGAGTTGACGGATGGCCTGACGGCAGACATTACCCCATTAAAAGATAAAGAGAAAGACAATTGTATTAAAAGCGTTTCGGAAAATTTATCAATCAAAAAAAGAGTAACTACAAATGATAAAAGAAATCAAAATCGACGTAGAGGAATTAATGAAATCTCTGCTACAGCGACGTCCTATGAAGGAGCGTTTTAAGTTGCCTATGTCACAAGACGAGGCTTATGCCCATCTGTTAGCAGCAATGATGGCTGAGGTGGCATATCGCCACCGCAGCTTCTGTACCAACGAGGATATAAAGAAGCAACTCAATGAGATGGCTCATTGGCTTACCTCACCTTCATCCAAATTCGGCATGCTACTATGCGGTGGTTGCGGCAATGGCAAGAGCACCATGCTCAAAGCATTCCAACAGTTGTTGAACTATCTGCGCATTCCTAAGACATATCATGAAGGAACCTACGGAATCCAGATTGTGGATGTAAAGTATATTGCATACCTGTGCAAGAACAACTATCAGGCATACCATAAACTTATCAGTGTGGACATGCTTGGTATTGATGATCTTGGCACGGAGCCTTCGGAGGTGATGGACTATGGCAATGTCTATACTCCAGTCATTGACCTACTGACAAAGCGTTACGAAGACCAACTTTTCACCATCATCACCACCAACCTCACACCGCAACAGATTCGAGAGCACTACGACGACCGCATCGCAGACCGTCTCAACGAGATGGTGGAGAAAATCATTTTCAAGAATGGTACATACCGCAGTATTTAACTTCAACAAATCTAAAATTCTTTGATATGACAGAACAAGATCTATCCACGCTCAAAGAGAGTGCCGTTTACTCAGCTGCACATTGGGCCAAGACTGGCTTCGGCTATTTCACCATGCGCGACAAGGTGAATGCTTACATCGACGCTACAGGAGCGAATAAGGCCATTGATGATGACCAAGAGACCATCAGATACGGGCGTGAAGCCGCTGTACTCGCCATCAACATTGGTGCCATCCATCTGTTGAACAAAGCGGAAGAACAGAAGTTGAACGAAGCCCTTATCAGCATCGCCGATGATTTGCCGCAGACTCGCAGCAGAGGTTTCCGCAGATGAGTAAACCCAAGAATGAGAAATAAACATGAAGGGTGCCCGCACCCGTAACATTAAAAAACGAAAAACAATGTTTAAAGACGATTTATCTTATGGTCTGTTTCTATCAGACCGACAGTTGGATTTCCTGTCTAACTATCCGCAGGGATTTGACCGCATGAAGTGCTTTGCTACCTTCCTGCATCTGGCAGTAAAGGAGCCGACGTACTATGAGAAGAAAGAGTATTCAGTTGGCCTAACCCCAGGGCAGTTCGCTATTTCAGAAGTGGAACTTGCCAAGCTCTGGAAGTGCAACCGCAAGACAGCCTCCAAGATGGTTGACATGTTCCATGAGGTGGGACTGGTATCATCCATTCCGAATTGTCGCACCACTGTCTTCACAGTCCATTGTGTCGCTAGCTGGTATATCGGCAATGAAGTTATCCGCAATGAGCATTACTCACGTCATCCTCAGGTCGAGCAGCGCATCAAGGCGAACCACAAAAGAACGGATGCCGTTGTTGGTAATGAAGGTAATAGTAGGGAAAAGGAACTATTCAATGATGGTGTTGCGTCAACTTCCCAGATTGAAGAAACCCTTTCCTCATCCATCACCTTGACAGATGCAATCTTTGGCAGCGACAGCCCCGAGAACGAGGCGCAGCCTTCCTCTGGACTCCCAGACGAGAACAATACGGATGCTACCACCACGGCACCAGCTAAAACGATTTCCGACGATGCCGTGTGATTTCATCAAGGGCTTGGGACGACCCGAAGGGAGCCTGAATTTTCGTACTCTCTAAACAAGAAGTGTCAATGTCCGACAATCCGCTCCGCTACTTGCCCGGCTTATTGACTTCTTGCAATACTCGCAGGCTCGCATTGGGTTGCCCAAGCCCAGTTATAAGTTTACATATAAAACCTTTTAGGAATGAAACAGAAAATAGAACACAAAGGGCGCAATCCACGTATCACCGTGTGCTATACGTCCGAACAGTACAAGAAAATTGTCGATAACGCAGCAGCCTGTGGGCTGAAAAAAAGCCAGTATATCCATGACACCTCATTGGGCCAGGAACCAAAGGCGATGATGAGCGACAAGGAGGCTGATGCCCTTATTTCGCTAAAAGCTGCCCGAGGCGAGCTCATTCTGATTAAGAATGCTCTTCATGGCACAACCCAGGAACAGCGTAAGAAGTACTTCCGCAACGAGCAATTCATGCGCCAATGGATAGAGGGCGTAAACAGCCTTATACGCCGATTGGTAGAAATAGAAGGAATGCTCAAAAGATGATAGCAAAAGCAAAGTCTATACCGCATGGCGCAGCCATGACCAACTATGCCACCAAGCATAACCGCGCAGACATAGTGCTGACACGGAACCTTGACGAGTGGCTTACTCCTCTCGCCATGTGGGGAACGATGGAAACCATACACCAGAAGTATGAACCGAAATTCAGACGTAAACCAGTCAAAAACCCGACCCTTCGACTGGAGGTTTCCCCATCCCTTGAAGAGACAAAGGGATGGACACTAAAAGACTGGTACGAGTATGCGCTACAATTCCTCGATAAGCTCCAGAAGGATGTCCAAGCCAAGGATAGCAAGAAGAAAGGAAAAGGCAAGTTCAATTTGGACAGGGCACAGATATTCGTCTGTCTTCACTTTGATGCGAAGTCTGGCATCCCTCACCTTCACATCCTCATCAACCGCATTGACCTTGACGGGAATCTGATGAATGACTCCTTCATCGGCGATAGTGCAGTCAAGGCTGCCCATACCATCAATGTTGAACGTGGATGTGAGCTGCCCGAGGATATTCACGAAGAACACCAGAAGGAAATAACCGAAGTCTGTTATGACATCCTTCGTGGAATAGCGAGATACGATTGGAACAGTTATAAGCACGGTCTTGAAAGCCGTGGTTACAAAGTCCATGAGCAACGTGACAAGCAAGGTGTGCTGCATGGGTACACCATACTTCGTGGTAACTCCCGTTTCAAATCATCCTCGTTGGGTAAGAGCCGTAACCTGACCGTTCCCAAACTGGAAGCCACATGGAAGAAGCTTCACCCAGTCGCTCCAAGTGTCGTGAAACCCAGTTCTTCCGTGGGCACCTCCCAGACAACTGAAAGGAAGCCCATCACAGAGCGCAACTCAGAACGTCAGAGCGTTACCCAGACTGAGCTAGAAGTACCATCTATTTTTAGAAAAATACTGTTTCTTGATGGAAAGAGTTATTCCATCAAAATGCCGATGGAGGCATACACGGCTATGAAGGAAGCCATTGAATCACCAGACGAATCTGGACCCTTTGAGAAGGTTCAACTCGGCGGCCCGGAGGGGAAAGCCAATGTCTTGAATGTGGCTTTGTTGCTGTTCATGAACTATGTGGATGCAGCTACTTCTATGTCTGAATCCTGTGGTGGCGGTGGTTCCACTCCATCAAACTGGGGTAAGGACAAGGATGAGGATGAACGTGACTGGGCACAACGTTGCGCCATACTCGCTAACTGGCTATGCAAGCCAATCCGGAAACATAAAGGACATGGACGTTAAAAACAAAAATTATGGGAAATAAATATGATAGCCTTGTTGAGGAAATCAACAAACAGGAAGAAGTCAAGGAACAAAAGGCTAACCTTGACAATGAACTTCAACTCCTTAAGCAAGCCATAAGTGACTTGCACGATAACGTTCAAAAAGTTGAGAAGGCGGCTAAAGATGGAACGGATATGGTGAAAGCATTGAATGCAGCCAAAGATAGTATGAATACTGCTGTTTCCGCTTTCTGTCGTGCAGTTACCCGAGCCGAGTCAACTGTGTTGAAAGTTGAAATGACTGATGAGTGCTTGAATACCATCAAATCTGCAAGAACGGAACTAATCAAGGCAGAGACCACACTTCTTGCCAACCATAGAAGGATGCTGCTACAAGAATATCGTAATCAGAATGAAGAATTGCTGTCACTCATAAAGTCGGGCAAAGGGGTATACCTGTCACCCAAAGTATTCTGGTGGTGGGCAGGCATCTCGTATCTCACCTCGCTATATTCACTCTGGTGTCTTTTGCAATTAATTCTTCAGTGGTTGAAGTG
>JAEEGG010021609.1_pt1 | contig 12761 bp, 9 predicted proteins | sample 9134161 | NCBI WGS metagenome assembly JAEEGG01 (sample SAMN16246543, study PRJNA631951) | gut metagenome | biome: gut microbiome; feature: rumen; material: CR-attached | host: Bos | place: Iran: Karaj | collected 2018-10
TGCCGGGCGTCACCCGCACCACATCGGGCTGCAGGACATATTCCCCGGCCGGCATCGGCGTCCGGAAAAGGACGACTGTCGGCGAGGAAATGGAGAACGTATTGGCATTGGACTGACCCGTCTTGATCACCACCTGCGCATAGCGCTCGGGCTTCACCAGGTCGCCCGGAGCGGGGTGGTAAGTCGGATTCGGGAAATAGGTCGGGTTGTAGCAGGCAAACAGGTCCGGCCGGTTCAGGTTCACCGACAAGGGATACTGGAGGGTATGGTCGATGGCGCCGCGAAGGGCCACGACGGCATCCTCGCCCGGTTCCAGCGGGAAATCCTTCCCGCTCCCGGGCAGCTGCCAGACCACGGTCACGACCGGCGCGAAATCCGGGAAGACGGTCTCCCCCGTCACCGGGTCGCGATCCGTCCAGTTGTTCACCGACGTGCTGTTGTACGGCGACAGGGTGCCGAAGCACAGGCTGTCCAGGTACACCGTCTCGAAATCGTTGTTGTGGATAATGAAATACTGGTCACTCTGGTAAGTGCCCTCCTGCGGGGCCTTGCTGCAGCCGCCGCAGTAGATTTCCTTGACCACCAGGCCGCCGGCCGTAGAATGCGACAGTCGCAGGTCCACGATGCGCCGTTCCGTGACCACCACCTTGTCCGCCGCGCCGTTGAAGAGGTCCTTCCCGGAGCGGTCGCTGCAGGTGATGCGGTAGATGCCCGGCGGGACCTCGATTTCCGCAAGTCCGCGGCGGTCGGTCTTGGCCAAGTAGGCGGCGCCGGAGGAAATCTCCTCTATGCGGATGACCGCGCCTTCGTGCACCGCATGGGCATAGCCGTCCGGATAGACGGCGTTTACCGACAGCAACTGCAGGGCGTCCGGCCAGGGACTCTTGTAATCCTCGACACAGGCCGTGAGCAGCAGGGCCACCCCTATGAGCAGGAACCGTTTCATAGCTTGATCCGGCAGGTAAGTCCGTAGTAGAAGGCCGGCGTGAAAATCGCGCTGACGCCGGTGGCGTGGCTCTTTCGGTAGGGACGGGCGTTCGTGAAATTATTGGCGAAGAAAGACAGGGACACGTGGTCGCCGATCTCCTTCGTGAGGCTCAGATTCGCCGACAGGTACGGGTCGTAACCGTCCCGGGCGAAGGTGTAGATATTGCCCGAGCGGAGGATGAGCCGCTGGAGGGCGGGATCGTCGGCCGAGGCCGCGGTCCAGGGATGGCGCACGCCGTCCAGGTCGATGTAAGCGACCGGACAGACGGCCGTGTAGCTGTTGCCATCGTAGATGTTTCCGTCCGTGGGCGAAAGGCTGTTCCCCGACACCGTGAAGGCGTGCGTGGAGAGGTTCTGCGAGTTGCGCAGGAGCGTGGCTTCCACACGACAAGTAACGATGAGCCGCACTTCCGGAATGTGCGTGATGGCCGTCAAGTTGGCGTCCAACCAGTCGGTCTTGCGGCCGTTGGCGATGGAAGATCCGCCCGCGTAAAGGCCCGCATACTGGTAGGATCGTCCGGGCAATTCCGTATGCGACCAGCCAGCCTGGTAGTAAGCCGATTCATTTTCGTCCAGGGTCCGGGTGTGCGTATACGCGGCGTCCAGGCGGAGGTGCGTCCGCAGGACAGCAATCTCCGGGAAGTCCGCCGTAAACTCGAGGCCGGTGCGGACGATGTCCGCCCCGCCCCGCTGCATCCGGTTGCCCACAAAGGTCCGGTCCGCGACGCGGAGGTCCATCGGCGTGAAATATTCATCCGCGCTATTTCGCAGGTAAACGGCGCCGGTTTGGTGGTCAACGACCATTTCGGGCGCTGAAGGCATTACAAAGCCACTGGGAACCTGCAGCGCGTTATAGGCGAACGGCACGTACTGGTTCACGAGCTCGTATGGGTCCTTCGTCACGTTGCGGAAACCGGCGAGGGAGAGTTTCCAGCCACCTCGTTCATAGTCGATACCCACCTCCGCATTCCGGTTGGACTGCCAGCGAAGGTCCGGATTATAGGCCATCGTATAAGGGATGGTGTAGTAGATGTACGAGGCGCCAGAACCATGCGAGAAACCGAATGTCTGGATGTCGCGGTATTCCTGCCGGGGGAACAGGATGTAGAAGCCCGGGAGCTTCCGGGTGACGCCCCAGCCGCCGCGGAGCGACAGACGGTCCGCCACGTGCCAGCGGAGGTTCAGACGGGGCGACAGCGTCTGGAGATTCTTGTACTGCGTTCCCTCGATGAAGGTCCGTTCTCCCCGCAGGCCGAAGCTTCCTTCCAAGCCTTCCCAAGAGAGCTTCTCCTCCACGTACACGGCCAGATTGTGCATGTACGGATAGTCCGTATAAGGCCGCGGACGGTACCCGTTTGCCGCCAGTTCGGGGTTCTCGTAGTATTCGCCCGCACCCACGTTGCCATCGGCCTTCCATTGCACGCCAGCCTTCAGGACGCTTTTCACGTCGCCGAAATGGTGCAGCCAGTCGTACTTGAGCGAGGCGGCGTAATCGAGTTCGCGGGAGTCGGTAATGCGGTCCGCATAGAAGGTAGGCGGGAGGGCGGTGGCCAGGAAATAGCCCTGCTCTTCCGCGTGCACGGCCGGTTGCGAAGAGCCGTAGGAGTTGTACAGATGCTCGTGCGTCCGGTTGTCGTGGTAGTAAACCGACCCCTCCAGGCTCAGGTTCGTAATCCAGGAGCGGTTGAGCATCCAGGTAAGCTTCGCATGCGGGGTCAGGAGGTTGTCATGGGCCTTCGCGAACTCCTCGGAGAAGGCATCCGGATCGTCCTTGCTGTCCATGCCACCAAGATTCCCGGTCACGCCGGCCTCCAGCCGCAGCACGCGGGCGAAGGTCCGGCTGTATTCCGCCGTAAAGCCGCGGCGGGTATAGGACGTATAAGGCGACGTCAGTTTTTGCGTGGCCCGGGTCCATTGGCCGCTGACATTCAGGACGCCCTCCCCTACGGCGACGCCCTTGGAAACCGAGACGTCGTAGGTGCGGGGATTGACCGAAAAAGTGGCCTGGACGGGCGTGCGGCCCTTGCGGGTGGTCACCCGCACCATGCCGCTGCCCAAATCACCGTATTCGGCCGATGGGACGCCGGAAACGACCTCCACGGACTCGATGTTCTCTACCTGGAGGCTGCGCGTATCCACGCCGGCGAGGCCGCCGAACGCCGCGTTGTCGCCCATGCGGACGCCGTTTACCTCCACCGCCGTGCCGAACGCGGCGTTGCCGGCCGAGGACCCGCCCCCGCGGACGGTCAGTTCCGTCGCGGCCGTCAGGTCCGGATTGACCGTCTTGCCACCGGGCATCAGGGCCGCGATATTGGACAGGCCGGACACCTGGAGGTGCTCCAGGGCCGTCCGCTCGATTCGGCGGGTGGTATTCAGGTTCTCCTTGGATTGTTCCGCCGTCACCACGACCTCGTTCAGGGCCAGGGACTGTTCCTGCAGGACGATGACCAGGTCGTCGACCGCCTTGCTCACGCGGAGCGCCCGTGTGTCCGTCGCGTAGCCCAGACATTCGGTTTCCATCCGGTAGGTGCCGGCCTCCACGGAGGCCAGGACGAAACCACCCTGCGCGTCCGTCACGGCCCAAAGATAGTTCTCATCCAAGTGCACGACCGCGCCGGGCAGCGGTTCCCCCTGCGCATCCGTCACGCGTCCGCGCACCCGGAAACCGGCCGCAAGCGCCGTTCCGCACACAAATAACAAAGCCAATATGGACAAAAACCGCCTCATGGATACGCAAAGATACACAAAACTCCCGCCCTTTGCAATCCCCATTATGGGGGATGCGTCCGGCGGGAGTGCAGATTCTGACGGTCGGAAACCCTACAGGTTCCGCAGGAGATTCGTCAAGGAGACCTTCTTGTCGATCATCGCGCGGAGGTCTTCGATCTTCACGCGCTCCTGGGTCATCGTGTCGCGGTCGCGGACGGTGACGCAGCCGTCGACGAGGGTGTCGTGGTCCACGGTCACGCAGAACGGGGTGCCGATGGCATCCTGGCGGCGATAACGCTTGCCGATGGAATCCTTCTCGTCGTACTGGTAGGAGAAGTCGTACTTGAGCTCGTCGACCACCTTCTGGGCCACCTCGGGCAGGCCGTCCTTCTTCACGAGCGGCATCACGGCCACCTTGATCGGCGCGAGCGGGGCGGGAATCTTCATCACGACGCGCTCTTCCCCGTTCTCAAGCTTCTCGACGGTGTAGGAATGGGCCATGACGGCGAGGCACATGCGGTCCACGCCGATGGACGTCTCGATGACGTACGGGGTATAGGACACGTTCTCCTCAGGATCGAAGTATTCGATCTTCTTGCCGGAGAACTTCTGGTGGTTGCCCAGGTCGAAGTTCGTGCGGCTGTGGATGCCCTCGAGTTCCTTGAAACCGAACGGGAAGTTGAACTCGATGTCGGTGGCGGCATTGGCGTAGTGGGCCAGCTTCTCATGGTCATGGAAGCGGTAGTTCTCAGCGCCCATCCCCAGGTTCACGTGCCACTTCATGCGGGCCTCTTTCCACTTGGCGAACCAGTCGAGCTCCGTACCGGGCTTGATGAAGAACTGCATCTCCATCTGCTCGAACTCACGCATGCGGAAGATGAACTGCCGGGCCACGATCTCGTTGCGGAAAGCCTTGCCGATCTGCGCGATGCCGAACGGAATCTTCATGCGGCCGGTCTTCTGGACATTGAGATAGTTGACGAAAATGCCCTGGGCGGTCTCCGGACGCAGGTAAATGATGTTCGCGCCCTCGGCGGTAGAGCCCATGGAGGTCTGGAACATCAGGTTGAACTGGCGGACGTCCGTCCAGTTGCAGGTGCCGCTGATGGGGCAGACGATGTTGTTGTCGATGATGATCTGCCGGTATTCGGCGAGGTCATTGGCCTTCTCGGCGGCCACGTAGCGGTTGTGGACCTCATCCCACTTGGCCTGCTCGCGCAGGACGTTGGGGTTCGTCGCGCGGAACTGGGCCTCGTCGAAGGAATCGCCGAAGCGCTTGCGGCCCTTGGCAACCTCCTTGTTCATCTTCTCCTCGATCTTGCCGAGGAAATCCTCGATCAGGACGTCGGCGCGATAGCGCTTCTTGGAGTCCTTGTTGTCGATGAGCGGGTCGTTGAAGGCGCCCACGTGGCCCGAAGCCTCCCAGATGCGGGGATGCATGAAGATGGCGGAGTCGATGCCCACGATGTTCTCGTGCAGGCGGGTCATGGCCTCCCACCAATAGGTCTTGATGTTCTGCTTGAGCTGGACGCCCATCTGGCCATAGTCGTACACGGCGGCGAGGCCGTCATAGATCTCGCTGGAGGGGAAAATGAAGCCGTACTCCTTGCAGTGGGCTACCAGCACTTTGAAAAGTTCATCCTGTGTCATATTCCGTATTTTAAGCTTGCAAAATTACATAAAATATTCGGGAAACGCCGCTTTCAACGAGGGTTTCGCGATTTCGGCGAGGGGAATCTTCACGAAATCGCGCTCCGCGATGAGCGGATGAGGGACCTGCAGGTCCTCGCAATCGATCCGTTCCTTGCCATAGAAAAGGATGTCGATGTCGATGGCGCGGTTGTGGTACACGCGGTGGCCGTCAGCGTCGTATTCGGGGGCGTCGTCCCGGCCGAGCCGCCGCTCGATATCCTTGCAGATGGCGAGGATTTCATGACCGTGCTCCTCGGGCGTCCCCTTCTTGAAAATCCGGTATAACACGCAGGCATTCAAGAACTTATCTCCTTTGAACCCCCACGCTTTGGTCTCGATGATCCGGGACAGCGCCGTGTAGTGGCAACCGAGAGCCTGGTCCAGCAGATCCAGCGCCTGCGTCAGATTCTGCAGGCGGTTCCCCTGGTTGGACCCAAGTCCCAGATATACGCTGACAAAGGCCATCTAACTGAGTTTTCCGTAATCGTCTTCCTCGTAATCCAGGCCCAGGTCCACGCGGGCTTCTTCGGACAGCATGCTGCGGTCCCAGACCGGCTCGAACGTCAGTTCGATCGAGCATCCCGTCACGCCGGGCACCCGCTTCACGCTCTCCTCGACCTCATGCATGACCTCGTCCGCCATCGGGCAGTTCGGGGCCGTGAAGGTCATCACGATGGACACCTTGCGGTCCTTGTCGATGTTCAGCTCATAGATGAGTCCAAGGTCGTAGATATTGACCGGAATCTCCGGATCGTACACCTGCTTCAGCGCCAGGATCACATCGGCATACAGCGGCTGCAGCGCCGCGACGTCCTCGGCCGTGAGGACGCTCTTTTCGTCATGGCCGGCCTGACCGGCCATCTTTTCCTTTTCAGCCATCTCGTTCGCAACCCATTTAATGGTGTCAATCATGGACACAAGCCCGTTGGCGCGGGTCGGTGAGAGGTTTTCCTTCAGGCCGATCTGGTCGACAAAGCCGAAATCGTCGGCCGCGATTTCCGCCGGGGTACGGCCGGAATAGACGCTGATCAGCAGCGAGATGATGCCCTTGGTGATGATGGCGTCGCTGTCGGCCCGGAAATACAGTTTCCCGTCCTTCAATTCATAGTCCAGCCACACGCGGGACTGGCAGCCCTTGATGAGCTTCTCCTCGGTCTTTTCCTCCTCCGGATAGGCCTCCAGGGCCTTTCCGAGCTCGATCAGGTACTCGTACTTGTCCAGCCACTCGTCGTACATCGAGAACTCCTCGATGACCGCCTGTTTTTTCTCTTCTAATGTCATTCTATCGTTCTTCAGATTGCCGGTCAAGCCGGCAATGACGTGCGATTGTCGTCATGCCCGACCTGATCGGGCATCTCAAATCAACATGTTTATCGCTTTATTCAAACACTTTACGAAGTATTCCGCCTCTTCCATCGTATTGTACGGAGCGAAGGAAATGCGGAGCATGCCCGTGACACCGAAACGGTCCATCAGGGGCTCAGCGCACATCTGGCCGGACCGGACGGCGATGCCCATCTTGTCCAGGATCAGCGCCAAATCCTCATGGTGCGCCCCCTCGACCGTGAAAGAGAACAGCGGGACTTTCACCTGCGTTCCACGGGGAACACCGTACAGATGGATGCGGGGATCCCCTGTCAATGCTTCCGTCAGATAATGCGTGATGGCCCATTCGCGCTGCGCGACTTCCGGATCCTCCTGGAACTCCCGGGCGAGGCGCAGCGCCTCCTGCAAAGTCGGGACGGCATTGAAGTTCTGGGTGCCCGCCTCGAACTTACCGGGAACCGGCGCATAGGTTGTTCCGGAGAACCGGACCGTCTCGATCATCTCTCCCCCGCCCATGTACGGCGGCATCGCGTCCAGCCATTTTTTCTTTCCATACAGCACGCCGGTGCCGGTCGCGCCGTACACCTTATGCCCGGAAAAAGCATAGAAGTCGCAGTCCAGCTCCTGGACGTCAACCTTCGCATGGATGCTCCCCTGTGCACCGTCCACCAGCACCGGAATGTTGTTATGATGCGCAATCCGGATGATTTCCTGCACCGGGTTTACAAGGCCTAACACATTGGAAATGTGAGAGATAGCTATAATTTTGGTGCGCTGAGAAATCAATTTTTGCAGGGATTCGACCTGCAGGCCGCCGAATTCGTCAATCTCAAGGACTTTCAGCACGGCCTTTTTCCGCTGGCAGAGAAGCTGCCACGGGACGATGTTCGAGTGATGCTCGGCGACAGACACGATGATCTCATCGCCTTCCCCGACGAACGCCTCCCCGAAACAAGAAGCGACGAGGTTTATCGACATCGTCGTCCCAGAGGTGAATACGATCTCTTTCGGGCTTTCGGCATTCAGGAAATCGGCCACGATCTCCCGCGTCCGCTCGTACTCCTCGGTCGCTTCCACCGCCAGCTTGTGCACCGCGCGATGGATATTTGCATTGGACGCCGACGCCAGGGCGCGCTCCTTTTCGAGCACGGCCAAAGGCCGCTGCGCGGTCGCCGCATTGTCCAGATAGACAAGCGGCTTCCCGTACACTTGCTGCGCCAAAGCCGGGAACTGGCTTCTGATTTCCTGTACCGTCATACTTCTTTGATAAGTCTGCAAATTTACATAATTTTGCGATATGATTGATTATATAAAAGGACAAATCATTGAGCTGACGCCCACCGAGCTTATCCTTGAGTGCGGCGGTATCGGCTACAGCATCCTCATCTCGCTCCAAACCTACGAGGCGCTCCAGCTGAAAACCCAGGCGGTCGCCTACATCCATCACTATATCCGCGAAGACGAAGAGCTCTACTTCGGCTTTGCCACCAAGGACGAACGGGAACTCTTCCGCCTTTTGATCGGCGTATCCGGCATCGGCGTTGCATCCGCCCGCATGATGCTCTCCTCCTTGACCTCCGAAGAAATCCGCCAGGCCATCCTTTCCGAGAACATTGCCCGCATCAAAAGTGTCAAGGGAATCGGCCTTAAAAGCGCCCAAAGGCTCGTTTTGGAGCTCAAGGACAAGATCGTCAAGGGCGCCGGCACTGACAACAGCACCATTTTCCAGAGCAACAACAACGCCCTGGTCGATGAGGCCACAACGGCCCTGGTAATGCTTGGCTTCTCCAAGGCCGCCATCGCCAAAGTCATGCCCGCCCTCCTCAAAGACAATCCGAACCCGCGCGTCGAAGACCTCATCAAAGCTGCTCTCAAGAAGCTTTAGATACTTTTAGCACGCCCCCAACAGAGATTGGGACACACACCGGCCTCATAAAAAGAAATCGTCCGGCGTGTGTCCCAATCTCTAATGTTGTGGGCTAACGTGATTTTGGATCATGGGAGGGATATGGGGTGTCCGGGGGTAGCTCTCCTAATGCCACGAACGGAGCCAGAGGGTGTTTGTTCCGAAACCTATGGCCACCCTCGGCCATATAAGAGGGAGGGGCCCGAAGACGGCGTAAGCCGGCTTTGGGAGGGGCCGAAGCGAAGCGAAGGCGGTTTCGGAACAAATACCGTCTGGCGAAGAAAAAGTTCTACGTGGAACAATTATCTACCAAAGTAGACAAGAAGGACAGAGATATCTGCAGGGGAGATGCCTGAGATGCGGGAGGCTTGGGCGATGGTGGAAGGGCGATAGCGCTTGAGTTTTTGGCGACACTCGATTGACAAACTTTGGACTTTATCAAAGTCGAAATCCGCGGGGATCTTGATGTATTCCAGCCGATTGTTCTTTTCAGCCTGCTGTTTTTCGCGCTCAATATAGCCCGCGTACTTAATCCCAATCTCTACGGATTCCACAACTTCAGGGGAAAATGTTCCATGTGGAACAATTTCCAGAAGATCAGCCAGAGAAAGCTCCGGGCGGGCGACAAGTTCCGCTAACTTGCGAGAATCGGATAGGGGAGCGGAACCAACAGACTCCAGGAAGTCATTCACGACATCTGCCCGAACCTTCTTTTCATCACAGTATTCCTGTAGTTCAGCAACCTGCTCCTTCTTCCGACATACCGCCGCATAGCGTTCTTCAGAAGCTAAACCAATCTCATGAGAAAGCTCTGTTAAACGGAAGTCAGCATTATCCTGACGCAACAGAATGCGGTATTCCGCCCGCGAAGTAAACATCCGATAAGGTTCATCTACTCCTTTATTGATCAGGTCATCAATCAGTACGCCGATATAAGCATGGTCCCTTCTGAGAACGAACGGATCCTCCCCTTGCAGTTTCCGATGCGCATTGATGCCTGCCATCACGCCCTGCGCAGCTGCCTCTTCGTAACCCGTCGTACCATTGACCTGACCAGCAAGGAAAAGCCCATCAACGACACGGGATTCCAGAGAATAATGAAGATACTGCGGGTCAAAGTAATCATACTCCACCGCATATGCCGGCTTAAAGACAACACACTTCTCGAGACCCGGAATCGCATGCAAGGCATCCAACTGCACATCCAAGGGAAGCGACGAAGAGAATCCCTGCAGATAGTATTCATCGTTGTTCCGGCCTTCCGGCTCCAGGAACAGCTGGTGAGAATCCTTGTCGGCAAAGGTGCGGAGTTTGTCTTCGATGCTCGGACAATAGCGCGGGCCCCGTCCATGGATCAAGCCGGTGAACAAAGGAGAGCGGTCAAAGCCGGAGCGGAGGATATCATGAACGGCCTCATTCGTATGGAGAATGTAGCAGTCCATTTGGGGGAGAGATTTCTCCACGCGGCCTCCGGCATTGGTCGAAATGACAGAAGGTTGAATCGCAGAGGGAATATCCAAGAAGGAGAACCGGGCGGGATTCTCGTCTCCGACCTGGACCGGAAGTTTCGAGAGGTCGACAGAGCGGACGTCGATCCGCGGGGGAGTGCCCGTCTTCATCCGGGCAGTCGGAATGCCAAGGGCGGCAAGTTGGTCCGACACATGATAGGACGAAAGTTCACCGATGCGACCGCCTTCGAAAGAATGCGGGCCTATGAACATCTTACCGTTCAAGAAGGTTCCCGCGGTCAAAATAACCGCCCGAGATTTGAAAATTGCCCCGGTAATCGTACGGACACCCGCCAAAACGCCATTCTCAAAGAGAAGATTTTCAACAAAATCCGCGTAAATGCTTAATTTAGAGCACGTTAGCAGGATTTCGCGCCACTTCAGCGAAAAAGCAAGTTTGTCGCACTGCGCGCGCGGACTCCACATCGCAGGCCCTTTAGAACGGTTAAGCATCCGGAACTGGAGCGTGGCCGCATCCGTCACGACGCCGGTCCATCCGCCGAGCGCATCGATCTCCCGGACAATCTGTCCCTTGGCAATTCCACCTACCGCCGGGTTACATGACATCTTCGCAAAGCCATTCAGGTCAGGGGAGACCAGCAGGACAGACGAGCCCAGTGAGGCCGCGGCCATGGCAGCCTCGCAACCGGCGTGTCCGCCGCCTACGACGATGATGTCGAAAGAAGATGTCATACGAGCTCCCGGAGGGAAAGATAGTAATTCTCCTTGGCGCGCATCTGAGCAATATCCTCCTTCGTATGGTCGTCATAACCGATCAGGTGCAGGAGACCATGGACAATGACCCGGTTCAACTCATTCTCGAACTCGGTCCCGTAAAACTGCGCGTTCTCCCGGACAGAGTCCACGCTGATGAAGAGGTCACCGTTCAGGCGGTCACCCTCGCAGTAGTCGAACGTGATGATGTCCGTGAAGTAATCGTGCTGCAGATACTTCATATTCACGTCCAAGATGTAGTTGTCCGAGCAGAAAATGATGGAAATATCGCCCAGCCGCCGGATCTCACTCTCGGCGACCAGTTTGAGCCAACGGCTGGTAAGCCGCTTCTCCTTGAAAGTGAACTTCGTATCTTCGTTGTAATAGGATACCATAACCAGAATTTTGTGCAAATCTACAAATAAATTAAATATCTTTGCAAGATTAGACAAGGATCGTGATTTAAAGATAGAATGAGTCAATTCAAGACAGAAAAAGCCGTCTTCATCGGCGTCGTCCTGGAAAAGGGAGGGGAGCGCAAGGTACAGGAATATCTGGATGAGCTCCAGTTCCTGGCCGAGACCGCCGGTGCCATCGGTGACAAGATGTTCATGCAGCGCATGGACCGGCCGGACAAGGCCACCTACATCGGCACAGGCAAGCTCCAGGAAATCAAGGAATACTGCGAGGAGAACGAAATCCAGTACGTCATCTTCGACGACGAACTCACCGGGACCCAACAGCGCAATATCGAGAAGATCATCGAGTGTTCCGACGTCATCGACCGGACCAGCCTCATCCTGGAGATATTTGCCCAGCGCGCCAAGACATCCTACGCCAAGATGCAGGTGGAACTGGCTCATTATCAATACATGTTGCCCAGACTGGCCGGTATGTGGACGCACTTGGAGCGGCAGCGGGGCGGCATGGGCACCCGCGGCGGTATGGGTGAAACCCAGATCGAGGTGGACCGCCGGATTGTGAAACAACGGATTTCCAAGCTCAAGGAGGACCTGAAAAAGGTGGACCGCCAGATGGCCACCCAGCGCAGCAACCGGGGAAGCCTGGTGCGCCTGGCACTCGTCGGTTATACGAATGTAGGCAAGAGTACCCTGATGAATCTCCTGGCCAAATCCGACGTCTTCGCGGAGAACAAACTCTTCGCCACCCTGGACACGACGGTCCGGAAGGTCGTCATCGAAAACTGCCCGTTCCTGCTGTCCGATACCGTCGGTTTCATCCGCAAACTGCCCACACAGCTCGTGGAAGCCTTCAAGAGCACCCTCGACGAGGTCCGGGAGGCCGATATCCTCGTGCATGTCGTGGACATCTCCCATCCGGACTTCGAGGAACAGATGCAAGTGGTGGAGCAGACGCTCCGGGACATCGGAGCGGCGAACAAACCCATATTCGTGGTGTTCAACAAGGTCGATGCCTACACCTACGAGCCCTACGACGAATTCTCCCTCACGCCCAAAGAGGCGAAGAACCGCACCTTGGACGAACTCAAGAACAGCTGGATCGCCCAGGAGAAAACCCCGTGCATCTTCATTTCCGCCAAGGAAAAAATCGGCATCGACAAGCTTCGCAACGACCTGTACAAGATGGTGGCTGAAATCCACGCAGGCCGCTATCCCTTCAATAACTTCTTATGGTAAAACGCATCCTACTCTTCTTTTTGGCCACCTTGGCGCTTGCGGTCAACGCGAGTGCCCAGGACCCGGAAGGACTGTACGCCGGCATCTTCCGCGGGAAGCTGCCGGGAGTCTACCCGTACAAGTACAATGGTACATACTACTGGGACCGGAGAGAATTCCAACCTGGTGACGTGATGTACAACGGGCGGCTATACAAGGATATCTACATGAACGTAGACGCCTACCAGGACGAGCTGGAGGTACGCCCCTTGTCGAACGCCA
>JAEEGG010021610.1_pt1 | contig 12761 bp, 7 predicted proteins | sample 9134161 | NCBI WGS metagenome assembly JAEEGG01 (sample SAMN16246543, study PRJNA631951) | gut metagenome | biome: gut microbiome; feature: rumen; material: CR-attached | host: Bos | place: Iran: Karaj | collected 2018-10
TGACCAAAAGCAAAGCAGTATAGGCGTAAAAGTTGGTGACAAGACCGTAGGCGGCAGGGCCACCGGCCTCAGCGCATATTTTATAGGTATAAAGGGGCACGAGCAGGTAGTTCAAGAACCTGCCGATGATGCTACTCAAACCGTAAATGGCGGTTTGCTTCGCCAAGGAGCCTAATCTGTTTTCTGCCATGTTGTTTTCTCCTGTTCTTACCAAAACGTTGATTTACGCTATATATTGGGTTGGTCTCATTTTTTAGGCAATTCGATGATAAACTCTGCCCCCTCCCCTTCTGTGCTTTCAAAGGAGATGGTTCCTCCTGCTGTTATTATGATGTTATAGGTTAGAGAAAGACCCACTCCAGAACCGCCTGTCTTGGTGGTGAAATTGGGTAGGAAAATCTTGTCCTTGTCTTCTTCTTTGATGCCCTTGCCATTGTCTTTCACGCGGATGACAAAAGTGTTTTCGGTTGTTGTCAGTGAGACGTCGATGCGCCCCTCTTGCTTCGAACCGATGGCTTGGACCGCGTTCTTCACAACGTTTGTGACAGCGCTGTTCAAGTTGGTTTTGTCGCCGTTAAAAGTATGGTTTTGATTTGGGTCGTAATTGTATGTAAAAGTGATATTGCCTACATTATCATAGAAGTTCACCACGTTGCCGACTAACTCTGCCAAATCTAAAGGTTGAGGATGGTTTTCGGGCAGTTTGGCGTATGATGAGAATGATGAAGCGATGTCCGACAGTGCGTCAATCTGTTCAATGAGTGTGTTGTTTGTTCGTTGGATTTGTTCGGTTGTAGCTTTTCCGTTTTCCATGTTGCGTTGTAGCATTTGAATGCTAAGGCGCATGGGTGTGAGAGAGTTTTTGATTTCATGTGCCACTTGTCGGGCCACGCCACGCCATGCTGACTCTGTTGTGGTGCGTTTCAGTTCTTCTACACTCTTGTGCAGTTTCACTATTAGATTGTTGTATTCCTGCACCAACTGGCCAATTTCATCCTCTCCTTTGTATTCTATCGGTTCATTTTTCCCGATGAGTTCATATTTGCTCAAATTGCTTTGTATCAGGGCTAAAGGTTGTGTAATGCGTTTTGTGAGATGTAGGATTACGACTATTGCCACGCCCAATAGCACCAATATGATATTGATATAAGTGAGAACAAAGTTTTTGATTTCGTTGTGTAGGTCTGTGTTGCTTGAGAAATATGGGGTGTTGAGGTAAGCCAACGTGTTGCCGTTGACATCATTTAGGGGAATATAGGCCGATGCATATTTGCCTTTTCCGAGATGTTCATCATGGGTGTAATATAATTCCTTGTTTCTATGGATGTTCTGGTATGCTTCTGCATTCATTATAGGTGCTTGTAGATGGAGTTCGTATATTTCTGGTCGCGTTGTAGCTAATAGTTGGCCATTGCTATGGTATAGGTTGATATCGGTGAAAAACGCTGTTGCATATTGTTGCAATATCCTGTTCCATGTATCTCTTGTTGCAGTTCTTAGCAATTCGGCTATATCCAAATCATTGCTCATTTCTATCATGAGTGTCCTTGTGGTTTCGAATTGTGTTGCCTCTGTTTTTTGGTTGTAAAGGGTTTGCATATAGACTATTGAGACAGGTCCGATTGCTATTAATGCAATGCCTAAGGTCAAGAATATGATGGTTTGAAGTCGCCGACGGAAGGTTTTTCTTTTCTTGTCGCCTTTTGGTCTGCAAAGCCATACGATGAGGAGGAACGGTATTGACAAGCCTAGGAAAAATATGGCGAATGGACTTACTTTTTCCGAGAATTTCATCGTAGGTGTGCTGATGACAAGCGCGTTGTGTTCGTCATCAATGATGGCGTAATGCTTATAGTTTTTGCTGTACGCTATATTTTTGTTTTTGATTTTTAGGCTGTTCAAGAAGCTGGGGTATACATACCTTCCATATTTGTAAACCAATTGGTCGTCCCGGTAGCTTGCAACAGAATATTGGTACGGTTTTTGGCTGTTGGTTTCTTGCAGTAGTTGCGGAAATCCGAATCCTTCAGGAGCAATTGGTTTATAGAACTCAAAATAGAGCGTCTTTTTTTGCTGGTTGTCCTTAGAACTTATTAGGATTTTGCCTAAATAGTTGGGGTCTAAGGTATAATAGTCCAAGAAGTACAGGCCATTCCCCACCTTTTTCTGTTTGTTGTTAGCCAGTTTTTCAAGGAAATACTTGTCGCAGTCTATCACGTACCCTTCGGGTTCTATGTTGATTTCTTCTTCTGGGCTGCAAAGGGTTAGTGTGGTTTGGTAGGTTTGCATGGTTGTGTCAAACACGAGTTCCTTTGTGTAGCCTAATATAACATCGGTTAACACGTTACTTTCGGCAAATAGCATTTCGCGTAGCGTGGTGTCTGTTTGCAATTGTTTGGCAAAGTTTGCGTAGCTTTCTTCAAAATCTATATCCCGTTTTTCAACTAGTCTTTGTGCTAGTTGTTCCATCTGTTCGTTTTCACGATTAACGCTGAATTTGTAGTAGATTATGGTTCCTACTATGGATACGAGTAGTATACTGGCAATTCCGAATTCCACCACTCGCGTTTTCTTTTCTTCTTTGTGTTGTTCTGATGTTGTTTTTCTATAGGTTAGTATCAACCCGATAATGAGTAGAAGTAGTATTGGAATCGGCCATATCGTTCTATAGGGCTGTTTCAGTCGTGGTTTTTTTGCAATTGTGTAATTGGCCAGTACTTTGCCATCGCAATTTGTGAGTTTCGTGCCTCCATCCTCGGTCAAGGAAATGTTTGCATCAATGAATGGGGGCAGGTTGTTGAGGTGGTTATCGAAATACTTGTTTTCGATTGGGTATGTTGTGTTGACTAATCGGTAGACATAATAGGTCATTGTTCCGTTTTGGTACGATTTGATGAAATAGTTCCCTGTTAGTAGTGGGCAGATGGTGTCGCGGCCGACAACTACCTTTCGTTTCATCAGTTTCGGACTTGCATCGTTTCTGTTCCAAAATACCAATGTGTCATTCATGAAGACGGTCAATCCTGTATTGCATTTTTCAAGTTCTTCGTGGTTTAGGCCTTTTTCGATGAGTTGTTGCATCGAATTGTCCATCTTGCATATTGTCCTTTGAAAATCTCTTTGGATGAAAGGCTCGTTCGTTGTGAGAAAGATGAATAAACCAACGGCAATCAACAAAATGATGCTGATGATCCAGGTGCTTTTGCCGATCCGTTTCCTAGTTTCGTCTTTCATTTTGTCCGTTTTTTAAAACCTATCTTTATCTTTTTGATATTGTGTGTGTTATAAATTGTCTCGATTTTTCCGTTTTTTGCAAAAATTGTGCCCTTTATTCATTTTGCCCTCTTGTCGCCTTAAAACGCTCAAAAACGGTCAATTTTTCAATTTTATTCTTTTTTCTCAAATATGTATACTAAACTTGACCACTCTCCAGAGCGTCTGGCTTTTATGTTGGACAGCCATCCTCTGAGTGCGCCTCTTAATAAGGGAAACTGATGTAACTTGTATTGCTCGCTCATATATGAGATGTAATACGCATCCCATTTCAGTTTGTCTGTTGAAATTAGTCTTAATCCCTTGGTATTGAATATCTTAACTATTGTTGTCCTATTAAAGTGATTAAGATGTCTTGGCACGTCGTACGCTGCCCATTTTTCTTTGTAGTATTGCCCATCATAGGATTTGTAATTGGGCAACGCGATGACAATTCTGCCTTTAGGTTTTATAAGTCGTTGTAATTGTTCGACTTGCCATCTAAGATTGTCTATATGTTCCAGTACATGCCACATGGTGATGACGTCGAACATTTGATCGGGCAAATTCTCGATTTCGGCGCTTTCGATGAGGTTGGCCTTGGTCCGTTGTCTTGCTATGTTCTTTGCATCTTCCGATGGTTCTACTCCTATACATTGCCAACCATGGGATTCTGCAGTATGTAGAAAATCGCCCACTCCGCTTCCGATGTCTAGCATTTTACCGATGTCAAGTCCTTTTGTAGCAAGTTTGTATTTGTATTTTAGGTTTGTTTTCTTAACCTTTTCATATACTTTTGGAATGAATCCTTTTTTGTTTTCTTGATGACTATAATATTCATTCGATTTGTAGTACTCTCCCATTTTTTCTTTTTTGGGTCGTGGCATGGTGTATAATAAGCCACAATTGAGGCACTCACATATATGGAAGTCTTCTTTGGTTAAAAATTCGTCTTTGAGCCAAAGGTTTATTTGTGCTTTGTCTGATCCGCACCACGGGCAAGAGTTGTTCATTGTTGTTGTTGTTTCATGTGGAACAATTTTCTATCTTCCTAGGAATATGGCTAATACGTTTATATCTGCTGGTGAAATACCACTTATTCTTGAGGCTTGACCTAGTGTTTCAGGTTTGTATCGATTTAGTTTTTCTCGGCTTTCGTAAGAAAGCGATTGTATGGTGTGATAGTCGAAATCTGTTGGAAGTTTTACGTTTTCCAAACGATTTAGTTTTTCAGCTAACTCATATTCTTTTTGAATGTAGCTGTCATATTTGATTTGTATTTCGGCTTCTTCTATGCATTCCTTTGTAAATCTGTCTGGTGTCTTGAATCTTCCTAATGCTTCTATTGAATTAATCATTTCTGTTAGACTAATTTGTGGTCTCAATAGAATGTAGGATACTTTTGTTTTTTGGTCAATCTTTGAACTTTCCTTTTGTTCAAGGAGTCCGTTGATTTCATCTGGGTATACGTATTTGTCGTTTAAGTATTGCTTGATTTCTTCTACTTTTGTCTGTTTTTCCTTGTATTTCTGATAGCGACTTTCTTTCGCCATTCCTAGCTTATACGATATTTCTGTCAGGCGTGCATCAGCATTGTCTTGTCTTAGTAAGATTCTATATTCTGCCCTACTTGTAAACATTCTATAAGGTTCGTCAACGCCTTTTGTGATGAGATCATCAATGAGCACCCCGATGTATGCTTGGGTTCTTGTTAAGACTAGTGGTTGTTCGTCTCGTAGTGTCAATGATGCATTGATACCCGCCATCATTCCTTGACAAGCTGCTTCTTCATATCCTGTTGTGCCATTGATTTGCCCGGCAAAGTATAAGCCATGCATAAGTCTTGTCTCCAGGGAATGGTTCAATTGTTCGGGTGGGAAATAGTCATATTCGATGGCATAACCCGGTCGGTAGATCTTGGCGTTTTCGAAGCCTTCTATTTGTCGTAAGGCTTCATATTGGATATAATCCGGCAAGGAAGAACTGAAACCATTGAGGTAGTATTCTTCGGTTGTCCAGCCTTCGGGCTCCACGAAGAGTTGATGACTGTCCTTGCCTGCAAATCTTTCGATTTTATCTTCTATGCTTGGGCAATATCTTGGTCCTACTCCTTGTATTCTTCCATTGAACATGGGCGAGTATTTAAACCCCTTCTTCAGGGTTTCATGCACCTTCAACGACGTATGTGCAATCCAGCAACTTCTCTGCTTGCTGATTCTGAAAGGTTCAGTATACGAAAATCCTACCACTTCATCATCGCCTTTTTGTTCGATGAGTTTGCTGAAATCTATGGTGCGTCCATCGATACGTACTGGTGTGCCTGTCTTGAGACGTTTGGTTTCAAAACCGTACTCCTTGAGTTGTTCTGTGATACCATGGCTGGCCACTTCGCCCATTCTACCGCCTGGGAAATGCTGCTCTCCGATATGGATCAGTCCGTTCAAGAAGGTGCCATTAGTGAGGATGACCGCCTTGCTTTTGATGTCTCCCCCCATGAGGGTCTTCACGCCTTTCACTTGATCGCCTTCAATTAACAGTCCCATTACTGTGTCTTGCCAGAAGTCCACGTTGGGTGTCTTTTCCAATAAGTTTCGCCATTCTGCAGAGAACATCATTTTGTCGCTTTGGCAACGCGGACTCCACATGGCGGGACCTTTCGACTTGTTAAGCATCCTGAATTGGATCATGGTGCGGTCGCTGACGATGCCCGAATAGCCGCCCATGGCGTCAATTTCTCTGACGATTTGGCCTTTAGCAATGCCACCCATGGCAGGGTTACACGACATGGAGGCAAACAGGCGAAGGTCCATGGTGACCAATAAGACCTTGCTGCCCATATTAGCCGCTGCCGCTGCCGCCTCGCATCCAGCATGGCCTGCGCCTACCACGATGATATCATACGGTTCAAAATACATGCTCTTTGTCAGTGTTTCACGGGAAACAATTTATTTAAACTATTGAATATCAAATAATTATTATAGTTATATACAAAAACAAAACTTAACCCGTCATTGCGGGCTTGACCCGCAATCTCCTGAATGCGAGGCTTTATCTTCGCATATAGGAGATGGCGGATCTGCGTTCGCCATGACGGTAAAGGACTCTTGTGTTGTCCCTCCTGTAAGTAAGTTTAAAGCCTCCTCCTCTTGCTCTCTCATCTCTCTCTCTTCTTCATCGGTCAGGTCGTCGAAACCAATAAGGTGCAACACACCATGGATGATGACTCGATGCAATTCGCTCTCATAATCGCGTTCAAAGGTCATGGCATTCTCTTTGATGCGGTCGATGCTAATGCAAAACTCGCTTGATAGCATGGTCTCACAATCGTTCAAAGGAAAGGTGACAATGTCGGTGTAGAAGTCATGGCCAAGACGTTCCCTATTGATATCCAACAGTTTTTCGTCACTGCAAAAATAGTAATACAACTCCCCTATCGTCTTGCCATGCCGATGGGTTATCTCTTCAATCCATGATTTGACGCGCAGCGGCTCGATGGTCGGCATTTCTACGTCCAATGTGCTGAATCTAATCATCTTAATGCATGTTTCTTTTCAAATAATATTCGTTGATCTTTTCCTTGTAGTATGGGGCGTATTCTATCGGATTGGTCTTCAAGAACTCCTGGTTTTTTTTCAGCATTTCCTTATAGCGTATCTCGTCAATCTGTCGGTCGAAATGCGAACCCTTGTATTCATTTGACTTGCGTTTTTCCTCTTGTTCTCGTTTTTCCTGCGCCTTTTGTGACTCTAACATGCGCGATTCGATGCGTTGGCTTCTTTCAATCATTTGGTGGTTGATTTTCTTGTTCACCAACTCCTCTTCCAATTTCTCCATGTCCTTGATGATCTCGTTGAGGCCGTCATCGCCGATTTGCCCGTTTTCTTTCATGTCGTTGAGCATTTGCTGCATGCCTTGGCGCAACATCTCTTGTTCAGCAGCCATGCGGGCAAATTCCTCGCTCATTGAGTTGGGCATCTGTTGCCCAGATTTCTCCATCTGCTGTTGCATCTGCTTGAGTTGCTCACTGAGTTGTTGTTGCATTTGCTGCATCTTTTGCATGCTCTGTTGGCCTTGACCCGGTTTGGGCCTGGAGCAAGACATCGGCATGCCCATGGATTGCATGCTGTTTTCCATGTTTTCCAGTGACTCTGCCAACATCAACGCCAAGTTGTTCATTGACATCATGGCTGTCTGCTGATGTCGCACGGCTTGCGAGAGTTTCAGGTCATTGAGTTGCTTCATAGCATTTTCCGTTTGGTTTTCAATGGTATGCAACTCATCGAAGACATAGTTTTGAATCATAGGTTGACGCATAGCCATACTGCGTAGCGAGTCGCGAACCATGATGAAGTTATCGGCCACTTCCTTTTGATGGATGATTTTTTCGACTAATGACGGGTCATCAGAACGCATACTTCCGATTTCAGCCATGAGGTTTTCTTGTTCGTGTGAAGCGTGAACCACATTTTCAAGCAAGATGCGTATCAAATGCGCATCTTCGGCCATCTGTTCCATGCCCTGCATTTGCATTTGCATCATCATTTGATTGGCCATCTGCTGCATTTTTTGGCCGGCGTTCTGCTTGTTTTGTTGTGACTGTTGCTGTTCTCCCGACTGCTCGTTTTGCATGGCGTCTTGCAGGTCTTGATCGATGTTCTCCTGCATCTCTTCGTCTTTTTGCATGTCGAAAGGTTGTTGGAGATCTTGGTTTTTCTTCAGCAATTCATCGAGTTCATCCATCATCTTGTCGAATTCCTCCTTGGCTTCCTCAGCTGTTTTTTGATCATTCTCCTCCCCTGTTTTCTGTTTGTCAGACTCTTGCTGTTGCAACTCCTCTCCGAGTTTGTCTAGTTTGTTGGCCAAGTCGTTGAGGTCTTTCTCCATCTTTAATTGTTCCAGTAACGCCAAATTCCGGTCAAGCAACTCCTGCATCGACTGGTTGTTTTTCTTGATTTCCTGCATCATCTGTTGCATCTGCTCTCGGGGCATTTCTTCAAGGAGTTTGTCGATTTGCTCCATCATTTTCTTGAGTTCTTCAGGAATCACCTCTTCGAACAGCTTATTGATCTGTTCTTGCTTTTTGATGAGGTCCTCATTTCCTAAGTCATGCTCTTTCATAAAGTCCTCAAGATTTTTCTGCTCATCTTGCAATTTATTCCATTCGTCTTGAATCTTTTGCTGCTTTTCCAGCAAGTCTTTCATCTTTTCCTTGTCAGACCAGTCCAAGTCTTTCTTTTGGATGAGGTCTTGTAGCATTTTCTCAATTTCCTCTTGCAACTTGTCGGCCTCTTGCGACTTTTCCTGCAGGCGTTCCATGATGTCTTCCGACTGCTGGTCGGCGATGCTGTCCAAGGCCATCTCCGAGGGTTTATAATAGGTGAAAGTTTCTGAGCGTTTCGATTTGGGTCCATGGAAGCCGTCGTTGTCCCACACCGTGAAGTAGACTTCCATGTTCTGTCCAGGCATAATGCCGAGTTCGTCCATGTTAAATTGGTAGAAGAATGAGGTGCGGGTTTGCTTGAGGTCCAAAGGGACGGTTTTGACAATGTTCTTTTCTATGGGTTCCTTGACGATACAGTTAAAGGTCAACTTGCTGAAACCGTAGTCGTCGGTGACGAGACCCGAAAAATACACGTCAGTTGAGAGTTGCTCGTCAAACGACTCCACGCGAATGTCGGGGTAGGCATCGGGAATGACGTCTACAGAGAAGGGTAGGGGTTCGATGCTTTGGTTCCATGTGTTCTGGACCTGTACCTCGAATTTGGTAGTTTGACCCGCGACAAATTGGTATTCAAAAACGTCATCTTGTGCGGTTAAGTCGGTGGTCAGCGAATCGCGGGTGACTGACATCTGCTCGGTGTCGCGGGTTGTAAAACTGAAGGTGAGTTTTGTGCCTTGCGGGACAATGAGTCTCGTCTTGGCATCCATAGTCTCGTTGGTACGGTGGATATAGGCGGGATAATGCAATTCGCAGCGGTAGGAGAGTAGGGTAGGGTTGGGATGCACAGTGATGTGCAGGGGACGGCTGGTGTATTCTCCGCCAATGACATTAAAGGTTAAATCATTGTAAAGGTTCTTGAAAGTGTAGGTGAAATCGTTGGCCGACCCCTTGGTCATCAGTTGTTGGCCAAGTTCACTTTTCACATAGAAGGCATCGGGGATGCGGTCGCCCTTGACGCGTATGTTGAACTTTACTTCCTTGCCTTGGGTGGTTTCGATGTCATCTTGTTCGATTTCAACTTGATAGGGTAGGGGTTTCTCAAAGTGCTGCTCATAGTTGACGATGCGCTGCGTAGGTTGCACCGCGAAGGAAGGCAGAAACACCATCAAGGCTATTAATATAAGGAGTGAACCAAAAAAGATACCTAAGTATTTCAGATTGCCACGAAGGTCGACGGCATCGGAGAACCGGATTGGGGAGAGGCGGGCGCTGCGCTGCTCAATAGTGGCTGCCAAAAGAGCATTGTCTTCAGAGGTCCCTGAGCCCTGAGCCTGTCGAAGGGTCGAAGGGCCGACCTTACTAGTATAAGCCTCCATCTGATTGCTCAGTTGTATGGTATTCAGTAGTTTATCCTTAATCTCAGGGAAGAACTTGCCGATCATCAACGAGGCCTGTTCCACCGACATCTTCTTTCGGAATCGGATGAGGTTAATGAGCGGGATGAGGAAATGGTACACCAAGACAAATGCGCTACCTGCCAACAAAAACAGCAAAAGCACAAAACGTCCCTTGGGCGGGAACCACGAGAAGTATTCCAGCCCGTTGATGAGCAGATAGAAGACAATCCACAACACGGCACCCACCAACACGCCTTGTATCAGGCGGTTGAGGTAGTACTTCCGCGTGAAGCCTTCGATTTTCTCTATCAATTTGTTAGGTGCAGACATCTCCACATTAGATTAATCTGCAAAAATAGAGAATTTCCTCGAAAGAGAAGGAATTATAGTCGCCTTTGGGCAACAAAAAAAGAGTTCCGTTTCCGAAACTCTTTTGCTGGAGCCACATGTCGGACTCGAACCAACGACCTACGCATTACGAATGCGTTGCTCTACCAACTGAGCTAAAGTGGCCTCTCAATTGCGGCTGCAAAAATACAACAATTTGGGAAAATAGATGCATTTTTCTGAAAAAAACTGGTTTAAGGATTGCTTCGCAAGAAATCTTTCAAAATTGTTTGTTCAAAATCTATTGAAAATCAATAATATAGAAAATAATTACCGAAAAATACAATAATTAAACTAATTTTTTAGTTGTATATTCAAAAAGTTCTCTATATTTGCAGCGTCAAGACTGATAAAAATGGCAATAAAGAAAAACATAGTACTTTTAATCATGTCTCTTGGGTTATTTGCGTCATGTGCCACACAGCATGCTAGATATGTCACCCATGTTCCTGATTCAGTGACTATATTCGAGTTGAATAACACCGAGGTCCATCGTCTTGACATTCCCAAAGACAACCAGATCGAAGTTCTCGTACTGACCAACTGTAATCTTGACAAGATTCCTTCGAGCATCAAGCGTTGCAAGTATCTGCAAAGACTGAACCTGGAAGGCAACCAGATCAAACACATTCCCAGATGGCTCAGTTCGCTGGATAGTCTTGAAGAAATCAACTTGAACTTCAACAAACTGAATTTGAAAAGACGGGATATACGCCGTTTGTCGAAGGTAGAAGACATCCTGTTGGCGGGCAATGGCATCAAGGAACTCCCCGACAATATTGGTGTGCTGCGTTGCGAAAGCCTGAACCTGTCGAAGAACCAACTCAGCACCTTGCCCAAGTCGTTTGCTGATCTGAAACAAGCCAGATACTTGATTTTCTATGACAACGCGTTTGAATCCATCCCAGATGAATTGGCCGGTTTCAAGAATTTGAAGCACTTGGATTTCTACAAGAACAACATCACGGAAATCCCTGATTTCATCGGCGACATGGACAACCTGCAGCAACTTTTCCTGTCGTTCAACCAAATCAAGGAAATTCCCGACACTTTGCGCAACTTGAAACGCCTGAAATATTTCTATATCCATCACAACGAGTTACATTTCATTCCAGAATGGATTACGGAGATGGATTCCATCGAAAGGTTTGGCGTAGGTTTCAACCATCTGTTGGAGTTGCCTGATTTGTCGAAGATGAAAGCACTCTATGAGTTCGACGCCGAACATAACCTGCTGGAGCGCTTCCCGTGGGAACTCGTGGAAAAGCCTGAGATGGAAATCCTTATCTTGCGTGACAATGATTTCGTATTGTCGGATGAAGAAAAAATGCGACTCATCCAAATCAGCAAAACCATGAACATCAACTATTGATTCATCATAAAAACAAAGAATATGAAAGAGTTAACCAAAGGAGAAGAACAAGTGATGCAAGTCATCTGGAGCATCGGCCAGGGCTTCGCCAACGAGATTATGGCGGCCTTCCCCGAGCCCAAGCCGGCCTACAACACCGTGCTGACCGTCATCAAGATCTTGGAAAACAAAGGCTTCGTGAAGCACGAGACCTTCTGTCGCGCCAACCGCTACTCGGCTGCCATCAGCAAGGAGGAATACTCGCAGCGCTATCTCGGCAGCGTGGTGGAACGCTATTTCAACAATTCCTATTTAGACCTCGTTTCGGCCTTTGCCAAGAAGGAGAATTTCAGCCTCGAAGAGCTGGAAGCCCTGAAAAAAGTGATTGACGAAGCCATAACCGAAGAAAGGAAATAAGCCATGAACGCACAAGAATTAATTATCGGTCATCTGCTGCCCATCGCAGCCACCGTTGCGGTGCTTTGGTTGGTGTATCGCTTTTTGTTTCGCAACAGCAACCGGCTGTATTTCAACCGCTTTTTCTTGCTGATGAGCATGCTGTTGGCCTTGGCCATGCCCTTGCTCGGTCTGCTCTCTGGAATTGAAGTGCCGCAAATGGCGACCTTGAAACAAAACATGTTCAACGGCATGATGCTGAACGAAGTCATCGTCACGCCCGACGGTCAACCCGTTTTGCCGGAAGTGACGGTGACCACCGATGCCACGCCATCGCGTTTCAGCGTGTGGCAAGTGATTGGTGGCGTTTATCTATTAGGTGTCGGCGTGATGACGCTGTTGTTCCTCATCAAGTTGGGGAGACTCGTGGCGCTCATCATCCGTTCGCCAAAGCGTAAGATGGACGGTTTTACAGCGGTGTTCACGGGCAAGGAGCAAGGTTCGTTCTCCTTCTTCCGCTATGCCTTTTTCCCCACCGAAAATGTGGACTCCGACATCATGCGGCACGAGATGAGCCACATCGGTCACCACCATTCTTGGGATATCCTTTTTGCCGAGGTGATGATGATTCTACAATGGTTCAACCCATTCATCTATCTGTACAAGAAGGAGTTGCAGAGCCTTCACGAATACCAAGCCGACCGTGATGTGGTGGCCACCGGCGTTGACAAAAAGAACTACATGATGCTGATCCTGCAGCAGTGCACGGCTGTCGACTTCAGCGGAATGAGCAATAACTTCAGTTTAATCCTTACCA